>JADMIO010703328.1_pt1 | contig 25827 bp, 20 predicted proteins | sample 8958161 | NCBI WGS metagenome assembly JADMIO01 (sample SAMN16585339, study PRJNA669376) | soil metagenome | isolation source: Crop rotation soil | place: USA: Cullars Rotation, Alabama | collected 2011 | reverse complement strand
CCGCGACTTCAAGTCACGTGAATTCCAAGCTTCGGATCCCACTGTGCTGGAAAGCGGTCTTCGGCGCCCTCGCGCACCTGCTCGCCGGCGCGCTCGCCCGCCTCACGTACTACCGCCAGGCCTCGCAGGACACGCTCACCGGCACCGGGTCACGCCTCGCCCTCGAGCTCGCGATCGTGGAGGCGGTGGAGACGGCGCGCTCCTCGGACGAGCCGCTCGCCGTCCTCCTGGTCGACGTGGACCGGTTCAAGCCCATCAACGACACCTATGGCCACCTCGCCGGCGATGCCATCCTCAAACAGGTCGCCGAGACCATCAGGTCGCGCCTGCGCACGCGCGACTTCGTGGCACGCTTCGGCGGCGACGAGTTCCTGGTCCTGCTCCCGGACACGCATGCCGGCGACGCCGTCAAGCTCGCCGAGGGGTTGCGGGTGCGCGTGGCGGCCGCGACCAAGGCCCCCGACGGAGCCGACGTCACGCTCTCGATCGGCGTCGCGGCGTTCCCCGCCCATGCCACCGAGCCGCGCGCCCTCGTGCGCCGCGCCGACGAGGCGCTCTACGTGTCGAAGACCGAAGGGCGCAACCGGGTGACGGCGGCGGAGTAAGGAAGCGCTTCGAGGCCGGGGAGCGCCAGGCCTGCCTGCAGCCGGGCTCCAGGCGATGCCGGAGCCTCCCTTTGCGCGCGCTGCCCGGCGTCCGCTAGGATCTTCCCCCCATGAAGACCGTCGCCATCGAGGGCATCACCATCGAGCTCGCGCACCCGACCACGCTCGACGTGCACTGGGTCGGGCAGGAGGAGCTCAAGCTCCAGCTCCACGCCGCCTGGCTCGTGCTCGGCCCGAAGGACCTGCCCCTCAACCCGCGCCTGCTGGGGAAGCCCGGGGTCGGCAAGACCACGCTCGCGTTCGCCGCGGCGCACGAGCTCGGGCGCGAGGTGTACCTCATGCAAGCGACCATGGACACGCGGCCCGAGGACCTCATCGTGACCCCGGTCGTCTCGTCCGAGGGCAAGATCAAGTACGTCGCGAGCCCGCTCGCGACCGCGGTGCTCACGGGCGGCGTCGGCATCCTCGACGAGGGCAACCGCATGAGCGAGAAGTCGTGGGCCTCGCTGGCGCCGCTGCTCGACCAGCGCCGCTACGTGGAGAGCCTGGTCGCCGGGGTCAAGATCGAGGCCCACCCGGACTTCCGCTTCGTCGCCACGATGAACGAGGACGCCTCGACCTTCGAGGTCCCCGAGTACATCCACTCGCGGCTGCAGCCGATGATCCACATCGACTTCCCCGAGCGCGACGAGGAGCTGCGCATCCTCAAGGAGAACGTCCCGTTCGCGACCCCGGACATCCTCGAGTACGTGGTCGAGTTCCTGTCGCGCGCGCACGCCGCCGACGAGCGCTACACGGTGCGCGACGGCATCAACGTGGCCCGCTATGCGCTCAAGCGGATGACCCAGGACCACACGGCGGCGGACGCGCTGCGCGAGTCGATCCGGATGATCCTGGGCGACGATGGCCAGGCCTTCGCTCCCTGACCCGGCGCGCGACGGAAGGCCCCGCGTGACCGCCGCCACCCCGGACGGAGACCGCGCGCGCGCCGACGGGCCACCCGCGCCGGCGGACCCGTCCGGTGCCGGAGAGCCGTGGCTCGCGCGCGGCGCCATCCGCTACGTACCGGTGCTCCACGGTCCCTTCGAGCTCGGGCTCGCCGTGCGCGCGGCGTTCTTCGCGCGGCGGCCCGACGCGGTCGCGATCGAGCTCCCGAGCACGGTCGCCGAGCACGTGACGCGCGCGGTCGAGCGCCTCCCGAGCCTCTCGGTCGTGCTCTACCCGGAGAAGGATGGGACCTACGTCTACCTGCCCATCGAGCCGCAGGACGCGATCGTCGAGGCCGCCCGGCTCGCCCTCGAGCACAAGGTCCCGCTGCACTGCATCGACCGCGACGTCGAGGGCTACGGCCGCCACGACGACCTCCTCCCCGACCCGCATGCGATCGCGCATCTGGGCTACCGCGCCTACGTGGAGCCCCTGGTCGAGGGCTTCCGCGCGCGCCCTCCCGACGGCGCCGACGACGCCCGCGAGCGCGCCATGGCCGCGCGCCTCCAGGCGCTCTCCGCCGAGCACGAGGACGTGCTGTGCGTGCTCGGCGTGGCCCACGCGGGACGGGTGATGGACCTCGTCGCTGGACCTGCGCTGGGCGTGCCCTTCGGCCCGCGCCGGCGCGAGAACGCCCGTGCCGCAAACCTCGCCGAGTCGTCCTCGCGCGAGATCCTCTCCGACACCGCATATGTCGCCGCCGCGTGGGAGCTCGCGCGCGGGACGCCGCTCCCGCCCGAGGAGCGCGTGGTCGAGCTCGCACCCGGAGCCTCGCCCGGCGCACGGCCCGCGACGGAGCCCGGCGGCACCGGGCCGAGGAAGAGCCCGGCGCCTGCGCCCGCACCCGCGCCCGCCGGTGCGCCCGCGCCGCCGTCGCTCGCCGGCTCTCCGCTGCTGGCCGAGGCGCCGCCGGTCAAGGCGATCGCGGCGCACCCGCCGCGGCGCATCGAGGAGCTCGATCGCAACCGCCTCAACCTCGACCTCGTCCACGCGGCGAGGAGCCGTTACCTCGCGAGCGGCGTCGGCCGCCTGACGCCCGCGGAGCTGCGCAACCTGTTCCGCTTCGCGCGCAACATGAGCCTGCTCAAGAACGCGCTCCTTCCGCGTCTCTACGAGCTCGTGATCGGAGCCCGCTCGGTCGCCGACGACAACTTCGCGTACGAGGTCTGGGACGTGGGCACGCGCTACCCGTGGCAGGACGCCGACCCCGGGCTCTCCACGGTCGAGCTCAAGGCCGAGCACCTCTACCTCGACGGCAAGCTCCTGCGCTTCCGCCGCAAGATGGCGGGTCTCCGGCGTCTGCCCGTCCCGGTCCGGTCGCGCCCGGCGTGGAAGCCCGCGGAGTGGAAGGAGGACTGGCGCGGCTTCTCGGTGTGCTCGTACCCGCCGGAGGACGTGGTCGTCGAGGGCTACGGCGCCTACCTGCGCAAGAAGGCGGTGGCGGCGCTCGCGGAGGAGGGCGCCCGCACCGAGCCGTTCACGTCCTCGCTCCTCGACGGCATCGACCTCCGCGAGACGGTGCGCAACTGGGACGACAGGAAGCGCCTCTACGTGCACGAGAGCCGCCCGGTGCGCGGCAAGGTCGGATCGGTGGTGGTCATCTTCGACCCCGACGAGCCCGCGCCCGGCACGGCCGGCACCGCGACCGGCGCCCCCGAGCGCTATCCGTGGAAGCTCACCTGGCTCGGCGAGCATGCGCAGGAGTCGGACATGGCGCTCTACGCGACCGAGCCCGGACAGGTCCTGGTGGGACCCGGGATCTCGCGCTGCGAGTACGGCGGCTTCATGATGACGTTCCCGCCGCGGCGCGTGTACGACGTGTGGGAGGACCCGTTCTTCCGCAGCGTCACCTCGAAGGCCGAGCGCCTCCTCTTCGCGGGCCTCGTCTACGCGCTCGAGAAGATGGTGGTGTACGTCGCCGCGCGCCCGCCGCGCCCGGCGTGGAAGGCGCTCGCCACCCGCCTCGACAAGAAGATCGTGTACCTCCCGATCGGCCAGTTCTCGCCGCCCATGCTGCGCCGCATCCGCGTCTTCCACGTGCTCGACGGCTACCACGTCCGCGCCCACGCGAAGGAGTTCGTGCGCTAAGCGGATCCCGAGGACGCGTCGCGGGCTCGAGCAAGCGTGCGAACCGCCGCTCGCGAGCCGGAACCGCTGGGGACGACGCCCGGCGGGGCAAGGGACGGAGTTGGTTATAATGTCCATTATGACCAATATCATCACGTTCGCTCTCGCCGATGCCAAGGCCCATCTCTCGACCTGCGTGCGCGAGGTCGAGCTCGGGGGGACCGTCCTCATCACGCGCCACGGCAAGCCCGTCGCGGCGCTGGTGCGGCCCGAGGACCTCGATGCGCTCGAGCGGTTGCGCGCGGCGGGTCCGGCCGGCGGGCTCGCCGGGGTTGCCGGCGGCTGGCCCGGCTCGGAGGACCTCGTGCGCGCTCTCGAGACTCGCCGCCGCTCGGCATCCCGCCGCGGCCCCCGGCTCGACTGAACCGTTTGGCCTACCTGTTCGACACCGACGCCGTCTCCGAGGTGCTGAAGCCGCGTCCTGCCCCCTCCTACGTCGCGTGGCTCGCGACCGTGGCGCGCGAGGACCAGCTCACGAGCGCGGTCGTCCTGGGCGAGCTCTACCGGGGCGCGTCTCGCTCGCCGAACGCCGAGCGCCACCTCCGCAACATCGACGACCGGGTGCTCGCGGCGCTGACCGTGCTCCCGTTCGACGCGGGAGTGGCACGCATCTGGGGGCAGCTCCAGGCCGCGCTCGAGGAACGGGGAGAACGGCTCGCGGACGCCGACCTGCAGATCGCGGCCACCGCCATCCGGCACGGGCTCGAGGTCGTCACCGGCAACCTGCGCCACTTCGAGCGCGTACCGGGGCTGCGCGTGTCGCGAGTCCTGGCGGACGCGCGCGGTCAGACCGCACCCCGGTCCCGCCGCGGCCCGAAGACGGGATGACGGTCCTCGGACATCGAGCGCAGAGGCCACCTGTCCCCTGCGCAAGGCGCCTCGCCGCGAGCTTGCTCCGGACGCCGCGTCTCGGGCATACAATCTCTTCACGACCCGGGGCGGACGCAGGCGGCAAGCCGCCCCGAAGGAGGTGCGCATGGCTGCCGGAAGACCGGGCTCCGTCGTCCCGCAACGCTACCTCGACGCCATCGGCTCGAGGGATCCCTTCGAGTCGCAGCGCGACGCCCCGGCGCGCGTGGCGCGGCTCCTCGAGGGCCTCAGCGAGGCCGAGCTCACGCGGCGGCCCGCGCCCGGCAAGTGGTCGCTGCGCGACGTCATCGGTCATCTCGCCGACGGCGAGGTCGTGGTCGGCGCGCGCCTGCGCTTCATCGGAGCGCACGACCGTCCGCCGCTCATGGGCTACGACCAGGACGCGTTCGTCGAGAACCTGGGCACCGAGAACGCGCGCACCGAGGACCTCCTGCGCACGTTCGCGTTCGCGCGCGGCGCCAACCTCGAGCTCCTGGCCCGGCTCCCCGAGAAGGCCTACGATCGCGTCGGCCTTCACGCCGAGCGCGGCGAGGAGTCGATCCGGACGATCGTCGTCATGTGCGCGGGCCACGACCTGGTGCACGAGGAGCAGATCCTGCGCATCCGGGAGCAGATCGGGAACCCGCTCCGACCGGGGCGCACGAGGCCGGCACGGCGCGCTCCTGCGGCCGCCGGCACGCGCACGCGTCCCGCGACCGCTCCCGCGGCGGCGCTGCGGAGGACGGCACGGCGCGCGCCGGCGACGAAGGCGCGGCGCCGGAACGGGCGGTGATCGAGGCGCGCCCGGCGCAGCTCCCGGAGGAGCTCGAGGTCGTTCGCACGCTCTTCCGCGCCTACGCCGCGTCGCTTCCGATCGACCTCGCCTTCCAGCGCTTCGAGGAGGAGCTCGCGTCGCTCCCGGGCGCCTACGCGCCGCCCGGCGGGGACCTGCTGCTCGCGCTCGACGGGGAGCGCGCGGTCGGCTGCGTGGCGCTCCGGCCGCTGGCGCCGGGCATCGCCGAGATGAAGCGGCTCTACGTCGGGCCCGCGGCGCGCGGGCGCGGCGTCGGGCGCCTGCTCGCGGAGGCGGTCGTCGAGCGCGCGCGCGAGCTCGGCTATGAGCGGATGCGGCTCGACACGCTGGCCTCGATGCATGCCGCGCGCGGGCTCTACGAGGCGCTCGGGTTCGTCCGCATCGGCGCCTACTGCGTGAACCCCTTCCCCGACGCGGTCTTCCTCGAGCTCGACCTCGGGGCGTCCGCGCCGGGACGCGACCTGGGCGGTGACGGCGAGGGCGACGGCGAGGGCGACGGCGAGGACGGCGCGGGCGTCGTGGCGCGGCGCTGAGCCGCCGCTCCTTCGCTCCGCCGCTAGACCGCGCGGGCCCGGTACTCGTGCTCGAGGATGCCCATGAGGACGAGCGAGAGGTAGCGCCCGTGGTGCCAGTCGCACTCGCGCAGCGTGCCCTCCTCGACGAACCCGAGCGAGCGGTAGAGCGAGCGCGCCCGCGCGTTGTCCGCGCGCGCGTCGAGCCACACGCGGTGAGCGCCGAGGCTCTCGAAGGCGAGCGCCATCACGAGCTCGAGCGCCTTTCGCCCGAGGCCGCGGCCCTTGTCGGTGATCACGAGGCGCTGGACGAGCACCGCGCAGTGCGGCCCTCCGAGGCCGTCGAGCAGGAGGTAGCCGCGCGGGGTGGCGTCACCGGCGCGCTCGACGAGCAGGTGCAGGCGGCCCGGATCGGAGCCGAACGCGCGATGCCGCTCGCGCGGCCACTGGCTCACGAAGGGCACGTTCTCGGGATCGTTCTCCGCCGCGAGCACGAAGTCGAGGTCGGCCTCGCGGGTCCGGCGCAGGAGCAGGTCCGCCGAGGCGATGACGACGGCGCCGCCCTCGGGAAGCGCTCCGGCATCGCTCGCCATCACGGAAGAGCTTACGGCGGGAGGGCCGCGCCGCGGGTACGATGGAGCGCATGCGGCGGGCGCACCGGTGAGCGGCATCGCCACGGCGCTCGCGCTCACCGCAGCGCTCTTCCACGCCGGCTGGAACCGCGTCCTCAAGGCCGCACCCGACCGCCTCGCCGCGATGGCGGTGGCGAGCGTGCTCACCGCGCTCCTCCTCCTCCCGTTCACCATCGCGGAGCCGCCGCGCGGCGTGTTGCCGCTCATCCTGCTCTCCGGGCTCGCGCAGGCGCTCTACGCCCTCGCGCTCTCCGCGGCCTACGCGCGCGGCGAGCTCGCGCTCACGTACCCCGTCGCGCGCGGCGTCTCGCCGCTCCTCATCACGCTCGGGGGCGCGCTCCTGCTGGCCGAGGTTCCGAGCCCGCGGGCGCTCCTGGGTGCCCTCCTGCTGGCCCTGGCGCTCGCGCTCCTCGCCCACGACGGGCGCCGCCGCGACCGCGGCGAGGCGGTCCTGCTCGCGCTGCTCACGGGCGTCTCGATCGCCGCCTATTCGGTGGTGGACGCGCGCGCGGTGCGCCAGGTCTTCGCCCCCGCGTACCTGGGCGCCGCCATCGTCGTCCAGGCGCTCGTCCTCAACGGCGTGGCGCGCGTCGGCCGCGCCCGCTTCCGCGCCGCGGCCCGCCCGGGCCTCGCCATCGCCCTGGGCTCGACGCTCGCGTACCTGCTGGTCCTGTTCGCCTTCCGCCTTGCGCCCGCAGGGCTCGTCTCCACCGTGCGCGAGACCTCGGTGCCCATCGCCGTGCTCCTCTCCGGCGAGCGCTCGCGCCGCGTGTGGGCGGCGCTCGCGCTGGGTGCCTTCGGCGTCGTGCTCGCGGCCCTTTGACCGGGGACCCGCGGCCGCGGGACATGTCATACTTTCCGGGTCCACGACGGCGCGGCGGCCGGGGCTCCCGGCCCGAAAGGAGGCACCATGCCCAAGTTCGTGATCGAGCGAGACCTGCCCGGAGCGGGCAAGATGTCTCCCGCCGAGCTCAAGGCGGTGGCGCAGAAGTCGTGCTCGATCCTCCACGGGATGGGGCCGCAGATCCAGTGGCTCCAGAGCTACGTGACCGGCGACAAGCTCTACTGCATCTACATCGCCCCGACCGAGGCGCAGGTCCGCGAGCACGCCCAGAAGGGCGGCTTCCCCGCCAACCGGATCTCCGAGGTGAAGGTGGTCCTCGACCCGGCCTCGGCCGAATGACGCGGGGCTGACGACCACGGGCGCGCGGCGCGCGCGGGACGCGCCGCTCGGATTCGCTCCCGGCCGCCGCTCACGGCCGCAGGATGCGGTTCACGCTCCCCTCGCGCGCGACGACGCCGGTCGCGGCGAAGTGATCGAGCAGCGGGATCCCGAGGCGCCGCGTGAGGCCGAAGAGCGTCTTGAACGTCGCCACGTCGATGGTCTCGAGGTCGCTCGCGCGCAGGCGCGCCGCGGCCTCCGCGACCGCCTCGCGCGACACCAGCCAGTCTCCCGGGAGCTCGAGCAGGTCGCCGCGCGCGACCAGGTGAGCGATGAGCCCGGCCGCGATCTGGCGCTTGATCCCGAGCAGGTCGGCGGCCGCCTTCGGCCCGGGCGGGCTCGCGATGCCGCCCTCGCGGTAGAGCGCGAGGATGCGCGCGGCTGACGGCGAGAGCGGCGCCTCCTCCCTGGCGCGGCTCACGGTGCGCTTCGTGGCGCCGGACCGTGCGGGCCCGGTCCGCGCCGGGCCTCCGCGCCGTGCCGGTCGCCCGCGCGTCCCGGAAGGCTCCCGCTTCCCCGGCGCGCTCACCGTGCGGCCCTCCGGCGGGGGCGGCGTCGTTCACGGCACCGCGCTCGTGCGCCCCGCCTCGTCCGCTCCGACCTCGTCGCCATCCGTGAAGGGTGTCACCTCCCCACGTGCGGGCTCAAGCGGGGGCCGGGTCTGCCGATACGGGGGCGGAAGGGCCCGTCCTGCCCTCGGGTCGCGTGAGCGTGCTCCCTGCCAGAGGGATCCGTTCGCGCGCCCGGCACGCGAGCGTGCGCCCTCGCGACCACCGGAAGCCTCCGACTCGAGCCGCCCGCGTGCCTTCGGCGACCTGGCCGGAGGTACCCTCCCACTTCGCCGCGCGTCGCGACGCGCTCCTCGTCGTTTCGGCGGCGCTCTCCGTGATGCCCGCGCAGGTCGCGGGCCGCGAGAGCTGTCTCCTCGCGGCCCGCGAATCCCGACCGATCCTACAGGGATCCAGGTGCGCCGGTCTCCGCTGCCGGGCGCGCGGGCCGCAGGCGCGCCTGGATCGCGGGCCACGCGCGCGAGAGGCGGCGCGCGAGCGCGTACGCACAGGCGGCGAGCGCCACCAGCGCCGCCGGACGCGGGTCGGCGTCGAGCGCGAGCAGCGCCACCACCGCCACGAGCGCGCCGCAGGTCGCGAGGACGAGAGCGCGGCGGCGCGGCAGCGCGACCAGGCCGAGGAGCGCGAGCGCGGAGGCCGCGACGGCACCCGTGCCGAGGCCCGCGAGCACGGTCCCGGCGCGCACCGCGTTCGCGGAGCGGAACGGGATCGCGTAGCGGCCGCCGTCCCTGGCCTCGCTCGCGTAGAGCTTGTCGAACGCGAGGTGCAGGCCGCGCGCCGGGACCGCGATGCGGAACGACTCGAGGATGGGCGTGCCGAACGCACCGGCTCCGCCCGCGCCCGAGACCGGCGCCGCCGCCTTGCTCGCGGCGAGCTCCTGCTCCATCGCCTGGCGATCGACGCGCTCGCCGTAGTCGTGAGCGAGGAGCGTGCCGCCCACCGGCTCCTGGCCCGGCGCGAGCTCGAGGTCGGTGCGCGGGCGGCCGTAGCGGAGGTCCTCGGGGAGGAAGAGGTCGAGGTGCGAGCTCGTGACCACGAGGTCCGGCCGCGGCAGGCGCCCGCAGAGCGTCCCCACGCTGCCGAGCTTGTCGAGCCGCGTCGCGTAGACCATCTGCACCGGGAAGATCTCGGCCGCCGAGAGGAGCTTGACCAGCACCGCCGTGCCGGCGGATGCGGGCGGGCGCGCGGAGGCCTTGCCCGAGGCCGGCGTCGCGGCGCCCGGCGCGGAGCCCTTGCCCGGAGCCGCGGCGGGCGCGGTCTCGGCGCCGGGCTCCCCGTCCTCGGTCGCGAGCGCGGGCTTCTCGGCCTTGCCGCCGACCACGAGAGACCACACCTCGGAGCCCGCGGGGAGCTCGATGCGCAGGAACTGCTTGCGGCTGTTGCGCACGGTCCAGTCGGCGACCGTGACCGCGAGGCCGTCGCGCGTGACCAGCGTGCGGTAGCGCGCCTCGTCGATGATCGCGGCCTGCACCGCGACCTCGGCATGGCGCGTGACGCGCAGCACGAGCTCCGCCCGCGCGTCGGTGCGCACGTACTTGTACGCGAGCAGGATCGGGTTCGTGGTGCGCAGCACGAGCGCCTGCGGGAGCTCCGCGAGCTCGACCGACGAGAGCCGCTCGGTGGAGCGCGGCTCGACCTCGACCGCGGCCAGCGCCTCGACCGCGATGCGTCCGTGCTCGGACGGCGCTCCCACCACCGCCGGGACCGGCACCGCGAGCTCGGCGGTGCTCGCGCGGAGCACGCGCTCGTAGGCGACCTCCACCTTGACCAGGCCCTCCATCTCGGCCGTGAACTCGACCGCCACGGTCTGGACCGCGGGCCGGTCTGGGGCGGGCTCGGCGTGATACGCGCGCAGCGAGGGGGCGGTCAGCGAGAGCACGGTCACGTCGGCCGGAAGCTCGAGCGTGAGCGCGTTCATCGTCCCCTGCTTGACGTTGACCTCGACCGTGGAGGCGCCCTTCATCGAGACCTCGCCGATCGAGATGAGCGTGTCCACCTGGGCGTCGAAGGTCGCCGGCCGTCGCTCGGGCGCCACCGTCTTGACCGTGAGCTCGGGGAGCTCGTCGCCGTAGCGGTAGGTGTGCGCGATGGTCGCCTTGAGCGCGTCCTTCACCTCGGGCGGGAGCTGGTTCTCGCCGACCTTGTTGAGCGCCTTCTCGCCCACCGGCTTGAGCGACATCTCCGCGGTCTGGAGGAGCGCCACCATGCCGCGCTGGCGGTGCACGGAGAGCGCGCGCAGGAGCGGCACCGCGACCGGCGCTCCCCCCGCCGCGGTGGTCGCCGCGGGGCTGCCTGCGGGTGCCGGGAGCGCGGTCGCGGTCGTGCCCGGGGGCAGCGGGCGCTCGTAGCTCACCTCGAAGGCAAGCTGGCCCTTCACCTTGCGATCGAGGAACACGCGCAGGCGCCGCGGACGGCCGGCCTGGGCCGGCTCCTCGCGCCAGTCGGCGATGCCGCCGCCCGGGGCCTCGACCTTGTTGATCTGGACGTCGGCCGGCGCCTCGAGCTCGAAGGTCTGCGCCTCGCCGCGGGTGACCTCGAAGCTCGCGTACGCGGTCACCTCGAGCACGCCCTCCTCGGCGCGCGCGGCGTGCACGATGGTCGCGTTGATCGAGGCCTCGACCCGGCTCTCCTCCGGGATCGACTCGGTCCAGGTGAGCGTGAGCGCGCCCGCCATGGGCGCGAAGAAGCGCGCCACGGTGGTGGCTCCCCTGGGCTCGGTCTTGACGCTCGCGTCGGGCTCGACCTTGAGCTCCTTGCGGCCCGGGAGCGTGACCTCGAAGCTCGAGACCGGGACCTCGGGCAGCACCAGGTCCACGTGCGGCGCGCCCTCGTCCTTGACGATCGGGAACTCGGCCACGACCTCGACCTCGTGACGCCCGCGTCCCGAGAGCGTGGTCTTGATGCCCTCGTCGTCGACCGTGACCGAGGCCGGCTTGCCGTCGACCTGCACGTCGCCCAGGCGCGCGCCCGCGGGGAAGATCGGGAGCAGCACCGGCTCGTCGGCGTGGAGCTCGATCGCGAACGTGGCGGTGAGGCGGAGCGCCGAGCCCACGAGCTCGCCCACGTAGCGGGCGCGGCCGAGCGCGTGCGTGCCCGCGCCCGGCGCCCTCCACGCGATCTGCACGAGCGAGGTCTGCGGGAGCGTCGCCGTGAGGCGGGTGCTGGCGCCGCCGCCGTCGATCGTGTGCACGTCGCGGCCCGGCACCACCGAGGCGAACAGGCCCGAACCGGGCAGCAGCGCGGTGAGCGCGGTCGAGGGCGCCTGCGGCACCGGGAAGGCGAGCGTGGTCCCGCGCGCCTCGCGCACTCCGCCCACGGTGTACACGAGCGAGATGCGCCGCGCGCCGCCCTTCTCGAGCGACACCGCGAGCCCCTCGGGGGTGGCGACGAGCGCGTCCGCGGAGCCATCGACGAGGACGCTCGTGACCGCGGTCCCGTTCGGGAGGAGCGGGACCAGCGCGCTCGCGTCGCGCAGCACCTTGACGGTGAGCTCGGCGCGAGCGGTCGCGGTCACGCTGCCGTCGTGCTCGCTCGCCTCGAGCGCGAGCGTTGCCGGCCCGAGCGCGAACCCGGGAGCTCCGCCACGCCCGTCGCCGCCGCGCAGCCGCTCGATGAGCTCGGTGTAGGCGCCGAGCGGGACCGTCACCTGTCCCGGTCCGCGCTCCTCGGCGCGGGCCGCGCCGCCGCCGGCCACGGCGAGGAAGACGGCGGCGAGGCCTGCGAGGGACGCGAGGAGGGGTCGTCGAGACCGGGTCGTCGAGGCGGATTCCATGGCTGTCTCCCTTTCGGTGCCGCCCAAGCGGCGTGTCGTTCGCGTGCCGGGATGGTAGGCAGCGCGGTGCCTCTGTGTTCTCATCGGTATCAACGGTCGCGAAGCGTCGGGGATCTACGGAGCGAGGCCGCGAAGCCGAGCGCATCCGCGGCCTGCGCGCGAGCGGCCGCGTCCTGCACGCGCGGCGAGTCGAGGAAGCGCTCGTAGGTCTCGAGCAGGGCGACGTCGGCGCCGAGGTCGGCGTCGCCGCGGAGCGGTGCCAGCGCCTGCACGAGCCCGGCCTCGAGGTCGCGGGCGTGGCCGAGGCTCGCGCGTGCCGCGGCAACGTCACCCGCGCGCAGGCTCTCCGCGGCGCGCCCGAGGTCGGCGGCGACGTCCACCGCGGCGGCGTTCTTGAGCACGCGTGCCTCGAGCGGCCCCGCGGCCTGTGAGCCCGACTCGAGGCGGAACCCGGCCGCGGCGGTGCGGTTCCCGGGCTCGACCAGGTCCTTGTACTTGAGCGTCACGTCGGCGACCGGCCCCGGCCGCTCGGCGACCACGTCGAGCAGCACGACGTGGGTGTCGCCCGAGTAGAAGGCGGGGATGGCGATGCGGATCGAGTCCTCGTCCCGGTCGCGGTCCTGGGCGATGCCGAGCGTGCGCGCGAGACGCCGGTCCTCGGCCTTCTCGGCCTCGCGCACGCGCCGGGTCTCGACGCGGTCGAGCGGCCGCGAGCCGAGCACGCCCACGAGCTTGACGCCCGGCGCCAGGCGCACCTTGAGGCGGAGCGCGCGCGCGACGATGCGCGACCCGGCGTGGAGCTCGGCGTCGACGAGGGGGTTCGCCCCGGCGACCGCGTCGAGCGCGCGCAGGCTCCCCTGCCCCGCGAACGCGACCTTCTGCGCCTGGTCGAGCGGCACGCCCGCACCCAGCGCCACCACCGAGGTCGGCACGCCGAGCACGGCACCGGCATGCGCCCCGCGCACGACCGCGCGGAGATCGCTCCCGAGCGGCGCCGCGGTCACGAGCAGCACCGCCCCCGTCGCGGGCGCGTTGTCCTCGACCGGGTCGCCCGACGCGCTCGCTGCCGCGCCGCTCTTCGCCGACGTGCGCGCGGCAGGAACTGGACCCTGTGGCGTGCGCTGGGTGCGAGCGCCCCTCGGCTCGGACTTGCCCGCGACCTCGGCGGTCGCCTGCGCGAGCGCCTCCGGGAGCGAGAGCACGGCCGCGCCGCCCGCGGCCGTCGTGGGGGTCGCGTTCCCGAGCGCCCTCTCGAGCGCGAGCGCCACCGGACCGTTGCGGAACTCGTCGGGCGCGACCAGCCGCGCGCCCTCGTGGTTCGCGACCCAGAGCGAGATGCGGTCACCCGACTGGCGCGACTCGAGCACCGCGTTGACCAGCGCGCGCGCGCTCGCCGCCGCCTCCGGCGTGAGCGCCTGCCTGAGGTCGAGCACCACCGCGAGGCCCATCGCCGGGCGCACGCCCGCCTGCCGCTCGGTGGCGCGGAGCCCGACCTGGAGCAGCATGCGCGTCGGTCCCTCGACGGCACGGTGATCGGCGTGGACGTCGAGCCCGACGGCGCCCTCGCGCGGCAGATCGAGCGGCTGGCGGAACGCCGCCGGGAGCGGCAGGCTCGTACCGCCCTCGGTCGCTGCCGCTTCGCGCAGCCGCGCCGCGAGCAGGCGCATCGCCGGGTCGCCCGGGAGGTACGTGTTGGCGTACTCGCCCGAGGTCTTCTGGAAACGAAGACCCGCGAGCTCGGCGCGGGTCGCGAGGAACCCTCGCGCCACATTGAGCGCGCGGAGGTCGTCCTGCTGCGCAATCGTGCGAACGCGGGAACCCGTCCTGCTGCTGGACCCACCGCCGTCCTCTTGCGTGCCTTGCTGGAAGACGGAGGTCTCACCGTTCGTGAAGTAGAGGTCGCGGTTGAAGTTCGCCGTGGCGCCGGAGTCCGCCGCGGCGCGCTTGCCAAGTTCCTCGGGAGGCGGTGCTGTCGGTGCCGGCTTGTCGGACCGATACTGCATCTCGTTCGCGCGCGCCTTTCCCTCCTCGGTCCGGGGGCGCGTCGACGCGACCTTCGACTGCTCCTTCTTCGCGGCGAGCCGCTCGTCGTCCGCCACGCGGCGCGCCATGTCCTCGACCGCCCCCTGTCGGCTCGTGAGATCGACGATCGGCGCGTCGCTGTCGGACTTGCTCGCGCCGAGATACGCGCTCGCCCCGGGGCGGAACTCGTCCGTGACCTCCTTCGCTCCGCCCTTGCGCAGGTCCTTCGCGCGTTCCTGCTCCTCGGAGAGCTTCGCGACCAGCGTGGGCGACGCCGGTGCGACCCGAGCGACCTTGGCGTTGGCATCGAGCTCCGCGCCGCGCGTGTTCTTGGCGTCGTCGGTGTAGGCGTCACCGGATTCGTCTCCATCGAGATCCGCGACCCGGTCATCCTCCAGCCTTCCGGCCGCGGCCACGTCGATGGCGTCCACCGAGGCATCGGCGATATCCACCGGAGGCACTCCGTCGGCTTCCCCTGCACGCCCAACCTGCCCCCGCTCCGCATAGGCCCCACCCAGGGCTCCGGCCGGGGCACCCTGCGCCTGCAGCACCGGAGCCGGCGTGGCCACGGCGCGCGAGAGGCGAGCGGCGGATCCCTCGCCTGCCAGGATCGCGAGAGGCGGAGGCGGCTCCGGCGCCTGCTTCGACTTGTCGCCACCGAACGCGGGAGCCCGCGTCGCGGACGGGATGTAGCCGTTGTCGACCTGGATCCTGGCCGGAGCCATGACCGCGTCGCTTCCAGAATCGGAGGCGTGCAGCGCCGCGACCGATCCACGGTACGCGCGCGACGCCGACGTCGAGCGCAGCCAGAGCTCGGTCATCCCGCCCACGAACAGGACGGCGACGCTCGCGAACGCGAGCGCGCGGGCATGTGCGCGCGGCCGGAGGTGGCGGATGCTCTCGAGCAGCGCCGTCAGCTGCCGGGCGAGCGCCCCGCGCGCGCTACCCGCAGCCGGTGCCGATCCGGTCCCGAGCGGAGACGCGCTCGCAGCCTGGCTCGCGGCGGGCAACCCCTCCGCGGCGACCAGCCGCAGCGTGCGTGCGACCAGCGCGTCGCTCGCATCCAGGCGCGCGAGCGCCGGGAGCGCGCCGTCGACCAGCGCGAGACCGCGTGCGACCTCGCTGCACGCGGCGCACGCGGAGACGTGCTCGAGGACCCAGAGAGCGCGCGCGGCGTCGCCACCGTCGGCGAGTGCCTGCTCGACCTCTCCGCAGGCGGGAGGCGAGGCCGGTTTCATGGTCCGTTGATCCGTCATGCGTTCCTCCGCTCGCCGCCGCGGGCGAGCTCCCGGGCGAGTGCTAAGCGCCCGCGCCGGAGGTGCGTCTTGACCGTGTTCACGGGGATGCCGAGCGCCTTCGCGACCTCGTTCTGGTCCATCCCCTCGATGCAGGTGAGCAGCACGACCTCGCGCTGGGCGAGCGGGAGCACCGCCAGCGCGCGCTCGAGGAGGGCGGCGTCCTCGCGCGCGGCGTAGGCGCGGTCGGCAGCGGGGGCCAGGTCGGCGAGCGCCTGCGGGCCCTCGCTCTCGATCGGGACCTGGGGGACGACGGCGCGGCGGAAGTGGCTCCGGACCGCGTTCGCGACCACGGTGAAGAGCCACGACTTGAGCGGGCGGGCGGCGTCGTAGCTCGAAGCTCCCCGGTGGATCTTGAGGAAGATCTCCTGGAACAGGTCATCGCGCTCGGCCGGGGCGACGCCGCAGCGCGCGAGGTAACCGAAGACCGGGGCGCGGTAGGCCGCGAGGAGCTCGGCGAAGGCATCGGGCTCGCCGGCGCGATGCCGGACGAGCAACGCGCCCTCGCCGGAGCCCGCGACCGCATCCGCGAGCGGGCCGCCGCCCTGCGCCGCGGAGCCGCTACCGGCCACGACGCCTGCCACCACGAGTGGCATCCCGTTCGCTCCCGGCGGCTCGCTCAACGACATCCCATCCGTACGCAGGCTGCCTCCCCTCGGAGCCCCGTACGCGGCGGGCAGCGCCGAGTTTCAGTGGCCGCACCCCACGGCTCCACGCTCGGAGGTGGAAACGCCGACGACCGTCGTTCGATCTACGCGCGAGGTGCGAGATCCGTCGTGTGGCCTCGCCGGTCCGCGGATCACGGGCCGTGCCTAACCGCTCATCGGCAGGTCGGACACCGACGAGTCGTGAGCACCCCCCCGCGCGGGCGAGGCAGCTGCCGCCGCGATGCCGCCCCGGGACGTGTTCATGGCATGGCCGCGCCACGAAGCACACTCGCGCCGAAGGCGGGTGCCCGAGGTCAAGGAAGGGACGGAGCTGCCAGCCGTTGCCACGTGCCGAGGCCGGACACCGCCCGCGTCGAGGGAAGGCATGGTTGCCTCGGCACCCCGAGACGGCTAGTCTCGGCCGCGTGAGCCGAAGGGAGGGCACGGTGCGACATGCCACGACGGGACGCGGAGCGTCTTCACGACCGAGCCACGCGTGGCTCGCGCTCGTCTTGCTGTTCGCCGGGTGCAGCGCGCATGCGCCGAGAGCGACGCCGCCACCGACGGCTGCGGTCGCAGCGCCGTCATCGACCCAGTGCGATCTCAGCCGCTGTGCGGGCGACCCCTGCAAGTACAAGAAGCCATCAGCGGCTGCCCGGACCCCGGCCGAGGTCGAGCGCGACGACATCTTCACGCGGCTTGCCTACGCCGTGGTCCTTCGCGACTGGCAGACGACGAACGGCGCGGGTGGTCGCGGCTACAACATCGGCTCCGTGCTCGTGGACCCCGAGGGCAATCCCGTGTGCTGGGCACGGAACGCGGTCAACGCGCTCGACGACGGCACCCGTCACGGCGAGGTCCGCCTCATCACCAACTACCTGCACAACAAACCCGATCTGAAGAAGCTCAAGAAGTACACGGTCTACACCACCCTCGAGCCGTGCGCGATGTGCGCAGGCATGATGACGCTCACGGAGGTCGAGCGGACCGTCTACGGCCAGACCGACCCGGACTACGGGGGCGTCTTCGAGCGCCTCCAGGCGAACCAGAAGGGCTGCGGCGGCCCGTGCCCGTACCCCCGAGGCGTCATCGCCGCAGCGGCGGAGACCCCGGTGCGCAGCGCGATTGACGCCGCCTTCCATGCCAGCGGGAAAGACGACATCACGGCGTGGCTCGCATCCGACGAGGCGCGCGCCCTCTTTGCGAGGGCGGCGGACGAGCTCGCGGCGGGCACGGCGCGCTTCCCCGAGAACGAGAGCGTCCTCGAGAAAGCGCGCCGCTACCTGGCGCGGGTCCCGGCCACGACCCCGGCGGATCCCTACACCGACGCCTGCGAGTGACGGCGGACGCGCATCGCGCTAGAACTCGATACCCAGCTCGAGGTTGAACTGGTTGTGGCTCCGGCGCGCCTCGATGACGTGACTCGTGTCCTTGGGGTCGGCCAGGACGACCGTGAAGACGGGCGGGGCCGTATCGCGTCGGGTGTTGTAGCTGGCAGTCAAGCTCACCTTCGGATCGCCCTCCTCCGATGGCAGAGCCAGCGAGGCGCTGCTCTCGCTCTCCAGGCGCCAGTCGAGTTCGCCGTCGGGAGCGTGAGGGTCGTCGATCGGTAGCTTGAAGTAGACCTTGCTCTTCAAGGTGAGCTCGGCGACCGGTCGGTACAGGATCCCCGGTCGCAGCGAGATGCGGAAGCGCTGGTCGGACGGCGGATTCATGGTCTTCACGCCCTCGGCGACGTCCGGCGTCGAGAGGTCCGCGGCTCGCTCGAGCTCGGTGAAGACCGCGGTCGAGAATCCGAATGCGAGCCGGGCGTGGTCCTTCGCGTAGCCGTCCTCGATCTCATGGACGCGAACGAGGAACGCCCTGAGCTTGTCGATCGAGGCGAAACCGAAGGTCGCTCCAGGGGTGCGGGCGAAGTGCCGCTCCGCCGCGGTGAGGGCACCGTGCTCCCGCGCGCATTCGAGCTCGGCCAGGCACTTGTTCACCTTCTGCTGCCGCTCGGTCGCGTCCTTCGGGTCCTCGTCCTCGGCATAGAGGTCGGCGCACTCCTTGTAGAAGGTCGCGAGACACTTCCGCTCGCACGGCCGGCTCGACGGTTTCTCGTAACAAGCGCCGACGCAGGTCGCGTACCCGAGCTGGGCGTCCTGGGTGCTGATCGCCGCCGCGGAGTCCTTGCGGAACACTCGCCAGAGAGCGTCGCGAGGTGCCGGCGTGTTGCCCGGAAGCGTATCGTCGCTCCCGTATGCGGAACGCAAGTAGGTGATGAGGGCGGCGCGGTCCTTCTTGGTGACCGCGAGTCCCCACTCCTTCTCGAGCTTCGCGCCGAACCCCGCCTCGTAGCGCGCGGCGATGCTCAGATACGAATCGTCGAAGCGCTCCGCGAAGCCGAAGATCTCGAGGTACGGCCGGGGGTGGTAGTCGTAGTTGAGGAGCAGCTTGGAGAACTCCTCCTGGAGCTTCCCCTCCTTGTGCTTGATGTCGGTCTGGTAGGTGAGCCGGAGCTCGCGCGGGTAGGTCCCCTTGTTGAGGTCGACGCTCACCGAGACGGCTTCGGCCGTCGCCTCCGAAAGGAGGGTTTCCTCCGCGGCCGGTGTGTCGGCCGTCGCCGTGGTGACGTCCCGGCTCTTCGCGGCACGGTCGCTGCTTGCGCTCAGGCCCACCTTCCCGCCGAGCCCCCGCTGCTCCTCGTCTTGCTTCTCCAGGAACTCGATCGCAGTCTTGAGCTGCGGCACCCACACGCCCTCCCCACCCTCGTTCCCGGGCAGGTCCTTCTCCAGCTCTTCCGCGACGTCGAACGGCCTCGCGACGGTTGCGCTCGCCTGCAGCGAGAGCGCAGTTGCGACCAGCATCACCCGTGTCGATCTCCTTGCCACAGGTCCTCCCCCAGCTCGCGCCCGCACGATTGCGGATCGAGCGCGCGGCCCTGAAGCAACCGGCGCGCCATCGCGGCGCGATCCTGCACGGCGTCGTCATGCCGGAACTCGAGAGCGCCCTCGGCTGCCGTCGGGGCAGAGTGCGGCAACCCGCACCCTGTGTGCGCGCTACCGCACCCGGCGCGTTCGCGACACGGGCGCCCGGTGCTGGCGATGGGCATGCCGCGCGAGGACCGCCAGCGCGTCACCGCGCGGCGCCGCGGCCTTCCTCGCGAGCGCCGGCTCCGGTGCGCACGTCCCCGTGCCGCCCACCTCCCACGCGATCGGCGCCGCGGTCGCGAGCACGAGGGCGAGCACGGCGAGCGCCAACCCCGGCTCGTCGATGCGCGCCGGCGCGTCCGCGGATCGCGGGCGGGTGCGGACGACCGCCCAGAGCCGCCTCCCCACGACCGCGGTCCCGAGCACCAGCACGGCGAGGACGGCACCCGCGACCACCGTCCAGGCCACGGCAGCGGGCGTCACCACGGGGAGCACCGCGTTCGCGGCGCCGGCGCCGGCGAGGGCGAGTGGCGTGGCGAGCGCGTGGGCGAAGAGCCGCGCGGGAGCGCCGTCACGGAGCGAGCGCCCGCGGGCCAGCTGCTCGACCAGCCACCGGCGGTAGTCCTCCTCGCCGCGGTCCGGCCCTCGGCGCGCCCCGCGCCAGCGGTGCTCCACGCGCAGTCCGCTCGCATCGCACTCGAGGGACACCTCCTGCGCGAGGTGGCGGACGTCGTCCCTCCACAGCGACCGCGGGCGCACGAGCCGCACGCGCGAAAGAGCAGCGAGCGCGTCCGTCCCGGGACCCTCGGGGGGCATGTGGTAGCCGTGGTGAAGCAGCCGGTCGATGGCCTTGAGCATGCGCTCGTGCGCCGGCGCCGCCGCGAGGGCCACATGGGCGGCGACCACCTCCCGCCTTCCGGGCAGGGCCACCAGCGCGAGGAGGAGCGCCTCGAGGAGCGTCACGATGGCGAGCAGCCCGAGCGCCGTCGCGACGGTGGCGGCGAGCGGCGGCTCGGCGTCGAGCGGAGGCGAGCCGTCGAGCCAGTCACCGGGCCGGGGCGCGCGCCCGCAGAGCGCGAGCGCGAGGACCAGGACGAGCGCGGCGAGGACCACGCACCAGCCGAGCCCCGCGAGGCGGCGCGTGAGCACCACGAGCGCCGGCGGGCGCTTCAAGTCGTTGCTCCGCCCTTCGGTCACCGGCATCACTTTGCACGGAAGGGAGGCCGCGGCAAAGCCTTCCGGTGCCATCCGCCCCTGACCGGCTCACCTGGCCCGGCCACCGGGACCGCTCGCCGGAGACAGAGGTCCGGCCACCGGCACCACTCCTCGGTGGCAAGGTCCGGCCGGAGGCCCGCCGCCTCCGCGCCGCCGCTCCGATTCGCGCCCTTCCGTTCCTCGCGGTGCGCGTGAACGCAGAGGCCCGGAGGCGCGGTCTTCATCGATGCATGGGATCGGCTGCGAGCGCGAACCGGCTCGGGCGGATGCCATGCGGGTACCTCCCCCATCCACGATCCTCTTCCTCTCGGCCGCGGGCGTTGCTCGCGGCCGCCCTTTTCCCCCTCGCGCTCGCGGCGCTCGCGAGCGCCTCAGGAGATCGAGCTCACGCCGCCGGCGCGCCGCTCTTCCTGGTGGCAACACCGGACCCGGAGGTCCGCTTCCACGAAGACGGCGTGAGCCTGCTCGTGAGCCAGGTGGGCTACGCCGACCCCGGCGTGCGCGCCGCGTTCCTGGCCGCGCGCGACCGCGCCGCCGGCGACGCGATCGATCGCTTCACCCTCGAAGACGCGCGCGGGCACACCGTCCACGCCACGGCGCCGGTGTATGCCGGCTGCTGGCAGGGCATGGACTTCTGGCGTCTCGACCTGAGCTCGCTCACCGCTCCGGGGACCTACCGCATCCGCGCCGGCAGCCTCGTCTCGCAGCGCTTCCCCGTCGCGACTCCGCGCGCGCTCTGGCTCGACGCCGATCGCGTGACCATGATGACCCAGGAGCTCGCGGCGCGGCGGCGCACCGACGGCGCGGGCGGCTACGCCGATTGCGGCAACGACTTCCGCGAGACGCACGCGCTGGCGGCGGCGCTCCTCGGGCTGCTCGACGCGCTCGAGCTCGAGCGCGACCCGTCCTCGCTCGACGAGGCGACGCGGCGCGAGGCCGAGACCCACGTCGATGCCCTCGCGCGCTTCGTGCTGAGCGTGCAGGACCCGGATGGCCGCATCCGGGCCGGATTCGATCCGTTCGGGCGCGTGCTCGAGGACGGCGAGTGGCCGAACCACCTCCAGGGAGCGCGCGCGCTCCTGCGCGTCGCGCGCCACCGTCGGGCCGTGCGTCCGCTCGAGTCGGACCTGCTGCTCGAGAAGGCGCGCCTCGCCCTCCGCCATGCCCGCGAAGGCCTCGCGATCGCGGACAGCGATACGGCGATCCTGGCGCCGCTCCTGCTCCTCGAGGCCGAGTGGGTCGCCGATCCTGGCGCTCCCGAGCCCGAGGCGCTCGAGCGCGCCCGCGCCATCGCGCGCGCGCTCCGGGCGCGCCAGCTCGCGACCGAGCTGCCCGCCGACGAGGCGCTGCTGCCGCGCTTCCCGGGTCTGCTGCGCGAGCGGACCAGGGGCCGCGAGCTCGCGCGGCTCAACGAGCACGGCCCGGGGAGCAAGACGGGCGCCTGCTTCGCGCTCCCCATCGAGGGGCTCACGGTCCTGCTCGAGCGTGCTCCCGGTGACCGCGACGCGCCGCTCTGGGCGGCCATGCTCGACGACCTGGTGGCCGGCTTCGTCGAGCCGGCGGCCGCGCTCTCGCCGTTCGGCCTGGTCGCGAACGGCGTCCACGACGGCGGGGTCCGCTGGTTCTCCGACCTCTATCACGGGATGAGCGTGTCGTACGCGCTCGCGGCGGCGGCGCTCGTGCGCTACGCCGAGTTGCGCCGGGACGGCGCCGGGCCGGGTGCGAGCGGCGATCCGGCGCTCCTCGACCTTGCCGAGCGGCAGCTCCTGTGGGTCGGCGGGCTCAACACCGGCTACCCGTTCCCCGAGGCGCCGGAGCCGTTCTCGTGCCTCGCCGGGCGCGGCTACCGCGCCCTCGAGGACGCCCACGGCCCGTTCGCGCGCATCCCGGGGGCCATCGTGAACGGGCTCTCTGCGACGCCCGCGTTCGACAAGCGCCTGCCCGACGGCCCGGAGGCGCCCGCGTACGTGTCCGACGAGAGCTGGATCGCGCACACCGGCGCGTGGCTGAGCGCGACCGCGCGGCTCGTGCAGGCGCGCGAGGCGTCCGCGCGGGAGACGTCCACGCGTGAAGCGTCCGCGCGGCGCTGAGCTGCCGGCGCACCCTGGACCGAACCCGCCGGGCAGGCCCCGCGTATGTCCTCTCGACGCCGCGGAGCCCCCGCCTCCGTGTTACGTTCACGATGCGGCGGGTGTGGCGCTCCCGCCGGGAGGGCGGGAGACATGCACGCGCGATCCCTCGGCGTGGCGGCATCTGCAGCGGCGACGACCATGGCGGTGGCCGTGCTCGGCCTCGTGGCGGCGCGGCCGGCCGCCGCGGCGCTCCCCGACGCGCGCGCGCTCTTCGAGCGGCACCTCGCCGTCTCCGGCGGGCGCGAGGCGCTCGAGGCGCATGCGAGCCTCACCCTCCGCGGGTTCATCGCGCTCTCCGGTCCGGTCCGCGAGGGAGCCTACGAACGCGAGGGATCCTACGAACAGGTGGCGGTGGCGCCTTCGGCCTCGGTCCAGCGCGCCTCGATCCCGGGCCTCGGCGACCTCGAGGAGGGCTGCCTGGACGAGCTCTGCTACCTCCGCTACCCGGGGAGCCCGCCCTCGGTGGTCGACGGGCCGCAGGCGTGGTCCGCGCGGCTCGGCGCGGACTTCCTCGGGCTTCACGCGACTGCCTTCTTCACCTCGCTCGAGACGGTCGGCGTCGCGGCGGTCGGCGGCCGCGCCGCCTACGAGGTCGAGGCGCGGGCCGACCTGCTGCCGCCGGAGCGGTGGCTGTTCGACGCCGAGACGGGCCTCCTCGTCGTGCACCGTCACGCGAACTACGCGACCCTCGGCTCGACCATGGTCGAGCACACGACCGACTACTGCGTGGCCGGCGACATCCTCGTCCCCTCGCGCATCGAGGTCGACGCCGACGTCGACCAGCTCTACGTGATCGAGACGGCGCTGCTCGACGATCCGGACGCACGTGTCCCGCTCCCCGCGCTCCCGCGCGAGGCGATGGCGGTGCACACCCTCGCCGGCAGGGTCGAGGAGGAGGGCGCGCCGGTCGCCGAGGCGCAGGTCCGGGTGGAGGGCGAGGTCGGGACCCGCGCCGTCACCGACCCCGAGGGGCGTTTCCGGATGGCACTCCGCGGCGAGCGCTACAACCTGGTCGCGCGGTCGCGTGACCGCACCGGGAGCGTGTCCGGCACGTTTCCGCCGGCGGGCGACCTCGACGGGATCGTGATCCCGATCGAGCCTCGGGCGACCGTGAGCGGGCGGATCACGGACCCGGACGGCGAGCCCGTCTCCGGCGCGCTCGTCTTCATCGAGTCCGCGGCCGACGATCGCGGCATGACCTGGAGCGACGAGCAGGGGCGATTCGAGCTCCTGAGCTCCGCCTCGGGCCGCACGCGGATCCACGTCAACGCCGACGGCTACGCGACGAGCGTCACCCGCGTGAGCGCTGTCCGCGGCGCGACCACCGAGATCGCCATCCGTCTCATCCGCACCACCCACCTCACCGGCGTCGTGCGCTACGACGACGGGACCCCGGCGGCCGCGAGGAGCGTGACGCTCCGCTTTCGAGCGCTCGGCGAGGCCCGCGCCGACTCGGTGAGCGCCACCACGGACGCGAAGGGTGCCTTCGACCTCGCGGGCCCGCCGTCAGGCCACGCACGACTCACGTGGGGGCCGAAGGACGACGCCCTCGAGCTCGAGCTTCCCGCGGGACCGCTCGAGCTCACGCTGCCGGCGGGAAACCCGCTCGAGGGAGTCGTGCTGTTCGAGGACGGCAGCCCGGGCGCACGCGCCTCCGTCCTCGCGTGCCTCACGGCGGGGACGGAGATCCGGGGATGCGACTCGACGGAGACGGACGAGAGCGGTCATTTCCACCTCGAGCACGTCGCCGACGGCGTCTATCGCCTCGAGTCAGCGGTCCGGCGCGCACGAGTCGCGCTCGAGGCCCTGGCGCTCCCACGGGATGCCGCCGCCTCCCCTCTCGTGCTGCGTCTCGACCGCGGGCGCACGATGAGCGGCCAGGTGCGCGACCTCGAGGGCAGGCCCGTGGCGCACGCCTCCGTGTCCGCGCACACGGCGAGCCAGGAGCTTCCGGAGGACCGGGGCTATTCCCAGGCGTACACCGACGACGCGGGCCGGTTCGAGCTCGAAGGACTGGGCGCCGCGGACTACGAGCTCGAGGCGCGCTCGATCTCCGGCTCCGACGCGTCGAGCGCGACGCTCGCCGCTCGCCCGCCCGCGACGGACCTCGAATTCACGCTCGACCCCGGCGTCGAGCTCACCGGGCGCCTGCGCGGGACCGACGGCCGGCCGATCGCGTCGTGCTCGATCGCCGGAGTCCCGTCGAGCGACGACGCAGGCGGGGTCTTCCGGGTACGCGTCCCGAGCACGGCGGGGCCGTCGATCACCGTCAAGGCACGCGGATACCGCGAGACCTCGATCCCCGTCGAGGACCTCGCCGGGAAGGATCGGGTGGACCTCGGCACCCTCTCGCTCGAGCCCACCGCCCGCCTCCGCGGACGCGTGGTCAGCGCTCGGACCGGAGAGCCCATCGAGGGCGCGAGCCTCGTCCGCACGTCGGAAGAAGCCGGCGACCTGTACGCCGAGACCGACGCGCGCGGCGAGTTCGTGCTGCTCGACGCGCCGGAGACGCCGTTCGAAATCGAGGTCTCCGCGGATGGTTACCGCGCGTCGGGGCCGGTCCGGATGAGCCTGCTCGCGAGTCCGACCATCCTCCTCGGCGAGGGAGCGGTGATCGCCGGGAAGGTGCGCGACCAGCGTGGACGGCCGGTCGCCGACGTGATGGTCCAGGCGCGCGGCGCCGGTGACGGACCGGGCGGCGGCGGCGCCCACGCGATGACCGACGAGGACGGCGCCTACCGGCTCGCGGGGCTCGAGGCGGGAGGCTACACGGTCGAGATCATGCGCCTCCATTTCATGTCCGACGCCGGGCGGTTCCAGTCCGCGCAGGAGGTGGTCCTCACCGACCCGAGCGCGACCCTCGCGCTCGACCTCGTGCTCAAGACGCCCCAGGAGGAGGACGCCGGCCCGTAGTCGGGCCGCATCGCGCCGTGCCGCCACCGGCGCGCCGAGCTCGTCCGCAACGCAACCGAATGGAGGTCACCGCATGCCGGCCTGGCTCAAGGCGTTGCTCGTGGTCGCAGCCGTCTTCTCTTTCCTGGTCATGGGCGTCATCGCCGCGGGCGCCCTGTGGTGGCGGCGAAACAAGGACACGCTGGTGGCGGGGATCCAGAAGGTCGGCGACGAGGCGAAGGAGTTCGGCCGCCAAAGCGACAACCAGGGTTGCCTCGACGAGGGACTGGCGCGCTACAAGAAGGATCCCGGCATGTCCACCGCGTTGTCCGCCAGCCTCTTCCTACGCGTCTGCCTCGACGAGAGCCGTCCGACGCCGGGCTTCTGCGAATCGGTGCCGAAGATGACCGAGTTCGTGAAGAGCGCCGAGTGGCGGGTAGGCCAATGTCGCGATCGCGGTCTGGCGGGCGACAACTTCTGCCAGAACCTGTTCCAGTCGGTGCAGCAGCACTGCGAGAAAGGCAATCGCCCCCCCACGACGTCGACCTCTCCGTGAGGCGAAGGGCGACCCGGAGCGCGCCAAGCGCGATGTCGTCGAGCGAGGGATCGGGGGTGTCGGCGGG
>JADMIO011583439.1_pt1 | contig 25830 bp, 23 predicted proteins | sample 8958161 | NCBI WGS metagenome assembly JADMIO01 (sample SAMN16585339, study PRJNA669376) | soil metagenome | isolation source: Crop rotation soil | place: USA: Cullars Rotation, Alabama | collected 2011 | reverse complement strand
TGAAGTGCCGACCCGCCGCGGCGCCGGCGTCGTCGGTCAGCTCCGCCTCTGGCGCTTTCAGCTTCCAAGCCAACTTGCCGTTCGCCCCCACCACTAGCGTGTAGATCTGGACGCCCTTGGCATGCAGTGTCACGATGGGCTTGCCCTTCGGCTCGCTCCATTTGACAACCGGCTGCGATGCCGGTGGGTCGGCATAGAGCGTTGCGGCTGCAATCAACGAGACGCATTGGACGGCGAGCAACGCCGTTTTCTTCAATGACGATGGCATGGGCACCCCTAACCAGAGGAAATGTTCGTGACCCCGACGGGTCGACGCGGAAGGTAGCTACCCCATAACGGCGGGTCCAGCAAAATATTGAAAGTCAGGGGGGGGAAGAGTGGTCGGTTGATTCGAGGTGGATCAGATCAGGGCAGGGCGGACGGCAATCGAGCAGGGCCGAGCGCAATAAAAGAGGCCGGTGCTCGCCGTTACACCGGCCTCCAAACAGGCTGCCCAGCCAAAAGGCCGGAGACCCACAGCCATGTGGCTCCCTATCGGCCGGCCGGGGGTGCGACCTTAAGCAAATTTGAGCATTTTAGAGTGAGTTGACAACGGCCCGGATCGTTCTCCGGCGCCGGAACGAATCCGGGTCGTCGCGAGTACGCTCCGAAGTGCGGCGTAGGGGGTTACAGAACGTCACCACGCACCCGCTCACGTCGGATTGGCCACGAAGGTCCCGCCGCGGCAGTTCTTCAGATAGTTCAGCGCGTGCACTTGGCCGGTCATCTCCAACTCGTCGCGGTAGACCGGGTCGTGCCAGCCTTCGATGTCGATCGACCCGCGCCACTTGGCCATGCGGAGGATGGTGATCACGTCCGTCCAGTTGGTGTCGCCGAAGCCGGGATGGCGGTGCCAGACGAATGGCTTGGGCCCGCGGATGCCGTACTCGCGGATGACGTCCCAGGCGACCGTGGCGTCCTTGCCGTGCAGGTGCACGATCTTCGGCAGCCACTTGCGGAGCTGTGCGATCGGATCGACGAACGACCCGAGGTGATGGCAGGGCTCCCATTCCAGCGCCAGCGCCGGGCTCGGCACCTCGTTGAACAGGATCTCCCATGCCGCCGACGAGTGGGCCATGTTCCACGCCAGCCGTTTCCACGTGCCGTCCATGTCGCAGTGCTCGAACGCGATGCGGACGCCGTTGTCCTCCGCGCGCTTCGCGAGATCGGTCCAGAGCCTCTTGAACGGCGCAATCGACTCCTCGAATGGCCGGCCATCGATCGCCCCAGTGAAACCGGCGACGATGTCGCAGTTGAACAGCGGCCTGGCGGCGTCGATGCAGCAGGCGAAGTCCTTGGCGGTGCGTTCGTCCTGCAGCGGGTTGCCGAACATCGCGAGCGAGCTGATGACGGCGCGGTCCCCGATCGTGTCGTTGATTTCCTTCGCGGTGCGTTCGAGGTCGACGTCGGGCAGCCTGCCCCAGGAGAACATCTGGAACGACTCGAAGCCGTGCGGGAGGATTTGGCGGATGTAGTTGGCGCCGTGCTCCATGCGGGCGACGGTGCCGAGACGGATGTCGGTGTGAGGCATGGGGGCGATGATAACCGGCTTGGTATTGATTGGGAGATGAGGCCGTCCCGGTTTGCCCGACGGCCCCTCACCCCGGCCCTGTCCCCGGCCTACCCTTCGGCAGGCTCAGGGCAGGCCGGGGAGAGGGAGGTGGCGCGGGTGTTGTTGTTAGGCTGGAAAAGACGGGGAACGCGCGATATTCAGTGCGTTTGCGACGAACGCCCGGAGCCTGCGACATTGACCACTTCTGAAACCCACACGCCCGATGTTTCAATCGTCGTCCCCGCGCTGAACGAAGGCGAGAACATCCCGCTGCTGGTGCCGCGGCTGGCGGCCGTGATGGGGGGGCGATCGTTTGAGGTCATTGTCGTGGATGACGCCAGCCGCGATCGCACGCCCGACGTGTGCGCCGAACTGGTCAAGTCGTTCCCGCTGCGGCTGCTCGTGCGAAACCAACCCAAGTATGGATTGAGCGGTGCCGTGCTCGAAGGGATTGCTGCGGCGCGCGGGCGGACGCTGGTGGTGATGGACGCCGACCTGCAGCACCCGCCCGAGCGGGTGCCGGCGCTGCTGGAGGCGCTCGACGGCGGGGCGGATTTCGCGCTGGGTTCTCGCTACGTGCCGGGCGGCAGTACCGACGACAAGTGGACGTTTTTCCGCAAGGTGAACTCGTGGGTGGCGACGTTCCTCGCCCGCCCGTTCGCCGGCCGCGTGCGCGATCCGATGAGCGGGTTCTTCGCGCTGCGGCGGTCAACGTTCGACCGGGCCGAGCGCCTCACGCCGCTGGGTTACAAGATCGCGCTCGAGCTGATGTGCAAGTGCCGCGTGCATGACGTGCGCGAGGTGCCGATCCACTTCGGCCTGCGCACCAAGGGCGAATCGAAGCTCACGCTCAAGCAGCAGTTTCGCTACCTCGAGCATCTGAGCCGGCTGTACGACTTTACGTTCCCCCGCGCCTCGCCGATCTCAAAGTTTTCGATCGCGACGATCGCGGGGTTTGTGATCGGGCTGGGCATCTTCGAATCACTCGTCATGACCGATACCGGCCGCCTCGCCGCGACCGCTTGGGGCTACTTCGTCTCCATCCTCGTTACCGCCGTCTTTCACGTGCGGTACGTGCGGACGCAGCGCGAGTTCCTGCTGACCCGCCGGCCGTGGGTCGATTTCATCGTCATCTGCGCCGCGGAGTGGATCGCCGCCGTGCTGTCGGCGTTGTGGCTCGTGCATCACGCGGCGGCGGTGCCGGCGGTAGAGGCGTTCCTGATCAGCTTCGGCTGTGCCACGGTCGTGCGATATGTCTTGCGCAAGGAATTCCTGCAGGACGTGCGCGGCTTGCGCAAGGAGCTTCGACCACAGGAATTGCTGGGGCGGTAGGGCAGGCGGATCGACGGCCCCGCAAACACGTGCGGCGGAAGAACCCCGAAGCGGTTGCGATCGGGGTTCTTCCGCCGTGTTTTCCGCGTGCGGCGCGACGGCCAGTTAGGCCTTCTTCGTCGTCTTGCTCAGCGTGCTGCCGTGCTTCTTCTTGGCATGCAGCTTGGTCGACGGCTTGTGCTTGGCGTGAAGCTTCTTCTTGTGGGTGGCGAGCTTCGTGTGCTTCTTGGCCGCCGTCGTCTTGGCCGTGTGCTTCGTCGAGGTCGTGGCGACCGGCGTCACGCTCGCCGGGGTCACGCCCGTGTAATGCCGTGCCTGGCCAACCGCCGGCATCGCGGCCAGCGCGAGACCGGCAACGACCGCCCCGGCGGCCCACTTCGTCCAATTCATCTTCGTCATGTGGCAACTCCTTTTGCGCCCACGTGGTCCGCACGTGTGCCCAAACCCCGGGCCGGGAGACACCGACTCCGCCGGTGGGCGACGCGCCCAATCGAATCAACCAGCCGCGCGACACCGCGCGGCGATGCAGTGCTTATCGGACGACGAGGGGGGATTACGTGAATACGTGAGGCGCAAATACGTGCAACGTGAAGACGTGGGGGACGGCGAGTTTGCTCGGTCCGCTCACGTCGTCACGTATCGCGCCTCACGCACGATCTCTCTCACGGCGTGCGGAACAGTTCCGCGAAGAAGTCGCACAGCGCCATCCACGAACGCTTGTCCGCCTGCTCGTTGTACGCGACGCCCGGGATGTGGTGCGCGTCGGCCGCGGGGTTGGTGAAGGCGTGTACCGCGCCGCTGTAGATGTTCACCTGCCAGTCGGCCTTGGCCTGCTTCATTTCGTCGGCGAAGAGGCTCATCGCCGCGATCGGCACCATCGGATCGTCGGCGCCGTGGCAGACCAGGATCTTCGTCCCCTTGATGTTGTCGGGTCCCTCGTCGTCGGTGCGTCGCACGTCCCCGTGGAAGCTGATCACGCCGGCCAGCGGCGCGCCGGCGCGGGCCAGTTCGAGGCAGGTCGTCCCACCAAAACAGTACCCGATGGCGGCGACGCGCGACTTGTCGACGTACTTCTGGCTCAGCAACGCATCAAGCCCCGCCTGCGCCCGCTGCCGCATGAGGTGCCGGTCCTTGTTGAACGGGGTCGCCCACGCCCCGGCCTGCTGCGGGTCGTCGGTCGTCTTGCCGTTGCCGTACATGTCGGCCACGAAGGCCACGTAACCCATCTTCGCCAGCTGCGTCGCGCGGTGCCTGGGATAATCGGTCATACCCCACCACTCCGGGACCACGAGCACGGCCGGGCGGACGTCCTCGGTGGCGTCGTCGTAGGCGACGAACCCTTTGCAGACGGTCGCGCCGTCGCGGTACTCGATTTCCTGCGTACGCAGTTCCGCGTGGGCGGTAGGCACGACGAGCATCATCAGCAGTGCACAGCCCAGACGAGACAATGACGGGCGGGACATGAATCCTCCTTCATCTTTTTCGGCGACGCGCGCGCGGACGGCGATCCGCGGCGGGCACAGAGTTTAGCCAGCGACGGCCCCGTTTGGCGAGACGTGTGCGGCGGCGAAATTCTGCAACGCGGCATTGCCGCCGGTCCCCCGGCCGGCTAAGGTTGTCTGGTAACCAACCCGCACGCTCCGGCAACAACTGTCCGACACCCAGGTTTCCCCCATGCTGACCCGCCCACGGCCAGATGGTTCTGCCGTTGATCCTTCGGGCAAGAACGCGGACTCCCGCGACACGCGGCTGGATTTCTGGCGCGGCCTGTGCCTCATCGACATGGTGCTCGTGCACCTCGTGTACGAGGGCGTCAATTTCGGCCCGCTGCAGCGCACGCTCGGTGAATACACGCGGTTCGCCGCCGGCGGGTTCGTCTTCGTCGCGGGGATGGGCATCGGCGCGATCTTCCTGCCGCGCGCCCTGCGGCCCTCGGGACGTCGCCGCATCTACCCATCGCTCTGGCGTCGCGCCCTGTACATCCTGTGCGTCCATTACGCGGCAACGCTGAGCTTCGTCTCGCTCGACCTGATCCGCGGGATGCGGCCGGAGGTGCCGCACCTGCTGCCCCTGATCTGGAACATCCTCCTGCTGCGCGAGGGCGGTGACCTGCTGCCGCTCTACGTGATCCTGGTCGCGGCAACCCCGGCCGCGCTGGAAATGCTGCGTTACCGCCGCCTCGGGTGGTTGCTGGCGGCGGCAAGCGTTTCGATCTTCGTGTGGGGATCGCATTCCGCCGCCGCGCTGCGATTCCCGATGGGGCAGGGGTTTCCCGTCGTGTTGTGGCAACTGATGTTCACGGGCGGTCTGCTCATGGGCGCGGCATTGCCGAAGTATTCTTCGCTGGCATCGCGGACGAAGTGGTCGGTGGGTGCGATGAGCGTGGTGGCGGCGCTCGTGCTTTGGGCGGGGGATTATCGCGGTGACTTCGGCTGGGCTTATCCGCGGGTACCGCTGGTGTTCTGCAAGACCCCGTTGTCCGTCGGCGAAGCGCTGCGTTATTTCAGCCTGATCTTCAGCCTGATTTTTTGCACGGATCTGGCGTGGAATCGGCTGCGCGATACCGCGGCCGTGAAGTGGGTCACGCCGATTGGTCGCCGCAGCCTCGCGTGTTACGTCGCGCACGCGTGGATCGTCGGGTTAGTGGGCATGCTCGCACGCGCGACCACCGTCGCCGGGTGGTGGCAAATGCTGTTGGCCGTTCCGGCGGTAGTGGGCATCTGGTTCGTCGCCATCGCTCTGGATTGGATCGGCCGGCGGTCGACCGCGCCGGCGACCGCGACCGCGCCATTGCCAGCGGTCGTCTCGCGGTGGTGGTCAATTCCAATTGCGGGTGGTGCGGCGGTGGCGCTGCTCATGGCCGTCGGTGCGGCCACCACGTTCCGCGCTGTCCCACCTACGGCGTCGCAGGCGATCGCCATCCCCGACCGCACCGATGACGACCCCGACGTGGACCCGGCAACGGGGAACGACGGTCCCGCCGTCGCGCCCGCCTTCGACCCGCCCGAGACCGCGGATATCATCCCCGCGTGACGATGAAGACCCTTCACGGAATCGACGGACTTCGATCGCTGCCCGACGGCGTCGTGCTGTCGGTCGGCAACTTCGACGGTGTGCACCTCGGGCACCGGGGTATCCTGACGCTGGCCAACCGGCTCCGCGGCGAGGCCGGCGTCGCCGTCGTTACCTTTGAACCGCATCCGCTGACGGTGATCCGCCCGCAGCTCGCGCCGCCGCGGTTGTCTCTTCTACCGCTGAAACAATCGCTGCTGGAGCCGCTCGGCGTCGATTATCTGGTCGTCCTGCCGCCCACACCGGACGTACTCAACCTCACCGCCGAGGCCTTCTGGCAGATCCTGCGCGACGATGTGCGGCCGACCGACATGATCGAGGGCGAGACGTTCAACTTCGGCAAAGGCCGCGGCGGGTCGATCGACCGCCTGCGCGAATGGGCGGCCAGCAGCGACGTGAAGCTGCACGTCGTCGACGCCGTCCGCGTGCCGCTGCTCGACCTGCAGGTCGTTCCGGTCAGCAGCTCACTCATCCGCTGGCTGCTGATCTACGGCCGCGCCCGCGACGCCGCGATCTGCCTCGGCCAGCCGTACATCCTGGAAGGTACCGTGATCAAAGGCTTCCAACGCGGCCGCACGATTGGCGTGCCGACCGCGAACCTCGATTGCGGCGAACAGCTCGTGCCCGCCGAAGGGGTATATGCCGGGCGGTGCGAGGTGGGTGGGAAAGCCTACGCGGCGGCGATCAGCATCGGCACGATGCCGACGTTCGGCGACAACCAGTTGCAGGTCGAGGTGCACCTGATCGGGTTTGACGGCGACCTGTACGACCAGGTGCTGCGGGTGGAACTCGTCGATTGGGTGCGCGAGCAGTGGAAGTTCGACGGCGTCGAGGCGCTGAAGCGGCGGATGACGGTCGACATCGAGTGGACGAAGAGCCGCGTGCGGGAGGATGTGGGGAGGCCTTTCGCCACCTTGACCTGAGCGGAGCACGCGCCAGCGTGCGGAGTCGAAGGATCTGGCCGCGAGGGGTGGAGAAGCGCGTCCCACGAGAACAATCCCGCCTGAAGTAGTCAGCGGCGGCGCGCAACACCGCCGCTAACTATTTGTCGGGTGAGATCGGTTGCGCGATCTGCGGTTCATCACCGCTCGTGGCCAGCTCCTTCGACTGCGCACGAGTACGTGCTTCGCTCAGGATAAAGTCATTTACGATCCCGCCGCTCCACCTTCTCGTCTCCCGCGATCAGCACCGTGGTCGCCAACCCCAGGAACAGCCCCGTCCCGACGACGCCGGCGCGGTCGCGCAGCTTTGCCTCCAACTCCCGCGGCCGATCGATCCGAGCGAACCGGCAGTCGTAGATCAGGTTCCCGTTATCGGTGTTGAGGACCATGCCGCCCACGCGGCGTAACGTCGGCTCCGCGCCGAGCGATCGGAAGTACCGCTCTTGTGACTCGTGCGCGAACGGGAGCACTTCGACCGGCAGCGGCGCCCGCGTGCCCAGCATCGAGACCGCTTTGCTCTGGTCGGCCAGGATCACCAGCTGCTTCGAGTTCTGCGCCACGATCTTCTCGCGGACCAGCGCGCCGCCGAGCCCTTTGATCAGGTCGAGGTTCGGGTCGATCTCGTCGGCCCCGTCGACGGTGACGTCGATGACGGGCGAGCGGACGAGCGTCGACAGCGGGATGCCGAGTTCCTCCGCGCGGTGCTCGGACTGGCGGGACGTCGGCACACCGACGATGTCGCGCACGTGGCCGGCCTTGATGGCCGCGCCTAACGCCTGCAGGAAGAAGTCCGCGGTGGAACCGGTGCCCAGGCCGACCACCATGCCGCTGCGGATAAAAGGTAGGGCGGCCTCTGCCGCACGCTGCTTCGGGTTCATGCGGCGGAGGATATAACGCCGAGACCGCCGCAGCCAGCACGGCCGAACTGCCGGGCAATCATCGTCGTGTTATCAGACCCAGCGGCCTGCGTAAGTGGTTCAGACGTTGCAGGTGCAACCCGTTGCGAGGCCGCTCGGAACAAGTCGCTCGCCGTGACGTTCTATTGTTTGAAGGGCCCGCGGTGTTGTGGCACAATAGACGGGTTCGGTCTTTCCGCCCGGCGGGCGTGCTGCACGGCACGAGTGAGACGCGAATACCAGCAAGACGAACACGCGAGGGATACGCGGCATGCTTTTGCAGACGAACAGCTACATCGTTCCCAAGGACAAGCGGGCCGAACACGCCCGCATGGTTCGCCGGTTCCGCCAGACCCTGCTCCGTCTCGGCTGCGATCATTTCGAAGTGTACGAGCAGGTCGGTTCGAACTGGAGCAATTCCGAATCGACCGGCCGCTACGTGCAGATCCTTCGCTTCACCGACCGCAAGCACCAGCTGTCCGTTCAATCGGCCGAGCGCAGCGATCCGACCGCGCAGGCGGTGATCGCCGAGTTCTGCGACTTGATCAACTTTCCCTATCAACAGCAGCAGGGCCTGTTTGCCGTCGGCTTTTACACCAGCGTACTGCCCGTCGCGCCGCGCAGCGGCACCCGCGCCGAACTGGAACAGACGGTCGAACACGAAGTGGTCGAAGACGAATTGCTCGAGGGGGCGGAGCAGCAGACCGCCGCCAACCCGCAGCCATCGGCGAATGGCCTCGAAGGCGAAGGGGACTTGGAAGCCTTCAAGGACGACGACACGCTGGACGCCGCCGGCGCCGATCACGGCGAACAAGCCTTCATCGAAGGCCAGCGCGTGGAACCCGCCAAGACGAACGCGGACGAGCGCGCCAAACACTGAGAACCGAGCGCCATCCAACCGTCCACCGGCATGGTCACTTCAGTGACCATGTAATTTGATCGCGCGCCCGATCGCACCCTTACGCGAACCGCTTCACGATGATCGAATCGTTCTGCCCCCCGAACCCGAAGCTGTTCGACAGCGCCGCGTCGACCCGCGCCTTGCGCGCCTTGTTCGGCACGTAGTCCAGGTCGCACTCGGGGTCGAAGTTCTCCAGGTTCATCGTCGGCGGCAGGACGTTGTCGCGAATCGCCAGCACGCAGGTGATCAGCTCCACCGCGCCGGCGGCGGCGATCAGGTGGCCCATCATGCTCTTGATGCTGCTGACCGGGCAACCCTTGGCGCGGTCGCCGAACACCTGCTTGATCGCCAGCGTCTCGTTGCCGTCGTTCTCGCGCGTGCCGGTGCCGTGCGCGTTGACATAGTGGACGTCTGCCGGCGAGAGCTTTGCGTCGGCCAAGGCGGCCTGCATCGCGCCGATCGCGCCGGCGCCTTCGGGGTCCTGGTCGGTGATGCGGAACGCGTCGGCGGTCGAGCCGTAACCGGCGACCTCGGCGAGGATCTTCGCGCCGCGCTTCTGCGCGTGTTCCAATGTCTCAAGGATGACCATCCCGGCGCCTTCGCCGAGGACGAACCCGCCGCGCTGGTTATCAAACGGCCGGCTAGCGCGGGGCGGGTTCTCGTTCGCCGTCGACAGCGCGGTGAGTCGGTTGAAGCCTGTAACGCCAAACGGGTGGATCATGCTGTGCGTGCCACCGCCGATCATGACGTCGGCGTCGCCACGGCGGAGGATCTGCGTCGCCTCGCCGATCGCCTGAGTGGACGCCGCGCACGCGGTGAGACAGTTGAACGCCGGCCCACGCGCCCCCGTGAGCAGCGCCATGTGCGACAGCGGCATGTTGGGCTCCTGCTCCAGCTCGCGCACCGCGCTCATCCGCTCGCGCGCGACCTCGGCCCATTTCACCGTGTCGACCGAGTTGCTCTCCGCGTTCCACCCGGTGAGTGCCGCGGCGGTGAACGCGTCGAAGTCCAGCTCGCCCTCACCACCGGCCAAATACGTGCCGACGCGATCGAGGTCGAGTGACGCCGAATCCAGCCCCGCCATCCGCCACGCCTGCGCGCACGCCGCCAACGCAAACTGCGTGTTCCGCCCAGCCCCCGCGTGCTCCGCCGCCTGCGGCACGTGCTCGGCGAAGTTGAAATCCTTCTTCACCTCGGCAGAGATGGACGTGGGAAAGGTAGAGGCGTCGAAGAGCGTCGTCGGTGCGATGCCGGACTCGCCGTTCAACAGGCGTTTCCACACGCCCTCAATGGTGTGACCCATCGGCGTGACCCAACCCATTCCGGTGATGACGACTCGTGCGGTGCTCACAACTGTGTTTCCTATGAAGTTCAAGAGGGAAAAACACGGACTGCACACGAGGCGTGCCCGCGCAATCCGGGATCGTACCACAAGGGTGCACTCCAGTCTTCCGCCAGCCCATGATCGATCGCGGAATACTCGGAAAGTTCGATTGAACGCTGTTTGGCACTTATGGTAGGCTCGTCGTTGTCGACCTCGCAAAGGGGAGGTGTCAATTTCACGACCGGCGTTGAAGTTGTTTGTCGCGTGCAGTGGCGGCCCCGCCAGCGTTTCGGATTCCATCAGACCGGCACCACGGGAAAAGTAAGGAGGACGAAGATGCTCGCGCCAATTGCGTCATCGGAACTGCAATGTATCCGTCGTGGCACGAGGAAGCGCGCCGCCCTGGTTGCGGGCGCGCTCGTGTTGATTCCGTTCTCCGCCAGCCTGGTCAGAGCAGATCCGGCATTCACCCTGACAAATCACGACGCCTGGGCGGGCATCGACGGCGAGCCGGACTACCCAACGACGGCGATGACGGCGGACAGTATTCCGCTGGCGCACGGCATTCAGATGTTCGGACAATTTGGTGCGGTCACGGGTGCTGAATACCTCGGTGATCCGACCAATGTGGTTTTCATCGGTGACTTCAACGATGTCGTGCCGTCCGGTGGAACTTTTCACGCCGCCGGGGATGTCACGTTCACCTTTACTGGCGGCGATGTGACGCTGCTGCGAGTTGATACGCTGGTGCCCGTGCTCGAAACATTCGGGAGCATCCCCGACATTGCTGCCGCAACGAGCGGCCAGCCAATTAGCTTCGCCTACGACACGACGTACGACAGCGACCCACCACCGGGCGATACGACCTTCGGCTCATGGCATCTGCGCATCCAATTCTCATGGACGGGTTTTGCGCCAACGGACACGCTCACGCTCACCGTGCCCGAGGAGCACCCGATTGAGCTGACGAACAACAGCAGCGTGCCCGAGCCAACGGCGGGCGTCACACTCCTGGGGCTTAGCACGATATCACTGTTGAAGAGGCGCCCGCGCAATTAAGCACGGCGGAAGACCAGCGCCGCGTTCTGACCGCCAAGGCTGTAGACCGTGCTGATCGCGACGTTCGCTTTCGCGTCGCGGGCGTCGGTCGAGGTGTTGAGCGTCATGCCGCCGATCACCTTGTCCGTGTTTACCGCCGCGGGGATCTTACCGTGGTGCAGCGAGAGCACCGCGGCCGCGGCATCCACACCGCTGCCGGCGGCCAGGTTGCCGGTGCGCGACTTGATCGGCGCCATCGCGATGCGCGACAGCCCGCCGCCGAAGACGGTGGTGAGGCCGTTCAACTCGGCGCGGTCGTGCGACGGAATGCCCAGGCCGCAAGGAACGATCAGGTCCACGCCGGCGGGCGGGATGTTCGCATCCGCCAGGGCTTTGGCGATCGCCTTGCCGTAGCTGTCGCCGGTCGGGGCGGGGTCGGTAACCTTGTACACGTCCTGGCTCGCGCCGAAGCCAACCAGTTCGGCGTAGATCTTCGCGCCGCGTTTCTTCGCGTGCTCGTACTCTTCGAGGATGAACAGGCCGCCCCCTTCACCAACGGCGGTGCCGGTGGCGGCTTCGTCGAAAGGTCGGACGGCCGTCTCCGGTGAATCGTTCTTCAGTTCCGTCACGCGCTTCAGCAGCGTCTGGCGCATGAGCCCCATGGGTTGGACCTTGGTCTCCGCGCCGCCGCAGATCGCGAAGTCCGCGTCGCCGCGCTGGATCGTGCGGAGCGCTTCACCGATCGCCAGGTGCGAGCTGGCGTCGGCACAGGTGATCGTGTTGCTCGGGCCCTTGAGCGCGTGAATGATCGTCACGTGGCAGGCGAGCATGTTCGGCAGGTACTTCAGCAGCCACAGCGGCGTGAGCTGGTTGATGCCGTCTCTGCCCCATTTCTTCAGATCGAGTCGATTGGTTTCGCCGTCGGATCGAGAGGTCGTGAGGGCGGACGTGAGCTCATCCAGATCGACGCTGATGAGTCCCGCGCCGATGTTGCAGCCGAACCGCTTGCTGTCGAAATCGGGCGTCTCGGTGTACGCCTTGGACTTGAGCCCCGCGTCTTTGAACGCATCGTCCGCCGCGACGACGGCGAGCTCGATGTCCCGGGCCATCACCTTCGTCGCCTTGCGGTAGCTCTTGGGAACGAAGTCCCCAATTTTGTACGCCGGCACTTCACCGGCGATCTGCGACGCGAAGCCGCTCGGGTCGAACCGCTGGATCCGGCGGACGCCGACTTGCCCGCCGATCAGGTTGTCCCAGAACGTCCGGCTCCCGATGCCGATGGGGGAGATGACGCCGATGCCGGTGATGACGACTCTTCGCATGATTGGGTCGGTTGGTCCGTCGGTCCAGGTCGCCGTGCGCGTGCCGGAATGGTAGGGCACTAGCGCACGGCTAGTCTCGCCAGAGACCCGCCAATTTATGCGAGGCATGCGGGCAATGAAAGGGAATGGACTTACAGTGCAATGCTGGCGCCGACGCGGTAGGTCTTCAGCAGCTCGGTGAACTGCTCCGTGAAGACGAAATTGTGCTCCGGAAACTGCACGCCGGCCATGTTCTTGTCGATGTGGCTGAACATCAGCTCGATCTCGGCGACGAGCGCGTTACCCGCGGTGTCGACCGACTCCACGATGCCGCTGATCGCCGCCCCGTGCTCGGCGAGCTGATCGATCTTTGCTTTGAACAGGATGGTCTCGCCCGGCCGAACGAGCCGGTGAAAGGTCGCCCGGCCGATCTTGGCGAGAATTACCTTCTCTTGAAAGTTGCGCGCCTCACCGACGAGGATGCCGGCGGTCTGGGCCATCCCCTCGACGATCAGGCTATGTGGCACGATCGGGAACGCTGGGTAGAGGTCGTGCAGGTGCTCTTCCGCCTGCGTGACGTTCTTGAGCGCCGTCGCCGATTGCTGCGGTGTGAACTCAACGAACTTGTCGATCCAGATCCAACGCATGGGAGGAGCAGGCAGCGGGCAGTGATTATTCTACCTGCCGCCTGCCGCCAGCTGATTTAGGCGACCTTCAGCTTCCCTTCGATGTAGTTCACGATCGCGTCGACCGTGAACAGCTTGCTCATGTTGTCCACCTGCGGGTCCTTCTCGAACTCGCTGAAGTCGCTGTGCGGCATGCGGGTCTTGAGCTCGGCGATGCCGGCGGGCGTGATCTTGCCGTCCTGCACGATGTTGGGATCGTTGGCCAGGTTCTCCGGCATCATCTCGCCGCGCGGGATCTTGATGCCGAACGCCTTCTCGAGGCGGAAGACGATGTCCAGGAAGTCGATGCTCTCGGCGCCCAGATCGTCCTTAATGACGGCGTTCGGCGTCACCTCGTCCTCGTCCACGCCCAGCGCGTCCACGAGCACGCCCTGAACCTTCTTGTAGATTTCGTCGCGAGACAATGCCATGTCGTCCTTCCTCTGTCGTGCTCTATCGCGGGCTTCGTTAAATCGCAACGCTTCCCTGCCGCGTCCCTTGGCTCAACACCATCCACCGATGGCGGTTATGTTCGATTAGCTTCGCGTCCAAGGCGGCGAGCTCCGGCTGTTTGTCGCCAAGGCTGAAGTACGCCAACTCTACGCGTGCCTGCAGCGCCTGGTCGTTGTTGACGCTGCCAGATGCCTTGAACGTCGCGCCGGCGTCGGTCGTCTTCAACCACTCGACGTCCACCCGCAGGTAGTTGCCGGGGGCGACGAACTGCCCGTATTTCACGTTGCGGGCTTCCTTTAGCACCGCCATCGATTTGGCGAAACTATTGCGCCGGTGCAGCAGCCAGCCGGCCGCCTGCGTGATCGCCTCCAGCATCATCACGCCCGGCAGCACCGGAAACGTGGGGAAGTGGTCGGCCAGGTACTCCTCGGCCAGACTCACATACTTCACCGCGACGATGCGGTCGTCGCTGAGCTGCTCAATCTTGTCGATCAGGTTGAACTTCACGCGGCCGCACCCGTCCCGTTCGTTTCCGCTAACTCGTTGAAAGAGGGAGTTTGTATCGGTGGAATCGGGGGTTTGCAAGCGTCGCCGGCGAGGTGGCCTCGCGGGCTTGACTTTTCGCCGCCCGCCGTCAGAATTCCGCGTTTCTCGAAAGATCCCTGAACGGGTTTACGAAGCGAGCGAACTGGAGTTTTGGAAATGTACGCGATCATCGATACCGGCGGCCGGCAGCAGAAAGTCACCAGCGGCGACACCATCCGCGTCGACCGCGAGGCCGGCGACGAGAAGACCATCACGTTCGACCGCGTCCTGCTGGTCGGCGGCGAAGGCCCCGCTAAGATCGGCGCCCCGCTGGTCGCCGGCGCCACCGTTACTGCCGACGTCATCGGCGCGGTCAAGGGCCCCAAGATCGACATCATGAAGTACAAGCGCCGCAAGGGCTACCACAAGAAGCAGGGCCACCGCCAGCCGCAGCTGGAAGTGAAGATCACCGGCATCAACGTCTGAGCCGACTCGATCAACGTCCCCTCTCGAACGAACAACACGACGAAGCCCCGGACACGCGTTCGGGGCTTCGTTGTCACTTGCGCGCAAGCCGCGCGCGACACTGCGCGACACTTTTGGAAAGTCGCGTAAGTGTTCACTAACAAATAATCGCTTGCAAAGTTGATTTACTAAAAGCGTTGTGAGATGTGCGGTTTCGCTCCGACGCGCGGCGCTCAGAAAGTGTCGCGCGCGGTTACCGAGCCGGCGTTGTCAAATTCCGTCAGTCGAGCGCCTGCGCCCCGAAATCCGCCTTCCCCTCCGCCTCCACCTTCGACGCCCATGCGCGAAGCCGTGACGTTCCTGCCGGCCAGATCTTTTCGCACTCGTTCAGGTAATCGCGGACCATCCGCCGCTGGTTGAATTGCAGCAGCTCCTTCGCCAGGCTCATGTCCGGCCCCATGTCGCGCAACTGTGGCGACGGTGGCACCTGCCCGGCGGCGATGAGGTACGTGTTGCCCGTGTCGACGTCGCCCGTGTGGACCGCGACGCGCCCGAGCACGATGTTGGCCACGTGCAACGCCCAGCCGTACTGCTCGTCGTCGCGGAATGCGGTTGCCGTAAGCATCAATTGCTGCGCGAGCTTTTTCGCCTGGATGTAATCGCCGGCGCGTACCGCGTCGCGCGGCGCTTCGATAAACCGGTGGAACCGCGGCGCCGCCTCGCCCGTGAGATGACACGCCTGCAGCCGCTGCTCCAGCGCCCGCGCCGCCGCTTTCGCCGGTTGGTGGTGAGTGCGCGTCTGCCGCTCGTAGAGCACCGCCAATCGCTCGGGCCATTCCGGCTCGCTCGGCTGGAGCGTCGCGGCGTGCCGGAGCAATCGCTCCGACATCGCATCGTCGGTTGTAACGAAGAACGCCGCGGCGTTGCGAATGACGTCCGTGTCGTCCGGCCGGTCGCTCAGCAGCCGAGTCCAGATCGCCTTCGCCTGTCCGTACGCCGGTCCGTCCGCCGCCGGATCGATACGGCAGTAATCGCTCGCGACGAACGGGTCGCCGGGGCGATTCTCCATCATCCACAGCGCGTGCCGCACGCGCCGGTCAACGTCGTCGCCGGGGCGAAGGGAGTAGAAGCCGAGCAGTTTGGCGCGCGTCGCCGCGTCGCGCGGGTCGGCGCGGACCACGTCTTCAAGTTGAGCGATCCGGCCGGGATCCAGCTTCTTGCCTTCCGCGGCAAATAGGTCGAGATCGTTGACCGGCGCGGTAGTCGTCGTTGCGATGGCGAAGTGCGACAAACAAAGGGCGGTCGCCAGGAGGATGGTCGATGACCAGTTCCGCGCGAGCCCCATAGGCGTTCCATCCGGTTGCGGATCGGTGTTGCCTTACCAACAAATTCATCGCCCGCCCCCACGCCGGGTTCGGAGCGTACTCGCGACGACCCGGATTCTTCTACGCGCCAAGAGATCCGGGTCGTCGGATTACCTCCGAACCCGGCGTGGCCCGGTGACAGCGCTATTATTTGCACTAAACCAGTCGTTCGATCGCGCGCAGCGATCGCTCCGCCGGCACGTCGTCGCGGATCACGACGTGGCCGATGCGGTCCGGCAGGATGAACCGCACGCGCGACGACTTCACCTTCTTGTCGAACACCATCGCGTCGTTCACCGCCTTGGGGTCGAGTCGCAGGCCCGACGTCGGCAGCCCCGCGCGGGCGATCAGCGCGACGATGCGGTCCGCCGATGCGCGATCGAGCATGCCCAGATCAACGGCCAAGTTCGTCGCCGCCACCATGCCCAGCGCCACGCTCTCGCCGTGCGAGTAGCCGAAGTCTGACACCTTCTCGATCGCGTGGCCGAACGTGTGACCGAAGTTCAGGTGCGCCCGCTCGCCGTGCTCGAACGGGTCTGCCTCCACGACGCGCGCCTTGATCCGCACGTTGTGGGCGACGAGCTCGGTCAGCATGTCGACGTCGACGCGCAGCGCGGCGTCGATATTTGCCTCGAGCGAGTTGAAGCCTTCGGCGTCGCGGATGATGTCGTGCTTGATGCACTCGGCCAAACCGCCGACCAGCTCGCGCCGCGGCAGCGTCTTCAGCACCGCCGTGTCCGCCAGCACCATGATCGGCTGGTGGAACGCGCCGATCAGGTTCTTGCCCACCGCGTGATTCACGCCGGTCTTGCCCCCGACGCTCGCGTCGACCATCGACAGAAGGGTGGTCGGCACCTGCACGAAGGGCACGCCACGCAGCAGCGTCGCCGCGACGAACCCGGCCATGTCGCCGATCACTCCACCGCCCAAGGCCAGCAGCGGCGTCGATCGCTCGATCTTCGCGCGCAAGAACACGTCGTACACCGGCAGCAGGGTCGGGAGCGTCTTGTGATCTTCCCCCGCGGGAATCGTGGCGACGATTGGCTCAATCCCCGCCGCGCGTAGCGACGCCTCCAGCGCCGGCAAGTGCAGCGGACCGACGACGGTATCCGTCAACACCGCCGCCTTGCGGCTCTTATTCAGCTTCGCGAGGTGCTCGCCGGCGCGCGCGAGCAGACCGGGCGATACATGCACCGTGTACGGAGATTCGGGTAGATTAACGAGGACGTCTGGCACGCGTCGGATTGTACCGAGTCTCGTTCCGGCGGCGAATTCCGTGATCTGATCCCCTCTCCCGGTACTCCGGGGGAGGGTTAGGGTGGGGGCGTTTTGCGATTTCAGATGTAAACCCGCAAACGGCCCCCACTCCTGCCCCCCCCGGAGTACCGGGAGAGGGAGAAATGCGAGCAAGCGCGTGATGCGACTTTGGCGGTTGTCTTGTCCGACGCTTCTAACCCTCATCGCGCTCGCCTTGCCTGCTCGCGCTCAGCAACCACCCGCTTCACAACCCGCCCCCTCCGAATTCCTCCGCTTCCGCGAAGACGGCCGCGGCGGCGGCGTGCTCGAAGCGGCGGTCGCGTCATACGTCAACGATGCCGGCGTGCGCGTCGACCTGCTCTCCGCCGTCCACGTCGCCGAGCCTGCTTTCTACCGTGCGATCTCTGATCGCTTTCCGCGGTACGACGCCGTCGCGTACGAGTTGATCGGCCCCGAGATGATCGTGCCGATGGACGCCGGCGCGAGCGACGCGCAGGCGTTCCTTGCCGCCCAGGGCGGCCTGCAGAACCAGGCCGACGGCATCAACTACCACCGCAAGAACTTCGTGCACGCGGACCTGTCCGAAGAAGCGATCGACCGGCTGGAACAGAAATCGAACAGCTTCTGGGCGCAGGTTGGGGAAGGCCTCGGCCGCGCGTTCACGCAGACGGACGAGGAGCAGATCACCGGCCTGGCGATCGTCGGCGACATGGTCACGTCGCGCGCCGCCAGCAAACCGGAAAAGATCCGCCTGATGCGGCGGGCGCTCGGCCGGGCCATGGCGTTGAGCTGGCGGCCCGTCGCGGGGCAGTATTACCCGGCGGGGATGGACGTCATCATCGGCGCCCGCAACGAACGGGCGATGCAGGTGGTCGACGACCAGCTGACGAAAGGTAGGCGCACCATCGGCGTGTTCTACGGCGCCGGGCACATGCCGGACATGGAGCGCCGCCTGCTCGAACGCGGATTCCACCTGAAGGGGACCGAATGGCTAACCGCGTGGAGCGTCGAGCCTGATGGGACGCCGACAACGCAGCGAGCACCGAAATAGGAGCGCCCTTCACTTGCTCGGTCGAGAATTGGTAGAGTGCAACGCGGGCTGTCGGGAACCGATCCAATGGTCGCAGGGCTAATCCGTCTGATCACCGGGGCGCAGGCGCGTTGGGTGGGCGTCGATCCGACCGGCGCCGACGGCGGCGTGCCGCAACGCATCTACTTCGCCAATCACGGCAGCAACTTGGACGCACCGGTTATCTGGGCGTCGCTCCCAACGCCGCTGCGACGCGTCACCCGGCCGGTTGCGGCGCGCGACTATTGGGAGAAGACCGCGCTTCATCGCTACGTTGCCGGCGAGGTTTTTCGCTGCATCCTGATCGAGCGCGCCAAGGTAACGGTGAGTAATAACCCGCTCGTCGCGATGGAGGCGGCGCTGGCGGCGGGGGATTCGCTCATCATTTTTCCCGAGGGCACCCGCACGCTCGACGACGACGGCGAGATCGGCGAATTCAAGCCTGGACTCTGGCACCTGGCAAAGAAGCACCGCGACGTGCAGCTCGTGCCGGTGCACCTGGAGAACCTCAACCGCATCCTGCCCAAGGGTGACTTCCTGCTGATTCCACTATTGGCGGCTGTCACGTTCGGCGCGCCGCTGCGATTGGAAGCGGGTGAAGCGAAGTCGGATTTTCTCGCGAGGGCGCGACGTGCGGTGCGCGAGTTGGATCGGTCGGCCCCCACGCCGGGTTCGGAGCGTACTCGCGACGACCCGGATTCTTCTGCTGCCGCGCCGAAAGAATCCGGGTCGTCGCGAGTACGCTCCGAGCCCGGCGTGGGGGGCGTCAACATCTCTTCACCTTCCTGACCGTTTATCGCGCATGACCCGACCACCATCGACGCCTGATCACAGCGCAGCGATTCTTGCCGGCACGGTCGGCGGGATCCTCGTCGCCGCCAGTCTCGTGGGCGTCGCGTTGCGCTACACGATCAAGAGTGACGCCGGTCGGCGCACGGTCGCCAACCTGAACGCCCGCGTGCGCGCGTGGTGGGTGATGGCGGGCGTGTTCGCCGCGGCGATCGCGCTGGGCAACGGCGGGGCGTGCGTGCTCTTCGCGATCATCTCGTTCCTCGCGTTGCGCGAGGTGCTCACGCTCGCCCCGACGCGGCGGGCCGATCACCACACGATGTTCTGGGCGTTCTTCGTCCTGATCCCGCTGCAGTATTACATCGTCTACGCGACCGCGCCGCAGTACGACCTGTTCGAGGTGTTCATCCCGATCTACGCCTTTCTCTTCTTCGCAATCCGCAGCACGCTCACGGGCGACTACACCAACTACCTGGAGCGCACCGCCAAGATCCAGTGGGGCGTGATGATCTGCGTCTTCTTCGTCAGCTACGCGCCGGCGCTGCTCAAGCTGAACGTACCCAACTATGCCGACGACTGGCGGCTGCTGGTCTTTCTCGTGCTCGTCGTGCAGATGAGCGACGTGCTTCAGTACTGCTGGGGCAAGATGCTCGGCCGGCGCAAGATCGCCCCGAACGTGAGCCCGAATAAGACGTGGGAAGGCTTCGTCGGCGGGGTGCTGTCGGCGACGGCCCTGGGCGCGGCACTCTACCGCATCACGCCTTTCACGCCGGCGGCGGCGGCGGGGATCGCGCTGACGATCGCGCTGATGGGCTTCTTCGGCGGGATCGTCATGTCCGCCATCAAGCGCGACGCCGGCGTGAAAGATTACGGCCACCTGATCGAGGGCCACGGGGGGATGATGGACCGCATCGACTCGCTGACGTTCGCCGCCCCCGTGTTCTTCCGCATCGTGCGGCACTGGTACGCGGTGTGAACGTCCGTTCCCCCGAAGGCCCACGGCTATGCCGTGGGACGTCTTTTGCAGTTCGTTCCCACGGCGTAGCCGTGGGCTTTCGGGGGAGGATGGTCACTTCGACAGAACCTGCAGCGGAGAGCTGACGAGCAGGCCTCGGTCGTCGATCACGTTGAAGTAATACGCGCTGGCGCCGGCCGGGAGCTTCGTCGTCACGCGCCCGGTTAGCGGGTCAACATCCGCCGAGATCGTTTCCCACTTGCGGTCTTTCCACAGTCCGTCACCGATCGTGTAGTTCAGTTCTGCCTTCATCGCCGGCGCGGCAGGCAGAAACGTCGCCCACACCGTTTTGCCGTCGCGGCCTTGATCCTTCACCGTCGCCAGCGGCGCGACGCCGTTGACGATCGAATCGGCGAACGCGCCGATCTCCGCCGGCGCCCAGCCGGCGGTGTGGCTGTGCTTCATGCGCACGCGCGTGACGAGCGTCCGCGGCCCGCTCGGCAGGTCGTACGACTTCTTCAGGATGCCCAGCGGGTAGTTGGAGTCGTTCGTGCCATCGACCCAGCAGATCGGCAATCGCGCCTCCTTGAGATACTCCGACGGGTCCCAGGCGGCGAGCCATTGCTCCGCGCGGTCGCGGCCCATCTTGTCGAAGTCCTTGAGCCAGGCGGATTCCTCGCCGATGAAGCCGCAGCCGTAAACCGGGATCGCAAACTTGAATCGCGGGTCGAGCGACGCGGCGATGCAGGTGAGGTATCCGCCCCAGGAGATGCCGACGACGCCGGTGCGATCGGGGTCGACCTCCGGCATCGAGCGGAGCAGCGAGTGGGCGAGGATGACGTCGAGCGTCGCGTGGTACGGCCACTGGTCCTGCGGCACGTCGTCGACCTGCTCGAACCCGCCCCAGCCCGGCGGGCCGCCGAGTTCGTCGCGCTGCCAGGATTTGTCGGTCGGGTCGTTCGGCTTGGCGCGCAGAGGGAGCTGGCCGCAGGTGTCGACGGCGATGGCGGCGTAGCCGCGCTTCGTCCACATCTGCACCCAGTTGGCGAACGCGGTCCCGCCACCGCCGTGGACGAGGACGACGGCGGGGCATTTCGCGTTGGGCTTGCGATCAGCCGGGACGCCGTACCAGGCGAACGCGCGCGTCGGCGTGCCGTGCCAGGGCGGTGCGGCGATGAAGAGGGCGCGAGCATCGGGTGCGGTGAAGTCGGGCGCTGACTGTGTGGTGGGCACCGTGCGAATGGCGGCCGCAGCCGCTTGGCGCAGCGCCGGCTGGCCACCCTCCGGCGTCGCGAATGCGGTGGGCGCGACGCCGAGGATCGACAATAGCAGTATGAGCCGTGCTGGGCGCATGTCACTCGCCTGCTTCATCAGGATACGGTCGACCCGGCGGCGCTTTGGTCACGACGGCCGGCGCATTTCCGCGGTCGACGAACCGGATGCGGTATTGCAGCGCGTCGCGGCCGCTCAGTAGCAGCACGACCAGTTGCTTGTCGCCGATCGTCAGCGCGTCTCGCCGGCCGCGCGTCGTGGGACCGGTGCGCAGGTCGGCTTTAATTGAAGGGTCGAACTCGATCGTCAGGTCGACGCCCGGGTACGCGACGGTTGCCGTCCCGGTGGCAATCTGCACCTTGCCGGCCGGCGCGAGCAGCGGGAGCTGCTCGGTCAGCGGACCGGCGTGCTGGACCGAAACCGCGATGTCAGCTTCGTTGAAGGTGATGGTCTTGTCACCGCCCAGCGGGCCGGGATCGAGGGGATAGCGCACGGTGAGCGTGCCGTTGCTGAGGTCGCGATGGCCGGCTTCGGCGGCAACGGGCTTTGCGTCGACCATGTAAGCCGGCGTGAGGTCACCGGCCTCGATCGGCGCGGCGTCGTCACCAAGCCGGGTCCCCCAGGTCGCTGCATCGGTGCCGGTCTGGCTTTGCAGCACCGTCCCCGCGCGCGGGTTCCACAGCAGGCCCAGGCCGTAGCGCTGCTGGTCATTTCGATGGGTGCCGGCGTCGAAGATCGCATAGTAGCCCGGCCGGCGGACGTACGTGCACGTGAGCGGGAAGCGATCATCGGCACGCTGGTGGAGAAACGAATCTCGCGCGAGGTACGGCAGCTTTGCGACGGCGGCGTCGCGCTGCGCGTTCGTCGGCGCCCAGGTGTAGTGCGTGCGGTGCACGAACGAGTAGGGCGTCATCGTGCCGCCGGCCATCGGCGGGAAGTGACCCCAGTCGCGGGCGAGTATCTCTCGCTCCTGCTTCACCTGCCCGGCGCGCTCCTCCGTCGTGGTGGCGAACGCGCGGGCGAGCTCGACGCGCTCGGCCATCGGGCTCTCCTGCCGCGGCCACTCCGCGTGGCGCTGGCGTGACTCGATGCAGCGGTTGATGACGAACGTCGAACCGTCCGGCTCGCGCAGCAGGTTGTAGCTCAGCCAGTCGACCCACTTCGCTTCCTGCTTCTCGATCAGCGCACCGAGCGGCGTGTTTCGCAGGTAGAAGTACGCCATCGTCATGTCGCTGTTGGTCGTGTGCAACGTGTAGCCGAAGTCGGCGCCGTCGCGCTCGTAGAAGAAGCCGGCGGGGCTTTGGAAATCGTCGACGGCCTTGCGGAAGACCTGGTCGAGCAACTGGCTGATCTCGGGATCGGGGTGCAGCGCGAGGTACGCCGGCGCGCCGGCGAAGACATTGCTGTACTGGTTCGTGTAGGTGCGGCCGTGCTTGTACAGGTCCGGCAGCGTGAGCACGGCGACGATCGCCTTGCGATCGGCTTCGGTGACGCGCTTGAGCAGGTCCGGATCGATCGGTGGGCCGTCTTTGAGCAGCGTGAGCGTCTGGCCCATGAACTTCGTCGCGAACGCGGTGGCGGGGAGGTTGTACTGGTCGTAGCCGTATTCGCTGAAGACGCCGTCCTTGTTGCGCAGCGTGAGCCAATACTCGAGCATCGCCTCCAGCCGCTGTCGCACGAGCGGCGAGCCGCGGTAGACGTTCCACGGGCGGTCCGTGCAGTAGAAGTAGGCGACGGTGAGGTACGACTCCATCACCCGCGCGTTGTACGGGTGCTGCTGGCCGAGCCCGCGCCACACGTGGGCGGTGATGTAGCCGCGCTGCGGGCCGGTTTCGACGATGCCGTTGGCGAGTTCATGGAAGTGGTCGAGAAAGAAGGGCAGGTCGAGCTCGTCGTCGCGGAAGTCGGAGAGCTTCAGCTTGGACCAGTCAACCGGGGGCACTTTCTCCCACGCGGCGCGCGCCGCGGTAACGAAGGTGGTCAACAACGTCAGCGCAGCAACACATACGGCGCGGCGAACAGACATGTGGCAAGCCTCGGCGGGAGGGCACTCTGGTCCCCTCTCCCGGTACGCCGGGAGAGGGTTAGGGTGAGGGTGATTTGGGGATTCGAAAGCGGCTCGACGCTGGAAATCACCCTCACCCCAGCCCTCTCCCGGAGTACCCGGAGAGCGGGCAATCGTTGCCGCGCCGGCAATCTTATTTGGTGACGAGGACGATGACAGAATCGATCTGATCGGGCGCGGCGGCTGGCAGTGTCAGCGTGGTCTTTCCGTCGGCCGTGTCGGTCGTGATGGCCTGCTTCTCCGCGTCGGACAGCAGGTACGCCTGTGACGGCTTCGTCTTCCAATCGACCGCCAGCTTCCCGTCGACGGGCCAGTCGAAGACGTGCAGGTACAGCCGGTCGTCCCTCTGCGTAACGCGGCCCCACTTCGGCTGGGCATCGAATGGGCTCGCGCTGGTGCCGTAGATCGACTCGCCGTTGGTGGCCATCCACTTGCCGACGTCGGCGAGGATGTCGATCGCCGGCTGCGGCATGACGCCTTCGGCGGTGGGGCCGACGTTCAGCAGGTAGTTGCCGCCTTTGCTGGCGATGTCGGCGAGCTTCTGGATCACTTCCTTCGGCTGCTTCCAGTTATTGTCGGCCTTGTTGTAGCCCCAGTGCTTGTTGAGCGTCATGCAGACTTCGAAGGGCGTGTCGCTCTTGGCGTCGGGGATCTTCTGCTCGGGCGTGCCGTAGTCGGCGGGCAAACCAAGGCGATTGTTCACGAGACAGTTCGGCTGCAGCGCGTGGATCTCGTCGATGATTTCCTGCGCGTGCATGAGGCGTGCTTCGAGCGCGTTGTCCTTGAGGAACGACCCGCCGCCGTCGAACCAGATGATGCCGATCGGGCCGTAGTTGGTGAGCAGCTCGCGGATCTGGCCTTTGACGTACTCAACGTACTTGTCGAGGTCGGCGTCGGGGTTGGGTTGACCGTGGAAGCCGGGCTTGTCCTCGGTCGCGCGCTGCGAGTACCTGGCGGGGAAGTCGGCGTAATGCCAGTCGGGAACGGAGTAGTAGAAGCAGAACGTGAGCCCCTCGGCGCGGACCGCGTCGGCGAGTTCCTTCATCGGGTCCTTGTGATACGGCGTGGCGTCGACGATGTCGTAGTCGGTCAGCTTCGAGTCGTACATGCAGAAGCCGTCGTGGTGCTTGGCGGTGATCACGACGTACTTCATGCCCGCCTGCTTGGCGACGTGTGCCCACGCCTTGGCGTCGAACTGCGTCGGGTTGAACTGCTGGGCGAACTTCGCGTACTCCGCGGCGGGCATCGCCGTCTGCAACTGGAACCACTCGGCGTAGTTGGTCTTACCTTCCCACTCGCCGGCGGGGACCGCGTAGATGCCCCAGTGGATGAACATGCCGAAGCGGGCGTCCTTGAACCACGCCATGCGGTCGTCGGCGCGGGCGGTGCTGACCGAAGTGAGAAGGAAGAGTGAGCAAATAAGCAGGCGTCGCGTGTTCATTCGGATCTCCTTCCCAACCACAAGATGTGCGCACCGAGTGTCTCCCTCTCCCGGTACTCCGGGGGAGGGCGGGGGTGGGGGCGTTTTGGCACTCGAACCAAATTCGAAACAGGCCCCCACCCTGACCCTCCCCCGGAGTACCGGGAGAGGGGACCAGAAGTGACTATTCCCGGGTGGGCGCCTTCGACTTATCGATCACATACAGCGGCGCGTTCGGCCCCACCGTCAGACGGAAGCGGTTGTTCTTCAGGAGCTGGATCACCTCGGACCCCGCCATCAGAACCGGGCCGTAGCCGTGGATGTCGTCGACGGCGGGGCGGTGATAGTAGTAGATGTAATCACCCGCGTAGCTCGTGCCGGGGCAGACGTCGGAGAGGTGACCGTCGCCACTGATCTTGGTGGTCAGCCCGTTCCAGCCCGCGATGACAACGGGTCCGTATGCCTGCGGGTCGAGCCAACCGCGGTTGACGCCACGGGCGATGGCAAATGTGTACATCGCGCTGCAGGACGTCTCGAGGTAGGTGTCGGGCCGGTCGAGCATCTGGTGCCACAGCCCGCTGCCGGATTGCACCGTGGCCAGGCCCTGTGCGTGGGCGCGATAAAGCTTGAGGACGGCGGCGCGCTGCGGGTGGTCGTCGGGCATGACGCTGAGGAGCTCGGCCATCGCCATGATGTTCCAGCCGTTGGCCCGGCCCCAGTAGTAGCGGGGCTGGTTGTCGCCGGTCTCGGCGTTCCACGCATGGGTGAACAGGCCGGTGCTGGGCACGAACAGGCGCTCGGACATCTGGACGATGTTCTTCGCCGCGTCGTCGAAGTACGCGCGGTCGCCGGTCAGCGCGCCCATCTGCGACAGCAGCACGGGGCCCATGTACATGTCGTCGCCCCAGAGCGAGTTGTTGAACGGCCGGTTGCGCGCCAGCGTGCCGTCGTCCAGGCGGAACTGCTTCTTGCTCACGTAATCCGCGGCGATGTCGATCACGCCCTTCATGTCGGGCCCGATGTTGGCGCGGCGCGACTTTACGAACGCGGCGTTGATCGCCCCGCAGGCGTCGAGCGAGTTGGGCGACACGAGGTTGCGGAAGGCGTCGCGGCGGGGGCGGGTGGTCGGCCCGCG
>JADMIO010785057.1_pt1 | contig 25835 bp, 29 predicted proteins | sample 8958161 | NCBI WGS metagenome assembly JADMIO01 (sample SAMN16585339, study PRJNA669376) | soil metagenome | isolation source: Crop rotation soil | place: USA: Cullars Rotation, Alabama | collected 2011 | reverse complement strand
ACAAGTTCAACGAGGCCGCCACCCTGATGCTGGCGAAGGCTTCGAAGTATTTCGGTGAGGACAGCGGCCGGTTGATCCGGCAATTTGATGCCGGGGGCAAAGTCAAACTCGGCGACCTGCAGATTATCGGCGTCGCACCCGACCCCAAACAATCCCCTCCGGCCGAACCTAAAAAATAGCCATCGGGGCGAGTGAGGAAAAGGGTACGACTGGACAACTAACGAGAAAACCCACGCTGTGGGACTCGAGGTCGACCAAGAATGTCACGCCTTGACTCTTGACTAGCGCGGGCGGCCGGGACTTTGTTTCCAGTGTGCGCCTCAGGCGCCCGCGGGTCCGCGCGAAGGGTCAAACCCACTGCCTCAATTACATCCACTGCACGTCCAACACCGTGCTGCCAGCCTGCGGACCGCCGGCATCAGCATGGAGGTTGTATGACCAAGCAGTTACCCGAGCGCCCGAATCTCGAGCAGCTCAAGAAGCAGGCCAAAACCCTGCTCCACGCGGCCCAAGCCGCGCAATCGGACGCCCTCGCGCGTTTCCAAACCCTACCCGCGTTCGCGGGCAAGTCCGCCGCAGAACTCATGGCGCTCCCGCCCGCCTTGCACGACGCGCAATCCGTGATCGCCCGCGAGCATGGCTTCGCATCCTGGAATGCGCTGCGCGAATACGTGGAGGAGCGTACGCTGTCCTTCACCGCCGCCGTCGACGAATTCGTCCGCTGCGCCACGGGCGGCGCCAGTGGCCGCGCCCAACGCCTGCTCGCCCTTTACCCGGCCATCGCCCAGGCCAATCCCCACACCGCCCTCGTGGTGGGCGATGCCACCGCGGTTGGAGTGTGGCTGGCCGACCATCCGGAACGAGCGACCGCCCGCGGCGGTCCGCAGGACTGGGAACCGATCCAGTACGTCTGCCATACATGTGCGCACGGGCGGGACCCCGCGCGACTGGACGGCCTCGTCGCCATCGCGCGCCGGTTGCTCCAACTCGGCGCGAATCCGAACGCCACCTACGAGTGGAAATGGCACCCCGAACTGCCCCGCACCGTGCTGTGGGGCGCGATCTGCGGCACATGCCACCTTCCGCTCGCGGAAGTGCTGCTCGAGGCCGGGGCGAACCCGACGGACGGCGTTTCGCTGCACATCAACGCCGGCGGCGGCAACCTCGACGCCTGCGAACTGCTCCATCGCCATGGCGTCAACGTGAACGGCATCCCTGGCGGGGTTCCGCCACTGCGCTACATCCTTGGCTGGGCAACGAAACCGGCCGGTGCACGCTGGCTCCTCGAGCACGGCGCCGACGCCAATCTCGCCTGGGGCGAAGCCGGCGACGCCCCGCTCCACGTTGCGGCACAGCGCTGGGACGTCCCGATGGCCGAGCTGCTCGTGCACCATGGCGCCGACGTTTCGCAACGCCGGGCAGATGGCCGGACACCGCACACGGTGGCTGAGCTGCACGGCAACCACGGCATTGCCGAATGGTTGTTGGCCCACGGGGCGAAGGACGAACTTTCGCCGCTTGAGCGATTCATCGCCGCCTGCGCGCGCGGCGATCGCCCCGGCGCCGACGCGATGCTGCGAGCCCACCCGGCGCTCCGGACCGAACTGCGCGCCGAGCACCACCTCATGCTACACGTTCCAGCCGAGCGGGGCGATGCCGCCATCCTCGAGACGATGCTGGCGTGCGGTTTCGATCCGCACGCCAAGGACAAGGATGGGGTCACGGCCTTGCACCGGGCCGCGATGGCCGGACGGGCGGAGGCCGTGCGCGTGCTGCTCGCCTTCGGCGCTCCGGTCAACGCGCTCGACGGCATGTTCTCCGGCTCGCCGTTGCTCTGGGCGGCCGAAGGCTGGAGCCACAAACAAAGCGACGATGCCGATCACGTGGCGGTAGCGCGCCTCCTCATCGCGGCCGGCTCATCCGTCGAATGGATTCCCCCCGCCGGAACCCCCGGACCCGAACGGGCGCTGGACACCCTCGCCGAACTGCGACTCGCCGCGTCGCGAAGGTGAGCGATTTGGATCGAAAGCGCCCCGCGGTGCCTACCCGGGCCCGGAACCGACGGGTTCCGGGCTTGGGCCTCTACCGCCGATTTCGTTTCAGCAACTCCTCCCGGGCGGCTTCCAAGCGAAGCTTTTCCTCGGCCGTGAGGCTCTGAAAGCCGGACTGGGCGATTTTGTCGAGCAAGGCATCGACGTCGCCCGGCGCGCTCTTGGTCGGCATGGTCTGGCCCACCGGTTTGCTGCTCTTGCGCGGGAGCCGGAACTTCCAGGAAAACCCGGAAAAGATCCCGGCCCTGATCCCGCGGATATATCCAAACGAGACCGCACATGTCGCCAGGGTGCTGCCCAGCCCGATCCGGTCGCCTTCCCTCAGATAGCCGATGGCGGAAAGGAACATGCATCCCATGGCGACGAACTTCATGGGAATGTCGCCCCACCAGGGAATGTTCGGATAGATCGTGGCAAAACCTATCACCAGTCCCATCGCGAGCGGGATTGACCCATAAATCACCCCGCCGAAGCCGAGGAGACCAAGCCCGGTCGCGATCAACGCCGGCGTCAGGATGAGCAGCCCCATAAAGGCCAGATAGCGCCCGCGCCCCATCTCCGTCTCGCAATCGCGGCCAAAGCTGTAGAGAAACAACAGGTTGAAAATCGTGAAGAAATTGGCCTGGTCGACACCGACGTAGGTGAGCAAACGCCAGACCTGCGCGTGGCGCCAAAACAAGTCCGAATGGAAGGCAAATAATCCGATCGCGGTGGAAAAGCCCGTGAGAGCGGAAACGATCAAACCCGCCACAATGACCGCCACGATGATCGTCGTGAGGTAAATGCGGATGCCCCGGACGTATCCGAGGGGTTGGTTGTCAAGGACCTGATTCTCAAAAAGCATGGCGCAAAAGAGGATTGGTTGGAGCCAGACAAGCCAACTTTGAAATCAGAGCAACCGCAAGACCCCAAGCCAACCCCGGAGTCCGGGATAATCATCTAAGCGTCGGGTCGCCACCAAGGCGTTCCACACTACAGCTCAAATTGGCATGCAACTCCGGCCAACCTCGGTTCGAAACAAATCTTGACGCGCCTGTGAGTGTACTATTGTCCTAGTACACAATGGAGCCACCCGCCTTTTCCTGGGCGATCGAATTTCACTCGGGCATCCCCGTGTACAAGCAGATCATGCACCAGGTGCAGGCGGCCATAACGGCGGGCCGGCTCAAGGAGGGCGACCAGCTGCCGACCATTCGGGCGTTGCATCAGCAGCTCAATGTCAACCCCAACACCGTGGCCAAGGCCTACCGCGAGTTGGAGCACCTCGGCCTGGTCTCGGCGGAGCATGGCAGCGGCTGCTTCGTTTCCGCCCCGGCGGCCGCTCCCAAGCGGTCGGCCAGCGAAATCCGCGCCAAGATCGACGAACTCAGTGCCCGGTTCGCCGCCGAGGCGCGCAGCCAGGGCATCCCTCTCGAGCAAATCATCCAGAAACTGAACCAAGGAAAATCCCATGTCTGACTCCATCCCCGGCAAACTCAGCCGCAGCTGGCTGCTGTTCACCACCTCGTTCCAGGTCATCCGCCAGAACCGGAAGCTCCTGCTGTTCCCGATCGTGACCACGATCTGCTCGGCCATCATGCTGCTCTTCTTCGTCGCTCCCGCGCTGCTCTACCCCACCGGCCACAGCCTGGCGGAGCCGGCCCACTGGCAGTCCCTCGCACACCAGCTGGGCCTGGATTTCGAGCACCGGGGAACCGCGGTGCAGCCCAACGCTATCTTCTACCTCTACCTCGCGGTGATTTACCTGACGTCGATGTTCATCGCGACCTTCTGCAATACCGCTTTCTACCATGAAATCCTGCAGGCCCTCGCCGGCCAGCCCGTCTCCATCCGCTCCGGCCTCGCCTTTGCGTGGTCCCGGGTGGGCGCGATCCTGATGTGGAGTTTGCTGGCGGGCGCGGTCGGCCTGCTCATCAAGCAGCTGGAGGAACGTTTCGGCTGGGTTGGTCGTCTCGTGATGCGCTTCGTGGGTGTCGTCTGGAGCGTGGCTTCGGTCTTCGCCATCCCGGTCCTGGTCCGTGAAGGCGGCAACAACCCGATCACCATGCTCCGCCAGTCCGCCTCCGTCCTCCGCAAAACCTGGGGCGAGTCCCTCGCGGGCTACGCCGGTCTCACCGTCGGCTCCTGGGTCGTCCTGGCCGTTTCCCTCTTCTATATCGCCGGAGCCGTCGCCCTGGCGGTATGGTTGCAGTCGCCTCTGGTCGCCGGCATAACCCTCGGAGCCTGGTTGCTGGCCATGCTGGCCCTGAGTTACGTGGTGGGCGTCGCCAGCCATGTCTACCGCTGCGCGCTCTACGTTTATGCCGCGGAGGGCACTGTCCCCGCTCCCTATAACGCCGAGATGATGGACGCGGCGTGGAAGATCAAGAAGGCCTGAGGCCTGCCCGATGTCGCCACGTTGTCGCTTCGCTCCCCGTTCGGCGGGCTCCGGGCCTTGAGCGGAGCCGAAAGGCAACGCGGCGGCTTCAGCCCTTCCGGGGAATCGTCTGCCGGCGCCGGACCCAGCGTTCCTCGACGCCGGTGACCTTGCCCTGGTCGTCGACCAGGAACTGGATCGTCATGGAGCCGTCCTCGTTGACGAGAAGGCGGTCGCCGGCGGGATAAAACCGACGTGGCTTGTCGTTCTTCCAGTTCCACTGGAAGGAATCGCCCTCATGTTTGAACCGGACGATACCGTCCGGTGGCTTCAGGAGGTATTCACCAATGAAGGGCTCGTAGGCGGCCGGGTCGAAAGTGGCGAGGCGCGCGGGCTTCACAAAAGGATCCTTCGCGTAGTCAGCGTTCGCGATCTTCTGTTTCGCGATCGCCTCCAGCACACGCTGATGCTCGGTGCCGCCCGTGAACTTGAAGTCAGGCATCAGTACCTTCCCGTAAGCGCCCGTCAGGGCCATGATGTCATCCTGGCTGTAGTGGCTTTCGGCGCGCAGCACCGTCAGGTACAGGGCGCTTTTCCGCATGCCCTCGATCGCTGATTTGATCGCGGGACTGAAGACAAACAAGGCGCTCCGGATCGCGGCGCGTTTGAACAACCCCATTTTCTCCTGCTTCATGAACTGCTTCATCAGGTCGTCCATCACGTCGCCGGCCGCGTTGCGGGGCGGCAGGTAGAAAACCCAGTCGTATTGGGCCAACGTGTTGCCCTCCAAATCGGCCAGCGTGAGCGCACGGAGCTTCTTTTCGGTCCGCGCGTCGTCAAAGCCTTCCGCCCAGTACAATTGGTAGAGCCTGGCTAACAATCCTTCCAACGGCAAAGGCAGGGCCGGCATGATCATGTCGAGCGACACCTTGAATTCCTTGGGCGCGTCTTTGCCAGCCGGCCGGGCCGGGGCCTTGTTTTCCGACATATCGCCGTCGAGGGTGTCGAGGTGGAATTCCGCCTTCCAAGCCGTCAGCTTCGCGGTGAGCTCGGCCGATTTGGCTGCGACAGTGGGATCAAGCTGGCCGGCCGCCGCCATCGCCTGGAACTTCCGAAAGACCACCAGCGGGTGCGGCTCCCCTTCCCGTCCGACGATGACCAGGCCCTTGCCGGTTGAATCCCCGATGGTCTCGAACGCGATCTCGACCACTTCATCCGCGAATTTCTCCGCGTAGGCTCGATCCGGCTTGGTGCGCGCATGAATCGAGATGGAGAGTTTTTTGCCGTTCACTACGAATGGCGCAAGCTGGATGTCCTTGCCAAACTCGGCCTTCGCCGGCGCAGCGGGCTCCTCCGCGAGCATCGCACCGGCCAGGCCGAGGACCGCCATCCCGGCGCCAAGCCGCCACCTCCATCCTCGCGCGAAAGCCTGGTGACACACGGCGAATGGAAAAACGCGAAGCCAGGCGGGGGAAGAAAGCATGACAGGGCTGAGACGGGGGCGCACTTGAGCCTATCTTACAGCGGAACCGGACAATTGTTTCAAAAGTCGTTCCCTTCCCTCCCGCAGGCTCCGCTTAACGCGGCGACGAATTGTTGGCTTTGATGGTGTCGAGGAATTCCACCGGGGCAAAGTCGTCGGTGAGCACCTTCGCTTCGTTCAGAGCTTTCGCCGGCAGGTCCATCCGTTCGGTGCGGACGGCAGCCAGGTCCAGATGCTCGTCCAGCAAGGGGTTTTTCAGGGCCGCGGGCTCCGGCCATGACGCCGGATCGGTGACCACCGGCGCCCGATATTTCACTGCGCACAGGATGACATTGCCCGTCCCGGCAGTGGCAAAAAGCACCACCTGGGGAAAAACCGCCTGGATCGTCTTGATATCGGAATAGAACAACTCGGTGCCCGCATGCAGGTTGCTGATGAACACGCCGCGATCGGAGAGGTGCGCCGCGCATTCGCGATAAAACTCCTCGGTCTTCAGGTGGGCCGGCACATAACCGCCCCGGAAGGCGTCCAGGATGATCCAATCCCAGCGGCTCCGGTCGCGTTTCACAAACATCCGGCCGTCCATCACGGCCACCGGGGTCTGCGCCGTCGGAACAAATCCGAGCCGCGTCTGGCAGAGTTCGAAAACCTTGGGGTCAAGTTCGACCGTCTGCAGCAACACCCGGGGAAATGCGGCGGCGAAGAGCCGGTGGAATCCTGCCCCGCCCAAGCCAATCATCAGCACCCGGTCGGGCTGCGGCTGAAAAAACAATCCGGCGTACAACGACCGCGTGTATGGCACCACCAACTGCAACGGGCTGGCCAGGTCGACGGCCGACTCGCGGTGTTCCCCGCGTTTGGACCGGGCCCGCATCTCGACCAGCGTGCCGCGTTGCTCGATCGTGAGGCTGTTGTAGGTCGTGTCGAAACTCTCGACTCCGTCGGCACCCCGCACGGCGTCGACCGTGATCCCAAGGAGTAACCCCACCATCAGAGCCCGCGGTCTCATGGCGCGACCGGTCGCGAGAGCAACCGCAGGAGGCCGGCCAAGCCGACGCTGGCGACGACCAGCCAGCCGAACAACAGCGTGGAAACCCGGAAATGGGGGATCAGCACAAATGCGGTCAGCATCACCCCGGCGATATTGCCCAGCGTGCTGACGGCATAGACGAGACCCGATGCCTTGCCGGGCGGTGTGCCGCGCAGGGCGAGGTATTGCACGCATTGCGGCCCAAACGACGACAGGGCGGTGACCGGCAGGAAAAACAGGCCGACGCAGGAGACAAAAAGGGCGGGTCCGGAATCTGGAAACGCCAGCTCAATGCGATCCAACGTGGCCCGCCCGAGGAAAGCGGTGAAAGCCAGGGTCACTATCGCCACCATCGCGCCAACCCCCTGCGCCCGGGCGCGGGGACGCGGCTCCAGGCTGCTGATCCAACCCCCGGCCATCGAACCCAGGCTGAACGCGGCGAGGAAGGTGGAAATCAACCAGGCCCAGACGATGAGCGATGAACCAAAATGCGGACTCAACAGCCGCGACGCCAGCAGCTGGAACCCCATGCTCAGGACGCCGAGAATCAGGACCACCAGGTAGAAGATGAAGTGCGTCACAGGAACCGTCAGATTGGCTGGAGCGGTCGCGGGCTGTCACCAAGAAATTCCACCGACGGCACTTTCCCGTCCTCAAAATCGCAGGTCCACCTGCCCAACTCGCCGCCTCAGAGCGTCTGCGCCAGGGCTTCGAGCTGGCTCGTGGCGATGCCCCATCCCTGGTGAAAGCCCATCTTTTCGTGCGCCTCTCGGTCGGCGACGGACCAGTGCCGGACGCGCGCCGTGTATTTTGTCTTTCCGTTCCCCGCATCCTCGAAAGTGAGGATGCCAGTCATGAACGGCTTTCCCGCGGGTTCCCAAGCCGCGGTGAACGCATCAGTGAACACCAGCTTTTCATTGGGCACGACCTCCAGGTAGAGGCCGGGATTGGGCATTTCCTGCCCGTCGGGCGACTGCATCGTAATGCAGCTGGCACCGCCGGCGCGAACATCCATCACGGCCTTGACTGTCTTCCATGGCGGCGGGGTGAACCACTGGATGACCAGCTCGGGTGTGGTCCAGCAGCGGTAGACCTTTTCGCGCGGGGCGTTCAGCACGCGCTCAAGGACGAGTTCACGATCGGAGGGGAAGGACGAGGGAGCAGACATGGGAGGAAACGGATTTAAGGGTTGATGCTTCTACTACGAATGGCGCGCCGGATTCCGGACAGGAGGGATGAAACTTCCGCAATCACTGGACCGATTGCAGGACGGCCAGCATGGCGGCGTGGATGCGGCCGTTGCTGGCGACAAAGCGGCCGCGGTCGAGCCGCTGCGGTTCGGAGCCGCCGGCATAATCCGTCACCGTGCCACCGGCCTCCCGGGCGACGAGCATCCCGGCCATGACGTCCCACGGCTTCAAGTCCTTCTCCCAATACCCGTCCAGCCGCCCGGCGCCAACATAGCAGAGATCAAGCGCCGCGCTGCCGAGCCGGCGCTCGCCGCGAATGCGGGTGAGAAACGCGCCCCACTCCTTGAGGTTGTTGTCGGGATTGGTGTGTCGGTCGTAAGGGAAGCCGCTGCAGATGACGGCGTCCACCAACTCGGCCGTCTGCGTCACGCGGAGCGGCTCGCCGTTCAGATGCGCCCCGCCTCCGGGCACGGCGGTGAACAGCTCGCGGCGCGTTGGATCGTATACGACGCCAAGCAGCGGCTGGCGGTCCGACGAGGCGAGCGCGATGCTCGTGCAGAAATGCGGGAGTTTGGCGGCGAAGTTCACCGTGCCATCGATTGGATCCACGAACCAGTGATAAGGCGCCGTTGCCGCCGGCGCGCCCTGCCCTCCGCCCTCCTCCCCCACGATGTGATGCGAGGGGAATAGTCGCGTCAGCTCGCGGACAATGAAGGCCTCGGCTTCCGTGTCGGCCGCCGTCACGATGTCGATTCGCGTGCCTTTGGCCGACGTGGGGATTGGCGCGGCAAAGTGCCGCAGGATAATGTCACCCGCTCCCCGCGCGAGGGCGGAGATTTCGGGCAGGATTTTTTCCGGCTGCAACATGTACACCAACCTGAGGCCGATTCAGCGTCCGCGCCAGCCAATCCCGGCCGATGGCTAGCGTGCCGCAGCTTCGAGCGACGCGAACCACGCCAGCACCTCGGACGGGAGCGGGACATGGTCCTTGCCGGGCACGACCTCCTCGCTGTGGGCAAGGAAACCGTGATCGTGGGCCGCGACCCGGGCCTCCTCATATTGGACGCGGAAGCGCGTCCGATAAAGTTCGTCCAGGCTCCCGCTGAAGGCCCGGATTGGCAGCGTGGCGCGGGACGGATGGGTGGAGAAGCTTTCGGGTGTCACGCAGCGGCCGCGATAGTTGCCCGCCACCGGGGCGACCCCGGCCAGTAATTCCGGATGCTGGAAGGTGAAGGCCCAGAGCAAATGGGTGCCGGCCTCGAAGCCGGTGAGGTAAGCCCGTTCGCGGCCTTGGTAGAGCCGTTGCACGTCAGCCAGCACCTGGGCCAGGCCATCGAGGTCGAAGCGGCAGCCGGTGACTCGGTCGATTTCATCCCAGGTCGCAGGCGAGTATGGAAAAATGTCCGGATCGCGCAGCCCTTGGTTGCCATTCGTCACGATGTAGGGCACCACGATGATGAACGGGCGGTCGCCTCGCGCGGCCGCGAAACGCACGGCATTGGCGCGGTATTCCTTCTCGGCGGCTTCGAGCGCCACCACCACCGGCCACGAGCCACCGGGCTGCCAACCTTTCGGCAATGAAATCCAATACTGCATCGGATGGGTGGTCGCGGTCCGGCGCTCCAAGCTGCCGGGCGAAACCTCCGCGACCCCGGCGAGCGCCGTCAGGCCAAGGAGCCCGGACCAAGCAAGCCAGCCAAGCATCCGCGGGGAAGTCATGACCGCCAGCGTGCAGCATCCTTCGTGCGATTCAAGCGGTCAACCGGGCTTGAGACTTGCCGGTTTCCGTGTTTGCTGGGTCCGTTGTGACCTCCCGCGCCCATCTGAATCCTCGAGGAACCCGGTCCGGCGCGCCCGGTCTGAAGCCCGCATGATCCCGTTCCGCGTCATCCGCTCGGGCGTGCTGCTCACCGGCCTGGTAGCCGCGTTCATTGCCCCGTTGCCCGCCACAGCTGCGGGGTTCACCGCAAATCTCTCATCGGAACAAAGGGCGGACGCTGGGCTGACCAGTTTGACTCCCACCGAGCTGGCCGCCTTGGACCGGCTCGTGGCAGCCGATGTCCGGGCTCATCGGACCGACGCACCGGCCCTCGACGACCGCTACTCCCAGCGGTACTCCGAAGTTGACATGAAAGAAGCCGGGCTGGATCGGCTGACCCCCGAGCAACTCGCAAAGCTCGACCAATTGGTCGCCGCAGCGGTCAAAGCCGGGGCTCGTCCGGGATCCGGGGCGCAACCCCGTGAACGTCCGCGCCTGCGGGACGATCCAATTTTAAGCGAGAAGGGCCGAATGCAGGTCCATGGCGGCTTGTCGCTCACCATGGGCTGGGCCAGCGGCAGCCGCAGCTTTCGCGAGACCGGCGCCTGGGTCAGTTATTTTGACCCGGTCACGGGCCTCGGCCTGAGCTTCAGTTACTCCCATTCTTCAGGCGACCTGCTCGGCAATTACCATGGGGGCGGCTATTCCGCGCCGTACCTTTACTCGTCCCCACTCACCTCTTTAAACACCGCCGATCGCATGCGGATGGACCAAAATGAGTTTGCCGGCGACGGCGCCTCGCTGCGGGGTCCGGCTCTCGTCGCCTATCCCGGCTACGGCGTCCGCCGCTAAGGGTCGACCCCTGGGCGCTCCGGCCTGATCGGGGACGACATTTCCTGTAACCTTGTCGCGGCTCAGCGGGTTTCCAGCGCCTACACACCCATGCACCAACTCGCCCAGGACATCCGCTATGGGTGTCGTACCCTGCTTAAGAGTCCCGGATTCACCCTCGTCGCCGTCGCGACCCTTGCCCTTAGCCTCGGCGCCAACACCGCCATCTTCAGCTTCGTCAACGCCGTCCTCCTCCGGCCACTGCCCTACGACCATCCCGAGCGGATCGTGCGCGTGCTCGAAGCACCTCCGGGCGGTGGCCGCAATGGCATCTCGACCCTCAACTTCCTCGACTGGCAGAAGCAGAACAATTGCTTCGAATTCATGGCTGCGCGCACCGGCGGCGGCGCCTCGCTTACGGGCGCGGGCGAACCGGTCGAACTCGCCGGCTCAAGGGTCTCGGCGCACTACTTCGACATCTTCGGCCAGAAGGCGGCGCTGGGCCGGACGTTCGTCGACGGCGAGGACCAGGATGGCAAGGACCACGTCGTCATCCTCAGCTACGTACTTTGGCAAACCCAGTTCGGCGGCGACCCGGCCGTCGTCGGGCGCTCCGTCCTCCTGAACAACGAAGCCCACACCGTCATCGGCGTGATGGGCAAGGACGCGCCGTTCGGTCGCGGCCTCTCCCGCATCTGGCGGCCACTGGTGTTCAAGCCCGAGAACATGACGCGCAACTTCCATTGGTTCGGCGCCGTGGCCCGCCTCAAGGTGGGTGTCACGCTCGAGCAGGCCCGGGCCCAGATGGACGCCATCGGCAAACGCATCGCCGCGGACTATCCCGACTCCAACAAGGACTGGGGCGTCGGAGTCGACCAATACGCCGAGGGCGTCGTGGACAACAACCTGCGCACCTCCCTCTACGTCCTCTTCGCCGCCGTCGGCATGGTCCTGTTGATTGCCTGCGCCAACCTCGCCAATCTCTCCCTCATGCGCGTCGTCGGTCGCGAACGCGAGATCGCCATCCGCGTCTCGCTTGGCGCCGGCCGCTGGGCGCTCGCGCGGCAATTCCTCACGGAGAGCCTGCTGGTTTCTTTCACGGGCGGTGCGCTCGGCCTGCTGGTGGGCCACTTCGCCATGCTCGGCCTCAAGGCCATCGTGCCCGGGGGCGCCCTGCCGTCCGAGGCCGACGTGACGATCGACGGCCGCGTGATGCTCTTCGCCTTCGCGCTCGCGGTCATCACCGGTGTGGCGGTCGGGCTCTTCCCCGCGTTGCAGGCGGCCCGGCCCAACTTGACCAACTCCCTGAAGCAGGGCGGCGGTTCCGGCACGGGCCACGGCCATGCGCGGGTGCGCAGCGCGCTCGTCGTCACCGAAGTCGCGCTGGCCTTCGTCCTGCTCACGGGCGCGGGCCTGCTCATCCGGAGCCTTAACAAGCTGGGCAATGTCGACCCGGGCTTTGATTCCACGAACGTCCTCACCTTCCGCCTGCCGACCAGCGACAAGGCCTACCCGGATCCCACCGCGCTCAGCACGCATCTGGCGCAAGTCCGCGCGAGCCTCGAGGCGCTGCCGGGCGTGACCGGCGTCGCCATGGCCTCCGCGTTGCCGATGCAGGGCTGGGGCTACGGCATGCCGTTCCTCATCGCCGGCAAAGGCCCCGTTGATCGCGCAAACCGCAAGGCCATGTTCTTCAAGATGGTCACGCCGACTTACTTCTCCGCCCTGCGGATGCACCTCCTCAAGGGCCGGTTGCTCGCCGACACCGACCGCCACGGTGCGCCGCCGGTTGCCGTGATCAATGCCACCGCCGCCCGCCAATACCTTCCGGGCGTCGACCCGATCGGCCAGCACATCCTCGTCCAGCAGATCGTGCCCGGCAAAACCCAGCTCGGTGATGAAATTCCCTGGGAAGTGGTGGGGGTGGTCGCGGATGAGGCCGTCGGCAGCCTCGACGACGGGCCGGACCGCAATCCCGGCATGTACGTTTCCATGGAGCAGAGTCCCGTTTATGGCCTTGGCGTCGTCCTCCGCGGCGCGACCGACACCGCGCTGCTGCGCGAACCGATCAAGCAGGCCGTGCGCGGAATCAGCGCCGGTCAGACGTTGCCCGACATGAAGACGCTCGACGCCATCAAGGCCGAGTCGATGGGCGACAACCGCTTTCGTGTGCTCCTGCTCGGCACCTTCGCCGGCGTGTCGCTGGTGCTCTCCGCCCTCGGCATCTACGGCGTCATCTCCTACTCCGTCAGCCAGCGCACACGTGAGATCGGCATTCGTACGGCGCTCGGTGCCAGCCGGGGCGACGTGGTCGGACTGGTCCTGCGCCATGCGATGGGCCTGTCGGTTCTGGGCCTGTTGCTCGGGGTCGCCGGCTCATTCGGCCTCACCCGGTTGCTGCAAAACCTGCTCTTCGGCGTGGGGGAGCGCGATCCGGTCACCCTGGCCAGCGTCTTCCTGCTCCTCGGCCTCGTTGCCTTGGTTGCCTGCCTCATTCCCGCCCGACGCGCCACCAAGGTGGACCCCATGATCGCGTTGCGATCGGAATAAACCGCGCCGGGCCCCCGGTTCAATCCGTCGCCGGCCGTAACAACGGGTAGATTCCGTCCGCGTCCGGGCCGGTGTAAGCGTCATTCCAACCTTTGAAGTAGGCCCGGAGATCCCGGCCAGCGGTCGCTTCGTCCGGCACCATGCGGCCGGATACGTGGGCCCAGCGCACGAATTCCAGGGGGGCGCGGGCCATGCCGAGATGGAAGACCGCGCCTTCCTCGCTCGGGTTGGCCGTGACCCAGCTCAGGGTCGTGGCGGACGGCTTGCCCAGCAGGGCCAGCGAAAGGCTGTCGAGATGCAGCGCGGCCAGCGCAGTGTCCTTGCGAACCGCCGCCGCGGCGAGCTGCGCCTCGTGCAATTTCGCGCGCAGCGTGTCCGCCGCCTCGTTTTTCTGCGCCACGTAAATCGGGTCCACGGCATCCGCCAGCAGCATGCTGCGCGAGGCGCGCGCCATTTCCTGCTGGATCGAGGCGGTGGCGGCGCGGATGGAGTTCGGCGTGACGATGTAGAGATCCTTGACCAAAAAGGGGGAATTGCGGACGAGGCTGGCCTCCATGTCGGTCAGGCGGAAGTGCGGCAGGTCGACCGGGATCTCGATTCCGGTTTCATCCTCGGGCCTTTCCTGCATCACCCACTCCAGGTAGGTGTTGGTGTAGGCAAGAATTGCGCCGGTGACCTTTTCGAATTCCGCCAGCGGGCAGATTTCCCCGAAGCTGTTCGGCAATAATTCCGTGTCCGCGGTCTGGCCGAGGACACCTTCCTTGCAGATATTGCTGTGCGTCCGCTTGCCGTCGATCACCCGGGCGACGATCTCAACGCACAAGACATCGATCTCAAAATTTCCGGCGAGATCCGTGTTCTTGACGGTCTTCACCAGCGTGTAAGTGACCTTGCGGACGCCGTAAGTCTTGCTGGCCAGCTTGAACACCTTGCCGACCGATGACTGCCAAAGGGCGAGGACGGAGAAATCGTCTCCTCTCTCAGGATCGGCTGGCGGCGTTGGAAGTGGTTGGCTCATCGATCGCAAGAGACCTATCGGCACGGTTCCGGCCCGCCCAACAAATTCAGTGCGTTTTCGCCAGGCCGGCGCGTTTTCAACTTTCTTTAGCACAAAACGACGCACTACCAGCCCGGCAACATCCCTTTTTGGCCGCTTGTTGCCGCCGACCTGCATCTGGGAGGCAGGTTTTCAGGACTTCCCAATCCGTCGCCCGCACGTAGGCTCACGCATCAGACGTGCTCTCCGGCCTAGATCAAGACCACACGGAAAAGGATCGCTTGCCCTACCTCGATGGCCTGCGGGGCGTCGCCATCCTTTTGGTCCTGACGAATCACTACCTGTACACGCCCTACAATCCTTCCCGGCATCCCGGCAGCTGGTTTGTCCCGGTGCACCGCCTGCTGGAAGCCAGTTGGTGCGGGGTCGATCTCTTCTTTGTGCTTTCAGGCTTCCTGCTGGGCGGGATCCTGATGGACCACCGTAGGTCGGAAAATCTTTTCGCAGTATTCTATCTGCGCCGCACCTGCCGCATCCTGCCGGCCTATTGGCTCTTCCTGTCGCCGCTGGCACTCGTGCCGCTCCTGGGACTCGGGCACCGGTTTCCCGCGCTGGCCGACTGGGCCAGCACCGGCGAAGTGCCTGCCTGGGTTTATCCCCTTTTTCTCCAAAACCTGGCGATGGCGATCAAGGTTGATTGGGGAGAAGCATGGATCACTCCCACCTGGTCCCTGGCGGTCGAGGAGCAATTCTACCTGCTTCTGCCCCTGCTCATCCGCTATATGCCGGCGAAGCGGCTTCCGGTGCTGCTGATCGCGCTGGCCTTCACCGCACCGGTCCTGCGCATCCTGTTGCACATGCGGCTCGGCGCTCCCGCAGCCGATCTCGACTCCTACACCTTGCTGCCTTGCCGCTGGGATTCGCTGTTGCTGGGCGTCTTCGTCGCCTGGCTGATCCGGAACCGGGGGGCGATCGATTGGATGAAGGCACGGATCGGCGTGATGTACGGAAGCGGCCTCCTGCTGGCCGCGGCCGCGATGGCCCTGGCGATTTTTTCCCCGAGGTATAATTCCGTCCCCGTCTATTCCTTCGGCTACACGTTGTTTGCCGTCTTTTTCTCCGTCGTCATCTTGTACTGCATGACCGGCCCGTCCGTGGGCCGCAAGTTGCTGGAGTGGGCGCCGCTGCGCCGAATTGGACGAATCTCCTTCATGCTCTATCTGGTACACGTCCCGCTTAGCGCCCTGGTCTTTCATGTCGTCGCCCATCGCCCGCGCGAGTTGGATAACGCAGCCAGCGTGGGCCTGATGGCCGTCAGCTTCCTCGCCTCCCTGGCGTTTGCCGCCGTCTCATGGAAATTTTTCGAGCGACCGATCCTGACTTTTGCCTGGAAGTTTAAATACGCCGAGCCGGCGACAGCCAGACCATGACCTCCCGCCTCGCCCTCCTCTTCCTGGGCCTCACCGCGAGCGTGTGGGCAGCGTTCGAGCGTCCTTCGGACTACGAACGGCTCCGGGCGCTGGGCAATCTCTTCGAACTCCCCGAAGCGGTGCGTCCCCTGTTCACTCCGGATGGTGACTTCTTCCCGATCCCCGTGCCTGGCCCCAAGGACTGGCTGGGCCAGCACAAGGAGGACGGGCAGACCTTCGACGAGTACTACGAATCGGGCGCCAACCGGATCGACGCCGTCCGCCGGACCATCTACCTGTTGCCGATCGGCGAATTCGCCGAGGAAACCAGCCCGCCGCTGGAGGAGATACGCGCTTATGCCGCGGCCTTTTTCCAGATGGAGGTGAAACTGCTGCCCGCGTATGTGCCGCATGATTTGGAATTCTCCCCACGCAAGAATCGCCGGGGAGGCCAGCGCCAGGTCCTCACCACGGATATCATGGACTTTCTCAAGGCCAGGCTTCCGGCTGACGGCTATTGCCTGCTGGGTATCACCATGGAGGATCTGTACCCCGAGCCCTCTTGGAACTACGTGTTTGGCCAGGCCTCGCTGGCGGAACGCGTCGGCATCTACAGCCTCGCCCGGTATGATCCGGCTTTTTGGGGCGACGAACGGGGGAAAAATTACCATGACGTCATCCTCCAGCGCAGTTGCAAGGTGCTCACCCATGAAGCCGGCCACATGTTCGGGCTGCAGCATTGCATCTGCTACGGCTGTGTGATGAACGGCTCCAACCACATGGACGAGACCGACTCGCAGCCTCAGCACCTGTGCCCAATTTGCCTGCGCAAGCTGTATTCTGCGACCCACTTCGACCCTGCGCGGCGCTACGAATCGCTCGCCGCGTACTACCATCAGCGCAAGTGGTATGACGAGTTGGATTTCGTCCATCGCCAGCTCGCCCGGCTGAAACCCGCTGGCAAAGAAACAGGCATCGGGAAAATTCCCTAGAGACAACGGCCGCGAGCGCTCTTCGATAACGGACTTGGTTCCCGTTTTTCGCGGGGGATAATTTTTGCCCGCCCGCAACTCCGCCATCCGGGATCGGTCGAATGGACAGGGACTATTCCCTCCTGCCGGCCGGTGCCGGGTGCACCGACCGGGCCCAACCCTCAACCATCGGAGTATATCATGTTACACTGGGCTCTCACCTTCTTCATCGTGGCCATTGTTGCCGCACTGCTAGGTTTCACCGGCATTGCCGGGGCCGCCGCCAGCATCGCCAAGATCATCTGTGTGATCTTCGTCGGCCTGTTGCTCATCTCGCTGCTCGCTGCCGCCATCGGCGGCCGTCCGCCTCCGGCTTGAGCGCCGCTGACCCCAAGCCGAATTCCCTCCCACCGTCCATCCCCTTCCTATGCGCAACCCAATGTTCCAATCCACGGCGTGCCTCTTTGTCCTGCTGGCCGCCCTCTCCCTCGCCTGCTCGAAGGCAAACCGTAATGAAATCGCCGACAAAACCAAGGACGCCTACCAGGACACCAAGGCGGCGGTCGCCAAGGGCTGGGACGACCTCAAGTCCTACTCCTTCGATAAGCGCTCCGATTTCTCCAGGACGGTGAAATCCTACGAGGCCCAGTTCGACGCCGACGCGAGCAAGCTGCGCGCGGAATATTCCGAGGCCAATGCCAGCGCGAGCCGCAAGGCCGCCATGCAGGAACTCAAGGACTCCGAGGCCAACTACAAGGAGAAGCTTGCCGCCGTTGGCAATGCCTCTGCCGACACCTGGGCCGCAGCGCGCGACAATGTCATTCTGGCTTGGGACCGCCTGCAGGCTTCCTACCAGAAGGCCCGCGCGAACTGAGACCGTCCCCAAGGACGCAATCGCGCCGCCCGCCTAGACCCGCGGGCGGCGTTCGTGCATCTGCGCAAGCAGCCCCGGGAACGCATCGCGGATGGGCGAGGTGGCGAGAAATTCCATCGCCTTCGCCTTGGCGCCGCGCGTACGCAGGCCGGCATACACGTGCAGCTCAAACTGGAGGCGGAGTCGCGTCTCTGCCTCGGCCAGACCCAGCGCACCGAGCAGGATCAGGAGCGACTCGACCGTCGAATACCGGCCGTCATGCACGTGGGTCCGCAATTGAAACCGGCCCGGACCGGCGTCCGGCAGCCGCACCGCGCGTCCCCAGGTGGCGATATCCTTCGCCATGTGCCCCGCTTCGCGCCAGCTGCCATCCAGGAGCAGCACCTGGACCTTTTCCGGCGCCGCGTCGGCGGGCAGCAGGTCACCGCGCGGGTGCAGGATCCATAGCTCCCGACCGGACACGGCGATCGACTCCCTTGCCGGCGGCGACTCGCGCTGGAAAACGTGATGCCGGGCAGCGGGCATGACACGGGTCACCAATCGCCCCGTGCTGGTGGGCCGGTCAAACTCGCGGCGGTGAATGAGCACATCGACCTGCAACGGGCACGCGATGGGCTGCTCGCCAGCGCAGATGCACCACCGAGGGGAAAACTGGCACCGCGGACACCGCGGCGCACCAGCCAGGACCACGCTTCTCGACATGAATCCAAGCAGGCGCGCCCCTCGGGCGGGGGTCAATCCCGTCCGCACGAGTTGGCACTCGCCGAATTTCGACAAATCCGCCTCAATGCGGTCGGGCCAGACCATCCTTCCGCCACCGTCTCCCTACCATGCCCCGTCTCTTCGTCCTCCTGCTCGTCGCGGCCGGCCTGTGCCCCGCCGCGGATTCTCCCCCTCCGCCCCTTCCCGCCACCACCACTGCCCAAGCCGCGGCCGACGTCGTCCGCTTGCGCCACAGCCTGCAGTCCATCACGGACTATCTCGCCACCCAGCCCAAACTGTTTCCGGAGAAACACACCGCGGAACGCCTGCTGCTGCGCGAGGACAAGGAGGCGATCTGGGGCGCATGGCAGCGGTTTCTGGATATCGTCATCGCGCTCGAGACATTGGAGCGCTCGCACCGTCCTTGGGCGAAGTCCGAGGAGGCCGCCCGATCCGAGAACACCTTGGTCGGCCACGCAGCTTTCCTCGCCCAGTATCGCGGCGCGCTGGAATTCATCCGCCGGGCGGACAACAATCCCGCCCTCGACAAGGTCCTCAACGAGCCGGTGCCGGAACTCGGCCTCCCCGCGGGTACTTACGCCCGCCTCAAGCTGCGTTTTCTCAATATCGCCATCGCCACCGAATTCGCGGCGCGCCGCATGATCGCCAGCAACCTGGACCCCACCAGCTCGGCCCCACTGCAGAAGAGCATCGACGAGGATTCCTCCGCCTTGTGGCAGGCGGGACGCGGCGAGGGCGTCAAGCTTACCGCGAAAACCGCCTGGCAAACGCTCCAGCGCACGGCCGGCGCCGCCTGGCTGCCCGTGCAGGCCGGGGTGTCCGAGTGGATGGGCGACACCAAGGTCTATCGCCCGCACCGCGACCTCATCCCGCTCGAGCAGGTGCATGCCATCGTCCCGCGCTTCGAGCCGGGCGATGTGATGCTCGAACGCCGCGAGTGGTATCTCTCCAACGTCGGACTGCCCGGCTACTGGCCGCATGCCGCCCTCTACATGGGCACCCCGGAGGAACGACGGCGCTATTTCGACACGCCCGAGATCAAGGCGTGGCTTGCCGGCGAGAAATTCACGACCGGCGACTTTGAGGCCATGCTCGCGGCCCGTGAACCCGCGAGCTATGCCGTCGCGCTTGCCGTCGATGCCACCGGACACACCCCGCGGGTCATCGAGGCCCAAAGCGAGGGGGTGAGCTTCACCAGCATTGAACATTCGGCTGGTTGCGACGCGCTCGTCGTGCTGCGGCCCCGGCTGTCGAAGGTCGAGAAGGCGCGGGCGCTGTTGCGTTCGTTTCACTATGGCGGCCGGCCGTACGACTTTGAATTCGATTTCGCCACCGACTCGTCCCTGGTCTGCACCGAGCTGGTCTACAAGGCCTATGAGCCGGCCACCGGCTTCAGCGGGGTGCGCTTCGAGCCAATCAAGGTCCTCGGCCGCCTCGTTCTGCCCGCCAACGAGATCGCCCGGCAATTCGATGCCGAGCAAGGGCGGCCGGGGCAACAGTTCGATTTCATCTTCTTCCTGGATGGCCACGAGGGCGCTGCCCAGGCCACCGAATCCACGATCGAGGAATTCCGCCGGAGCTGGCACCGGCCGAAATGGCACATCATCGCCGCCACGCCCGGGACGCCTGCAACCTGACCGCGGCGAAAGGAATACTTCGCTATTCGCCACGGGCCGGATATCCTCCGGGGATGAAGACCTCCTTTCCTGCCGCGCCGCGGCTTGCCGCCCTTCGCTGCTGGATGCAGGGCCGCCGGGTTTACCTCGCCATCGACGACCGTCGCACGATCAGTTTTCCCACAAGCAAATACGACAAGCTGGCCTATGCCGCCCAGGTTGAGCTGGAGAAGATCCACTTGCACGACGCCGGCCGGATCATCCGTTGGGAATCGCTCGATGAGGAAATCCAAGTCGAGGACGTGGCTCACAACCGCTTCCTCCACACCGCGCGATCCACGCCGTTCCTGACGGCGACGGCCGCGGTAAAATAGGCGCAGAGCCCACCTGGTGGGGCGGATGGCACGGGAGAAGCTTCAAGCGTCGCGTTTCCCCACCCCATGAAGATCCTGGCTGTCTCCGACCTGCATTTCGGCCTGAAACAGTTTGATTGGGTGGTGGAGCAGGCCGGGCGCTATGACCTGGTCATCATCGCGGGCGACTTGCTCGACATCGGCGGGCACCTCGACCTCGATTCCCAGATCACCATTGTGGTGAAATATCTTCGGGCCATCAGCGCAAAAACCCGGCTGCTGGTCTGCTCGGGCAATCACGACGGCGACGAGAAGAACGATGCCCAGGAATTCATCGCCCGCTGGCTCCAACGGGTGCGCGCGGCCGGGCTGGTGGTGGACGGCGCCAGCATCGAGGTCGATGGCCTGCGGCTTTCGGTCTGCCCGTGGTGGGACGGCCCGGCCACCCGCGGCACGATGCAGGAGTTCCTGCGAGCCGAACACGCCACCGCGCCCCGCCACTGGTTGTGGGTCCACCATGCCCCGCCGGACGGGGTGGGCGTCAGCTGGACCGGCAAGGAACACGCCGGCGACGCCTTTCTCGTCTCCATCATCCACGAGCTTTCGCCTGATTTCGTTTTCTCGGGACACATCCACAATTCCCCGTTCCGGACCGGGGGTGCGTGGGCGGCCCGGGTTGGCCGGACCTGGGTCTTCAATCCCGGAAAGCAGCTGGGCGCGCCGCCCGCCTTCATCGAGCTCGACCTGGTGCGGCGCTCGGCGCGCTGGGTATCCCAGGCCGGCGACGAGGAAATCCTGCTCGACAGCGCCGTCGCGGAAACGACCGGGCTCGCCTAGTGACCCGCCGATTCCCGCCGGGCGATCTTGCGCGGGTGCTTGTGCATCAGCGCATCGAGCACTTCGTCGATAATGCCCAGATGGTCGGCCCGGTCCTTGAACTGGTTCTTGATGTCCACCAGGTAGCGGTTCAGTGAATCGAGCCGGCGCGCCAGGATTTCCGCCATGTGCAACGCCGCCGCGGGATGCTCGCGGAAAAAAGCCGGCGGATCCACCACATGCCGGAAATCGCAGGGCGTCAGAGCGCGCACCGTGGCCGTGGGTTGGGTCTTGAGCAGGAAGGCCATGTCGCCGAAGACGGCGCCCGGCTCATAGATTTCGGCGATCAGAACGTCCCCCTTGCGCACTTCCACCTCTCCACTCTCAAGAAAATAGATTCCGTGGAGGGGCCGGCCTTCCGCGATCAGCGCATCGCCGGCGGCACAGGAAATCTTGGGCAGGGTTTGGAGAAGGGATAGATCCATGCAGGGGAAGAGGGGTTTGGGGCAGCCAGAGCAGGTTTCAGGCCGGACGCCGGCGCGGAAAACAACGGAGGATGGACCGGACGATCGTCTTCCGAAATGCGCGCTTTAACCCACTGCCGGTATCGTCGCGGCGAATGGTTGCGGAAGCCCCGACGCCGGCTGCCAATGTAAAGAATTGACGCCCGTGCGCGGTCTCGAAGACTAACTTCTTTCAACCCCACCCCATCCATGACCTTGCGCCATCGCCTCGCCCTCGCCGCCCTCACCCTGACCAGCTTCGCCCTGGTCCACGCCGCCGACCTGACCGGCCACTGGACTACCGAGTTCGAATCGCAAATCGGCCAGCAAAAATACAGTTATGATTTCAAGACCGAGGGCGACAAGCTGACCGGCAAGGCGACGTACGACCACTCGATGGGCAAGGGCGAGAACGTGCTGAAGGAGATCAAGGTTACGGGTGACGATGTGTCTTTTGCCGAGGATTTCGCCGGTCAGGACATGACCATCCATGTTACGTACACCGGCAAGATCGCGGGCGATGAGATGAAGCTTACCCGCCAGGTCGGTGACTTTGCCACCGAGCACCTCGTGGCGAAACGGGCGAAGGCCGACGCCGCCAAGCCCGAGGCGAAGCCCGCTCCCGCGAAATAAGCGGGTCGAGACGGCTTGGAATGGGTTGATCTGTGCCCGGGCGTTCCGTCCCGGCGCGTTCCCTTTTAGCCGGTGCACGACGACCGGCACGGGCGTCGGCGCTGCCGATCGCCGGATATTGATCGTGCCACCCGGCCGGACGAGCATCGCGGCCAGATTCTTGCGATCGAAATGGCTCGCGGAAGCCGTCCGTCCGCGGTGGGAGCATGTTCGGGCAATTGGGTCGATGCGGATAAATTTTTAATTTAGCGCTTGCTTAATTAAGTTTCTACTTAATTATTCAACGTATGCAAAGCCTGCTCGCCATCGCCGATCCGACGCGCCGACGTATCGTGGAACTGCTCGCCGAGCGCGACCGCACTTCCGGGGAACTCGTGGATGAGTTCGACGTCAGTGCCCCCGCCATCTCACAGCACTTGAACGTCCTCCGCGAGGCCGGCCTCGTGATCACCCGGGCCGAGGGCCAGACGCGCGTCCAGACGCTCAACCCCAAGGGGCTGGATGAGCTCGACGCCTGGCTGAACCGCACGCGCCTGTTCTGGAGCCAGCGGCTCGATGCCCTCGAGCGCGAGTTGAAAGCCGAGGATGAGAAAGCAGCCCGCAAAAAGAAAACTTCATGAAAACCAACGACGATTATGCCCAGTTCCCGACCCCGGGAGAAATTCGCCTCATGCGGACGCTGCCCGGTCCCATCGAACGCCTGTGGCAGTACCTGACCGATCCCGAGAAGCGCAGCCGCTGGTTTGCCGGCGGCCCGATGGAGCCCCGCACCGGCGGCAAAATGGAGCTGTTCTTCCGCCACAAGGACATCGCGCCCGGCGAGACGCCGCCCGCCCAGTACGCCCACGTACAGGATCCGGGCTTCAAGATGCCCGGCACCATCCTGCGCTGGGATCCGCCGCGGGTCTTGAGCTACACCTTCGACGAGGACTCAGACGTCACTTTCGAGCTCGTTCCCCAAGACAAGGAGGACAAGGCCGTGCTGCTTATCCTCACCCACCGCAGCCGCGGCAGCGACCTGCCGGAAATCGGCAACTATGCCGGCGGCTGGCACACGCACCTCGCGATCCTCATTGCCCAGCTTGAGGGCAAACCGCAGCCGCCGTTCTGGGCGACCCACGCCCGCCTGAAAGCCCACTACGAGAAACAACTGCCGCCCGCCAGCGCATGAAAGGCAACGACGACTACGCCCAGTTCCCTGCGCCGGGGGAGGTTCGCATCATGCGAACATTGCCGGGACCGATCGAACGGCTGTGGCAGTACCTGACCGATCCGGCAAAACGCGCCCGCTGGTTCGCCGGGGGGCCCATGGAGCTCAAGGCGGGCGGCAAGATGGAACTGTTCTTCCGCCACAAGAATATCGCACCGGACGAGACGCCGCCCGCCGACCACGCGCAATACCATGACCCCGGTGAAAGGATGGCGGCCACCGTCCTGCGCTGCGAACCACCCCGGGTGCTCAGCTACACCTTTGGCGAGAACTCCGACGTCACCTTCGAGCTCATTCCCCAGGACAAGGAGGACCGGACCGTGCTGCTCATTCTCACCCATCGCTGCCGCGGCGACGACGTGAAACTGGCCGGCGGGTTTGCCGGAGGGTGGCATACACACCTGAACGTTCTCGTCGCCCTGCTTGAGGGCAAATCACGTCCTCCTTTCTGGCCGACCCACGCCCGGCTAAAGGCCCATTACCAAGCCCAACCTCCTTCCCCCACCCCATGAAATCGAACGAACAGCATGGCCAGCTCACCGCCCCGGGCGAGATCCGCATCATGCGAACGCTACCGGGCCCGATCGAACGCCTCTGGCAGTATCTCACCGACCCCGAAAAGCGCGCCCGCTGGTTCGCCGGCGGGCCCATGGAACTCAAGGTGGGCGGGAAGGTGGAGCTCTTCTTCCGCCAGAAGGACATGGTGCCCGATGAGGTGCCGCCCGCCCAGTTCGCCGCAATGCACGAAACCGGCAAGCGCAAGTCCTGCACGATCCTGCGCTGCGAACCGCCGCGCGTGCTCAGCTACACCTTCGATGACGACTCCGATGTCACCTTCGAACTCATTCCCCAGGACAAGGAAGACAAAACCGTCCTGCTTATTCTCACCCATCGCAGCCGCGGCGGCGACCTGCCCCACCTCACCGGCTATGCGAGCGGCTGGCATATCCACCTCACGATGCTCCTCGCCGTCCTCGGGCAAATACCCCGGCCGCCGTTCTGGGCTACGTTCACCCGACTCAAGACTGACTATGAGAAACTGCTCAAGCCATGACCTCACGTGACAGGACCGTGGTTCACCAACGCTTCGCCGTCCCGGCGGAACGCGTCTTTGCGGCGTGGCTCAGTCCAACATTGATCGGCCGCTGGATGTTCGGGCCGGAGGTGCATGATGAACGCATCGTACGCCTGGGCGTTGAGCCACGCGTGGGTGGCCGGTTCTCGTTTGTGATCAACCGCGATGGCGCGGAAGTGGAATATACCGGCCGGTATCTCGAGCTCGACCATTCCCAGCTGCTGGTCTGCACCTGGGGCGGCGGCGATGCCCGCCCGAGTCATAGCCGCATCGTCGTGGAAATCACCCCGGACGGCGTCAGCGGCTGTGAACTCACTCTCACCCATGTGCCCGGCGCCGAGCCGGGCGGGCTGACCGACGAACCGGCTAATTCATGGCAGCGCCGGCTCGGCGCGCTGGCTCATATCCTCGCACCCACAGATTCCTTCATCCTCCAATCAACATGAAAACCAAATCCGCCCAAAAACCAAAAATCGTCACGCCCAAGGTGTGGCTCTCCGTCCGCAAGAAGCTCCTCGCCGAGGAGAAGAAATTCACCCGCCTGCAGGATAAGCTCAACGAGCGCCGCCGTTCCCTGCCCTGGGTGAAGATGAAGGACTACACCTTTGCCTCGTCCAAGGGACGGGTTTCGCTGGCCGACCTCTTCGGCCCGCACAGCCAGCTCGTCGTCCAGCATTTCATGCTCGGCCCCGGCTGGGAAGAAGGCTGCAAGAGCTGCTCGTTCATGATGGACCACTTCGCGCCCTGCGTGCCGCACCTTGCCGCACGCGACGTCGCATTCGCCGCCATCTCCCAAGCCCCGCTGAAGGAAATCCAGGCTTTCCGGAAGCGCATGGGCTGGGACGTCAACTGGGTGTCAGCGAACGGGGGCGACTTCAACTTCGACTTCCACGTCTCGTTCACGGACGAGGACATGGCCCGCGGAGTGATGGAATACAACTATACCATGATGGATTTCCCGCAGCAGGAGGCGCCGGGCATCAGCGTCTTTGCCCGCGACGCCAGCGGCAGCGTTTACCACACCTACTCCACCTACGGCCGCGGGGTCGAAATTATCATGGGCACCTACCGCCTCCTCGACCTCGTGCCGAAGGGTCGCGACGAAGCAAACGACGAATACGGCATGCAGTGGCTTCGGCATCACGACCGCTATGAATCGGCCGCCGCGCGTTGAACGCCTGGTGCGCGCCGGCCGCTGGCTGGGGGCCGGCGCGGGCCTCGCCCTGGTTCCCAAGTGCGGGGCTTGCTTGCTGGCTTATGCGGGAGTCGGGGCTGCCTTGGGACCCGGCGCGCCGGAAATTTGCGGCGGGACCGTCACCGGCCGGCCGTGGATGCAGCTGCTGCCTGTGCTCTGGCTGCTGGCGGCCTTCGCTTTCATTCTCACCCGACGAAATACGGGGGAAAG
>JADMIO011456534.1_pt1 | contig 25838 bp, 25 predicted proteins | sample 8958161 | NCBI WGS metagenome assembly JADMIO01 (sample SAMN16585339, study PRJNA669376) | soil metagenome | isolation source: Crop rotation soil | place: USA: Cullars Rotation, Alabama | collected 2011 | reverse complement strand
GGGGTGGCCGCTGATGACGACGGACTCCCCGTTCGCCGCCGTGAGCACGGGGTAGTCCATGGGCCGGAAGCTGCGGACGACGCCGGCCGGTACCGGGTCGTCCCACAGACCATCGTGTGCGTGCTCGTTGACGTACAACATCGTCTGCGCCATCGACACGTCGATGCGGTCGCCGCGACCGGTTCGTTCCCGCTGGAACAGCGCTGCCAGCACCGCGGCGGCGAGCTCGAGCGCCGTGTAGACGTCGGCGTGACTGTGCGGGTCGTTGGCGTACTGCCCGCCGCGGGCGTCGCCTTGGCTCATGGTGAACCCGGACTCCGCGCCCACCACTGGTGCGTACGCCCGTCGGTGCACCCACGGCCCGGTCTGGCCGTAGCCACTCGCGCTCGCGACGATGAGGCGCGGGTTGCGGGCGCGTAGCACGTCGGCCCCCATGCCCAGTCGATCCATCACGCCGGGGCGGAAGTTCTCGATCACGACATCGCACTTGTCGGCCAGCTGCAACAGGAGCTCGCGCCCGTCGGCGTGAGCGAGATCGATGCTGACGCACCGCTTGCCGGCGTTCTGCTGAGCGAAGTAGCTGGAGATGCTGTTCGCCCGCGGGTACGTGGTGCGCGTGATGTCACCCTCGGGCGGTTCCGCCTTGATGACCTCGGCGCCCATGTCGCACAACATGCGGGTGGCGTGCGGGCCGGCGAGCACACGCGTGAGATCGAGGACTCGCACCCCGTGCAGCGGCCGCTCGGACATGTGGCCGACGCTACCCGCGGGTGCGTGCGTGGGCATCGCCGAGGTGCAGCTCGACGACATCCCAGTCGATCGGCGTCACGTCGAGGTACAGGCCCACCCATCCGCGAGAGCCGTAGTACGGCGGCCGGAAGTAGCGGGTCGGGTCGGCGGCGACGAGCTGCTCCTGCGCGCCGTCGGGCGCGGCGAACAGCACCGCGTTGCGGTCGTCGTGGTGATGGTCCCAGGTCGTGGCGAACTGGCGCGCCTTCTTGCCCGTCCCGACCGACCACGCCCGTTCTCCGTGGCTCATCTTGTGGCTGGTGTCGGGCAGCTCGTCGCAGATCGCCTGCAGCCGATCCCACAGTTCGGGCGACGAAGGGCGCGATGTCGTCATGGCACGACGATACGCACCGCGTAGCCTCACGTCATGCACGACGATTCGGTCCTGGTGGAGCGCCGCATCCGGCGGGAGCTGCACGAACGGCTGATGCCGGCGATGTATTCGGCCACCGTTCCGTTCCAGGTCGAGGCATGGGACACGCCCGGTGAACCCGTTTCCTATGCCGAGGCGATGGCGGGTCTCGCATCGTCCGCGCGACCGTTCACCGTCGGCAGCAAGTGGAGCCGTCCGTGGGGGACCACGTGGTTCCGGATGGTCGGCGACGTGCCGGCGGCGTGGGTGGGTCGTTCCGTCGAGGCCGTCATCGATCTCGGCTTCCACCCGGATTCCGCCGGCTTCCAGAGCGAGGGCCTCGTGTGGGAACCGGGGACGGATGGCAAGGGTCACCCCGTGCAGGGCATCCATCCGCGTCGCACTGCGCTGCCGTTGGCCGACGCCATTGCGGGCCCGATCGAGGTGGTCGTGGAAGCGGCGTCGAACCCGGCGTTCCCGATGGTGGGCACCCGGTACGGCCACCTCGGTTCGCTCGCGACCGCGGGAGAGGCGCCGATCTACACGTTGCGGCAGGCGATGCTCGGTCTGCGCGACGACGAGGTGTTCCACCTCCTGCTGGACGTCGAGGTGCTCCTCGGTCTGATGACGGCACTACCGGCCACCGACAAGCGGCGCCGACGACTGCTGCGCCAGTTGCAGGCCGCGTTCGACGTCATCGACATGCACGCTGTCGGCGCCACCGCGGCGCGCGCCCGCCGAGCGTTGCAGCCCGCGCTCGCGCTGCCGGCCCGAGCAGGCGCGCATCAAGTCGTCGCCGTCGGCCACGCCCACATCGACACGGCTTGGCTGTGGCCGCTGCGCGAGACCGAACGAAAGTGCGCACGCACCTTCGCCAGCGCGACGCGCATGATGGACCTCTACCCGGACTACCGCTTCGTCTGCTCGCAAGCGGCGCAGTACCAATGGATGGAGACGAAGTACCCATCGCTGTTCCAGCGCATCCGCGACCGCGTCGCCGGCGGTCAGTGGCAGCCGGTCGGCGCGATGTGGGTCGAGGCCGACATGAACCTGCCGAGCGGCGAGAGCCTGGTGCGCCAGCTCGTGTACGGGCAGCGCTACTTCGAGAGCCGCTTCGGCGCCCGCTGCGAAGAGGTGTGGATCCCCGACGTGTTCGGGTACCCGGCGACCCTGCCGCAGATCTTCCGGGCAGCCGGGTGCAACCGCTTCGTGACGCAGAAGCTCAGCTGGAACAAGCAGAACGTGTTCCCGCACAGCACCTTCCTGTGGCGCGGGCTCGACGGCTCGGAGGTGCTCACGCACTTCCCGCCGGTCGACACCTACAACGCCACCGTCGTCGGCGAGGAGCTCGTGTTCAGCGAGCACAACTTCAAGGAGCACGGCTGGAGCGATTGGTCGCTGATGCCGTACGGGCACGGCAACGGCGGAGGTGGACCGACGCGAGAGATGATCGAACGTGCTCGGCGGTTCCAGTCGCTCGACGGCGCGCCGCAGGTGACGCCGGGGACCACCACCGAGTTCTTCGAACACGTCGAGGCCGAGATGGCGGCCGGCGGAGCAGTGCCGGTGTGGGACGGCGAGCTGTACTTCGAGATGCATCGCGGCACGCTCACCAGCCAGTCGAAGACGAAGGTCGGCAATCGGCAGTGCGAGCGCCTCTTGCGTGAGGCGGAGCTGTGGTGGGCGACGACGGGCGATGTGCCTGCCGCGGTCGCAGCCGAGTTGGAAGACCTGTGGAAGGCAGTGCTGCTCCAGCAGTTCCACGACATCATCCCCGGCTCCTCCATCACCTGGGTGCACGACGACGCCGAGGCGTCGCACGCTGCTGTTGCAGCGCGACTGGAACGCATCATCGAAGACGCGATGCAGCAGTTGGCGCCCGCCACGTCGTCGCTCGCCAACGCGGCGTCGACGGATCGCGCGGAAGTCGTGTCGTCCGATGGCGAGATCGCAGGTGATGGACCGACCCAGACGCTGCACGACGGCACCACCGCGGCGATGGTCGTGGTGCCGGCCTTCGGCATCGCGCCCCTCGCGGCGCACCCCTGTGCCGACCACGTCGCGGTCACCGAGCGCTCGTTCACCAACTCGTTCGTGTCGGTGAGCTGGAACCTCGAGGGGACCATCACGTCCGTCATCGATGTGCGTGCGGGTCGGCAACTGCTACCCGTCGGTGGCGTGATCGATGTCGAGCTGGCGCCGGATCATCCGGTCGAGTACGACGCGTGGGACGTGGAGGAGTGGACTCGCGGGCTCGGCGGATCCGTCGGCGGCGTCCAGTCGGTGGACGTGATCGACCACGGACCGCTCGTCGCGACGTTGCGCGTGCGCCGCGCGTTCGGTCGTTCGACCATGGAGCAGCTCATCAGCGTTCGCGCGGGTAGCCCGCGGGTCGACTTCACCTTCGACATCGACTGGCACGAGGACGAGCGACTGCTCTCGCTGATGGTGCCGTTGGACGTGCACGCCCGCGAGGCGGCGTGCGACATCCAGTTCGGCCACGTGATGCGTCCCACCCACGCGAGCAGCTCGTGGGACGCGGCCAAGTTCGAAGTGTGCGCGCACCGCTACGTCGATCTGCGCGAGCCGGGATTCGGCGTGGCCGTGCTCAACAACGGGCGCTACGGCCACTCGGTGCAGGACGGCGGCATCCGCGTGTCGTTGCTGCGTGCCGCGAAGTATCCGGACCCGGTGCAGGACCACGGCCGACATCGCGTCACCGTCAGTGTGCTGCCCCACGGCCCGGGTCTGCACCAGGTGTTGCGCGAGGCCGAGGCACTCAACCTGCCGTTGCGTCCGGTGCAGGGTTCGGCCGTGGGTGCGGCGGTGCCGGTGGTGTCGGTCGAGCACCCAGGCGTGCAGGTGAGCGCGGTGAAGCGCGCCGATGACGGCAGCGGCGACCTGATCGTGCGGCTGTACGAGGCCTGCGGCGCGCGCACGCAGGTGGCCGTCCGGACGCCGGAGCGAGTGAGCGACGCTGCGACGTGCAATCTCCTCGAAGAGCGGCAACACACGCTCGACATCGCCGACGGGTTCGTGCATCTCACGCTGCGCCCCTTCGAGCTGGTGACGGTGCGCCTGTGCAACTGAGCCGCGTGCTGTACGTCGAGGCCGCCATCGACCCGGCTCCGGTGGGACTGACGCCGGAGCAGGTGCGCGACGTCGCGTGGGGCGACCCACTGTGGGCGGACGACGGGAAGGTGCGCGCGGCCAACTGTGCGTGGGTGGTGACGACCGGCGATCGCCGGATCGTCGTCGACCCGGCCGGCAACCTCGACGAGATCCTCCACGACCGCGCGTCGACTGCGCACCATCAGCAGGCGTATCGGGCGGCCTTCGCGGAGGCCGGCATCCCGATCGAGTCCGTCGACACGGTGCTGCTGTCGCACATCGAGTCGATCGGCCTGGCCGCGGTCCGCACGGACGACGGGGACGGATGGCGACGATTCTTCCCGAACGCACGCGTCCTGATCAGCGAGGCCGCGCAGCGTGACTTCGACGACTGTCGTCCCGAGGGCGAGCTGGGTGTTGCGTTCGCAGCGCTCATGGACGCGGGGTTGGTCGACACCTACGCGGACGGTGTGGAGGTCGCACCGGGACTTCGCGCGGAATGGACGGGCATGCACAACCCCGGCCACTGCGCGTTCCACGTCGGCGACGACACGACGTTCGTCGGTCACCTCGCCGTCACGCCGTTGCACTTCGCCACCGGACCGTGCCCGCCGCAACACTTCGATCCCGAGGGCGCGTGGCGGTGGCTGCAGGACGTGGCGGCCGATGGTCGAGTGCTGATCGGCCCCCTGTGGCCCACCCCCGGCGCCATCCGCCTGACTGCGGACGGCTTCCGACCCGTGTCGGTGTAACGGTCGCGCCGAACGAATCGTCATCTCCGGGTTGTGCATCGAACGTATGTTCGATAGTGTGTCGGGATGGGAGATGGTGGAGTCTTCTCAGGTGCTGCTGTCGCCGACGACGTGGGCTCGTTGCCCTATGTCGATCAGCTGACGCGGTTGCACGAGTTGGAGGCTGCACTGCGTCGTCTGGAAGCGGAGATGTCGGTCACCGTGGCCGCGATCGCCGACACCGAGTTGTTCAAGCCTGATGGACACAGGTCGGTGCATGCGTTGCTGCGCGCTGAGTTGAAGTGGTCCGAGGGCGACATCCTGCATCGGGTGCGCACCGGCCGACTGCTGTCAGATCTGCCGGAGGTGGTCGACGCGCTCGGCAGCGGACAGATCGGTGTGGCGCAGGTGCGGGCGTTCGCGCAGACACGGGCGAACCCGCGCTGCGGTGCCCGCCTGATCGCCGAACGCGACCGCCTGTTGGGTGAAGCCCGTGTACGGGAGTTCGCCGACTTCCATCGTTCGATCCGCCGCTGGGAGCTGTTGCACGATCGCGACGGCACACAGTTGAACGCGGAGGCCGCGCATGAAGCGCGCACGGCACGGTTGTTCGAACGCGATGGTGTCGGTCACCTGTCGGGTCAGGGTGGCGCGGTGGACACCGCGGAGTTGTTGGAGATCTGGGAGCAGTTCGCCCACGCGGAGCGGATGCTCGACGTCGACCAAGCCACCGCCCAGTTGAAAGCCCAGGGCGACACCGGCTCCGCAGCACTGCCACGCACCGAAGGGCAACGCAAGTGGGACTCACTCGTCACGATCTTCCGTACCGCCGCCAGCCGACCGGCGGACAGCACGTTGCCTGAGTCGACGTTGAACATCGTGATGGATGAGACGACGTTCCACGACGCACTGGCAGAGCTGGAAATGGCACCGGCACGCAGCACGCCCGCGATGCCGTTCCGGTTCCGACGGTCGGAGACCACCTCGGGGATCCTCGTCGATCCCGTCCAAGCCCTGCAGGCCACGATCTGGGGCCACGTCCGCCGGGTGGTGATCGACTCCGCGGGCAACGTCGTCGATCTTGGTCGTCGCCGCCGCCTGTTCACCGGTGCGATCCGCGAAGCCGTGATGCTGCACTCACCACGATGTATCTGGCCGGGGTGCACAACCCCGGCCGGGCGCTGCGACGCCGACCACCACCACGACTGGCAACACGGCGGACACACCGCCTCCACCAACGGCGGCCCCACATGCCCCCGCCACGGCAGGTTGAAAAACCACGGCTACCGCGTCCACCGCGACCCCGACGGCCACTGGCACACCTACCGACCCGACGGCACCGAAATCGGCGCGCAACCCGAATGGGCCACAGCCTGACAAGGCCCTCGACATTGCGTGGCCGCCGGCACCACAGCGGCCGTCAGTCCGTTCGCGAGGTTCCTTGCATCGCGCACGGCCACCAGGCACTAGCTCGGAACTGGGGCCGGATCGTTTCGGAGATCCTTCTGGGCGCGATTCGTCTCGAACTCCGAGACAGATCGCGCCCAGATCGAGCGCCCTAACCGCCGCAACGCGCTCAGTCGCGCGCAGGCAGGCCGGTGAGGTGGCGGAGGGCCATGGCGCCGTAGACGGCGATGCCGTTCACCATTGCCTGCTCGTCGAACACGACACGGTTGCTGTGATTCGGCGCGGCGGTCGCCGGGTTCTTGTCGTGCGCGGTGCCGCCGAGGAACATCATCGCCCCGGGCAGGCGGTTGAGGACGTAGCTGAAGTCCTCGGCACCCATGATCGGGTTCGGGAAGCGGACGGTGGCGTCCTCGCCGACGATCTCCTTGGCGACCTCGAGGGCGAAGTCGGCCGAGCCGGGATCGTTGACCGTGACGGGGTAGCCGTCGTTGAACTCCACGGTGACCTGCGCGTCGTGTGCCGCGGCGATGCCCTCGGCGACACGGCGGATGCCGTCGTGCACGCGGCCGCGGGTCTTCTCGCTGACCGTGCGGATGGTGCCGAGGATCTCGGCGGTCTCCGGGATGATGTTGTTGGTGGTGCCGGCGGTGATGCGACCGACGGTGACGACCGCAGGGTCGAACACGTCGATCGTGCGCGTCACCATCGTCTGCAGCGACTGCACGATCTCGCAGGCGATGGGGATCGGGTCGAGTGCGTTGTGCGGCTGGCTGGCGTGGCCACCGCGACCGGTGACGGTGATCAGCATGGTGTCGGCAGAGGCCATGATCGTGCCGCCGCGGCTGGCGATCCAGCCACTGGGCAGGTTGCTGGTGATGTGGATGGCGTAGGCGCCGGTGACGGGCGATTCGCTGCCGTCGGCGGCCGCCGGCAGATCGAGCAGGCCTTCGTCGAGCATGAAGCGCGCGCCGGCGAAGCCTTCCTCGCCGGGTTGGAACATGAACAGCACGCGACCCGGGATGTCGGCGCGCCGTGCGCTGAGCAGCTTGGCGGCGCCGACGAGCATCGCGGTGTGCGTGTCGTGGCCGCACGCGTGCATCTGCCCGTCGGTGGCGCTCTCGAACTCGAGGTCGGTGTCTTCCTGCAACGGCAGCGCGTCCATGTCGCCGCGCAACAACACGGTCGGTCCAGGCTTGCCACCGTCGAGCAGGGCGGCGATGCCGCTGGTGGTCTCGTGGAGCGTCAGCTGCAGCGGTAGACCGTCGAGCGCGGCGAGCACGTTCTCCCTGGTCACCGGCAGGTCATTGCCCAGCTCGGGCCACTTGTGCAACGTGCGGCGCAGCGCCACCGTCTCGTCGAGCAGGTCGCGGGCTTCTTCTCGCAGCGTCGTCAGTTCCATGCGCGCATGCTAGGCAACTGGCCGTGGAGCCGAAAGAGGAGCTGGTAGATGTCGTCGACGACGACGACTGCGTGATCGCAACCGTCACCCGGGCGGCGATGCGGGCTCAGCGGCTGCAGCACCGCGCCGTGTCCATCGCCGTGCTCGGCAGCGACGGTCGCCTGCTGCTGCACCGCCGGTCGGACGACAAGGACCTGTGGCCCGGCATGTGGGACATGGCAGCCGGCGGCGTCGTGGCAGCCGGTGAGACGTACGAGCAGGCGGCGCAGCGTGAGCTGCTGGAGGAGCTGGGCGTCGCGGCCGGAGCGCTGGAGTTCCTCGGCGAGGGTCGCTACGTCGACGAATCGGTGGCGATGCTCGGTCGCGGGTACGTCACCGTGCACGACGGACCGTTCGAGTTCACCGACGGCGAGATCGCCGAGGTGCGCTGGGCAACTCGGGACGAGCTCGCCGAGATGCTCCAGACCGAGCAGTTCGTGCCCGACAACGTCGCCCTGCTGTTGCCGCTGCTCGACCGCCGCCGTGCCCAGTGACGGCGACGGCTCGCACCGGGCGGCCGGAAGGAGTGCATCATGTCCATGTACGGCGCCAACCCCGAGCAGCTTGCATCGCTGGGTCGCTCGCTCAAGCAGCAGATCACGGCCATCGAGCAGGTGATGAGCACGGTCTCGTCGTCGCTCGCCGGCACCACCTGGACCGGTCCGGCGCGTGACCAGTTCGAGAACGACTGGAACACGTCGTTCCGCGGCGCGCTCAACAAGCTGAACCAGGCCTTCGTCGCTGCGGGCAGCGACTGCATCACTCGCAGCGCCGACCTCCAGCGCGTGATGGGAGCCCGGTGACGGGCTGGCTACCATCCCTCACGTGTTGCTGTTGGAGTTCACGATCGAGCCGTTCCACGAAGGGAACCCTGGCCCGCACGTCACCGCTGCAATCGCGGCCGTCGAAGCGCTCGGCATCGCTGTCGACTTCGGCCCGTTCGGTTCGTCGTGCGAGGTCAGCCAGCAGCAGGTGGCCGAGGTGTCGGGTGCCATCGTCGAGCACGCATTCGCGAACGGGGCCACGCACGTCAGCCTGCACGCGGAACGCATCGATGCGGAGCCGTCGTGACCAAGCTGCCACGCCATCCGCTGGTGCTGGCGGTGAAGCCGATCGTCGAGCAGCTCGGTGCGTCGCTGGTCGCGGCCGACGAGCGCGAGCCGGGTGATCTACCGCTGAAGTGGGAGGGCGTCGTCATCGCCGCCGTGCGACCGGCGCCGTTGCATGGTGCACTCGACCGCCTCATCGAGTCCGTCGAGCGCGAGATGGGTGCCCCGTTGCCGAGCCTGTCGCGCGAGGAGAAGCAGAAGGCGATTCGCCTGCTCGACGATCGCGGCGCATTCATCCTGCGTCGAGCGGTCGAGGACGTGGCCGATGCGATGGGCGTCAGCCGCATCACCGTCTACAACTACCTCAACGCGCTGCACCGATGACGTTGAAGAACTTCGCGCTCGTCGCCTTCGACGCCGACGACACCCTCTGGCACAGCGAGGACAGCTTCCACGCTGCCGAGCAGGAGTTCGTCGAACTGGTGTCGCCCTACGCGCCGGACGGCATCGACGTGAAGGCCGCGCTCACCGCGGTGGAGCGCAAGAACCTGCCGGTGTTCGGGTATGGCGTCAAGGCGTTCGGGCTCAGCGCAGTGGAGGCAGCGCTCACCATCACGAACGGTCAGGTGCCCACTGCGGTCATCGGCCGGCTGCTCGACACGGTGCGAGCGACGCTCACCGACCCGGTGCGTCTGCTGCCGCACGTGCCGGAGGTGCTGGCCGTGGTGGGCGCGCACTACCGGCTGGTGCTGATCACCAAGGGCGACCTCATCCACCAGACGCACAAGGTGCAGACCAGCGGCCTCGACCACCACTTCACCGACATCGAGATCGTGCTGGAGAAGGATCCCGGTACGTACGACCGCCTGTTCCGGAAGTTCGGCGTGTCGCCGGCCGACGTGTGCATGGTGGGCAACAGCGTCCGCAGCGACGTCCTGCCGGTGATGGCCCTCGGTGGCACGGCGGTGCACGTGCCGTACCCCTTGCTGTGGGAGCTCGAGCACGTCGACCACGACGAGCACTTCGCCGAACTGGCATCGATCACCGAGCTGCCCGCCTGGCTCGGCCTCTGACGTTCGGGTTCAGGGCACCCAGATCTGGTGTGCCTCGACCACGACGCCGCCGCGCACCGTGACCAGGAACGGGAAGGGCACGTAGAAGTAGTCGTCCGGCGCGGCGTCAGCAGGGGTGAGGCCGGTCACGAGCGCACCGAGCTCCTCTCCGGTGATCGCGAAGTTCTGCTGCGTGTCGTTGACGACCGTGGGCGACACGATCGAGGCGGCCGGGGTCACGAGCTCCAGGTGCGGGTCGTCGATGACGCCGTAGTCGTTGGGGCATCCGTCCTCGCCCAACGTGTCGAGGCAGGTCTGAGCGAACAGCGCCTGCATCACGTCGAAGGTCAGCGTGCCGGCCCCGTCGTCCGCATCGACGAGTTCGGCCCAGTAGTCCCCGTCGGCGATCGGCTCCACCACGGCAGCCGTCCGGTCCGGTACGGCCGGCACGGGCGCGCGGTCGTACAGGCCCACCTTGCCGGGGCCGTCGTCGTCGCCGCACGCCGACAGCAGCAGCGCGCCGACGCAGGCGATCGCCATGGCCGCTCTCACAGGCGGCGCAGCCTCACGTTGGTGACGCGGTGGTCGCCACCCTTGTGCAGCAGCAGTCCCGCGCGGTGCTTCGTCGGTTCGATGTTCTCGCGCAGGTTCTTGCCGTTGATCTCCCGCCAGATGAATCGCGCGGTCTCGATGGCCTCCTGGCGGGTGAGGTGGGCGTAGTGGCGGAAGAAGCTGTCCGGGTTCTGGAACACCGTGTCGCACAGCGTCAGGAACCGCTGGACGTAGAACTCCTCGATGTCGGCCTCCGCGGCGTCGACGTAGATGGAGAAGTCGAAGTAGTCGCTGACGAAGTCGGCGGTGCTACTGCCGACCTGCAGCACGTTGAGGCCTTCGAGGATGAGGATGTCGGGCTGGCGCACGGTCTCGTGCTCGCCGGGAACGATGTCGTAGACGACGTGGCTGTAGACCGGGGCGGTGACCTCGGGCTCGCCGCTCTTCACCTCGCGAAGGAACTGCAGCAACCGCCGCGTGTCGTAGCTCTCGGGGAAGCCCTTGCGGTTCATCAGCCCGCGTTCCTCCAGCACCGCGTTGGGGTAGAGGAAGCCATCGGTCGTGACGAGCTCGACGACGGGGTGGTCGGGCCACCGTGCCAGCAGCGCCTGCAGGATGCGAGCGAACGTGCTCTTGCCGACGGCCACGCTGCCGGCGACACCGATCACGTACGGCACCTTCGGTGCCAGCGTGCCGAGGAACGCCGCCGATGCCTTGTGCAGGTTCTGTGTCGCGGCCACGTACAGGTTGAGCAGACGGGTGAGCGGCAGGTACACGGCCGCCACCTCGTCGAGGTCGATGCGGTCGTTGATGCCGCGCAGCGATGCCAGGTCTTCCTCGTTGAGCGTCAGGGGCGTCGCCGCTCGGAGGGCGGCCCACTGATCGCGATCGAAGGCGAGGTAGCGGTCCGTCACGAAGGCAAACCCTACGCTGGACAAGTGAGCGAGCAGCAACCTCCACGCACTCGCAAGCAGCTGGGTGCGTGGTACACGCCACCCGAGTTGGTCGCCGCGGTCGTGCGCGAGGCCGTGTACCCCGGCGCGCGAACCGTGCTCGATCCCGCGTGTGGCGACGGTCGGTTCCTGCGGGCGACCGGGCTGCCCCACCAGACCGGCGCCGACATCGATCCGGCGGCGTCGGCCGGTGGTGGCACGTTCGTGCTCGGCGATGCGCTCGCGCGGGATTGGGGCGATCAGCGATTCGACGTCGTGGTGGGGAACCCGCCCTTCCTGAACCAACTCGCCGCCGCGACGACCCGGGGCGGCCGGAGCCATCTCGGTGGGGGGCCGTACGCGGACGCCGCCGCCGAGTTCCTCGCGTTGGCGATGCGTGTGACGCGGCCCGGCGGCAGGGTCGGCCTGGTGCTGCCCCAGTCGTTGCTGTCGACTCGCGACGCCGCGTCGATCCGCGCGTGGGTCGACGACGTCGCCGCGTTGCGCTGGATGTGGTGGAGCGAGACCCACATGTTCGACGCCGCCGTTCGCGTGTGGGCCGGAGTGTGGGAGATCGGTGGCGAGCCAGGGCTGGTGCGGCGCGCGTACGGACCGACGTTCGAGGAGTTGACGCCGATGCCGATGCCGCGGGCGTGGTCGGCGTTGCTCGTGGGCGGCGAGGCCCTCCACCACGACGGCCCGACGCTCGGTGACATCGCGGCGTTCACCGTCGACTTCCGCGATCAGTACTACGGCCTGATCGGGGCGGTCGGTGACGACGAGGACGGTCCACCCCTGATCACCAGCGGACTGATCGAGCCCGGCCGCTGTCTGTGGGGTGAGCGACCGGTGCGCTTCGCTAAGCAACGGTACGACGCGCCGCGTGTGGCACTCCACCGGCTCTCGCCGCGGTTGCAGCAGTGGGCCCGGGCCCGTCTGGTGCCGAAGATCCTGATCGCCAACCAGACGAAGGTGATCGAGGCCGTGCACGACGTCGATGGCAGCTGGCTGCCCAGCGTCCCGGTGATCAGCTGTGTCACCCCCGAGCCCGAGCGTGTGCTGGCGGTGCTGAACTCGTTGCGTGCGAACGAGTGGGTGCGCCATCACGCCGCCGGCAGCGGCCTGTCCGCCACCAGCGTCCGCCTCACCCCACGACTGCTGGCGAGCCTCCCGTTGCTGTGATCCCGAACTGCTGGCCGCTCAGGTCGCGCCAGCGGCGGCGGTTGACCCACGCGCGCAGCACCATCCATGTCATCTGCGCCCCCCACAGACCGGCCAGACCGAGCTGTGGCCACAACGCCGTTGCGATCGCGAGCGGGAGGAACCCGGCGAGGTTCAGGACCGCCCGTCGACCGAGCCACCGCTCGTCCTTGGCGCCGATCAGCGCACCGTCGTAGGCGAACGCGATCGCGCCGGGGAACTGCATGACGGCGAGGATGAGGAGACCTGCGACCAGGCGGGACTGCACGTCGCCGTTCGCCGAGAACAGGTGTGGCAGGACGGGGCTGAGCCCGACGAGCAGCACGGCGAGCAACGCCGCGCCCCAGAGCGAGAGGCGGGCGCTGATGTGGCCGACGCGCGTCGCCTCGTCCGGCTGCCGAGCGCCGAGCGCGCCGGCGACGAGCGACTGCGCGGGGATGGCCAGTGCGTCGAGCACCAGCGCGAGGAAGATGAACAGTTGGATGAGCACCTGGTGGGCGGCGAGCGTCGGCGTGTCGACGCGAGCGGCGACGAACGTGGCCGTGTTCCACACTGCGAACATCGCGATGGAACGCACGGCGAAGTGACCGCCACTGCGCAGCACGGGACGCATGCGGGCCATCGTCGGCCGCAACGACGTGAGGTGCGGGCGCATCACCATCAGGAATGCGATCGACGCGCCGAGCTGCGCGATCACTGTGCTCCACGCCGATCCTGCGATGCCGAGGTCGAGCACGTACACGGCCAGCACCTCGAGCACCAGGTTGACCACGTTGGCGACGAACACCACCATCAGCGGCTTGCGCAGCTGGTTGACACCGCGCATGACGCCGTGGCCGACGTACGCGATCAGGATGAACGGCAGCCCGACCGCGCTGATCCGCAGGTAGAGCGCGGCATGTTCGAGCACCTCACCACGTCCGCCGATCGCCCAGCACAGCGGACGTGAGGTGGCAGCGAGCAGCGCACCCATCGGCACCCCGATGAAAGCGGCGAGCTGCAACCCGTTGGTGGCGGCCCGCCGCGCCTCCAGCTCGTCGCCCCTGCCGTGGGCGAACGCCACTTCCGGGGTGAGGCCGTACTCCAGCGCAGCGGTGAGCGACACGACGGTGAGCAGCACGGTCGACGCGATCGCGAGGCCGGCGAGCTGGTCCGTGCCCAGATGGCCGACGATCGCAGTGTCGACGAGCACGTACATCGGCTCCACGGCCAACGTACCCAGCGCGGGAATGGCGAGCCGGACGATCCGCCGCTCCAGATCGTCTCGCAACAAGCCCACGCCGCATGTTGGCACGTGCGCCGGGGTGCGATCAGAGGCGTTGCGCGGTCAACGGCGCCAAGGCGCCGACGGCGACACCGCGCCGGGCGCGGTGAGCACCTCGACACCGTCGTCGGTGACCAGGACGGTGTGCTCGAACTGGGCACTGCGCTTGCCGTCGGCGGTCGCCGCGGTCCAGTCGTCGTCGAACACCATCTTGTGCTGCCACGTGCCGAGGTTGATCATCGGCTCGATGGTGAAGGTCATGCCGGGCCGCATGATCATGCTGGCTCGTTCGTCGAAGTAGTGCAGCACCTGGACGTCGGTGTGGAACTGCTCGCCGATGCCGTGGCCGATGAACGCCTTGACGACACCGAGCTTGTGCTTCTTCGCGTGGTTCTCGATGGCGCGGCCGATGTCGCTGAGCGGTCGGCCGGGCTGCACGGCCTCGATGCCGTGCCACATGCATTCCTCGGTGACCTGCACGAGGTGGCGGCTTGCGGGGTCGACGTCGCCGACGAGGAACGTCGCGTTGGTGTCGCCGTGCACGCCGCCGATCCAGCCGGTGACATCGAGGTTGATGATGTCGCCGTCGTGCAGCACCGTGGTGTCGGGGATGCCGTGGCAGATGATCTCGTTGATGCTGGTGCACAGGCTCTTCTGGTAGCCGTGGTAGTTGAGCGTGCTGGGGTACGCGCCGCGCTCGATGTACAGCTCGTGCACGTAGGCGTCGATGTCGTCGGTGGTGATGCCGGGGCGCACGAACTCGCCGGCGAGCCGCAGGATCTCGGCGGCAACCGCTCCCGCGTGGCGCATGCGCTCGATGATCTCGGGCGACTTCACCCGCGGTTCGCTCCAGCGCACGACCTCACCGGTGTCGGCGTAGTGGGGACGGGCGATGTGCGCGGGCACCGTGCGCATGGGCGACACCTCGCCCTTGGTGACGCGACCCTCGAGCGGCTTGTGGCACCGCTTGTACTTGCGGCCGCTGCCGCACCAGCAGGTGTCGTTCGCCTGCGGCAGCACGGTGGGTTGTTCGGTGTGCAGCACCACCTCATCCTACGCCCGGAAAAGTGACGTAGGACCCTGCTGGGCCCCCGCCGGATGTGGTCTCATGGGTGGAGATGGAACCGCTCGCACACGACCCAGATGCACCGATCATCCAGATCTTCCTGCTCGACGATCACGAGATCGTGCGCCGCGGCATTCGTGAGCTGCTGGAGAACGAGCCGGACATGGAGATCGTCGGGGAGGCGTCGACCGCTGAGGAAGCCATTCAGCGCATTCCGGCGGTACGCCCTCATGTCGCCGTGCTCGACGTCCGGCTGCCCGATGGCACCGGTGTGGAGGTCTGCCGGGAGGTCCGCAGCGAGATGCCCGGCGTTGCGTGCCTGATGCTGACGTCGTTCAGCGACGACGACGCGCTCTTCGAGGCGATCATGGCCGGTGCTTCGGGCTACGTGCTGAAGCAGATCCGTGGCAACGACCTCGTCTCCGCGGTGAGGCGCGTGGCACGTGGGGAGTCGCTCCTCGACCCGACCGTCACGATGAAGGTGCTCCATCGGCTGCGCCACCCGGCGGAGGAGGATGAGCGCATGGCTCGTCTCACTCCCCAGGAACGCAAGATCCTCGACCTCATCGCGGAGGGCGCCACCAACCGCCAGATCGGCATCGAGTTGCACCTTGCGGAGAAGACGGTCAAGAACTACGTGTCGAACATGCTCACCAAGCTGGGCATGAGCCGGCGGACCGAAGCAGCAGTCTTCGCGGTGAAGACCGCCGCCGCCAGTCAGCACCAGCAGTAGCGGTTCTCGCCGTCAGCCGACCGGTACCTGCAACCGTACGACCGTGCCGTTGCCGTCACCCGACGTGACGGCGCACGTGCCGTGCAGGCGGGCGGCACGGTCGTGGATGTTCAAGAGCCCGCTGCCCAGCCGATGGGTGCTGGGGATCCCGTCGCCGTCGTCGCTGACCACCACGACGAGCTGGTCGCCGACGTGGCTCACGGTCACGTCGACGCGATTGGCGCGGGCGTGCCGAGCCACGTTGCTGAGGGATTCGCGCACGATGGCTTCGACTTCCGACGTGATCGCCGTGTCGATGCTGTCGAGGATGCCGTCGAAGTGCAGCGCCGGCCGAAAGCCGAGGACCCGGCTGGCATCGTCGACCAGTTGATTGACCACGACACGGATGGTGCGGCCGCTCGATCGCTTGCTGCTCAACCCGAAGATCGCGGTGCGCAGTTCGCGGATGGCGTCGTCCTGGTCGTCGAGGATGCGCTCGATCTTCTCCCGCGCCTTGTCGGGCACCACGGACAACACGCTCTGCAGCGACAGCCCGGCGGCGAAGAGGCGCTGGATGACGGTGTCGTGGAGATCGCGAGCGATGCGTTCGTGATCCTCCGCGAGCATCACCCGATCGCGTGCAGCTTCCAGCTCGGCATCGGCGAGGCGGTTGGCGGTGACGTCGCGGACACTGGCAATGACCACGTGAGCGCCCTCCAGTTCCGCTGGAGCCAGCGAGATCTCGACGGGGAACACCGAGCCGTCGGCTCGGCGTGCGGCGAGGTCGATGCCGCGGCCCATCTCCCGGCGGCGGGGATTGGCTTGGAACCGTTGCCGGTGCGACTCGTGAACGGTGCGCAGCTCACTCGGCAGCAGCATCTCGACGCGTTGGCCCAGCAGTTCGTCGCGGGAATAGCCGAGCATCCGCTCCATCTCACGATTGACGAGGGTGATCGTGCCGGTTCGGTCCACGATGACGACGCCGTCAGGCATCGCCTCCACCACTTCCAGCAGCCAGTGTTCGTCCGTCATGTGGCCTCTCTTCGTGGCACGATGTGGCCATCGACATGGTACGACTCGACGTGTGGTTGTGGGCAGTTCGGCTGTTGCCGTCGCGGTCGGCCGCGACCAGGTTGTGTCGCGAAACTCGTGTCGTCGTGAACGGCTCGCCCGCGAAGCCGGCCACGACGGTGCACGTGGGCGATCGCATCGAGGCGCGGATCGCGCAGCGTCATCGCGTCGTGGTCGTGGTGCAAGTCATCCAGACGCGCGTCGGTGCACCGATCGCGGTCGAGTGCTACGAGGACCACAGTCCTGTCGTCGAACGGTTGTCGCCGGAGGCCATGTGGCAACGCGACAAGGGCGCCGGTCGCCCGACGAAGAGAGACCGTCGTCAGATCGACCGCCTACGCCGCTCCAGCTAGGCGCACCGCGATGCGTTCGTAGCGATCCATCCGGCGGGGATCGTGCCGGACCTGCTCGTCGGCCAGTTCCACGACGTCACAACGCTCGAGCAGCCGGCCGATGGCGATCTGCGTCTGCATGCGAGCCAGTGGCCCGCCGATGCAGAAGTGGATGCCTTGGCCGAAGGACAACGACACCAGCTCGGGTCGCGTGATGTCGAACTCGTCGGGTCGTGCCCACCGCTGCGGGTCTCGGTTGGCGGCACCCGTGCCGAGCCGCACGGTGTGGCCGGTCTCGATGACCCGGCCGCGCAGCTCGATGGGCTCTAGGGCCAGCCTTGCCGTCGACGTCTGCTGATTCGGGTGATGGAAGCGAAGTATCTCCGTGACCGCGCCGCCGAGCAACGCTGGGTCGGCGCGCAGCGCGGCAAGCTGCTCCGGATGACGGAGCAGCAGCAGGATGCCGCTCGACACCATCCGTTCGGTGGTGGTGCCGCCGGCGGTGTAGAGCGTGAGGAGCGCCGCGACCACCTCGTCGGTCGTCAGCGTCTCGCCCGCTTCCTCGGCCTGGACCAGTGCCGTCACCAGGTCGTCGCGTGGGTGTGAACGGCGCTCGTCGACGACACCGGCGATGAAGTCGAGCTGCCAAACGAGCGCATCGCGTCCGGCCTGTCGCACCTCTGGCGGCGCGGTCGGGTCGCCGAGGCGCTCGGTGTCCTCGAACGACGAACGGAACCGGTCGCGAGCCTCGACCGGAATGCCGATCATCTCCGACGCGATCGTGATGGTGAGCGGGAAGGCGAGCTCCGTCACCACGTCCATGGAACCGGCGGTGAGCCCGGCGTCGACGAGCGAGTCGACCAAGCCGGTGACGCGTTCTCGCTGCTGGTCGACCGCTGCGCGCGAGAACGCCTGCTGCACCAGCGAGCGGATCCGGGTGTGCGACGGAGGATCCTTCATGTTGAAGGAGTTGAGGATCACGTGCTGCGCGCGTGAGAACGCATCGTCCGTCGCGCGACCGGCTCGTGATGACTGGCCGGGCAGCGACCCTTTCTTCGACCACTCGCTGGAGAGGCGAGGGTCCCGGAACGCTGCTGCGACGTCGTCGTAGCGAGTCAGCAGCCAGTACCCGTGCTCGCTGCGATGAACCGGATCGTGTTCCCTGAGCCACGCCAGTGTCGGGGCGGGGTCCTCCAGGAACTCGGCCGAATGCAGATCGAGGGGCAGCGTGCTCATGCCAGTTGCTCCTTGCAGATGCAGAACTCGTTGCCGCCGGGGTCGGTCAGCGCGGTGAACCAGTCGTCGTCGTGGTGGTGCTCGCGCACTGGGGTCGCACCCAACGTCACCGCTCGCTCGATCCACACCTCCGGATCGTCGTAGTAGAGGTCGAAGTGCAGGCGGTTCTTGCCCGCTTTGGCCTCGGGTACCCGCTGCAGGTTCAGGACCGGCAACCCGGCCGGGGGCTGGAGATGCACCCAACGGTCACCGAGATCGTCGTCGGTGCGGTACCCGCACAGCGCCATCCAGAACTGTGCGACGGGAGCCGGGTCGTTCACGTCGATGGCGATCTCGAAGGACCGGATCGGCTGCATGCGCGGACGATAGCCAGGCTTCCGGCACACGTTGCATCAATTGGCGACATGTCGACCACACAACCCATCGTCCGCCGCCCGTCGTACCTGCGCATCATGCTCGGTGTGGTCGTCATCGCCGCCGGAGCAGCGGTTGCGCTGTATGGGTGGAAGATCGGAAACGAGGCGAGCGGACGCGCCGCTGGTCGGTCGCTGAAGGTGGCAGCGTTCGGAGGTCTTCTCGTGCTCATCGGCGTCGGCATCGCGTTCAGCAACCTTCACCAGAAGTACTGCGGCAGATGTCGAGTGCTCCTGGAGAAGACAGGTCGTCAGTTCGCGCTGCCCATCGAGCGATCCACGGAACTCATCAGCGCGTACGACCGCGGCGACGACCGAGAGCTCATGCAGGTCGCGGCCTCTTATGACGCGCCTGTGGTCGCCGGACAACCACTCGTCACCGTGTTCGCCTCTCACTGCCCGAAGTGCCGCGCCGTGGGTGAGGTCGCTCTGCACAGCCACGACGGAAAGGGTGGTGCGTCGACGCCTTTGAGGTCGTTGCGGACACTCGCGCCCGCCGGTGCACAGTTCGTCGCGACGCTTCCCCCGAAGTCATAGCCCAGTCGGGCGGGTGAGTGTCGTTTCGTACGAGGCGGCGAGTCGCAGCAGGTCGGCATCGGCACGTGGTGCACCGATGAGCTGCATGCCCATCGGCAAGCCCCGTTCGTCGAAGCCGACCGGGACGCTGATCGCGGGCAGCCCGGCGAAGGTGGCGTACAGCGTGCATTCCATCCAGCGGTGATAGGTGTCCATCGCTCGGTCGCCGATGTGCTGCGGCCAGCGCTCGTGCGCGGGGAACGGCCACACCTGGGCGGTGGGGATGGCGAGCACGTCGAAGCGATCGAACAGCGACACCATCGCGGTGTGGAAGGTGGTGCGCACCTCCGCGGCGGTGGACATGTGATGGCCGGCCAGGGACGTGCCCTGGTCCAGCTCCCACAGCACCTCCGGCTTCACCAGATCGCGGTCGGACGGGGTTTTCAGGAGGGGCCGCATCATCGCCGCCACCGACAGGTGCCGCCACACCAGCCAGGCGTCCCACACGGCATCGAGATCGGTGTCGATCGCGGCGGCTTCCACATGGCAATCGAGGTCGCTCAGTGCGCGCAGTCCGTCGACGCAGCGGTCGAGGATGCCGGGTTCCATCGCCAGGCGTCCGTCGAGGTCGCCGAGCCAGCCGATGCGTGTCCCGATGGGGTCGTCGTGCAACGATTCGCGGGCACGGCCGACGGTGGCGAACTCGTCGAGGCGGCCCTCCAGTGCGCCCGGCACCCGAGCGTCGTAGCCGGCTTGGGTGCCGAGCAGCAGCGCGACGTCGAGCACGCTGCGCCCCATCGGACCCTCGACACCCATCTCCGACAGATACGTGTCGCGTGCCGGCCAGCCGGGCACCCTTCCCTCGCTGGGGCGCATGCCGAAGATGTTGTTCCAGGCCGCCGGGTTGCGCAGCGAGCCCATGTAGTCGCTGCCGTCGGCGACGGGCAGCATGTGCGTCGCCAGCGAGACGGCTGCGCCGCCGCTGCTCCCCCCGGCTGTGCGGGTGAGGTCGAACGGGTTGCGTGTGGTGCCGAACACGTCGTTGAAGGAGTGCGACCCCTTGCCGAACTCGGGCACGTTGGTCTTGCCGATGATCAGACACCCGGCGGCGCGCATGCGAGCGACCATCAGGCAGTCACGCTCGGGGACGTTGTGTTCCAGCAGGCGCGAGCCGAAGGTGCTCGGCAACCCGCGCACGTCGGCCAGGTCCTTGATCGCCTGCGGCATGCCGTGCATCCAGCCGCGCGACAGGTCGTGAGCGAGCTCTTCGTCGCACACGCGTGCCTCGGCCATCAGCTCGTCGCGATCTCGCCGGCTGACGATGGCGTTGACGGCCGGGTTCTCGTCGTCGATGCGGTCGAGGTACGCCGCCATCACCTCGCGGCAGCTGACGTCGCGGGCGTGGATGCTCTCGGACAGCGCCGCCGCGGACAGGTCGGTGATGCTCACGACTGCCCAGCGCGTTCGAACACGGCCACGCCGTTCACCCAGGTCTGGTCGACCAGCGTCCCCGGTACCTGGTCGCCGGCCATCGCCGTGATGTCGTGGTCGAGCACCACCAGGTCGGCGCGGGCACCGACCCGCAGGCTGCTGGCGTCGTCGTCGAACGCCTGGTACGCCGAGCCGGCCGTGTAGGCGTGGATGGCCTGCAGGATGGGCAGCCGCTCGTCGGGCATCCACCCGTCGACCGGCTCGCCGCGCTGGTTGCGGCGAGTGACGGCGACGGCCAGCCCGTCGAGCGGACGGTGCGAACTGACCGGCCAGTCGCTGCCGAAGCTGATGCGGGCTCCGCTGCGCGCGAGTGAGCCGATGGGGTACTGCAGCGCGCTGCGGGTCGGCCCGAGTCGGGGAAAGGTCAGCTCCAGCTGCGACTCGTCGAGGCACGCCCACAACGGCTCGAAGTTGGCGATCACTCCGAGCTCGGCGAAACGGCCGTAGTCCTGCGGGCACACCAGCTGGGTGTGTGCGATGACGGGACGTCGGTCGCGTGGACCGTTGGCGCGTTGTGCGATCTCGATCGCATCGAGCGCCATGCGCACGCCGCCGTCGCCGATGGCATGGATGTGGATCTGGAATCCATCGGCGTCGAAGGTGCGCACCGCCTCGGCGAGGCCCTCGGGCGACCAGTTGGGCAGACCGCAGGTGTGGTGCGCGTCCTCGTACGGCCCGAGGAGGTAGCCGGTGCCGGCCTCGATCACGCCGTCGGCGAAGAACTTGACGGTACGGGCGCTCAGCCAGTTGCTCACCGTCGCGTCGGCCTCCAGCCCGCGGCGCGCATCGGTGAAGTGGTTCCGCTGCCTCGTCCACTTCGCCGGGTCCGCCCACAGGGCAGCGTTGATGCGGCAGGTGAGCGCGCCTCGCCGCGCGCCGTCCTCGTAGACGGCCAGCTCCTCCAGGGTCATCGCCGCCTCCTGCGCCCACGCGATGCCTTCCATGCTCAGGCAGCGCTGTGCTTCGGTGAGTCCTCTGTCGAGCGTGGCGCGACTCCGGGCGGGGATGACGCGTTCCAACAGATCCATCGCGCCGTACTCCAGCAACATGCCCACGGGACTACCGTCGGCGTGTCGGGGGATGGTGCCCCTGGCGACGTCGGGCGTCGTGGCATCGATGCCGGCTGCCGCGAAGGCGGCCGAGTTGCCCCATGCCGCGTGGTAGTCGGTGGGGTACAGAACCACCGGCCGATCGGCGCACGCGGTGTCGAGCAGCTCGCTGGTGCCCATGCCGCCCGGCAGCAGAGGCGGGTGGTAGCAGTGACCGATGATCCAAGGGTCGTCGGGGTGGGCGGCCGCCCACTCGCGGACACGGCGGAGCACGTCGTCGAGCGTGTGCTCGTCGGTGAGGTCGAGCCCGTTGCGGTTGATGCCACCGTGCAGAGGATGGGCGTGGCCGTCGCGGAACGCCGGCAGCAGCGACCGCCCATCGAGGTGCACCACCCTGTCGAAGGAACCTGCCCAGGTGGGCGCCTCGTCACCGATGGCCACGATCTTGCCGACGTCCACCGCCAGCGAGGTGGCCGGTGCGCCGTCAAAGGTGATGATGGGACCGCCCGTGAACAGCACTCGCGACATGCAGCGAGAGTATCCGCGCTGTGAAAAGGTGTGTGCGTGGGCGAGTCGAGCGATCCCCTGTCGGACATCTGGATAGCGGTCGGCGTCCCGGGCTTTGCCGGCGCGGAGAAGGCGCGGAGGCGGAAGCTGTTCGACGATCGGTTCGGAGCCGACGGTTGGCGTTACGGGCACTACGTGCGCGGCGCGATCGTGCCGCCGGCGGATGCGCTGGTGGAGTACGAGGCGGCGTATCGCTGCTTCCTCCGTGGCAATCCGGCGCTCGTGGAGTACCTCGTCACCCGGTGCGGCAACGTCTACGACTGGTCGCCGATCAACGTGTACGACGGCGACTACGAGCAACCGCACACCGCGATGAACCACTACCAGGACATCTCGGTGCGCCGCGTCATCGCCGAACTGGTGGACGACGCGCAGTGGCCGGGCGTCACCGACACCGAAGAGGTGACCACTGATCTGGTCGACTTCGACACCGGCGAGGTGCACCACCTGCCGCGTGCTCGCGGTTTTCGTGGTGACGGACTGCTCCAGATCCGTGGCGCCGAGTCCGCAGGTTTCATGCTCAACCCCGCGGTCGTGCCGGTGCACGATCCGAGCCTCATCGTGACTGCGCCCGGGGCGACCGACTGGTACCTGGACGAGGGTTGTGCGCACCTGTCGGTCGAGGCCTTCTGGCAGATGAGCAAGGTCGTCGAGGTTCGCTACGACCGCTTCCTCGCGCTCGGCTCGCAGCGAGAGCAGCCGTTGGACGGTCTGTGAGCACGCTGCTGCTCGGTCCGGCGAGCATCGACCGCTACCTCGCGGAAGGACGGACGCTGCCGGGCGGCGGTGCACTCAACATGGCGTACCACTGGAGCCGCCTCGGCCTGCCGTTCCGGTTCCTCACCCGCATCGGCGACGACGACCCGGAGTTGTTCCTGCGGTTCTTGCGGCGACATGGCATCGAGCACGACCCGTCGATCGTCACGTCCGGCAGGTCGGCCTCGATCGACATCGTCATCGAGGACGACCGCCAGCCGTGGATGGACAACTTCGTCGAGGGCGTGTGGTCCGACTATCGACTCACCGACGAAGAGCAGGCAACGCTGACGGCTGCCGAGCGGCTGCACGTGGTGCTGGTCGACGCCGCAGCACATGAATTGCACCGACTGGCAGCGGCCGGCGTGTTGCACGACGTCGCGGTGTGCGGCGACTTCCTCAGCTTCCGCCACTACACCGTCGAGCGGTTCGCGGCCACGATGGCGCTGCTCGAGGTGGGCATCGTCGGGTGGCCGGGGGAGGTCGACTCACCGGTGCTCGACGGCATGCGCGACGTCGCGTTTGCACTCGGTCGCCTGGTCGTCGTGACGCTCGGGGCGCGCGGCGTGCGGGTGTTCGACGGGCGCGGCGAACCGACCGAGCACTTCGTACCCGTCGAGGCGGTGCCGGTGATCGGCACGACGGTGGGCTGTGGCGACGCGTTCGTGGCGGCGTTCCTCGCGAACTGGTGGCGCACCGCCGATCCGCTGGCCGCCGTCGAGGCCGGCAAGGCGGCGGGCGCTGCGGCGACCGCGTGGCTGCGACCGCTGCCCGACGACGCCTATGTGCTCAGCTAGCGCGATGCAGTTCGGGGTCTTCTACGAGCACCAACTTCCCAAGCCGTGGGCGGAGGACGACGAGTTCCGGCTTCTGCGCGATGCGCTCGAGCAGGTCGAGCGCGCGGACCGCCTCGGGTTCGACTTCGCGTGGGAGGTCGAACACCACTTCCTCGACGAGTACTCGCACTCGTCCGCACCCGAGGTGTTCCTGGCGGCTGCCGCCGCGCGCACGTCGCGCATCCGGCTCGGTCATGGCATCCGGCAGGTGATCCCGAACTACAACCACCCGGCGCGGACTGCGGAGACGCTGGCAACGCTGGATCTCATCTCCGATGGTCGCGTCGAGTTCGGCATCGGCGAGGGTGCGACGCGACTCGAGCTCCACGGGTTCGACATCCAGGCGAAGCAGAAGCGGGCGATGGCACTGGAGGCCGCCGAGCAGATCGCGAACATGATGGCGCTCGACCCCTACCCCGGCTACTCGTCGCCCACGTTCTCGATGCCGTGCCGCAACGTCCTGCCCAAGCCCCGGCAGAAGCCGCATCCGCCGATGTGGATGGCCTGCACGAACCGCGACACCATCAAGGTCGCCGCGCAGCACGGATTGGGCGCCCTGGCGTTCAGCTTCGTCGACCCCGAGGAAGCGAAGGCGTGGGTGGACATCTACTACGGCATCATCCGCAGCGAGGAGTGCGTCCCGCTCGGCCACACCGTGAACGCCAACATCGCGCTCGTCACCGGTTTCTCCGTCCACGAGGATCGTCGCGAGGCGATTCGACGCGGACAGGAGGGCTTCGAGTTCTTCGGCTACGCGTTGAATGCGCTCGTGGCGAAGGATCAGGTGCCGGGTCGCACCACGGTGTGGCAGGACTTCCAGGCTGCCCGTACGCCGGACAGCGTCGAGCGGAGGATCGCCGCCGCCGAGGAGCAGGGTGACGACTACGCCAGCTGCATCGGCACACCCGACGACGCCGCCCGGTACCTCCGCCAGATGCGCGACGTCGGTGTCGACCAGGTGATCTTCATCCAGCAGGCCGGACGCAACCGGCACGAGGACATCTGCGACTCGCTCGACCTCTTCGCGGCCGACGTCATGCCCGAGTTCCACGCTGACGAGACCGAACGGCAGCAACGGAAGGCCGTCGAGCTGGCGCCCTTCATCGAGGCGGCCCTCGCGCGCAAGCAGTGGATGCAGCCGCTGGCGGACGAGGAGATCCCCGTCGTTCGCGCGTCGGTCGCCAAGGCGCAGACGGCCGGCCGTCTCGCTTAGCGGGCTTGGCGCTCGGCTTTCGTCAGGGGCACTCGCTGCAGCGGTGGATCCTTGCTGAAGGCCGCCTTCTTCTTCGTAGCCGCCTTCTTCTTGGGAGCCGCGTTCTTCTTCGCAGTCGCTCTCTTCTTCGCGGGCGCCTTCTTCGCAGCGGCCTTCTTCTTGGCTGCGGCCTTCGGTTCGGGCTTCGGGGTCGACGTTTCAGCGTTGGCCGCGGTGCGCCGGGGGACCGGCTTGACGTTCTTGCTGCCGCGGCGCATGGGCGGTGCCGGCTGCGGAACGGCCCAGTCGGTGCCGGTCGCCTCGAACAGTCGGCCGATCTCGGCGATGCACATGTCGGCCATGTCCCAGACGTCGGGCACCAGTTCTCGGGCCACGATGATGCCGAAGTCGAGCCGATCCAGGTAGCTGTGCACGGTGATGTTCAGGCCCATGCCGTCGGTGACGATGGAGACAGGGATGTACGCGTCCAGCTTGGCGCCGGCGAAGTAGAGCGGCTGGCGAGGGCCGGGCACGTTGCTGATGGTGAGGTTGGCGGGGAGGTTGATCCGGCTCGTCATCCGGTTCATCAGACGGATGGCCGCCATCGCCACCACGGGCGAGGCGGTCTGCGTGATATCGATCAGCGTCTCGGCGGGGACGAGCTCGAACTGCTTCTTCGCCGCCGCCATCGCGTCCCGGCACAGCGCGACGCGCTCGAGCGGGT
>JADMIO012911324.1_pt1 | contig 25842 bp, 19 predicted proteins | sample 8958161 | NCBI WGS metagenome assembly JADMIO01 (sample SAMN16585339, study PRJNA669376) | soil metagenome | isolation source: Crop rotation soil | place: USA: Cullars Rotation, Alabama | collected 2011 | reverse complement strand
CGGCGGACGCGTTCAAAGCCCTGCGGCAACAACGGCTCGCCCTTCACACCCCGCCGTCGGCGGGGGCGCAGGCCAAGCCCCTTTCCCAGGCGGTGGCGGCCCCCGGGCCGGCGTTGCAGAAGTACGAAGAATACCTCGGACCGAAGCCGACCGTGGCCCCGGCCGTCGCACCGCGGTCTGCGGTCGAGCACCCGGCCGTCTTGCTCCGGTCCCAACTCGTGATCGGCGCTCTACTTCACCCAGCGACGATCGGGGCCGACCTCGGTCTCGCCTACACTGACGCGTCGGTCGAAGCCGGCAAGACGTACCAGTACATCCTGAAGGCGGTGGGCAAGGCCGGTGGGGTGGAAACGGTCGTTGCCCAGAAGACCGTCCCCGTCAAGGCCGAACCCCCCCCGGCGAAGCCGACCGGTCTTGCCGCCATGCAGTACGACGCGACGACGGTCTGCCTCCGCTGGGACCGGCCGGCCCATTCCGAGAAAATCGGTTTGGTGTCATTCGACATCTTCCGCGCCGACGGGGCTACCCCCGGCCCGGGAAAAAAGCTCAACCCGTCGCCGATTCTGATCACCGACATCCCGATGGCCAAGGCGGTCGGTCCGGCGACGCACCTGGAACCGATGGTGTTCTTCCACGACGCGACGGCCGGGACCGCCGCGCCGGGGGCCGTGACCTACTCCCTCGTGGCCGTCGATACGTTCGGCCGGAGGAGCGAGCGGGCATCGGTCCAACTGACTTTGGAAGACTGGAAGGCGCCCCTTCCGGTTCATCGCGTTGCCGCCGAGCGGTCGCCCAAGACCGGGCAGGTGAAGATCGTCTGGACGAAGGCGGACGAGCCGGACGTGGTTTATAACGTGTACCGGACCGACACCGAGTCCGGGGCCGAGGTAAAACTCGCCCAAACGCCCGGCCAAGGTCTTTCGAACCTTGACCTGCTGTTCCCCGAACTCGCCGGTCTCGTTCACCCTCCGTCATCGAAGGCGCAAGGGCCCATAATCGGGCGGGCGACGGTTAAACCGGAAACGTGGGTCGAGTTGACCGACACCCCGGCGGCGGACCACTATTACACCTACGCGGTGACGGCCGTTTACAAAACGCATCCCCGGCCGTCGCCGGTGCAGACGACGGCCGTCGTGGCCGCGCCGTCCACCACATCGCCCGCCTCGCCGACCGTGTCGGCGTCATTCGTCCCGGCCGACAAGCTTCCGCCGCCGGCGAAGCCGGCCGCGTCGGCCCGGTCCCACACACTACTGAAACCGCAAAACGTCCGGTCGACGCGGCCCGCCGACCTGGCCGGGGCCGTCCGCCTGACGTGGCCGGCCGTTTCTACCGCCGCCACCTACCGCGTCTACCGGGCGAGCGGCACCGGCTTCCGCGCCGTCAAGGCCGGGCAACCGGCGATCGGCGACCAGGACGTGATTCTTTCCGAAAACAGTCGAAGCCGGTTCCAGCCGGAGATCCCGGCGGCCGAACTGACCGACGGAAACTTCACGTTCGTCGGCCAAGTCGCGGACGGCACCTCGTTCGACGACTACGTCAACAAATCTCAGGCCCACATTTATTGGTACAAGGTCGTGGCGGTGAACCGGTGGGGGTACCCCGCCGTCGGGACCGCGCTTCCGGCATCGGCAATACCGGTCAAAGTTCGCGTCCCCGGAACGCTTCCCCCTTCTACACCGGACCTGATGTCGGCCGACCCCGACTACGCCGGGGCCATAACACTGAGTCTCCGCCCCGCCCCGCCCCGTGACGGAACGGCGACGTACCACGTCTTCCGCGGCGAGGCCGGCGGTCGGACGGCGGGCAAGATCGCCACCTTTAAAGAAATCCTCGCCGACAAAGGTAAACAACAAGGGGACCGGCTCATCGTCGTCGACAAAACGGTCAAGCCCGGGACGCGGTACGCGTACTACCTCGTCGCGGACAACGGCGAGTCGCCGCCCGTCTTCTCCGCCCAGTCCCGGCACGTCGGCACGGCGACGTTTCCCGGCGACGTCGCCCCGCCGGCGGGCATCCAGGCCGTTAGCAAGTCCGACGGCGTCCGCGTCGAATGGAAACCCGTCCCGGGGGCCGTCGGCTACATCGTCGAACGCGCCCAGGGCGGCCCTGCGGGTACCTTCGTGCAGGTGTCGAATCAGCAGGCCGAGTTGATGTTCGTCGATCCCACACCCGGCCCGGGGCCGACCGTGACGTACCGGGTGATCGCCGTCGACGCCGGGGGGAACACGTCGAACCCGACCGGCTACCCGCTCGACGCGGAAAAGAAAGACCCGGCCAAGTACCCGGCCCTGAAGACCGTCACCCTGACGAAATCCTGACCGGACCCAGCCCCGTGCGACCGCGGGAAAATGAGGCACTGCCATGAAACGAGTACTCGGATTGGTTGCGATCGGTGCCGTCGTGGGAATTGCGGCGGCACACCTTCCCGTCAAACCGGCGAAGGCTGGACCCGACGACGAGACCGCGATCCTCCGACTCGTCGCCGGCTATTGCACCGCTTTCAACTCGGGCGACGCGGACGCCCTCCCAACGTTCTGGACCGAGGACGGGGACTACGTGGACGGCGACGGGACGGCGTGGAAGGGTCGCAAGCAGTTGGCGATCCTTCTGACGGACCGTGCGAAAACACTCCAGGGGTACCGCCTCGCCTGTCCCGTCACGAGCCTCCGCGTCGTGGGGAATGACGCTGCCGTCCTGGACGGGACGGCCGAGTTGACCGCGCCGGGGGGCGGGGTCAGCCACCGCCGGTACACCGCGGTCCTGACGAAGATGAACGGGAAGTGGTTGATCGCCGCCGCCCGCGACACGTCCGGGGACGAGGCGAACCCGCCGGATTCGGAACTCCGGCAGTTGGACTGGTTAGTCGGGAATTGGACCCGGACCGACGACGCCGGGTCGGTTCAGGTGTCTTGCCGGTTGGCCATGAACGACAAGTTTCTGCTGCTCGACTACGAGGTCGCGGACAAAGGGAATGCCCCGCTCACGGTGACGGAGCGAATCGGGTGGGACCCCGCGGCCGGGCAACTTCGCTCGTGGTACTTCGATTCCCGCGGCGGATACGGCGAAGGCCGGTGGGTACGGGCGGGGAATACCTGGACTGTCGAGGTCACCGGCGTCCTCGACGACGGCCGGGCCGCGGCATCGGTCAACCGGTACGACCTGGTCGGCAACGGCGAATACGTCTGGAGTTCGCGTGAGCGGTATGTCGGAGGGGAGCGCGTGCCGGACGTCGAAATCCGGTACCGCCGGAAATCGTCCGCTGACCCGGCCGAGATGACCTGGGCCCGCGTAGACCAGAAGTCGGCCCCGCACGGGCCGCCACCGGGGGCCCGCCCGGGGTTCGTCCCGCACCCGCCGACTGCCGTCCACGCCCCTCCCACCGTCCGTAACGTGCCGCCCGTCATTCATTCCCCGCCGGTGGTCCACAACTTACCGCCCGCGGTCCACACCCCGCCCACCATCCACGTCGCGCCGCCCGTCTTCCACCCGACGGCACCGGTCGTTCGACCCGTAACCCCGCCCGTCACCGTACTCCGGCCGAACCTTCCGGGCCACGCCGGCCCCGGTCCCGCGTCCGTCGGGTCCCCGCCATTGCGGCCTACCTACTCGTGGGGCAATCGGCCGGCCGGATACTTACCCCCGGTCTATCACCCCGTTTACGCGTACCACCAGACCTGGCACCACGGGTATTGGAATTACTGGCCCACGCACCCGGTCGTCTGGTTCGGCGGCGGAGTGGCCTACGGCTGGCTATTGGGCGGGGGTGAAACCGTCGTTTACCGCAACCCGTATTACGTCGCCGTCCCGACCGCGGTCCCGGTGTACGATTACTCGCAACCGTTGCCCGTCGCCCCGGCACCGATTCCTGCCACGGCCGTCGCCACGCCGACCCCGATCCAGTTGACGGCCCCGGACGACGTCCGACAGACGGTCGAGACCGCCCGGACGGCTTTCCGGGCGGGCGACTACGCCAGGGCCCTTTCCCTGACCGACGCCGGCGTGGCACACCTCCCCACGGACGCCGTACTGCACGAGTTCCGCGCCCTGTGCCTGTTCGCGATGCACAACTACCGGGACGCGGCGGCGGCCCTGTACGCCGTCCTCGCCGCCGGTCCGGGTTGGGACTGGGAGACGATGAAGTCGTTCTACCCCGACGTGGCGACGTACACCGCCCAACTCCGCTCCCTGGAAGCGTATCAGCGGGCGAATCCGATGACGCCGGAGGCGAACTTCCTGCTCGGGTATCACTACCTCTGTCTCGGATACCCCCAGGACGCGGCAAAGCAGTTCGAAGCCGTGGTCAAACTCCGGCCCGACGACCAACTCGCGGGACAACTCTTGAAAGCGTTGACCCAGAGCCGGACCGACCAGCCGATTCCGGGCCGGTCTTGAGGGGGGTGTGGGTCAGCCGGCCGTAACCGTTCCGCCCGGCGCCGACGCCGGGCGGTACGCGTTGCGAACGTATTGGGCCAGCATCCGCTGGGTGTTGAAGAAGGACGCGTTCAACGCGATCACCGACCGCATCATCCGCCCGTACCCGTCCGGGTCGCGGGTCACGAGGGGCACCACCGTCCGCTCCAACCGGTCGTACAGGGACGCGGCGTCGATCGACCACCCCGTCACGCCGTCGACGCACCCCTCGACCCACCACCCGTCGAGGACGCTCAGGCTCGGCACCCCGTTAACGGCGGCCTTCATCCCGCTCGTCCCCGACGCCTCCTGCGGCCGTTGCGGCGTGTTCACCCAGACGTCCACCCCGGCGCACAGCACCCGCGCGAGGGCCGTGTCGTACCCTTCGAGGTAAACGACCCGCGGCTTGCCGCCGAGCGCCCGGGCCGCGTCGAACACCCGGCGGATCTGGTCCTTTCCGCCGTCGTCCCGCGGGTGGGCCTTCCCGGCGAAGACGACTTGGAACGCGCCGGCCGCGTCGGCGATCCGCCGGAGTCGGTCGATGTCCCGGAACAGCAGGTCGAACCGCTTGTACCCGGTCGCCCGACGGGCGAACCCGAGCGTGCAGGCGGCCGGGTCCAGTTTCACCCCCGACCGGCGCTCGACCTCGGCGACGAGAGCCTGCTTACATGCGGCGTGGGCCTGCAGGATTTCGTCGACCGGAATGCCCACCGCGTACCGCAGGTACAGGTTGTCCCGCCGCCATTCGGGGACGTGGCGGTCGAACAGGGCGAGGAACGGGTCGGCCGTCCAGGTGGCGGCGTGTACCCCGTTCGTGATCGAGTTGACCGGGTAGTTCGGGAACATGCCGCGGGAGATTTCCCCGTGCCGCATCGCCACGCCGTTGACGTAATGCGAGAAGAACAGGGCGAACGCGGTCATATTCAGCGTCGCGCTCGGGCAACATCCCGTGGCCGCGAGACAATCGGCGGTCTCTCCGCCGAGGACCTGCCGAACCAGGTCGATCGGGAACTGGTCCTGGCCGGCCGGAACGGGGGTGTGAGTCGTGAACACGCACCGCCGCCGGACGGCCGCCCGGACGGCCTCGGGCACCGCCGTACCGTCGTGTTCCCCCAGCATTTCCCGGAGCAGTCCGAGGGTCAGCAGGGCGGAATGCCCTTCGTTCATGTGGAACGTCGTGACGTCGTCGTACCCCAAGGCCCGGAGCATGGCGACCCCGCCTAATCCGAGAATCGCCTCCTGGCACAACCGGTGACGCGGATCGCCGCCGTACAGGCTGTCGGTCAGCGACCGGGCGGCGGGGTCGTTCCCGTCGAGGTCGGTGTCGAGGAAGAAGACGGAAATCGTATGGCCGTCCGCGCCGCGTATACGGTACCGCCACGCGGCGACGTGGACCGTCCGCCCCTCCACGGCCACCCCCACCCGGGCGTCCATTCGCTCGAGTGCGTCGGGCGACCATTCGTCCGGGGATTCGATCTGGTTCCCGGCCGGGTCGAGCCGCTGGCGGAAGTAGCCCTTCCGGTAGAGCAGAGTGACCCCGACCATGTCGATGCCGAGGTCGGCCGCCGCCCGGAGCATGTCCCCGGCGAGTACCCCCAACCCCCCGCTGTACGTCGGGACCGCCGCGTCGATACCGATTTCCATCGAAAAGTAGGCCACCGGTGACGTCAGCACGGGGACGATCATGTGATCCTCCGGGGTTCGAGGTCCGCCGTCGTAGGATAGCGGGCCTCGGCCGATGGTGCGAGTATCCCGGTCGGTACTCGAAGCGGACGGCGACACCGGCGGATCCCGTGTAGCGTTTCCGCACAGGGGATGTGTCGAAGCGTGTGATTGACGGTTCGCCGACAGTTATTTTCCCGACGAACGGGCCGACAGAGACGGCTCCTTAGGATCGAATGCCGTCCCGGTTCGGGCGTACCGTCACGGCACGAGTAATGCAATTGACCGAATTACCGGGACGCCGCGTCCGGGCATTGCCGTTCGTTTCCGAGTCTGGAGAAGAACATGTCCAAGCCCGATATCTTGAAATTCCGCGAGCAGCTTTTGGGATTGGCCGAACGGACCCGGGCCGTGGCCGATTCGATCGAAGAACAGGCCCGGCAGCCCGTCGGCCGGGACGCGGCCGGCGATTTGTCGAACACGCCGATGCACCTGGGAGACGTCGGGAGTGAGGCGGCCACACAGGAAATCGGCGCGGCGTTGTGGGAGAACGAACAGTACCTTCAAACCGAGATCGCGGGGGCACTCGATCGGATCGAAAAGGGGACTTTCGGCCGGTGCGAGAACTGCGATCGCGACATCGCCCAGGCGAGGCTGAAGGCCCTTCCGTACGCCCGATTCTGTATCCGTTGTGCCAAGCAACTCCAGCCGGGTGCGACCGCCGACATGAACAAGGGCCGGCCGGCAAATTGGGAGGCGGGGATCGGCCTCCGGGCCGAGGGTCCGCCGGCGGGTGCCCCCGGTGGCCCGAAACCGGATTACGCCGGATGGGACTCCCACGCCGCGGGTACCCCGGGAGGGGGGACCGCGATCGGCGGGTTGGCCGGGACGAACGTCGGCACCGGAGAGCCCGACGAGTCCGACCTCGAAGGGGCGATGGGCAGCAGTGAGTTCGACGTCGCGATCGAGGAATGGCCGACACACGCGGAACGCTCGGCGGATGAATCGCACGCGCTGAGTGCGTTTGCGGGCCTCGGCGGCGGCGCCGGCGGCGGGACGCCCGCGAACAAGCGTACGACCGGCGGAAAACACTGAGCAGCCGGCACGAGTCAGTGACCACTATCCCCCGGGCCGAACTCGACGGACCCGGGGTTTGTCTTTTCCTTCCCGACTTTAAAACCACGCTCACCCTTAAGCATCTCCTCCCGACCCGGCCGTTACCGCCGTTCGTCCCCGAGTTGCAGTTTCAAACTGAGGAAACTCAGTAAATCCCCGAGCCCGACGGTTCCGACGAACCGGTTATGATCGACGACGTAGAGCCGGTCCGCACCCGCCGACCGCATTTGGTCCAGGGCGGAGAGGGCGTCGGCCCCCGGGGAAATGGCGGCGGGTTGCCAGTCCCGCCTCATCACTTCTTTCACGGTGAGAGTGGGCCACTCCTCGGCAGGGAACGGGGCCAGGTCTCGCGTACCGATCACCCCCACCAGGACACCGTCCGACACGACCGGAAACTCGGTCCGGTGGTGCCGGTAGACGTAATCGTCGACCCAGGAACGGAGGTCGATGGTCGGAGGAACGCAAGCCGTGTCGGCGGAGAAAAACCGCCGGATCGGTTCCCCGGTTAGGGCTTGGCGCAAGAGGACTTGATCGTAGCTTCCCCGAGCCGCGGTGTGCAAAAACCAGCCGATGAGTCCGAGCCAGATTCCCGCGGTCACCTGTCCTGCGAGCAGGTTGACGAGTCCTAGTCCGATTAACAAGGCCGCGAATAGTCGGCCCCCGACGGACGCCCACCGGGTCGCCCGGCGCAGGTCTCCGGTGACCGACCACAGGAAGGAGCGGAGGACGCGACCGCCGTCGAGTGGGAAGGCCGGGACGAGATTGAAGACGAGGACGGCGAGGTTGATTCCGGCCAGGTGGGCGAGCGGGACGCCGACGGCCGGTGGCACAAACGGACTCAATACGGCGAACCCCAGGGCGAGGACGCCACTCACGGCCGGACCGGCGACGGCCATCAAGAATTCGTTCCCGGCAGATTTCGGTTCGTCGCCCATCTCGGCCACGCCGCCGAACAGGAACAAGGTTATGCCACGGACCGGGGTCCCCGTCGTCGCGGCGACGACGGCATGACCGAGCTCGTGCAGGACGATGCAGACGAAAAATGCAAGTGCCGAGCCGAGCCCGATACCCCAATACGCCCCTTCCGGCAGGTCCGGAATCTCTTGCGCGAACGTGTCCCGGAGGGACCAGGTCACCAGCGTGAGAATGATCAGCCAACTGGCGTCGACCGATATCGGGATGCCCCTGACGCGCAGAATTGTCACGCGGGTACCGGACATGATCGGGTTCCTTGAGGGCGTTGAGGCGACTGGGAAATGGCAAGTCGTGTGCCGCCAAGACTTCACGGCCTATTTGCCCTTGTCCGGATTCGCTCTCGAAATTACACCCGAACAGGTCGGGGTTTGACCGGATTGGCACATCGACGTCCGGTGCGGCCGCCACATCATATGATACGTCGACCACGAATATCACACTTGCCCTCGGCACGGGTGATCACACCGTCTCGTTTTGCCGATCTCATACCGACGGCGAACGGCGTGATGACGGTCACCGGTTGGACCGGCAGTTCCAATTCCAGTGGATGCACACTTGGCGGTGCGGCGCTTATCGTTGCCCGACGTCAGACATTTCTGTGTTTCAATCTCGGTCGTGTGCGAATTCGCCCATGGCCGATCGATTCCGCACACCTAACCGGCGAGCAGGTCGTGAATAAGGATCGCTACCGAACGTAAAGAATGCAATCAATACGAGGCCAAATTGCATGGACGGTCTGAGAGACGGGTTCGGCATTTGGTTTGCCTTCAAGCACGTCCATTCGGAATTACTTTTTGTCGGAGGATGGTTAATGAACCCGATCAACGTCCCGCCGGCCCGGCGCGACCAGATGGAAAAACGAAAGGAACTCCACGGCCTGCGACGCGACCTCCACGAGCGACTGTCCGACGTGTGTGAGGCGTTCGTCGCCGGACCGCTGACGAAGGAATATCGCCGCAGTGCCCTCGTCCGGGAACTGGGGTATCTGCTCGACTACTACCGGGACGACGCGAGCTGGGAAGGGGTCGAGTGACCGTCGGCCGGGAGTGACAAATTCCACACCAATTGAGGAGTCGGTTTCATGGACTCGTTTACGAAAGCGGACTTGGCCGACCTCGTGGCCGAGCGACCCGGTCCGAAAGTGTCGATATACATGCCGACGACACGGGGCGGGTCGCCGGCCGACCGCGTCCGGTTCCGGAAAGCCCTCGGGGCCGCCGAAGACCGGTTGCGGGAATACGGATTGAATTCCGGGGACGTCCAGACCCACCTCGCACCGCTCCGGTCGGTGCAAGCGGACGAGGCGTTCTGGTCGCACGCGAGCGACGGGTTGGCCGCTTTCATCGCGCCCGAATTCCAGCGGACGTACCGCCTGCCGTGGGCGTTCCCCGAGGACGCGGCCGACGGCGACTTGTTCCACGTCCTCCCCCTCGTGCCCCACGTGGTTAACGACGGGAAATATTTCGTGCTCGCCGTCAGCCAGAATCGCGTGAGGCTACTCCGGGGAAACCAGGCCACGCTCTGGCCGGTCGACGTGCCCGGCCTGCCGCACAACCTGGACGAAGCCAACCGGACCCACGACGTGGACGAGGTGTTGACGTTCCACACCCGGCCGACGTCCGGCGGCACGTGGGGCGCCATCTTCGAAGGGCACGGCGTCGGCATCGACGACAAGAAAGACGATCTGCTCCGCTATTTCCGACAGATCGACCGGGCCGTGCACCCGATCCTTCGGGACGAACAGGCCCCCTTGATCCCGGCCATGGTCGAATACCTGATGCCCATCTACCGGGAGGCCAACGGGTACGCGCACCTCGTCGACGGAGGAATGCCCGGGAATCCGGACCGACTCGACACCACAGAACTTCACGACCGGGCTTGGGCGGTGATCGCCCCCCGGTTCCGCGCGGCGGAGGTCCGGGCGGTCGCCAAGTTCCGTCAAATGGCCGGAACGGGCTTGGCGTCCGCGGACGAACTCTTCGTCTTCCCGGAAGCCGCGGCCGGAAACGTCGACACCCTCATGGTGGTGATGGACGGGCCGGGCATGAACGGCGGGTCAATTAATGCGGCCGTTGTCCATACGCTGCGGCACCGGGGTTCGGTATTCACCCTCCCGACCGCCGACATGCCGGACCGGCACGGCCTGGCAGCCATATTCCGGCGCCCGCCGTCCCCGCCCGGATGATCCGAATCGGCACCGCGAACCATTGACCTATTTCCGGGACTTCCGCGTACGAGGTGCGCCATGAGTGCCGCGGTACTCGACCTCACGGCCCAGGACGTGATGAGCCGGGACGTCAAGACGATCGACGTCGGCACGCCCATTCGGACGGCCGCCGTCGGTCTCGCGGGGTACGACGTCCGCGGCGTACCCGTCGTCGACTCGTCGGGCCGGTGCGTCGGCGCATTCTCCGTGTCCGACGTCGCCCGGTGGGTCGGCGGGCGGGTAGCCGACCGCGTCCCGGGCCCTCGGACCTGTGCGTTCCAACATGCGGACCGGGAACCCGGCGGACGGGAGGCGGTGCTGTGCCTGCTCGCCGAAGGCGTCTGTCCGTTCCAGCGGGTTCGGGAGTCGGACGGTAAGGCCGTTTGTTCCGAACCCCACTGCGTGCCGACCGACTGGCAGATGGTCGACGTCGAACCCGGTCCGACGACCGTGGGCGACGTCATGACCACGCGGGTGGTGAGCGCCGGACCCGACGCGTCCGTCTCCGATTTAGCCCGAATCATGCTCGACCGCGGCGTCCACCGCCTTTTCGTGTTGGACCGCGAAGAACGGCCGGTGGGTGTGGTGGCGGTGGACGATTTGTTGCAAGTCCTGGCCCACCCCGAACTCGACCGGCCCGGCATTCCCCCTGCCGAAATATCCCCCGCATAAGGAAACGTCCCGTGGCCGAGACCCCCGACCTCCACAAGCCTTGGCTCGTCGCCGTTTGGCCCGGGATGGGACACGTCGCCCTGAACGCCGGCGTGTACCTCCTGTCCAAGCTCGGAATGACGGCGTTCGCCGAGGTCCAGTCCGCCCGACCTGTTCGACGTCGACCACGTCGAGGTGAAGGACGGCCTCGTCCAGGCCGGCAAACGGCCGAAGAATCGGTTCTTCCTCCGGCCCGATCCGAAGAAGCGGCACGACTTCGTCGTGTTCGTCGGCGAGGCCCGACCGCCGGCCGGGAAGTACGCCTTCTGCCGACAGGTGATCCGGTTCGCGACCGACTTGGGTGTCGAGAAAGTGTTTACGTTCGCCGCCATGGCCACCCGGATGAACCCGAAGCACGACGCCCGAGTGTTCGCCGCCGCCACCGACCTGCCGAACCTGGAGGAGTTGAAGCGGCTCGAACTCACCGTCCTGGAGGAAGGTCACATCGGCGGCCTGAACGGCGTCCTCCTCGGCGCCGCGGTCGATGCCGGGATGCACGGCGTCTGCTTGCTCGGCGAGATGCCCCACGTGTTCGCCCGACTGCCGTTCCCGCCATTCTGAAGGCGTTCGTCACGCTCGCCGGGATCGACGTCGACTTGTCGGAACTGTCGACCCAAGCCGAACACGTGGACGAGCAACTCGGCGAACTATTGGCCCGAATCGAAGAACAGGCCACGCCCCCGGAATCGGAGGAAGAAGAGGCCTTTCTTCCGGAAGAGACGGAAGAGAATAAGGCCGCCGCTGCCGACCGGGCCCGGATCGAAACACTATTTCAGCTGGCGACGGGGGACCGGTCCAAGGCGTTCGAGCTGAAACAGGAGTTGGACCGCCTGGGGCTTTTCAAAGAATACGAGGACCGGTTCCTCGACTTGTTCAAAAAAATGGATTGACGTATCGGTCCGTCGGCCGAAATGACTGTGGCGTGGGCGGCGACCATGTCCGTCAGTCCGTCGCACCCCGGCCACCGAAATTTCGACGACGCGGCAAGTAGCGTGGCGAGTCGGTCGACGAGCCCGCGTGTTACCGCGGGGTCGTAACGTGACCGTCGGGATGGCACCTCGCTCCGCGGCATCGCCCGCCGGTCAGTTATTTCTCCTTGGCATTTAACATCTCTTCGATCGTTTTGCCCGGCTTCAGTTCGCGGTTTTTGAGGCCGGGGTAATCGGCCGGGTACCGCGTGGCCCGGAAGATTCCCCCGCCGCCGGGCGGGCCGGCCCCGCCACCCGGGGGGCCGGGTGGCCGGGGCGGGCTCTTGTCTTCTTTCATCCCCGCCAACTGGGTCCGTTGCTTCTCGTCGAGGATTTTGTCCAGCTTGTCCTTGGCTTCCTTCTGAAGTTCGTCCACTTGCTTCAGTTGTGCGTCGGTCAACTTCAATCGCGTCCGCAGACCGGCCGGCACGATCTGGCCGGGCTCGTCTGGGCCGGCTGTCGCGGCCGACTTCTTTTGCTCGTCGGTGAATATCTTGTCGAGGCGGGCAGCCATGTCCTTGTCGAGTGCGTTGAGTCCTTTCCTCTGCTCCGGCGTCAACTCAAGCCTGGCGTGGAGTCGGTTCGGCACCATTTGGCCCAGCTTCGGCACAAACGACGAATCCGCGGACGGAATTCCCAGCACCGGGTTGAGGTACTTCCAGACCATTTCCTTGTCGGAAGTGACTTCGAACAGCGTCCCGTTCGCCCCGGAACAGATGAACGTGTTGCCGTTGGGCAGGCGGTGGGCGCCGGAGATGAACGAGGAGTAAAAATCGACCCGCTTCGGCGCCGAGTAACTCCAGACCGGCGCGTCCGGGCCGTAAGGCTTACCCGCCGTGTGGGCGTAATGCCCGGTGCTATCGACCGGTGGAACGATCTCGTCCACGGACGAGTACGCCCCGCCGGTGCGGCGCATCCCGTTGTTGAAGACGAGGACGTGCCTCGCGCCGGGTAGCCCCTTGGGGATCCAGTGGGCGTTGTGCTGGGAGAACAGTTTCTGGTCCTTGACCGTTCCCGCCCGGTAGGCGCGGGGATTGCCCCAGCGGTAAAGCAGGCCGCCGCCTTTGCCCGATTTGCCGCCCTTTTCCGTCGCCGCCTCCGCCGACGTCGTGCTGTGGTCGATCACCCAGAACTCGCTGAATTGATGGACGCTTACCATGACTTGGTCGAGGTCGGCGTTGTAGGAGAGGCCGTTCAGGTGCAGCCAGTCGGGCGAGACGGGGCCGGGCTTTCGGTCGGTGTTGCCGACGTAGCCCAGGGCCTGAAGCTTCTTCAACTCGTCGGGTTTGGCGACCATCGCCGCGACGGTGTTGTCGCCGAAGTTGACGTCGATTCGTTCCGGGTGCGCGCCGACGTCGGCGTAGCGGTTCTTGGTCTTGTCGTATTCCTGGACGACGTGGTCCCAGGCGTGCCACTCCCAGACAATCTTGCCGGTCGTCTTTCCGGTCGGGTGGATCTCGACGACGCTGTCGGCCACCAGGCCGGGCTTGTTGACCGTCTCCGTCCGCCGGCCGGCCGCGACGGCCTGTTCGCGGGTCTTCTGCTCCCAGACCAGGAGCAGCACGTTGCCGTTGGGCAAGCGACAAATGTCGTGGTGGCCCAGGTGCGAGTCGTCGGCCAGGGTGAAGTCCCAGAGCAGGTCGCCGTCCCAGGAGAACTCCTGGATGCGGCCGCCGGCGCCGCCGAAGACGGGGAACGGCGGATTGACGACGGCGCCGGGGCGGAGCAGGTTGCCGTTCTCCAACAGGTAGGCGCTGTGGCCGGGCTTGCAGTCGCTCGGCCACGTCTTGACGACCCGCCCGTCCATGTCGATGAGGTACGTCGTCGTCGTGTTCGCCGGGGCCAGGAGCGTGTACCCCTGACAGGTCTTCGCCGCGTTGTTCAGGTTCAGCCCGAGCTTGACAGCGGGTGGTTTGGGCTTTTCCTTGTCGCCCGTCGGCGGCTGGGCGAGCGAATCGGTGCCGGTAAGGGTCAGTGCACCGACGCCGGCGAGGAGGGCGGTGAACGTCCCCGTCCGTGCGAGCGGTACCCGTGAATTGTTGTGACGCGTCATCGGCTCTTTCTCCGTGCAAGTCACGAATTCTCTCATGACCCGAGCGCTATTGCCACAGACAAGTGCGTCATTCGGTCGATTCAACCGTCCCGACCTTACGGTTTCGATAGAGCGACGGGTCGACCGCGTCCGCCGCGGCGGCCTCCAGCCGACCGCCGAGGAATTCCCGCACCCCCGTCACCACGGCGGCCGGATTCTCAACGAGGTCCGCGTAGCGGACCCGGTGCAATACGATGTGCGGCTGGCCGTCGAGCCAGCGGAACAGGCGGGTCAGGTGCAGGCGGTAGGCCCGGGCGATCTCGTCGCGGGGTGCGGCCGGGCGGCCCAGCCGCCGGAGCATCTTCTCCTGCGAGTCCAACACCTCGTCCATGTCCCGGTCCATGAAGATGATTCGGTAGCGTTCGGTCGCCGGCAGGTCGTAGAGGAGCAGGGAGACCATCTTGAACGCCTTGCCGCGGGCCTGCGGCAGCCACGCGGCGTCGCCCTTGATCTTCTTCACCCGCTCGAATTCGAAGTACCCGCGCGGGTTGTCCGTGTCGGCGGCGCGGATCCGGTCGGTAATCGCTTCGATCCCCCCGGCGTGGAGGACCTGCATCATCACCGACGTGCCGGAGCGCGGCAGGCCGGACACGACGATGATCTCGCTGTTCATAGGGGTTCGCGAACCGCCGGCACGGCGGCGTCAGAGGTTGACCTTGAGGACCCGCCGGAAACAAAAACCGGCCGCCAGCGACACGGCAAACCAATAGACGATCCACCAATCCGTTCCGCTGATCCATGAGGACCGTTCGGGGTATTCGATCTCGATCGCCCGGACCGGGTCCCCCGGCGGGAACGGCGCCTCCCAGGGGTGGAGCAGGGCCTGCGACCAGTCCCATTCCGGCCGCCGGGCGCTCACCCGCATGAAGCCGTCGCCGCAGGCCAGTTCCTTTTCGACGACGTGGCCGCCGCTCCGAAACGCCATGCGGTGGTAGCCGCCCGTCCGCGGCTTGACGGTCCAGCACACTTCGCGTCGGCTGACAATCTTTACCGGGCCGGAAACGTCTTCGATCGCGTCGTTGGGCAACAACTCGACGGACCCGGCGTCGCCGTCGAGCGCGACGGTGACCACCGTTTCTTCGCCGGCGCGGAGCGGCCGGGCCTGGTACCACAAGGCGAGTTGGCCGAGCAGGAGGCACATCGGCACGAACATCACGAGCATCGGCACGACGGCGAAGACCAGGAGCCGAAAGGCGTTCAATAGGATTTGGACCTGCGCCCGGAGCCCGACCGCCATGTCGTCCTTGAACAACTTGACGGAGAGCAGGTTCGCCCGGATGTTCCGCCGGACCTGCTTGATGGCCCGTTGGTTCGAGGTGTACTTGAAAACGACCAGCATGCCGACGCCAGTCACGACCGCGACAAGTGTGGCGGACAGCCAGCCCGGCAAGACGCCGACGGGGGCGAACACGCGCCCCAGCGCATTCGCGACGGCGTTGAGCCAGACGACGAGTTGAGTCAGGGCGTTCGTCACTCGATGTACCCGAGGCCGCGAAGTTGATTGGCGACCTGATCCTCGGCTTCGTCGACCTTGAGTCGCTTCAACTCGGCTTCGACACACCGGGACACGAACTCCTCGACGCCGCTGTACCCCGCCGCGTCGGCGGCCCGTTTGGCCCGGTCATACAGTCCACTCTCGATATTGACCTTGGGCATGGGATCATCATCCTTTCAACGATCATGACAAGACGTTTCGTCCGGTCATCGACTCCGGGACCGGCAACCCGTACGCGGTCAAAATGGACGGGGCGACGTCCACGAGTGACGGGTTTTTGCCGCGGAGGGCCTGGTTGCTCCAGAGCACGCCGGGCACTTCCAACGCATCCGCACAGTGGTCGGCGCTCCAGGCCGAGTCGTTGTCCGAAAGGACGTCCTCGGTCAGGTCGCCGAGGCACGTCGCCCACGACGCCCGGTAGCCGCGGTGATACCCGACGATCAGGTCCGGGGCAAGCGCCGTGGCCGTGCCGGTGTAGACGTTCGACGAGCGATAGACGCCCCGGATTACCGGCCGGTCGCCGTCCGTCTGGGCTTCGAGCCGCTCGGCCAACTCGGCCAGAAGCATCTCCGCCTCCTGACCGGGTTCGACGACCCCGTCGCGTTCCCGCCCTTTCAGGTTCAGATAGAGGCCGTTAATCCCCAGTCCGTAGGCCTTGGTCTGCGACCAGTCCACGTCGGTCATGATCGACGTGCATTCGCGGGGGCCCAAGTAGCCGAGGTCGCGGAGCCAGGAGTTGAGGTTGAATTGACGGCCGAAATTGGCGAACCCGTGGTCGCTCATCACGATGATCGTCGCCGTCGCGCCGTAACGGTCGTGCAGGTCGCCGATGACCGCGTCGAGTTTCCGGTAGAGCCGGCGGACGTGCCCCTGGTATTTCACGGCTTCGGCCGCGGACCGCGTCGGGTGTTTCTCGTCGCCCGTCCACCAGAATACGTGCGACTGCAGGTCGCTGCTGGAGAAATAGAAGAACAGGAGCCCGTCGTCGTAATTCTGGATCGCATACTCGAACAGCCTCAGCCGTTCTTCGAGAACCATGGTCGCCTGCTTGAGGTACTCGTCGTCGGTGAAGACCTTGTTCGTCCGCGCCTTGTGGTCTTCCTGAAAGCCCGTCGTGTAAAACGGCCCGAGCGTCGCCGCGACCTCTTGGATGAACCCGGTCGGTTCCGACACCGGCACCGCCGGGGCGGTGGGGTCGACGTTGACCGGGCTGACGTACAGCCGGAACTCCGGCGCGACCTGTTGCAGGTAGAACCGGCAGATGCCGTTGACGGACTTGTTCGGAAGGAAGGCGGGCGTGCTCATCTCGAAATCGAGCCGCGTCCACCGACTCCACTGGCCGGGCTTCAACACGATCCGCTTGCCGCCGATCTGAACGACGGCGGCATTGGCTTCCCGATCCCTGTGGACGAGAAAATCGACCCCGACCGGACTAGGAGTCTTGAGGAAGCTGTTGTCGGGCCCGACGATTCGCGCCCGGGCCGTGTCGTCCTCGAAGACCAGTTTCGACCGTCTCCCGCCCCCTTCGTCGATCGGCTCGGCCGGGCCGGTTTCGGCGAAGTGCTGGTAGGTGCCGTAGGTGCCGAGGAGGTCGGGCGTACCCATGCCGCAGATGCAGCGGTGGTGGCCGTGCTTGGAGGGGCTCGGGGGGTAGTTCGACGGCAGGTCGTAGAAGGTCGAGGGGACTCCGGCCGCGTCGAGGTAGTCCCAAAACGGCGTGCCCTGGCGACGGAGTACCGTCGTCGGCGGCCTGTGCCCGAAAGGCCAAAAGTCGAGTTGGAGCGTGTGGTCGCCGACCGCCCATCCCCCCTCGCCGGGAAGGGTTTCCGCCGCCGAGAAGAACGGCTTGCACTGCTCGTGCGGGTGCCGGTGGATGAAATCGAAGATACCGTGCGACCCCGGCCCGGCCCCGTTGATGAAGTTAGCCCACGCGACCGGACTCTGCGGCGGGGTGAGAAACCTCCTCCGGCTCGGTTTCGCGGGCGTCCGGTCCGTCATAAGGCCACCTGCGGGTCGAGCGTCTTGTCCGTGCCGGGTGTCTTGGCGCATTCGCCGACGACCAACGCCCGGCCGTCCATGTACTCCGGCGCGGCCACCCCGAACAGCCCGAGCACGGTCGGGGCGATGTCGAGAAGCCGCGGGTTCTCGGACCGGATGGGGTGGTTGCAGAACAGGATCCCGGGCACGACCGACGGGTCGACACAATGGTCGCCGCTCCAGGCTTTCGTGTTGTCGTGGAACACGGCGGTGCTCGTCCGTCCGACGGCCGTGTCCCACGACACGCGGTAGCCGCGCTCGTAACCCACGATCAAGTCCGGGGCGTTGTCCGTGTAGGGACCCCGATAGGCCTTGGTCGCCTGGTAGACGCGACACAGCGCCCTCGTTCCGGTCTGCGGATCGATCAGCGGGGCGAGCCGGGCGGCGATCTCGGCCCGTAACGCGTCCGCTTCCGCGCCGGCCGCGACGATCCCCCGGGCGTACTTGTCCTTCACATTCAGAAAAATGCCCGTGAGCCCGACGGCGAAGGCCCGCGTCTTCGACCAGTCGACGCCGGCGAGATAGTCCGCGCCGCGGCGGGCGTCGTCGACGACCAGATAGCCGTTCTCCTCCAACCACCGGTTCAAATCGACCCCGCGGCGGAACGTGGTGAAGCCGTGGTCGGACAGCACCATGAGGAGCGTGTCGGTCCCCTCGCACTTCGCGACCGTCCGGCCGACCAGGTCGTCCATCCGCCGGTACAGGTCCTCGATGGCGTTGGCGTGTTTCGCGGGTCCGTCCGCCGGCCGGGCCGGATGGTGCGGGTCGTGATACCGCCAGAACATGTGCTGCGTCCGGTCGGACCCGTCGAAGACGCAGACGCAGAGTCCGCGGCGGACCTGGTCCAGGGAATCGAAGAACATCCGTTCCCGTTCGTGGTCGGTGTCCAGACACTGCTGAAGGAAATGCTCGTCGCCGAGCACCTGTTCGCTGAGCCCCCAGGTGTCTTCGGCGAGCCCGAGCGTGGCGTAGGGGCCTTGTCGATTCGCAAGATAAACGGAGTACACCGACGGGTACCCGATCGGCATCGCCGGCTTCTCCGGGTCGATGTTCACGGGCGTCGCATAGAGTTCGAATTCCGGCTCGGTGCCGAGTAACAAGAACCGACACGTGCCCGAGACTTTCATGCCCGGAAGGACTCGGTACGAAATCGAAATCCATGCCGTGTACCGGTCCTTTTGCAGATCGTAGGATGCCCCGTTGATTTTCAAGACGGCGTGATCCCTATCGCGAACCTCGACGGTAAACGGCACGGTGAGGGGACCCCGGTCTTTGCGGAGCGGGTGGTCCGGCCCGAGCAACTCCCCGTCAACTCGGTCGCCCCGGCGTTTCACGACCTGAACGTCGCCGCCGTATTTCGCATCTTTGTCGAGGGCCCGCGTCGTGAAGAGGGAAAACGTTCCCTGGGTGCCTCGGACGTCCGGGACGCACATCGCCGAGAGCTGCACGCCGCGAAGTTTCTCGGCGGGGAACGTGATCGGGACGCGGATCACGCTGTTGAAGACGCCGTATTCGCTGAGGACCGACCAGAACTGGCGACTCTTGCGGAGCAACCGCACGTCGGCTTTCCCCAGGGGAAACCGATACTTGCCGAGGCGGACGGCCCGCCGCGGCGGCCGCACCTCGACGGAACTCAGCTTCGGTTTGTATGTTCGTTCGTCGGGCGTCAGGAAATCGAAGATGTTGTGTTTGCCCGGATTCACGCCGGTCTGAAACGTGGACCACGCGACCGGCGAGATCGGCGGCAGCGTGCTTCCCAAGGGCAGAAAGCACCCCGCATCCCGCAGCTTCGCCAGGTGCGGTAGCTTTCCCTCGTCGAGGAATTGTCGGGTGAGCCCGTAGTCGAGACCGTCGAGCCCGAGCACGACCACGCGCCGGAACCGGGGCGGCTGGGGCGTTCGCTTCCGAAACAGGACCCGCCCGACGAGTCGCACCGGCCAAGACAGGATCATCGCGAAGGCGGAAAACACCGCCGCGAACACCGCCAGGAACGACCCGCCGACCGCGAATCCGGCACCCGGCCCGATGTACGCGTCCGCGCGCCCGGGTTCGAGGACGACGGCCAAGGCGGCCAGAAAAAACAGGCACAGGACCCGTCGCATCAAACAGACTCCCCGGGCAGAAAACCCTTCGTCTTCATCAGGTCAACGATGCGGCGAACACTCTCCTCGACGCTGATCTCGTCGGTCTTTAGTACAAGATCCGGCGACTTCGGCTCCTCGAATGTCGCCGTCACGCCAGGCATCTGGGCGATCTTGCCTTCGTCGGCGAGCCGATAAGCCCCGCTATTGTCACGGGCCCGCAGAACTTCCACCGGCGCCGTGCAGAACACCTCCAGGACGCGGTCCCGCCCGATCACCCGCTTCACTTTCTCGCGCACCGCTTCGTGCGGGGCCACGAACGCCGCGACCGTGATCAGCCCCGCGTCGTTCATCAGCTTCGCCACTTCGGCCGACCGCCGTAGGTTTTCCGAGCGGTCGTCGGCGGTGAACCCCAGGTCGCGGTTCAGTCCCTGCCGCATGTTCTGGCCGTAGAGCACCGTCACCGCCCGGCCCTCGTCCCATAGGCGCCGCTCGAGTGCATAGGCGATGCGGCTTTTGCCGCTGCCGGTGAGGCCGACGAGCAGCACCGTCACCGGCCGCTGGCCGTACCGCTGCTCCCGCTCGGCCGGGGTGACCAAACTCTCGCGGGCCTTCACCGTGGCTACCGGCTCCGCCTGCCGGGCGGCGCCGGCTTCGAGGATCATCCCGGCCCCGACCGTGTAGTTCGTCAGCCGGTCGATGAGGATGAACGCCCCGGTCGCGGCGTTGGTGCGGTACGGGTCGCACGCCAGTGGTTGCGTGAGGCTGAGCTTAACGTGCCCGACCTCGTTGAGTTCCAGCCGGGCAGCGGCCCGATGCTCCAGCGTATTGACGTCGACACCGTACCGGAACGCCGCCACCTCCGCCGCGACCTGCCGGGTGGTGTGCTTCAGCGTATAGGTCTTACCCGGCACCAGTGGCTGCTCCGCCATCCACACCACCGTCGCCTCGATCTCGCTGGACACGTGCGGCGGTCTGTCCGGATGAACCAGCATGTCGCCGCGGCTGACGTCCACCTCGTCGGCCAATGTTACTACCACCGCCTGCGGGGCGAACGCCTCGTCCAGTTCGCCGTCGTATGTCACGATCGACTTCACCCGGCTGCGCTTGCCGGACGGCAAAACCATCACCTCGTCGCCCGTGCGGACGATGCCGGACGCCACGGTGCCGGCGAAGCCGCGGAAGTCGAGGTTCGGGCGGAGGACGTATTGCACGGGGAACCGCAGGTCGGTCAGGTTGCGGTCGCTGGCGATGTGGACCGTCTCGAGGTGGTCCAGGAGGGGAGGCCCGCTGTACCACGGCATCGCGCCGCTCTTCGCCGCGACGTTGTCGCCCTTCAGCGCCGAAATCGGGATGAAGGTGATGTCCGGCAGGCCGAGCTTGGCGACGAATCCGGTGTACTCGTCCTTGATCTTCTCGAACGTCTCTTCCGAATAGCCGACGAGGTCCATTTTGTTGATCGCGACGACGACGTGCCGGATGCCGAGCAGCGATACGATGTACGAGTGCCGGCGGGTCTGCGTCTGCACGCCGTGGCGGGCGTCGATGAGGATGATGGCGAGTTGGCACGTGGACGCGCCGGTGGCCATGTTCCGCGTGTACTGCTCGTGGCCCGGCGTGTCGGCGATAATGAACTTGCGGCGGTCGGTGCTGAAGTAGCGGTACGCCACGTCGATGGTGATGCCCTGCTCCCGCTCGGCCTTGAGGCCATCGGTCAGCAGGGCGAGGTCGATCTCGCCGGCCCCGGTGGTCCCGACCTTCTCGCTGTCCCGCTTCACGGCGGCGAGCTGGTCCTCGTAGATCATCTTGGTGTCGTGCAGCAGCCGGCCGATGAGTGTGCTCTTGCCGTCGTCCACGCTGCCGCAGGTGAGGAACCGGAGCAGCTCCTTCCGCTGGTGGCGGGCGAGGTAGGTGTGGATGTCTTCGTGAGACAGGTCGACCGCTTGCATCTTGTGGGTTCTCAGTCCTCAGTGGAGCCTACATGCGGAGGTTAATCCGCCCGCTGTAGTAATCATCACCCTCGCGTGTGTTCTCCGTTTCCAGGCGCCAGGAGTTCTCGACCTCCTGCACTGCCCGAGTCAGCATTCGGGCGGTGACGTAGGCGTCCCCGATAGCCGAACTCTGCCAGAACGTGACCTCGTGGTTTCCAAGCTGCCGGAGGAAGATACGGCGGGCCACGTCGTGAAAGACTCGCGCCCAGAACTTCTTTTCCTCCACCGTCGGGAACCGCTCGTCCAGGTCGAACCCGATTCCGGGCCATGCCTGCTTCTCGAACCGCCTTAGCTCTTCGACCCACCCGCGCTCCTCGTCTTTACCAGCCGTCTCGGCGGCGAGTTGGAGTGCGAAGGTGATCAGCGCAGATAGTCGCTGATTGGACACCCAGATGAACTGGTCCTTCAGTGAAATGTCACTTGCCACTGCAAGCACTCCCGAATCACGAAACAACCTTTTCCCGACGCCAGTAGCTACTCACTGACCACCGCAGAGCACTCAGAAATACCCTTCGCGCTTCTTCTGCTCCATCGACCCCGCCTCGTCGTGGTCGATCACCCGGCCCTGCCGCTCGGAGTTGCGGGCCAGCAGCATTTCCTCGATGATCTCCGGCAGAGTCGCCGCGGTACTCTCGATCGCGCCGGTGAGCGGGTAGCAGCCGAGCGTGCGGAACCGCACCCGCTTCAGCACCGGTTGCTCGCCGGGCCGCAGCCGCATTCGCTCGTCGTCCACCATGATGAGCGTGCCGTCCCGCTCGACCACCGGGCGGTCGGCGGCGAAGTACAGCGGCACGATCGGGATGTTTTCGAGGTGGATGTACTGCCAGACGTCCAGCTCGGTCCAGTTGGAGAGTGGGAAGACGCGGATGCTCTCCCCCTTGTTGATCTTCCCGTTGTACAGGTTCCACAGCTCCGGCCGCTGGTTCTTCGGGTCCCACTGGTGCAGCCGGTCGCGGAAGCTGTAGACCCGCTCCTTCGCCCGGCTCTTCTCCTCGTCCCGGCGGGCGCCCCCGAACGCCGCGTCGAACTGGTAGTGGTTGAGCGCCTGCTTCAGCCCCTCCGTCTTCATCACGTCGGTGTGCTTCTTCGACCCGTGGTCGAACGGGTTGATGTTCTGGGCCTTCCCCTCCGGGTTGACCCAGACCTTGAGGTCGAGGTTCTGCTCGCGGCAGAACCGGTCGCGGAATTCGATCATCGCCCGGAACTTCCAGGTCGTATCGACGTGCAGGAGCGGGAACGGCAGCCGGCCGGGGTGGAAGGCCTTTTGCGCGAGGCGCAGCATGACGGCCGAGTCCTTGCCGATTGAGTAGAGCATCACCGGCCGCTCGAACTCGGCGGCCACCTCGCGGATAATGTGGACGCTCTCGGCCTCGAGTACTTTCAGGTGGGTCAAGTGATAACTGTTGATGACCATCCCTGCTCCTGTCTTTTCTCGTTCTATCGATAGGCATTCGGGCTCACCACGATGCCTGGCCAAGGCAGTAAAAAAAAGGCATACCGGTTCGACGTACACCGGCGGCATAAATTGCCCCACGACGTTGGGTCGCTTTGGACGGATACCGTTCGCAGGCAGCGGACGAATGCATCGGCGTGACACGTCTGGAACTGAGCTGCCGCCTTTTGTGGCGTCGGGACTGGGAACCGAAACAGGTGCCCGGCCGCCGTTCGGTACCGGTGGATCGACTGAGCGGATGACCGGAGGACCTGCTCGTGGTGGTCGAGCCACCGCGTTCGGAAGTCGGGGAGCGAAACCGGTTCGAAGCCGATGGCGGCGGGAGCCCGGTTTCGAGTTGACCGTTGATCCGCGTCGCGAGCCGTCGACCGGCGGCCTTGTCGGCCTCGACTCGAGTCCGCCGTCGACGACCGTTTTCGTGGTGGAAGAGGTACGAGACTTGGCCGGGCCAGTACCCGGTTACCCTGCCGACGCGGAACGACGGGGCTCGGGATATGCCGTCTTCTTGGAGAACTCTCCCACCACAATTCGAAAGTTCTGAGGACGACTCAGATCGGCAACCGCTCAAGTGGTAAGCCTACAGGACAGCGGAGAGGGCGGGATTCGAACCCGCGGTGCAGTTTTACCCGCACGCCGCTTTAGCAAAGCGGTGCTTTCGACCACTCAGCCACCTCTCCGGCGAACGAAATCTTAGCACCCGGTTCGGACCGGGACAATACGGTGCGTCACGCTGCCAGGCACTCCTTCGTGAATTTGACCGCGGCGGCGATGTCGGCGAACCGCTGGGCCTGGGTACCGATCTCTCGTTCGATGCACAACGGGCCTTGATACCCGACCCGCTTCAGGGTCTGGATGAATGCCCGGATGTTCGCCGACCCTTGACCGAGCGGGACCTCCTGACCCCACTCGCCCGGGACTTTCGGCCGGTGCGCGTCCTTCAGGTGCACGCTCCGGATGTCGGGAGTGAGCAGTTCGACCGCCTTGAGCGGGTCGTCCTTGTCGTACAGGAGCATGTTCGCCGGGTCGAAGTTCACTTTCAGGTTCGGGGATTTCAGGTCGTCGAGCGTCCGGCGAAGGAGGGCTGCCGATTCCTGGCCGGTCTCGAAGGCGACGGTGACGCCGGCCGTCCGCGCCAGGTCCCCGACGAGGGCGAGGGTGTCGAGAAATGATTTCCTCCCCGGGTTACCCACGTCGGGAATGAAGCCGGCGTGCAGCATCAGATCCGCGACGCCGAGTTCCTTCACCCGGGTCAGGGCCCACTTGAACCGGTCGATCCGTTCCGGCCGGGTGGCCGGGTCGCCGAACCCGCCGGTCCGCTCGATGTGCTTCGGGGTCGTGTAGTCCTCGCCCGGGAACCCGAGCATCGCCCCGGACATCCGGAACCCGGCCGCCTTCGCCGCCGCCGGCATATTCTCCCCTTCGTCCCACGCCGCGTGGTGTGGGTCGCCGCAAGCGATCTGGACGAGGTCGACGCCGAGACGGTCGAGAAAACCCTTCAACTCCGGGACGGACTTCACCTGAAGCGACCAACTGCACACGCCGAGGGCGAGGGGTTCGAGGGCCATGGCGCCGTCTCCCGGGGAGGGACATTTATAACCGGAATTTCGGGCCGGACGCGGAAGATTTTCTGAAAGGTTTCAACCGGCCGGGTCCTTTCCCATTGCCCAACCGCACACGCTCCGATCGCCCCGGGAGCGCGGCCGGGGTCGAGAAGGGGTCGCCCACCCTTCTCGACCCCGCGGGCCGGGCATTTTTCGCTACCCCGTCGCATTCCGACCGGAATCCGGTTATTCTCCGGAATTGGTCCTCCCCCGGAGACGAATCATGCGAACCCATACCCTCTCCCGTCGTCGGTTCCTGGCCGCGGCCGGCGCCGCGGCGGTCGTCCCGTCGATCCTCCCGTCGGCCGAGAAGCGGACCGCCGATAAGGTGACCCTCGCGCTCATCGGCGCCGACGGCCGGGGGTGGGAGAACTTCCAGGGCATACGGTCGGAAAACATCGTCGCGATCTGCGACGTGGACGAACCCCGCGCCGCCAAGGCCCGGGCCGTCTTCCCGAACGCCGCCTTCTTCACCGATTACCGGAAGATGTTCGATTCCGCGGCGAAGACGTTCGAGGCGGTGCTGATCGCCACGCCGGATCACTCGCACGCCTTCCCCACCACGACCGCCCTCAAACTGGGTAAGCACGTCTACTGTGAAAAGCCGCTGACCCACACGGTCGACGAAGTCCGGGTGATCCGCAAACTCGCCGCGGAGAAGAAACTGGCCACGCAGATGGGGACGCAGATCCACGCCGGAGACAACTACCGGCGGGTGGTCGAAGCGGTCCAAAGCGGCGGCCTCGGCGAAGTGAACCGGGTCAAGGTCTGGTGCAACAACGCCCCGGTCCCGGGGCGGAAGCTGTCGACGCCGCCGACGAACAAGTTCGACACCGACCTCTGGATGGGCCCGGTGCCCGGCAAGCTGTTCGCGGCCGAGCACCCGTCCGACCGGGGCCACGTTTGGCCCCACTTCAACTGGCGGTACTGGTGGGAGTTCGGCAACGGGTCCCTGGGCGACTTCGGCTGCCACTTCATGGACCTGCCCTTTTGGGCCCTCGGCCTCACCCTGCCGACGAAGGTCACGGCACAGGGGAAGAAGAC
>JADMIO011298059.1_pt1 | contig 25842 bp, 20 predicted proteins | sample 8958161 | NCBI WGS metagenome assembly JADMIO01 (sample SAMN16585339, study PRJNA669376) | soil metagenome | isolation source: Crop rotation soil | place: USA: Cullars Rotation, Alabama | collected 2011 | reverse complement strand
CCCCCCTCCGATCCCTGGTAGCTCATGCCCGCCATCCTACACCCCGAGCCCCCGCGCGTCCCCCTTCCCAACGCCCGCCCCCTTCGTCTAGGCTCCCGGCATGCTAACGCTGACCGATCTCAACCTGGGGCTACGGGATCTCCTCGAAAAGCGAAAGGACGACCTCCTCAAAACGAAGGCTGGCCAATACTACCATCCAATGCTCGAAGAGCAGAAGGGCGCGCTCGACGCCCTCCCGCAGGCCCTCACCGGAGGAATCCCCTTCGCCGCCGAGCTCGACGCCATGGACCTCCGCCACGACGGATACGGCGGAACCATCTACTTCATCACCGAGGCCTATCTTCGTCTCCCCGGGGTCGCCCCTGAGATCCACGCCGCGGCCCAGCGCATCCGCCTGGCCTTCATCCCCGAGCTCAGTGAGCTGAGCGCCCCCTATGCGGTCGAGGCCGAGCGCGCCATCGAGCGCAAACCGCTCCTCGGCACGATGAAGAACGATCTCCTGCTCTTCCCCCTCGCCGGTGGAACCACCCTCCTCGACACCGCGACCTCCTACCTCACGGCTGGCGAGCAGATCAGCGTGATCCTCAGCAATCGCGCCGACGTGCCCAAGGGAGCGCGCAAGCTGGCCGCCCAGCTCCGCTCTGGTCTCCTCGGCCTCCTCGGCCGCCTCCGGGCCGACGTCGTACGAGAGGTGAAGAAGCACCCCGCCTTGCCCCAGGATCTCGAACAGAAAATCTTTGGCTACTTCGATACACTGGAGAGCATGCACCAGGCGCCTTCGGCCAAAGCCGAAGAGAGCGAGCCGCCTGCTGCTCCTCCTGCTGCTCCCCCCGCGGCTCCTCCTGTGACTCCCTGAAGCTCGCTGGCCCCTGGGCTTCTGCCGGAGCCTAGCGGAGGGCTTCGGCGGCGCTGGCTGCAGTGACGGCTTCGTCGTGCCAGCGCTCGAGGGTATCGAGGTCGGCACAGGCTTCGATCCGCGCCTGGTCGTCGGGGCTCACCTCGAGCTTGCGCCTCGCGAGCACGCGGCGGAGCATCGAGCGCGCTTCGTTGAGGAGAGGCGTCTGCAGAAGCTCGGGGTTCAGCTCGAGCATCTTCTCGGCGATCTCCCGCTGGCGCACGCGCACCTCAGGATCCTCGCTTCGCTTGAATTTCTGGAGGAGGTCGTTCCGTACTGCGGTCGTCATGACGGTGTACTGTACCACATCGATCACCCAGTCCAGCGGCCGACGATCGGCGACCCAGAGGATGAACTCCTCCAGCGCCTTGCCCGAGCGGGCGATCAGAAAGGGGATCAGCGCCTCGTGCAGCGGCAGCTCATTTGCCGCGATCCAGAGATAATCGAAGGGGTAGGGCTGCACCCGGTAGCAGCCGGGCGCCACGCGGTGGAGCGTGCGCCGCTCGGCGAGGGCCAGAGGCACGTAGGGCGCGACGACCCAGGCCGGCTCTTCGCCTACCCAACGGTCCTTCTCGGACTCGTTGCGCTGGATCTGCCGGGCCAGTCGGCGAAGATCGATGCGATCGAGCGGAAGGGCATCCAGGTGGTCGCCGGGCATTTTCACTTCGAGCATGATTTCCAGATGTCCCCGGGTCTCCGACCAGGGCCCGGGGAGCGCGGCGAGGGCCTCCGGGTTGCGGACCATGAGCAGGCCGTCGCCCTTGACCGAGATCAAGCCGATCTCCGGGGCGTCGACGCGGACGGCGCCGCCGCCGGTGACGCGTTCGGCGTCGGAATCGAAGATACGTTTGGCGAGCTGCTCGGGTTGACCCATGGGCGGGAGGGCGTAGCAGACCGCTCGCGAGGCGGCCAGATAGATGCGGGAAAAGGCCGCGTTATCAGCTCGGCATAAAGAGCAGCCCCCCTATTGCAGGTGCTTCTTCTTCCCCTTCTTCACCCGCCGAGACTCCTCCACCACCCCCTGCGGAACATGAAGAATATGAAACCTCCCCGAGCGAGCCAGAGGATCACTCTGCTTGGCCCGCTCCCGGGCAAGCTCCATGAACCGAGCCTGAGCCCGCACCGGAGTCGCCCCCGGCGTAGGAAAGAGCTTCGTATAACTCCCATCCCGCCCGAGCTCCCAGGTCTTCACGCTGTCGGTGAAGAGCAGATCGATGACGCTCACGATCCGATCCCGCACCGCCGGGTCGAGGATCGGAATCAACACCTCGACCCGCCGATGGAAATTCCGAGGCATCCAGTCGGCGCTGGAGACATAAACCTCCTCGGCGCCGCCGTTGTGAAAGCGAAACACCCGCTCATGCTCGAGGAAGCGATCGATGATCGCCCGCACCTGGATCCGATCCGAGAGCCCGGGGATCCCCGGCCGAAGGCAGCAAATCCCCCGGATGGCCAGGCGGATGTCCACCCCCGCCTCCGACGCGGCATAGAGGGCGTCGATCACGTCGACGTCCACGAGAGAGTTCATCTGGGCGATGATCTGCCCCTTCTTGCCCGCTCGGGCGTGCGCGGTCTCGCGAGCGATCAGGCCGAGCACGGCCTCATGAAGCCCGAGCGGCGCGACCACGAGCCGGTTCCACTTCGATGGAGCGCTGTAGCCGGTGAGCAGATTGAAGAGCGAGGTCACGTCTTCGCCGATCTCCCGGTTGGCGGTGAAGAGCCCGAGATCGGTATAAATCCGCGCCGTCTGCGGGTTGTAGTTGCCCGTCGAGAGGTGCACATAGCGCCGGAGCCGATCGGCCTTCTCCCGGCGAACCACCAAGAGGGCTTTCACATGGGTCTTCAGGCCCAGGAGCCCATAGATCACCTGCGCCCCGCTCTGCTCCAGCGTGCGCGCCCACTGGATGTTGCTGGCCTCGTCGAAGCGGGCCTTGAGCTCGACGATCGCCGTCACCTGCTTCCCGCTCTCGGCCGCCCGCGCCAGGGCCCGGACGATGGGCGAGTCGCCCCCGGTGCGATAGAGCGTCTGCTTGATCGCCAGCACGTTGGGATCGTCCGCGGCGCGCGAGACGAACTCCACCACCGGGTCGAAGGAGTCGTAGGGGTGATGGAGGAGCACGTCCCGCTCGCGGATCACGGCGAAGATGTCTTCGGCCTCGCGTAGCGGCGGCGTCACCTGGGGCGCGAAGGGCTCGTCGCGCAGCTCGCGACGCTCGTCGTCGGCCACGATCCCGATGAGATCGGTGATGTAGAGCGGACCCTGCACCCGGTAGACGGCGAGGGTGTGGTCGACGTGGATCGCCTTGCAGAGGCGCTGGACGCTGGCGTCGACCCCCTCGCCGATCCCGATCTCCACCCGCACGGCGTTGCCGCGATCGCGCCGCCGGAGCTCGGCCTGGATGGTCTGGAGCAGGTCTTCCCCCTCCTCTTCGTCGATCTCCAGGTCCCAGTTGCGGGTGACGCGGAAGGCGTAGGTGCCGCGCAGACGGGCCGAGGGGAAGAAGTCTTTCACGTGTCGGGCGATCACGTCCTCGAGCAGCACGAAGGCGCGCTGGGTGCCCTCGAGACGCACCCGCATCAGGCGGCTCAGCATCGCTGGGACCTGGATCACGCCGAAGCCGGGCTCCTGCCCATCGTGCTCCCGCGAGAACATGATCCCGAGGTTGATGGTCTTGTTGCGCAGGTGGGGGAAGGGGTGGCCGGGGTCGATGGCGAGGGGCGTCAGCACCGGGAAGATGTCGGTGCGAAAGCGCTCGTCGAGGGCGGCGAGATCGGGGGGGGCGAGCTCTTCGGGCCGGACGATCACGATGCCGGCGCGCTTGAGGCCGGGGATGATCTCGCTGTTCCAGAGCTTGTAGGCGTTGTCGACCAGGGCGTGGACCCGGGCGCTGATGGCCACGAGCTGCTCGTGGGGGAGGAGGCCGTCCGGGGGCTGCTCGGTGATGGTCCGGAGGATCTGGGCCTGGAGGCCCGCGACGCGGACCATGAAGAACTCGTCGAGGTTGGAGAAGAAGATCCCCAGGAATTTCAGCCGCTCGAAGAGGGGCACCTCCGTCGAGGCGGCCTCGGAGAGGACCCGGGCGTTGAACTCCAGCCAGGAGAGCTCGCGGTTGAGGTAGTGCGCCGGGTCGCCGGGGTCGAAGAGGACGCTCGAGGGGGAGCCGGACGAGACGGGGCCGGAAGAGAGCGGGCTCGGGATGGAGACCGGGGGCGGAGGCGGGGTGCCAGGCTCGGCGAGGGGGGGCAGATCGTTGGACACGGCGGGCGAGTGTAGTCCAGGAAGCGCCTCGATTGGTGACAGGTCGGCGTCAGCCTCCACCCACGAAATGCACGACCTCCAGGATATCCCCCTCCGCTAGCCCCGCGCTGCCATGCTCGGCCCGGGGCACGACCTCCCCATTCCGCTCCACCGCGACCGGCCCCTCGGTGAGCGTAAGCAGCTCGATCAACCCCCGCACCGTGGTCCCGACCGGGACCTCCTGCCCCTCGCCGTTCACCGTCACCCGCATGGCTCAGTCCTCCCCCTCATCGCGCTCGCCGCCGAAATCGAACGCCACCTGCCGCAGCGAGATCGCCGCGTCGAGATCGCCGCAAATCTCCCGGAAACGCCGCGCTCCGCGCACGTAGTGGGCCGCCCCCTCGATCCCCAGCAGGGCCTCTTCGGGGGTCACCTCGCGGATCACCCGGGCGGGCGTCCCCCGCACGAGCGAGTTCTTGGGGATCACCGTCCGCGCCGTCACCACCGCGCCGGCCGCGATCACCGAGCCCTCGCCGATCACGCAGTTGTCGAGGAGGATGCTCCCCATCCCGATCAGGCAGCGATCGCCGATGGTGCAGCCGTGGAGGATGGCCCCGTGCCCCACCGTCACGTCGGCGCCGACCGTGGTGGTCGAGATCTTCTGCGTCAGGTGAACGCAGGCCAGGTCCTGGATGTTGGTGCGAGGGCCGATGCGGATCGCTCCGATGTCACCTCGGAGCACGGCCCCGAACCAGACGCTGGCTTCGTCTTCGAGGACCACGTCTCCGATCAGGGTGGCGTTGGGAGCGACGAAGACCCCGCGGCCGATGCGGGGCCGGTGGTTGCCAAACGGGAGGGTCAGGGCCATGACTCAGGCTCCTTCTGCGACGACGGGTAGCGAACGGCGCGCGGGCTTGTCGAAGGCCCGGGGCTTTGCGGCGGCGCGAGCCGAGGCGCTGAGCTCGCCCTGGAGCGAGTGCTTGTTGCTGCGCACCACGGTGACCTCGACGACCTCTCCGGAGAGGGCGAGGTCGGCCGCGCCGCTGATATGGACGATCTCGTTCTGCTCGCTCCGCCCCGACCAGAGGTCGCCCTTGTCCTTGTCGAAGCCCTCGACCAGCACCCGCTGGCGCGTGCCGACGAGGCCCGCGAGGTGCGTCCCCAGGAGCTCTTCGCTCAGGGCAAAGAGGCGCGCGAGCCGCTCACTCTTCACGGCCTCGGGCACGTCGTCGCCCAGCTTGAGCGCCGGGGTGAAGGGGCGCGGCGAGTACTTGAAGCCGAAGAGGCCCTTGAAGCCGACCTCGCGCACCAGGGTGAGCGTCCGCTCGAAGTCGTCGTCGGTCTCCCCGGGGAAGCCCACGATGATGTCCGTCGAGAGGGTGAGCCCGGGGACGGCTCGCGTTAGCTCGCCGGTGCGCTCCAGGTATTCGGCGCGGGTGTAGCGGCGGATCATCCGCTTGAGCAGCCGATCGCTGCCCGACTGCACGGGCAGGTGCACGTGCCGCGGGAGGAGCGGGAGCTCGGCGTGCGCGCGGATGAGCGAGGGCGTGAGGTGGCGCGGGTGGGGGCTCGTGTAGCGGAGGCGGCGGAGCGCGGGCACGCCCGCGGCGATTCTCCGGAGCAGAGCGGCGAATTCGCTCTCGTCCGGATCGTCTTCCGAGGCCCCGGGCGCGGGCGGGAGGGCAGAATCGGGGTCGCGATAGCTGTTGACCGTCTGGCCGAGCAGCGTCACCTCGCGCACGCCGGCCTCGGCCAGGGCGGCGATCTCGGCGACGATCTCGGCGCTGGGCCGGTAGCGCTCCGGGCCGCGGGTGTAGGGGACGATGCAGAACGAGCAGCGCTCGTCGCAGCCCTTCATCACGGTGACGAAGGCCGTGGGGGCGCCACCGGCCACGGAGAGAGCCGTCAAAAAGCGAGGGGACTCCACGTCGAAGACGGTGTGGACCGTGGGGAGGCCGCCCAGGTTGAGGTCGTCGAGGAGGCGGGGAAGATCGGGGATGTTGTCGGGGCCGACCACCAGATCGATGCCCCGCATCTGCTTGAGCAGGCGCTCGCCCTCCTGCTGGGCCACGCAGCCGGCCACCACCAGCACCAGATCGCGCTTGTCTTTCTTCTGCTTGGCGAGCCGCCCCACCTCGCTCCGGAGCTTCTGCTCAGCCTTCTCCCGCACGCTGCAGGTGTTCAGGACGATCACGTCGGCCTCCCCGGGGGGGACCTCGGCGTAGCCGGCCCCCCGGAGCACCTCGTGCATCCGCTCGGAGTCGTGGACGTTCATCTGGCAGCCGAACGTCGTGATGGCGTACGAGGGCATCGGGGCCTTCTCCCTAACAAACCGGCAGGGCCCTGGCCACCGCCGATTGACGGAGCCGGGGCAGGATCCTAGCCTCGCGCCGAGTCCCGGGCCACGGCCCGCGGGGGATGGGGGCAGAGAAGAGGAGAGCACGATGTCGGCGGCGAAGTACGAGAACCTGGTCGATATGTTCGAGCGCTCGGTGAAGGCCTACGGGTCCCGCGAGCTCTTCGGTACCAAGGTCAGCGGCCAGTGGAGGTGGACGAGCTACGCCGAGGTCGGCAAGCTGGTCGAAGAGTTCCGCGGCGGCCTGGCCTCGCTCGGGATCAAGCGGGGCGACTGCGTGGCCATCATCTCCAACAACCGGGTCGAGTGGGCCGTGGCCGCCTACGCCTGCTACGGCCTCGGCGCCGCCCTCGTGCCGATGTACGAGGCCCAGCTCCCGAAGGAGTGGGCGTTCATCGCCAACGACTGCAAGGCCGTCGCGGTGATCGTCGCCACCGCCGAGATCCAGGGCAAATTCAACGAGCTACTCGAGAAGGTCCCCTCGATCAAGCACGTGATCGGCTTCGCCCTCCCGAAGACCGACCCGCTCTCGTACGCGGCCCTGCTCGAGGCCGGGAAGGCTGCCCCGGTCCCGGCGATCCACCCCGAGCCCAAGGACACGTCGTGCCTCATCTACACCTCGGGCACGACCGGCAACCCCAAGGGGGTGATCCTCTCGCACGCGAACCTGGTCTCCAATGTCAACGCCGTGCAGAGCCTGTTCCCGCTGGGCCCTGAAGACCGCAGCCTCTCCTTTTTGCCCTGGGCCCACTCCTTCGGCCACACCTGCGAGCTCCACTGCCTGATCTCCCGCGGGGCCTCGATGGCCATCTGCGAGGCGGTCGACAAGATCGTCGCCAACCTCCCCGAGGTAAAGCCCACGGTGCTGATGAGCGTCCCCCGGATCTTCAACAGGATCTACGACGGGGTGAACAAGCAGATGACCGAGAAGCCGGCCGTGGTGCAGAAGCTCTTCCACGCCGGGCTCAAGGCCTCGAGCAAGAAGAAGAAGGGCGAGCCGCTCGGGCTGATCGAGAAGGCCACGCTGGCCATCGCCGACAAGGTGGTCTTCTCGAAGATCCGCGACAAATTCGGTGGTCGCCTCAAGTACGCCTTCAGCGGCGGCTCGGCCCTCTCGCGCGAGGTGGCCGAGTTCATCGACAGCCTGGGGATCACCGTCTACGAGGGCTATGGCCTCACCGAGACGAGCCCCATCGCTACGGCCAACCGCCCGGGCGGGCACCGGATCGGCAGCGTGGGTCAGCCCCTCCCCGGGGTGAAGGTGGTCATCGACAAGGCCGCCTCCGGCGACCCCAAGCACGGGGAGATCGTGGTCTATGGCCCCAACGTGATGGTGGGCTATCACAACCGCGACGAAGAGAACAAGGCCGTCTTCACCGAGGATGGGGGCTTCCGCACCGGCGACCTCGGCTACCTCGACGACGACGGCTTCCTCTACATCACGGGCCGGATCAAGGAGCAATACAAGCTCGAGAACGGCAAATACGTGGCCCCGGCCCCGCTCGAAGAGTACCTCAAGCTCTCGCCGTTCATCATCAACGCCATGGTGTACGGGGACAACAAGCCCTTCAACGTGGCCCTGATCGTCCCCGACCTGGACGCCCTCAAGAAATGGGCGAGCGCCCAGGGGATCTCGGCCGAGTCCGACGCGAAGCTGCTCGAGAACGCCAAGGTGAAGGAGCACATGCAGGCCGAGGTCGACAAGGCCTCGGGGGAGTTCAAGGGCTTCGAGCGGATCAGGAAGGTTTTCCTCACCGCCGAAGATTTCACCACCCAGAACGACATGCTCACGCCCTCGCTCAAGCTGAAGCGGCGGGTCGTCTGGCAGAAGTACGGGCCGCAGATCGAGGCGCTCTATGCCGAGGCCAAGGCGACCAAGGGCGCCTCTGCGGCGGCGAACTGACCTCAACCACAGATAGCCGGAGAATGAAAAATTGGTGAATTGGCGAATTAAGAATGCTGAACTCCGGAGACATTCTTAATTGGTAATTCTCTATTCACCAATTCTTCATTCTCCGGATCTCCGAGCGATGACCCCCCCAAAAGAGCTCCCTCCGCACTCTGCCCATCCTCGACTTCCCCACTCAGGCCGATCTGGCGGGGTGATTGGAGGCAAACCACGCCTCGTCCCCAGGTATCTGGTTGCGCCCCGCCAAGAAGGCCGAGACGCGGGAGAGGCGCATCCAGGTGCTCATCGCGATGTTGAAGAAGAAAGAGAAGCTGCACCCTTGAAGGAGCGCTCACGATCTTCGTACGCTCTTTCCAGATCGGAATTCAACGCAAAGCCCCCCAAGGGGCGACGCGCCCCTGCGGGCTTTGCGTTAACTCCGATCCGAGAACCCCCGTTCGCGGATCGCGACCGTCCCTTCAGCCGGAGAGGAGCGCATAGCGCGCCATCTTCTGGAGCGCGGGCTCGAGCTTCTCCGTCACCAGGGCTCGAATCTCCTCGGCATCGGTGACGAGCACGCCCTCCCGCTGAAGCGCGAGCCGCCCCTCCAACGCGTCCCCCGAGAGCAGCTCGATGAGCGAGGCCCGATCGTGCTCCCCATCGAGCCGCTGAAGGAGCCGATAAGCAAAGGCATCATCGATGGAAATATTCTTGTGCCAGAAGCTGGTCACGCAGTTGCTCCCCTGCGCCTGGAGCCGGGCGACCACGCTCGCCAGGGGCTTCTCCCCCGCCGAGAGCACGAAGCTCGGCTCGTGGAGGTGAAGCTCCAGCATGTTGCCGCCGTAGGCCATGATCACCATCTCCCCGAGATCCTGCTCCTCCTGCGCGAGCGTCTCCTCGTCGGGCTCGGACACCCCCCCGGGCCGGAGGCGCGCGCGCACCGCCGAGAGCAGCTCGGTAAAGCTCAGGGCCCGCGGAGAGACCTCGGCGAGCTCCACCATCGCCGCCTTGGCCAGGGGGAAGGCCATCCCCACCGTGGTCCCGGAGAGGCTCTTGAACCTCTCGACGTTGGTGCTCAAAATATCAGGAGCTGCCGAGACTGGCTTGGCCAGCGAGAGCACCCGGAAGCTCTGGGCCCGCGCCGCGTCGAGCTCCCGGATCAAGGGCACGTCACTCCGACAGACCAAGGTCTGCCGAAAGGCCCGGCAGCTCAAAAAATCGAGGTATTGCTCGCAGGTCACCAGATCCCCCGAGCCGCGCAGCGTCTCGCGCACCGGGGGCGCGTAGAGCTGATCCTGCATGTCGGCGAAGAGGGCCTCTCCCAGGTACTTGAGCCCCCGGCGCGAGGCCCGCTCCACCACCTCGTGGAAATAGAAGGGCTCGTTCAGGGTGCTCAGATCGTCGTGGAGCAGCACCTCGTCCGTCAGCTTGCCGATGCGCTCGACCTCCCCCTTGAGCAGGCTCGCATAGAGAGGGTTGTTGGACGGTATCGAGTTTGCCAGGAACGAGGCGAGCGCCCGGGCCTGGCCGGTGCGGCGGCTGGGCTCGGCGAGGTCCCGCACGTGGAAGCGCATCATGTCCCGGAGCATCTTCCGGATATGACAGCCGGGCAGGGCGTTGTAGCTGATGTAGCCCACGCCGTTCGGCGCGAGCAGCTCGCCCATCACCTCGAAGATCTTGTCCTGGACCGCTCGAGGGACCCACGAGAGCACCCCGTGGGCGATGATGTAATCGAAGGTCCCGTCGGTGGGGCCGAGGTCCATGATGTCCTTGTGCTCGAGGCGAAGGTTTTTCAAACCCAGCCGCTCGATCCAGGGCTGCCCTTCGGCGATCTCCCGGGACGAGATGTCGATACCCAGGAAGCTCGCCCCGGGCAGCGCGTGGGCCATGGGGACGAGGTTTCCCCCGCTGGCGCAGCCGAGCTCCAGCACCCGGCAGGTCTCGATCGGCGCGGGCTGCATCCCGAAGAGGGTCGCGACGGTGGCCAGGCGATCGGGGTGGGTCTGCTCGAAGGCGCCGCTCGGATAGGGCACCTCGTCGTAGCTCTGCTCTACGGCGCTCTCGCTCATATATATCCTCGCTCAGCGGGCGCAGCGGAAGCCAAGGCTGTCGCTGCGCTCGTTCGGGTTTCCATAGCCTCGGTAGGTCGTTCGATGGTTGCAGTGATAGGCGACGTCCCCCGACCAGCCTCCCCCTCGGCTGATGCGTTGCGACTCGTTACAGCTCTCCGTCCCGTACTCGCAATGGTAGCTGCTCGTCCACTCCCAGACGTTGCCGGCCAGGTCGAGGACGCCAAAAGGGCTCTTCCCGGCCGGGAAGCTCCCGACCGGGGCCGTGCTCGGCCAGGCATCCCGCCCCTCGTAGTCGGCGGCCCACTCTTCATGATGAGCGCGCCCGAGGGTGAGGCACTCCTCACCGCAGCCGTTCAAGAGCGGGGCGGCGGGCTCCTGATCACCCCAGGGGTAGTGCGTGCCCCGGGTGCCCCGGGCCGCATACTCCCACTCTTCCTCGGTGGGCAGCCGCTTGCCCACCGAGCGGCAATAACCGTCGGCCTCGTCCCAGGTGACGCAGTTCATCGGGTGGCTCAGCCGATCTTCGCGGGCGCCGTTGCAGAAGGTCTTGTGCACGTTGGCGACGTCCGACTGGACACCGACCCAGGAGACGGCGATCTCGATCCTCGGGCACTTCTTCCTGGCCACGCACTCGCGATACTGTCCCACCGTGACCTCGGTGAGATCGAGCTCGAAGTCCTGGACCGTCACCGTGTGGACCGGCCGCTCGTCACCCTCTCCGTCGTCCGAGCCCATCTCGAAGACCCCCCGGGGGATGGACACCATCTTTACGGGGCCCGCGTCCTCGGGCGGAGGCACCTCGACGGGGGCGAGCTCCACCGCCGTCCCGACCGGGGGCACGCACACCTCGTTGGGCGCCACGGTCCCTCCGCAGGCGTCGGAGCGGGCGGGGGGGCTCACCGGGGTAGGGCCCGAGGCGCAGCCGGTGAGCGCGATCAGCACGGCGAGGAGGGGCTTCTTCATTCGTAGTGTACCGATTCGGCCGAGTTCGTCTTGGCGGCCTGACCTGCAGGATAGAACGAAGCGAGGAGCGAAATCACGAAGGCCCCGCCGATGGTGAAGGCGACGTAGGTGAGGGGCAGCTCGAACTCGACCTCGAAGGCGCTCACCACCTTGAGCGCGCCGATCGCCGCGTAGCCGAGCGGCACCCCGAGCAGCGCCGCGAGGGAGCCGCCGAGCAGGCCGATGAAGCCGCCCTCCATCAGGATGAGCCTCCGCACCTGGGAGGAGGTCATCCCGAGCACCCGGTAGAGCGCGATCTCCCGCTGCCGCGAGCGCACCGAGAGCACCATTTGATTGGCCACGCCCACCGCGGCGAGCACGCTGGTCAAGGCGAGGATGATGTCGAAGATCAAAAAATCGCGCCCGGTCTCGATGACCCGGTCGTCCTCGAAATCTTCCCCGACGATCAGGTGCATCGAGCGGTCTCTCTTGAGCTCCGCGCTGAGCTCCCGAAAATCCGGCGTGGCGCCGGGGTGCTCGGCGTCCACCACCATGGTGACCGAGCCGAGCGGGGTGACATAGGGGCTGATGAGCCTCCAGTCCCCGTGGTCGATGACTCCATAGGTCTTGCTGTTTCGATAGGGCCCGATCATCGGGGTATAGCCGATGTCGTCCGTCACCCCCACGACCTCGAGCGTCCGCCCCCCGGCCTTGCCTTCGAGCTCCAGCACGTCTCCCACGTTGACCCGGTAGCGGCGGGCCATCAACTTGGAGAGGATGATCTTCCCGGGCCCGAGGCGTTTGGTCATCTCGACCAGATCCGGTCGGCCCAGCGCCTCGGCCACCCGCACGAGCTCGCTCGAGACCACCGCATGAACGGCGTTGGGCCAGGGGGTGCGCCCCGTGAACTGGGCCTGCGCGTAGCGGGCGGGCAAGGGCAAGATAGCCTCTTTCTCCCGGAGCTCATCCACGAGGATCGCCTTGGGAATGGCAGTCTCCGCTGGCTCCGGGGGAGGCGCCACAGGCGTTACCCGCGCGATTTCCTGGGGTTTGTCCTCGTTCCCGTTCCCGTTCCCGTTCCCGTTCCCGTTGCGTTCGGGAAGGGGAACGGGAACGGATTTGGGCGGGAGCAGGCGATAGGGATTGACCGGGAGGATAAAGGCCCTGTCCTTGATGGCCCCCTCGGCCCAGGTGAGGACCTCTTGCTTGAGGGCGTGGGTGGCGATGTGGAGGGAGAGCAGGAGGGCAAAGACCAGCATCACCCCGCTCACCGCCCAGCCGAGCTCGTGGCCGGTGTGCTCGATCCGCCGCTGGGTGAGGAGCCGCTCCGCCGCCGGGCCGCTCGGATAGAGGCGGACGAGCTGCGCGCCCAGGCGACGGACCAGCTCGGGGACGAGCAGCAGAGTCAGGAGCGAGGCCACGCAGACCAGGCCCGCCTCGAGGACGAAGAAGGTGAGAGAAGGGAGGGCGTCTTTGAAGAAGGGGCGCAGCAGGATATAGACCAGCAGCATGAAGGGGATAGCCACCAATGTTATCCCGCTGGTGCGCTTGGCGATGGCCGCCCGCCCCTGCTGCTCGAGGAAGCGGGGTCGCAGCGCCTCGGCCACGTTGAGGCGCAGCATGTCGCGCGCCGGGCGGAGCACGCCGAGCACCGCCATGAAGGCGCCGATCACCGAGATCCGCAGCATCGCCCCGTAGGGATAACGGAGGGCGCGGAGGACGATCCGGGAGCGTCCCGTGGTGGTGATGCCCGCCCGGGCGGCGATATAGGCGAGGGGGATCGCCATCAGGAAGCCCAGCACCGCGCCGAGGATGCCGATCAAGACCGCCTCGCGGACGAAGATCGCCGCCACCTGCCGGGGCTGCGCGCCCAGGCTGCGCAGGAGGGCCGCCTCGCGCCTCCGTTTGTCGATGATCACCCCGAAGGTGAAGAAGACGATCAGCGCGCCGACCAGGAAGGCCGAGAGCGACCCGAGCCGGATCGCCGAGCGCATCACCTGATAGTCTTCGTGGGTCTCGACCTTGATGTCCCGGGCGCGGGTTACGCCTCCTCCCTTTCGCACGCCGTGAAGCGCGATGGTCCCCTTCTCGAGCGGCATGTTGGGGTTGGTGATCGAAGAGCGCGCCTCCATCCGGGTGGTGTTGACGTCGAGCACCAGGACCACGTTGACGGTCGCCGTCCCGAGGGCGACGCCAAGGATGGCCGCGATCGTCCCGAAGCGGTCGCTGCGCAGGTTGCGCGCCGTGAGCAGGCGGACCATCCCGTCGAAGAGGATCCGCCAGAGGGGGATTTGATCGACCGGCGCCTCGGGGGGCTCTGCCGTTGGCTCCATGACCCCTCAGATCCCCAGTGATTTCAGGCGATCGTGCACCGCGGCCGAGGAGACCTCGGCCCCGGCGAGGGCGGCCTCGTCGCAGAGGGCGCCGTCTTTCATGAAGACCACCCGATCGGCGCGGGCCGCGTCTTCCGGGTTGTGGGTCACGAGGAGCATGGCGCTCGAGGTCTCTTTGAGGATCTCGGCGAGCAGGGCCATGATCCTCCGCCCGGTGGCCACGTTGACGTTGCCGGTCGGCTCGTCGGCGAGCACCAGCGAGGGCTTGCGGACCAGGGCGCGGGCGATGGAGACGAGCTGCATCTCCCCGCCCGAGAGCTGCCCCGGGAGGTGATTCTTGCGCCCGCTCATCCCCACCCGCTCGAGCGCGCGATCGACCTCGTCGTGCTCGGCTCTGGCGCCGTCGATGAGGAAGGGGAGGAGCACGTTCTCCCGGGCGGTGAGGTTCGAGACCAGGTTGAAGAACTGATAGACGATGCCGATTCGCCGCCTTCGGAGGAGGGTGCGGCCGAGGTCGTCGAGCTTGGCCATGTCCCCGCCGAGGACCCGGATCTCGCCCTTGTCGGGGACGTCGAGGCCGGCGATGCAGTTGAGCAGCGTGCTCTTGCCGACGCCGGAGGGGCCCATCACCGCGCACATTTCGCCGACCGGGATCTCCAGATTGACCCCCTTCAGCACCTCGAGGCGGCTCTCGCCGAGGGCGTAGGTCTTACCGACGTCGCGAATGAGCAGCGCCGGGGCGTCCCGCTCGTTTGGGCTCACTTCTTTGGGCTGAAGGTCCATTGACCACCGTCGGTGGGGCTCGTGCCGTTGCCCCAGTTGCCCTTGAGGCTGCCGTCCGGCTGGCGCTGGAGCAGGGCCTTGCCGCTGGCGCTGCCCTCTTTCCAGGTGCAATCGAGGACGTCGCCCGCCGCGGTGCAGGCGAGCGATCCGCCCGGATAGGTGGCGGTGACGTTGGTCCCGGTCTGGACGAAGACCGTGTCCCCCCAGGCCGCGCGGTAGGTGCCGGTCACCCCGGGGTCTTTCTTCTCGACGACCGAGGCGCTCGGGGCGGGCGCGCTCGTCGAGGCGCCAGCGAAGCTGGGTTTGTCGCCGTTCGAGCAACCGCTGCCGGCCGCGAGCAAGAGGGCCCCCCACGCAATCGTCGCGCGCTTCATCGTCGTTCCTTCCGCGTCGAGCGGACCTTCACCCTAGCCGCGCGGCGAGAGCTCGGCAACGGCAGAGGCCCCGGAGCGAAATCCGCCCCACCGATCCGAGCGGGATTGAACGGGTGGGCGAAGGTTGGTACTGAGAGCCCGTTCGTAAGGAGAAGCGATGCGCGTTGGAATCTGCGGCTACCCGGGATCAGGAAAATCGACGGTGTTCACGGCGCTCGCGCCCGGCGGTAAGACCGATCGGGAGGTGGCGTACGGGAACATCAAGGTGCCGGACGAGCGCGTCGATTTCCTGGCGGCGGTCTTCAAGCCCAAGAAGACGACCTTCGCCGAGATCACCTTCCTCGACGTGGGCGGCACCGGCGGCCGTGCCGGCGGCGCCTTCCCGCCCGAGGTGCTCCAGGCGATGCGCAACGTGGAGGTGCTCGTCCACGTCGTCCGCGGCTTCGAGAACCCCTCGCTGACGACCCCGCCCGACCCGGTGCGCGACGAGCGGATGTTCAACGACGAGCTGCTCCTGCTCGATCTCGGCCTCCTCGAGAAGCGCGGGGAGCGCTTCAAGAAGGAGGCGAAGAAGGGCCCCGAGGTCGACGTGACCAGGAAGTGCATCGACCACCTGGAGAAGGGCGAGCCGCTCCGGACGCTGACCCTCGCCGAGGAGGAGCTCAAGGCCCTCGGCCCCGGGATCCAGCTCCTCTCGCTGACGCCGCTGATCACGCTCTACAATTTCTCGGAAGAGGCCTGGGCCGACGCGGCCAACAAGGCGCTGCGCGAGACGAAGAAGGGCGCGAGCTCGGCCACGATGGCGATCTGCGGGGCGATCGAGGCGGAGATCGCCGGGATGGCGGTCGACGAGCAGGCCGAGTTCCTCCAGGGCCTCGGGCTGGGCGAGCCGGCGCGCAACGGCTTCATCAAGACGGCCTACGGGCTGCTCGATCTGATCAGCTTCCTCACGGCCGGCCCTGATGAGTGCCGGGCCTGGCCCATCCGCCGCGGGACGGTCGCGCGCAAGGCGGCGGGCAAGGTGCACAGCGACATCGAGCGCGGCTTCATCCGCGCCGAGATCTACCGCCCGGAGGACCTCAAGGTGGCCGGCTCCGAGGCGGTGCTGAAGACGCAGGGGAAGATCCGCGTCGAGGGCAAGGAGTACGTGATGCAGGACGGGGACGTGGTGAACTTCCGCTTCAACGTTTGAGCGGGTAGGGGGGGCCGCTCAAGCCTTGGCTGCCGCGTCGTCGTCGGGATCGCCGTCGTCGGCGACGATGGTCCCTTCGCGGGCCAGCGCAGGGTAGAGGCTGTCGAGGAACGCTTTCCCGAGCGGCTTTTCGAGGCTCCGGTTCATCTGCTCGAGGCCGAGGCGGAGGGCGTCGATTGCCGTCGAGAGGGCGGCCCGGAGCGGGGCGCGCTCGCGGGTCTCGAGGTTGCTGGAGGCCTCGTTGAAGCCCTCGAGGATCGCGGCGGCGTCGCCGAGCTCGTCGGCGTGGACGTTGAGCGAGGCGACGGCCCGGCCCATGGCCCGCACGGCCGAGGAGGCCTCCCGGGTGCGCTCGACGATGGTCGCGGAGGCCTCGGGGTGACCCTGGGAGCGGCGGGTGCGGTCCGGGGAGAGGGCGCCCTCGGCGCCGAGGGGGAGCAGGGTCTTCTCGGCGCGGGCGCGGGCGTCTTCGCAGAGGAAGCTGCCGACGCGCTGCATGCCCCGGAACTGGACGCGGCGCCGCTCGAGGAAGTCGCGGTAGGGCTTGACGGCGTTGCTGAGGATGGTGACCAGGCCGCGCAGCTTGATCGATTCGTCGAGGAGGAGCTCGCGCTCGGGCTGGGTCAGGCGGGCGTTGTGCTCGTAGTGCGCCTCCAGGGTGGCGAGGATTTCGCGCGCCCAGCGGAGGTGGCGGAGGCCGGAGGCGCTCCTTGCGAGTTTTTCCATGGGGGAACGCTGGCCGGAGAGGGCGGGGGGCGTCAACTGTCAACAGCGAGCACGCCGGTCCGGGGCAGGGCCTCGGCCACGGAGACCTCGGGAGGTGGCGGCGCTTGTCGGAGCGGTCCAGCGGTTCTAGGGTCGAAGGCGCGTCCCTAGGCGCGAGAGTCTCGACAAGCTGAAGATGGTGGGCCCGGTGAGGGTGCCAATTGGCAGGTTACCATGACCCCTGATGAAATTGACGCCATCATCGAGACCGAGACCGACCACCTCGCGAGCTGCGCTGCCCGCGGGGATGGTCTCCGCGATCAGCTCGTCGAGATGCGGCGCCTGCTCGCGCTCCATGGCCCCGAGCTGATCCCGCACCTGGGCTGGGAGCGTCCATCCAAGCACGAGTCGGACTTCGTCGCGGCCTGGATCGACCTGCACGTGAAGCGCGGCGAGGACGACCCGAACGACGATCTCCTGCTCGCCCACCTCGCCTCTGGCATCGAGCAGAACGCCCGCGCCGCCGCCGTCGGCCTCCGCTACTTCGGTGATCGCGCCCGCCCGCTGGCCCTATCGCTCGCGCGCCGCTTGAAGGCCGGAGGCGCGGGTGGTCTGTCGCACGCCTTCGGCCTGACCGCCGTTTACTGGGGGCTCCGGGGCTATCTCTACCCTGACGCCCTGAAGCTCGCCGCTTCGGCGGGACTCCTGCCGAGCGCGCCGCCGTTGGCGTTCCACGTGCTGTCGAACCACGTCGGGAACGACGCCTCCGAGCCAGCCCTGTTCTACAAGGCGCTGGAGCTCGCGGGCGTGGCCGTCTGCTTCGACCGGGAACGCGGAGGCGAAAACGACCGGCTCGTGGGCTCGTTTGCCCTGGCGACCTCCGGGGTCTTTACCCCGACAGACCTTTGGCAGTCGCAGCCTCGTCCCGCGCCGGGGAGGCCCACCTACGAAGAGGTCGAGGTCGCGTTCACCTGGAACGGCGCCCGCACGACCTTCGTGGCGGAGTACCTCGGTGACCTGGTCGACGACCGGGCCGTCGCCCGGGCGATCAACGGGGCACTCGCCGCCGCCCAACGCCCCGAGCGCTTCTTCCGGGTCACGGACGGGGACCTCGCGCGCTTCGTGTTCGGCGACCCGGCCACGGTGGCGCGCGTGCGTGAGGAGCTGCTGCTCTTCCTCGACGATGGGAAGGGAAACGTGGACGAGGCCGAGCACGCGCGCCTCAAGCAGCGGCTCGTGGACGCGCTTACTTGATGGGTCGAAGAGCGAGCGGCTCAGCGAGGCGGCGCTCGGCCCTCGTCCCGCTCTCCAAAGGCGCGATCGGAAGCCGCCCGAAGGCCAGCACAGCGCCCCTCCGGGAGCTCGACCGCCTCTGTCGGATCGGCCTCGAGATCATGGCAGGCATACCGATAATCATGCCCGATGTACTGGAGCTTGAGCGGCCAGGCCACGACCCCGAAGGCGTCCGTCGGGCACTCCCGCGTAGGAGGGCAATTCCAGAGCAGCACCTCGCGCGGGCCGGGTGGATCCCGGAGCAGGCTCGTCCCGACGAGCTCGCTGGTCTGGGCCCGAAAGGCCGGTTGATCCAGGGCGCCCAAAAGGTCGATCAGCGTGGCGGCCACGTCTCCGGTAGCGACCGGACGAGTCGGGGCCTCGCGGCGTAACCGCTCCATCGTAGCCACGGGGAGGGCGCCCTCCGGCGCGTCGATCCAGAGCGGAACATCGATCTGCTCGGCGTGGAGATCGAACGAGTGGGTATACGAGCCGTGCTCTCCCCAGGCCTCGCCGTGATCGGAGGTAAAGAGCACGATCGCTCGCCGACCCCGCGCGCTCCCCCGCAGCCGGTGAAGCAGATCTCCGACAATGGCGTCATTGTGAACGAGGCTGTTCCGATAACGGTTCTTCCGACCCTCGGGCCCCTCGCTCGGATAGGGAGTGAAGCCGGGCGTCTGCCGATAGGGAGTGTGGGTGTTGGCATAATGGATCACGAGGAGCGAGGGGCCGCCCTTCTCGAGGAAATCCAGCGCTTCGTCGGTGGTGGCCTCGTCGGGCGAGCCGTCGTCGATCGGGGCGTCTGGCACCCGATCCCGGGCCTCGCGGGCGCGATCGATCCGGCTTCCGCGCAGGAAGAGATCGGCCTGCTGGTAGAGCAGGTTCTGCGAGGAGAGATAGGCAGTTCGATAGCCGCGCGCCTTGGCGTAGTCCCAGAGGAGCGGGGCGCGGGCGAGGCGCTCGGGCGAGGCGGTCACCGGGAGACCGGTAAAGAGCGCGGTCGAGACCAATTCGGTGCACGAGGCCACGGAGAAGGCCCTGGCGTAGCCGATGCGATCGGGAGCCGCCTCGTCGACGCGCGGGCTCAGGGTACAGCCCGGGGTGCGGCTCGCGCACACCGCGTCACGCCGGAGGCTCTCCCCGAGGAGAAAGATGATCGAAGGCGCTTCGGCCTCGACCGGAGGCGCAGGCGGCAAGGCTTCGTGCTTGCCCGCAGGTAGGCTCTTTGGCTTCTGCTGAAAGCCGGTGAGGTAGAGCAGGGGCCCTCCGGTGGCGTGGAGCCAGAGCACGTCGGGCGGCAGGCACTGGAAGCGCTGGGCGGCGAAGGGCGTAAACATGCTGATCAAGATGGCCAGTGCTGCACCTCCCGCGGTCATCCAGGCCCGCTCGCCAAGGCGGCCAAAGCGGCGGGCGCGCAGGGTGGCGAGGCCCACGGTAAGCGCGGCGGGGATGAGACAAAGCGCCCCGAGCGGGAGCGCGCTCTGGGTGAAATACCCGGCGTGGGCGAGGTCGGGGACGCCCAGGGCCAGCATCATCGCCCGGCGGCCCACATAGGCGTGGGTGAGGGCCCAGACGAAGAGCTGAAGGCCAATCCCGAAGGCCGCGGTGAAGCCGAGGAAGGCCAGGGCGACGACGCGGACAGCGCGCCTCGGGTGGCGAGCCGCTTCCATCCCCAGGCCCCAGATCAGCAGGCTGAGAAGAGCGCCGACGGCGTAGGTGCTGTGGAGGCCGGGGACACCCGGAGGGAAGGAAGGGCCGCGGCTCCGCAGATCGAAGCCGACCCAGAGCAAGGGGATGAGCAGGGCCGAGAGCGTGACGCCGAGGCGCGATCGAATCATGTCGGATCGAAGTCGTCGACCAGCCAGAGATCGGAGTCGGCCTCGGCCACGCTGCAAACGAAGCGGCTCGTCCCCGGCACCACCGCGAGCTCCTCCGCGCCCTGCTCGAAGGGCAGCGAGATCCGCCGGGTCTCTCCACCCGAGAGCGGGACACCGAAGAGCGCTTTGCCGTCGGCCTTGCTCAGCGCATAGACCATCTGCCCATCGGAGCGAAAGCCTACCGGGGTGAGCTCGCCAGGCGCGATCTGCCGGGGCGGGCCTCCCTCGACCGGGATCACCCAGAGCCCCTGTTCGCTCCGGTTCCAGAATACGGCGATCAGCTTTCCATCGGGAGAGGAGCGGGGAGAGAGCGGCCAGCCCACCGGATCGGCGAGGAGCTTCTTCGCGCTGCCCGTGGTCGGGTCGAGCAGGGCGAAGTTCTGGTTGTCCGCGGTCTGGCAGAGCAGGAGCCGTCCCGGCGCCCAGGCCAGGCCCCGGCTATTGCCCACCTCGACGCCGGTGGGGAGCGGCGCTCCTCCGGCGACGGGGACGCGGAAGAGCCGCACCGAGCCATCCTTCTCGGTGTTGGCAAAGGCTACCTCGGCGCCGTCCGGGGAGAAGGCCGTGGTGAGCGCGGCCCATTTCTCCTCGGCGAGGGGAGCAAGCGCTCGCGCATTGCCACCTTCGATCGGGAGGATCATCAGGGCAGAGGCGTTGTCGGTCTGGATGAAGGCCACCTGTTTACCGTCGGGAGACACGCTGAGCCCGCGTTTCCGCGAGGTGCCCGAGGTGAGCCGCCGGGGCGCCGCGGCCTGTCCCAGGCCCGGGCCTTCGAGGGACGAGAGCCAGAGGTTTTCATGGCTGCGCTCCCGGACATAGACGAGGCGCTTGCCGCCCTCGGCGACGGAGAAGGTCGAGGCCTCCAGGCGCTCCATCAGCACCCGGGGCGCTCCGACGGCCTTGCCCGAGAGAGGATCGAAATCGATCCGGATGAGGTCGTCCCCCCGGAGGCAATAGACGGCGTCGAGGCCGGGCGCCCAGCGGGGTGAGGCGAGGCGGGTGGTCTCTTCGCAGATCTTCTGCTGGGAGGATCCGTCGGCGGCGACGCTCCAGATCGTATAGCGCCCGCCGTCGCGACTGAGCATCAGGATCCAGGCCCTGGAGGGGGCCCAGGCGAGATCTTCGAGCCAGGCAAAGCTGCCCTGGAGGCCAATCGATCGCTTCTGGCCGCTGGAGCGATCGGTGACGACGAGGCTGCGGCTCGTCCGGCTGAAGGGGATGGACTCGGTGCCTTTCGGCGAGAAGGCGATCGATCCTTCCTGAGAGAGGTTGATGAGGGGTTGCGCCGGGCCGCCCAGCGGGGGGACGGCATAGCGGACGATGTCGGGTGGTTTCTGAAAGGTGATCGAGGCGCTGTCGGGGAACCAGGCGAGGTTTCCCAGGCGGTCGGCCTCGATGAGCTCGCGCTCGACGCCGGTCGAGAGGTCGCGGCTCATCAGCTTGCGGCCGGCGACATAGGCGAGGTAACGGCCGTTGGGCGAGAAGGAGGGCTCTCGGGCGTTGCCAAAGAAGGTGAGCTGCTTGATCTTGATCGGAGGCGGTGGCGGCTTTTCTACGGGGGCCTTCTTTGGCCAGAAGAGGAAGGCCCCGCCGCCTACCGCCGAGAGGCCGAGGACCGCGCCAGCGCCGAGGATCCAGCGCCGTCTGCCGACGCTGGGCGAGGAGGTGGGCTTGAGGACGGTTGGCGCGGAGGATCCGAGGGACTCGGGCAACGCTGTTTCGGCGTTCGCCAGGTCGAGGGGCGGTGGAGGTCTCGAGACGAGCGGTGGAGAGACAGCGATCGGCGGCAGGGAGGCGCTCGGGCCGGTGTCCCCCAGGATCTCGGCGAGGGCGCGGATCGCTTCGGTGGCGGACGCAAAGCGATCTCCAGGGAGCGGGGCGGTGATTTTGCGGAACCAGAGGTCGAAGGCCGGCGGGAGGGCGACGTCGCGCCGGGCCGCCCGGGCGCTCGCCGGCTCGCGAGGCCCATGGACGGCGATGAGGCCGAAGGCGAGCATGTTGCCGCTCTCCTTCATGTCTTCGGCCCAGTACTCGACGCCCACGAGGAAGGTATAGGTCATCATGCCGAGGGCGAAGATGTCGGCCGCGCCGGTGACCTTCTGGCTGCGGAGCTGCTCGGGCGACATGTAGAGGGGCGTGCCCATGGACATGGTCGCGGTCGCGCCGGTCGTGCCCTCGGCGAGGAGCTTGGCGATGCCGAAGTCGAGGACCTTGATGACCGGAGGGCCGTGCTCCCGCTCGGCGAGGAAGAGGTTCGAGGGCTTGAGATCGCGGTGGACGATGGCGCCGCGGTGGGTCTGGTCGAGGGCGAGGGCCGTCTGGTGGAGGTAGCCCATGGCCTCGGTCTGCGAGAAGCGGCCGAGGCGCTTGAGGCGCTGCCCCAGCTCTTCGCCGCGGAGCAGCTCCATCACCAGGAAGGGGACGCCCGTGGTCTCGTCGACCCCGGCGTCGAAGACGTCGACGATGAACTCGCTCTGCACATGGGCGGCGACCCGCGCCTCCAGCCGAAAGCGCGCGCGGAGCTCGGGGCTCTCGACGATGTGGGGGTGCATGAGCTTGAGGGCGCGGCGGCGCTGGGTCTCGAGGTGCACCACCTCGTAGACGGTGCCCATGGCGCCCGCGGCGAGGCGGCGGACAATCTGATAGCGGGATGCGAAGATCGCGCCTTCCTGGATGCCGAGGCCGAGGGACATGCGAGGGCTCCGGGGGAGGATACATGAGGGTGCGCGTCACGGCGGTCCTGTCGCATGGGGCCGAAAATGCCCTCGGCCTCCGGGGGAGCCGTCCAGATTGCAGTCCCCCGTTTGTCGGGGTAGACCTCGGCCGTCGATGGCGGAGACCCCTTCCCCGGCCGTGAGCGTTTCCACCGAGGCGGGGCGCGAGGCGTCCGGCGGCGACGAGCGTCCCTCTCCGCTCGCGCTCTTGTTCCAGCCCGATCGCGCGATGGAGCGCCACGCCAAGGTGGGCCGCGTGCGCTGGATCTTCCTCTTCGCCTGGCTCTGCTCGATCCTCCTCGGGGCGACCCTCGCCTATCGCGTGGACGCCAGGGGCAGCACGCTCCAGAAGCTCGACAAGGGCGGTCAGCTCCAGACCATGAGCGACCGCCAGCTCGCCGACGAGACCCGCAACGCGGAGCGTATCTCCCAGGTATCGAACATCGCCAAGGGCGTGGTGGGCACGCCGCTCCAGCTCGGGGGCGCCAGCCTCGCGGTGCTCGGCCTCGCCTGGTTCCTTCGCGGGCGCATCAAGGGGGCCGCGGTGGTGCCGGTCGCCGCGGCCACGCTCCTGCCCGGGGCCATCGCCAAGCTGCTCGACGCCGTCTCTGCCTTCCGCCACGCGTCGATCCCCGACGAGGGGGTGGCGCTCGTTCCCCGATCGCTCAGCGCGATCCTGACCATTTTTGGCCGTCCGCCCCCGGACCCCTGGGTGAAATTCGGGAGTGCCCTCGATTTCTTCTCCCTCTGGGCGGCGGTGATGTTGGGATTCGGCGTCGCCGCGGTGGGGCAGCTCCCCAAGAAGAGCGCCCTCACCGGCACGCTGATCGCCTGGGTTTGTTACCAGCTCCTCACGCATGTCGCGACCTGAGGCGGCCTCGAAAGGACAGCGATGACCAAGGGACGTTGGCTCCTCACTGCGATACTCCTCCTGGCGGTGGGGTTCGCCACGGCGCAGGGCCTCCGCCCGCACCCGCCTCCGCCGGTCGAGGTGACCACCGTGGTGGTGAAGCGACAGGACGTCACCCACACCGTGAACGCCGCGGGGCACCTCCAGGCGCGGGAGACGGTCAAGGTCAGCTCCAACGTCACCGGGGATCTGCTCTCGCTCTCGGTGAAGGAGGGCGATCAGGTCAAGCGCGGGCAGGTGCTCGGGCAGATCGACAAGCGCTTGCAAGAGTCGCAGGTGGCCCAGTTCCGGGGCGCGGTGGCCTCGGCCGTGGCGCAGGCAGTACAGGTCGAGGCCACCATCGCTCAAGACGAGCGAGACCTCGAGCGCCGCAAGAAGCTGGTAGCCGAGAACCTCTCTCCCACCTCGGAGCTCGAGAAGATCGAGACCCAGCTCAAGCTCGACCGGAGCCGACTCACGGCCCAGCGGCAGCTCGTGGCCCAGAACCAGGGCCAGCTCGAGACGGCGCTCTACGCCCTCTCCCGGGCCACGCTCACCGCGCCCATCGACGGCACCATCCTCGAGCTGAACCACAAGGTCGGCGAGCGCATCCGCGGCTCGGATTTCAGCGAAGACGTGGTGCTCTTGATGGGCGGCCTCTCCAACATGGAGGTCAAGGCCGAGGTAGGCGAGCACGAGGTGGTGGGGATCCACGAGGGCGACGCCGCCACGGTCGAGATCGACGCCATCCCCGACAAGCAGTGGAAGGGGCACGTCGTCTCGGTGGGCAAGAACGCCCAGATCAAGAACCAGGGCACCGACGCCGAGGTGACCACCTTCTTCGTCCGGGTGGGGCTCGACAACCCGCCTGCGGACGCGCTGCCGGGCCTCTCCTCGACCGTGTCGATCGCCACCTCCACCCGCACCCAGGTGCTGACGGTGCCCATCCCGGCCATCACCTCGCGCGAGGCGAAGAAGAAGGACGACAAGGGGCCGCAAGAGAACGAGCTGGCGCGGGCCACCGATGCGGGAGCCGGCGCGCCGGTGATCACGGCGGGCGGCAAGCCCAAGCCGTCCAAGGTGGTGTTCGTCGTCACCAGCGAGGGCAAGGTCCAGATGCGCGTGGTGCACACCGGCATCGCCAGCCGCACTGACGTGGAGCTCCTCGACGGCGTGAACGAGGGAGAGACGATCGTCGACGGCCCGTATCGCATCCTGGCCCGCGAGCTTCAAGACGATCAGGCGGTCAAGGTGCAGCCCAAGGACGGGCCGGGAGAGAACGGGAAAGGCCCTCAGGGGAACCGGATCTGAGCGGACGAAAATGGCGCTGATCGAGCTCGACCACATCGGCAAGACCTACGATCTGGGCCTGTCCCAGGTCCACGCTTTGCGCGATATCCACGTGGCGATCGAGCCGGGGGAGTTCGTCGCCATCGTCGGGCAGTCGGGCTCGGGCAAGTCCACCCTGATGAACATCCTCGGCTGCCTCGACGTGCCCAGCACCGGCCGCTACCGCCTCTCCGGGCGCGACGTGAGCGAGCTCTCCGACGACGAGCTGGCCGACGTTCGTAACCTGGAGATCGGCTTCATCTTCCAGAGCTTTCAGCTCCTGCCCCGGGCGAGCGCCCTGGAGAACGTCGAGCTCCCCTTGATCTACCGGGGCGTCTCCAAGAAGGAGCGGCGCGACCGCGCGGTGGAGGCCCTCGAGCGGGTGCAGCTCGCCGATCGGATGAAGCACAAACCGACCGAGCTCTCGGGCGGGCAGCGCCAGCGCGTGGCCATCGCCCGGGCCCTGGTGACGCAGCCTTCTCTCTTGCTCGCCGACGAGCCCACCGGGAACCTCGACAGCCGGACCGGCGAGGAGATCGTCGGGCTCTTCCTCGATCTGCACCGGAAGGGGAACACCATCGTCCTCGTGACCCACGAGCCCAGGCTGGCGGCGCGCTGCCCGCGCGCGGTGCGGATCGTGGACGGGGTGGTGATCGCCGACGGACCCGGTCGCGAGGTGGCGATGGCCAACGCCGAGGCGATGGGCGCCGAGGTGGTGGCCCAGGTGCTGGCGGCCCAGGCCGCCGCCGACGCGCACGAGAAGGGAGCCTGACCCATGGCCGAGACGATCCCTCTGCCGCCGCTCGCGAGACCGAAGCGGCTCGGCTTCACCCGGAGGATCGTGCGCTTCGTCGCCGAGCTCCGCGACGCGGTGGTGCAGGCCGTGTACTCGATCCTCTCCCACAAGCTCCGGGCCGCGCTCACCATCGCCGGGGTGTCGGTGGGGATCATGGCGGTGATCATCATCTTCATGGTCGAGGCGG
>JADMIO011609071.1_pt1 | contig 25846 bp, 19 predicted proteins | sample 8958161 | NCBI WGS metagenome assembly JADMIO01 (sample SAMN16585339, study PRJNA669376) | soil metagenome | isolation source: Crop rotation soil | place: USA: Cullars Rotation, Alabama | collected 2011 | reverse complement strand
GCTGACTGCCATTCTTAACAAAGCCAAAACGACCTGCGTTTTCACGAACCAGCTTCGCGAAAAGGTCGGCATCATGTTTGGAAATCCTGAAACGACGCCCGGCGGCAAAGCGTTGAAATTCTACGCCAGCGTTCGTTTGGACATTCGCCGCAAAGACACGATCAAGGATCCTTCCGGCGCTGCCGTCGGCAGCAACGTCAAAGTCAAAGTCGTCAAAAACAAGGTTGCGCCGCCGTTCACCGAGGCCGAGTTTGAAATTCTCTTCAACCACGGCATCAACAAAGAGGGCAGCGTCATCGACGTCGGCATCACTGCGGGGGTGGTTGAGAAAAAAGGGGCATGGCTCCAGTACAACGGCGAACTTATCGGGCAAGGGAAGGAAGCCGCTCGCGCTGCGTTGATCGAAAAGCCGGATCTTTCCAAGAAAATCGTCGATTCTATTCTCGAAAAGCGTATGGCGGCCGCGGCAGCTACGGCGGGATCGACGCCTGCGAAGAATTAGGCCGATAGAAAAAGCGCGCCAGCCCCGCTAAGGGATGGCGCGCCTTCGGAAGCGTTCGTTTTAGGCGAGGTCCAGTTCCCAGCCTTTGCGGTTTTGGCGTTTGACGAATCGCTCGGCCTTGGGATCGTTGGTGGCCTTCATGTTCGGGCCGTCCCAATCGAGTTTGTGACCGACGCCGGATTTGAGCGCCACGCAACCGAGGAGAATCGTTTCGGTCAAATAAGCCGCGACGTCGAAGCGTGAATAGGCGTCTTCCGGTTTGCCTTTCATCGCTTTGAACCATTCGAGCTTCATCCCCAGGTCGGTGTCCACTTTTCGTCCGACGGTGTCGCTGTTGCGCGGGATCGACTGCGGAATGTTCATCGCCGCCGGGTGTTTGCGCGCGTCGGTGTATTCCTTCTCGTCGTTGAGCATAACGACGAAGCTGGAGCCGTAGTCGTCGCCGGCGAAGAGTTTTCCTTTCTCGCCAACGATGAGGCACCCGCTGCCGGGAAGTTCGCCACGTTGGACCACGATCTCCTTAACAAGATCGGCATGCGGACGGAGCGGCGTGAGGTTCTTGTCTTTCGGATTGCCGTCATACCACCAGAATTTTGTGGCGGGCAAACCTTCGCGTTCGGGGAAGTCGAAACGAATGCGCGAGGTGAGCGGGAATGTTTCGCCTTCGTAAATGCGCGAGGCGACTTCGAGTTCGACGGCGTTCGGGTAGCCGAGTTTCAGGCCACGGAACGGCATGTTGACCGTGTGGCAAGCCATGTCGCCGAGCGCGCCGGTGCCGAAATCCATCCAGCCGCGCCAGTTGAAACCGTGATAGACGCCTTTTTTGAAGGGGCGATAGGCGGCAGGTCCGAGCCAGACGTCCCAATTTAAATCCTGGGGAACTGGATCTTCACCCTCGGGACGCGGAATGCCTTGCGGCCAGATCGGGCGATTGGACCAGACGTGCAATTCCTTGGCGCCGCCGATGATACCAGCCTGCAAGCATTCGACCGCGCGACGAAGTCCGTCACCGGCGCTGCCCTGGTTGCCCATTTGCGTGGCGAGCTTCTTTTCGTTGGCGAGGCGGCGCATTTCGCGGGCTTCGAAAACGGTTTGAGTGAGCGGCTTCTGGCAATAAACGTGTTTGCCCATCTTGAGGGCGGTGATGCCCGCGAGGCCGTGATGATGGTCAGGCGTGGAAATGGTGACGGCGTCAATGGACTTGCCCATTTCGGAAAACATTTTGCGCCAATCGTTGTATTTTTTGGCGTCGTAGGTGCGGTTTTCCTTGGCGGCGCGATCCTTGTAAGATTGGTCGCGTTTGTTGAGGGTGCCGGCATCGACGTCGCAGATGGCGACGATGTTGCCGCCCGCTTCGAAGGCCTGGCTGGAATCGCTCTCGCCTTTGCCGCCAACGCCGATGCAAGCGACGTTGATGCGGTCGTTGGCGCCCTGGGCGCGGCCGATGTAAGGCGCGGCGAGGGTGGTGGCGGCGAGGATGGAACCAGCTTTCAGAAAGTCGCGACGGTTCCCGTAATAATAAGTTCTCTTTGGCATGTGTCGGATTGTTAGCGGCTGCCCGGAAATAACAAGAAATTTTCGCGCGCCGCTGGTTTGTAAAAAGACGGAGAATTGTTTTCGGCTATTCATGTGGATCTGACACAAGGAGGAGCCGCGCAGTGCTGCTGCGTTAGCCACAACATGACATTGAGAGTAGTATTCACCCGGCGTTTCGGTATCAACCCGCCGCAAAATGTCAGAGAACCCGATAAACGACCCCGAGGAGAAAACATGGATTGGCCCGTTAAACGATGGTAAAAAATTCGGCTACCTCGATTGGGCTGGCAATTGGGTTTTAGAAATTGAGTGCGACGATCTCGGTGACTTTCATGAAAGTCTGGCTCCGTTCGTCCGCGAGGAGCGCATCGGTTTTGTCGATGTAAACGGGCGGGAGATCATAAGGCCTGCATTCACCACGCACGCAATCGTGCTTCCAGGATTTCGAGAGGGACTCGCGCCGGTCCTCTTTGAAGGTCGTGGAACCTATATCGATATAAACGGTGAATTGATCACCCCGCCCGGTGAGAACCCTTTGTTATGGAATTTCATAAACGGAAAAGCGCTCATTTGCACCTTTGGCCCGCGATTCACAGTTGTTGATCGCGATTGGACTGAATTATCGGTCATCGAGGTTCGCGATATTCCATTCTATTTTGACTTTCCGGCAGATTGGGATTGTTTTCCATGTATTGCAGACGGTGACATGGAGATTTGCCGCGCGTATATTAATTGGAAGGGAGAGTTTGTTTTTCCTCCGATCTATTTTTTTGTCGGCCCATGGAATGACGGCATAGGACCATTTTCTCCAGACGGGATCTTCTTTGGGATCGTTCGATTAGCAGGCGAAGTGGTTGTTCCGCCGATGTTCCGCACCCTTAGTGCGTTTTCGGATGGCCTCGCTGTCGCGGCTATCGAACAAAAGAAAGTGGGATTCGTGGACATCACTGGAAAGTGGGTGATCTCGCCGCAATTCCGTCAAGCATTGCCATTCTGCGACGGCTTGGCTTGCGTAACTGTTCCAGGCAAATTCCAACACGGAAACAAAGGTTATATAAACCGTGCTGGCGAAATGGTGATACCACCCCGCTACGACCGCCAAACGTCTTTCCACGACGGGTGGGCGCGCGTGGAATTCAAAGGCAAAACTCAGGTGATCGACAAAAAGGGCAATATAATCTGGGAAGCTTGATCAGTTGGGAAGGTTGATCGATTGAGAATCAAAGGCATCCAGTATCTTACCTTTCGGTCTTCGCTGGACGCGGCAAACTTGACGAAGCGCCCTACTTGTCTCCGGAGCGAGTCAATCGCGCTTTCACTCAAAATGTCGTTTTAGGGTTTTTTACGGGGCGCCTGGGTCGGCGGAAAATACCGGGATCTTTTCTTCGTCATCAACGATTTCGTATTCGCCTCTTTTGATGTAATTGACGTATCGCCCGTCCTCGGTGCGAAGGCCGGGAAGCCGGTTGGTTCCGCCCAGGCGAGTGGTCGTTGCGTCGAACTGGCCGTGCTCAATGAAAACGACGAGTTCTTCGCCGCTGGGGTCTTTGACTGTGAATTGTTTTGGCATGGATGGTGTGGTGTGCTAGGTGCGACACCGATATGATATCGGGTTAAACCTTTATGCGCAATAGGTACAAAGTACCAAGTCAGGTTGGAACCAAGAGGGCTAGACGCTCGCTATCGAGCTTAATTTAAAGATTTGAGAACCTTATCAATTTCTTTGCGAGTGCGCGGATTCACTTCATGCCAATAAACGAAAACTTTGTTTCTTAAAGTTCCCTTGGCGTCGGCTTTCAAAAACAAGCAATCACCGGAGCGGTTGCGAGGAGTAAAGAGATGCTTACTGAGTGCGAGCTTAAGTTTTATTATTCGATATGTTTCCGACGCGTAGCAGGAAATCCAGCTACGCGTCGCCGTGTTTAAAGCGCAGACATGTCTGCGCATTCCAAATCGAAGCCGCTGAACTCGCAGCGGCGCGGTGAATTAGGTCTTGGGCGTAATCTTGCCTGTGAAGGATTGGGCGATGATTTTGCCATTGCGCACGACGAAGGTGTCGGTGCCTAACTCATACACGTTGTCGGCGGTTTCTGCGCTCCACAGGATGTAAGCGTGATCGCCTTCGACAAACTGCTGTTTCATGGTGAAAGTTGCGCCTGGTTTTGAGAACTCCGTGATCATCGTCTGGAATAGCGGGCGGATTGCGTCGATTCCTTTGAGTGGTCCGTTTTGCGTGAAGAAGACGACGCCGGGGGCGTAATCAGAGAGGACGCCTTTCAGATCGCGTTGGGCAAAAGCGGTTAGGTGATGGTTAACGATGTCTTTGGTTGATGTCATATCTGCTGGTTTGTTGATGGTTTACTCCTTTGGCGACGTGGTTCTACGTCGTGCTATGCCGATACGATCAGAGTTGGAGAATAGCAACTGGACGGCGCTGGGACTTTAGTTCCAGCACCTGACCATCAGATGGCCAGTGAGTTCGGAGCGGTTAATTTGTGCGCGGAACAACCTCACGAAAAGGAACGTTTATCAGTATTGGCGCTCCCGGGTGTGCTGTCATCCAAGGTGTGGCGTCAATTACGTGTCCCCAAACGTCTTCGTTTTGACCGCCGTCGTCGGAAACCCACCGGGTAATAGCGCCGGCGAATCGGTCGCCTATTTTCTGCGGCAGTATTCTCCAAAGGCGTGTCCGTGCGCCAGGTGTGTGAGCATTGAATCCAATCTGCCAGCGGCGAACGTCGGGCGGTAAAGTTGCGTGATTGGTTGCCGCTATTAATGGTTCAAGGATTGTAGATGCATCCAGAATCGGCGGAGGAGGAATACGCAATTCTTTCCAGCCTTCGGCGTTTTCAACCCGCAATTTACCGTACCTGAATTCAATCGGGACGTTGCTTGTATTCGTTATGACAAACGTTGCGAATACTTGTCCGCCAAGAATCTTTTTGTAGCTGACGGGACCGGTCGCAATGGAAAGCGGCACGGTTTTTGTGAGGAGGATTAGTGTAAGAAGAATCCCAAAGGCGACGGCTGCGAGAACTGCGATTTTTTTTCGAGGCCGCATTTTTGAAAAGTCAGGCGCCTGCGTTCAATCGTGTCAATATTCTGATTCATTAACGCGGGACGTGTTCTCGCCGGTTTAATTCGCGGCTCGTCAGTTTAGTTTAGGCAGGATGCGCGTTTTCTTTTTGGGTTGATTTTTGTAGGTTGAGGGAAGTGAAGCGCGCTGTCTTGTTTTTGATGGTGAATCTTTTTGTCGCGATGATTCGCGGCGAGCAGGCGGGCGTTCGGAGTTGGGAAGTGAAGCCAGGGCCGAGTGCGAAGGTTGGCTTTAGTTTGATGGGGGCGGAGTTGACGGGAATTCTGTTTACGAATGTGTTGGGCGGCGATGCTTATTTGACGAATGCGGTGGCGCACAATGGCTCGGGGGTGGCGCTGGGGGATGTGGATGGAGATGGTTGGGTGGATATTTATTTTTGTAATTTGCAGGGGCCGAATCGGCTGTATCGGAATTTGGGCGGTTGGAAGTTTGAGGAGATGAAAATTGGGGCGGCGGGGTGTGACGGGCAGATGTCGACGGGCGCGACGCTGGCGGATGTGGATGGGGATGGTGATTTGGATTTGTTGGTGAATGGAATTTCGGCGGGGACACGCCTCTTTTTGAATGATGGGAAGGGAAATTTCGTGGAGAAGTTGGACGCGGGGTTGTCGCGGACTAATTCGGGGACGTCGATGGCGCTAGCGGATATTGATGGGGATGGGGATTTGGACCTGTACTGCGCGCATTATTCGGACGCGATGTATTTGTTCGATCCTTTGTTGAGGTTCGGGCTCGCGCGCAAGGGGGATCAATGGACGGTGACGAAGGTGAATGATCAGCCGACGACAATGGCGCGGTGGACAAATCGGTTTGTGGCGTTGCCGGACGGGCGAGTGCGGGAGCTGCCGGAGACGCACGCGCTTTATCGGAATGATGGAAACGGGCATTTCACGGCGATTCAGAACACGGCGTTTTTGGGCGAGGACGGGAAGCCGATGCCGCCATTTCGGGATTGGGGTTTGGCGGTGATGTTTCGGGATTTGAATGGCGATGGCGCGCCGGACATTTATGTGTGCAATGACAACGCGTCGCCGGATCGGATTTGGATAAACCAGGGGAACGGGACGTTCAAGGCGGCGCCGCAGATGATGTTTCGGCACACGAGCCGATCGGCGATGGGATTGGATTTTGCGGATGTGGATCGTGATGGGCGCGATGACATCATGATTGTGGATATGTTGGCGCGCGATCATTCGAAGCGGATGACGCAGTTGGTGAAGGATTATCCGAATGCGGCGTTGAAGGAGCGGGTTGAGGAGCGGCCGGAGTATAATCGAAACACGCTGTTTTTCGGGCGCGCGGATGGGACGTTTTATGAGGCGGGGTTGATGGCGGGTGTGGCGGCGAGCGATTGGTCGTGGTGCCCGATTTTTATCGATGTGGATTTGGATGGTTACGAGGATTTGTTGATCACGAACGGATTTGAGTTTGATGTGCTCGATCAGGACGGCGCCGATTCGCGAAAAGGAAAGCGTTATGGGCCGCGCGATTTGAGCCGGTTTTTCGGAGCGTATCCGAAGTTTCATACGAAGAATGCCGCGTTTCGAAATCGCGGGGATGGGACGTTTGAGGCGATGTCGGAGAAGTGGGGTTTTGATGCGATGGGGATCTCGAACGGGATGGCGCTGGCAGATTTGGATAACGACGGCGATTTGGATGTGGTGGTGAATAATTTGAATGATGTCGCGAGTTTGTATCGGAATGATTCAGGGGCGGCGCGGGTGGCGGTGCGGTTGAAGGGGTCGATTGGAAACACGGCAGGAATTGGGGCAAAGATTCGCCTGGTTGGCGGTACGATCACGCAGAGTCAGGAGATGATTGCGGGCGGGAGATATTTAAGCGGGGACCAGGCGATGCGGGTGTTTGCGGCGAATGGAGCATCGCGATTGGAGGTGACGTGGCGGACTGGCAGTGAAAGCACGATCACGAATGTCCAGGCGAATCGGATTTATGAAATCGGCGTTGAGAGCGCCGTAAAAGTTGAACGGGTCGCGAAGGAAGTTCCAAAACCATTTTTTAAAGAAATGGCAGGAGAAACGAATTTCATCCCGAAAGCTGCGGAATTCGATTTGGGACGCGTCGAATTTGATACGGAGGGACATCTGAAAACAGAATCGATACGCGCGGGGCCGGTCAGTTTTTCCATTTTGCGCGCTGGTGACGTGGAGATGAGCGGCTGGTGGCGCGCGATTGCCGCGGGGGATTTTGATGGAGATGGGAAGATTGATTTTGTGGCCGGGAATCTTGGGCGAAATACGGAATACGAACTTTATCAGCCGACGACGTTGCGGCTTTATTCCGCGGAGAATGGGTCTGTCGAAGCGTGGCAGAGCGGCGAGCGCTGGCTGCCGGTGCGCGATCGCAATAAACTCAGCGCGAGGTTGCCGGATTTGGCGCGGGTGTTTACGAACCATGCGGCGTTCGCGCGCGCGACGATCCCGGAAATTGTGGGCGAGAAGGCGCGTTTTGTTGAGACACGATATTTGGAATCGATGGTGTTCATGAATCGCGGCAGCAAATTCGAAGCGCGTTCATTGCCGCGCGAGGCGCAGTTAGCGCCGGTGAATGCGATTTGTGTCGGGGATTTTGATGGCGATGGGATTGAGGATGTATTCCTGGCGCAAAATTCGTTTGGCGGGCCATCGGAGATCACGCGCGACGACAATGGGCGCGGGTTGTGGCTGCGGGGCAGGGGAGATGGAAGTTTTGTGGCTGTCGATTCGATGGAGTCGGGCGTGAATTTGTTCGGCGAACAGCGGGCGGCGGCTCTGGGAGATTTTAATGGGGATGGGCGGGTGGATTTGGCGGTGATGCAAAGCAATGCTCCGTCGAGGGTTTATTTGAATGAGCGAGCGAAACGCGGGTTGCTGGTGAGTTTTGCAAAGGGAGCAGACGGAGAGGTTCGGGTTGTTTATGCGAATGGACGAAAAGGGCCGACGCGCGTTGTCGGCGAGGGGACAACACAAGTTTTGGGATTAGCGGATGCCCCGGCGGCGTTGTGGATTCGTTGGACGAGCGGAAAAGAACAAACGATTCCAATTGCGGCGAATTCGTGGGATATTGCTGTCCGACCCGAGTGACCCTTGCGATGCATGAAAACTTTTGCGCTCATTTTGCTTTTGAGTTCGCCGGCTTCGATTTTCTCCGCGGACTTCGCGGCCAGCCGTCAGGTGATCAATCCTTACGCGAATACGAATACGATTCCGGCGCTTGAACAGGGCAAGAAGGAACAGTTGGAGGCCGCGAAATCATGGAAGGTGTTTCATGATTTTCAGTTTACGGATCGCTACGAAGAGAGCGGGATTCGTTTCGAACATCAGCCGGTGGATGACGCGAGCAAAAATTATCTGGCGGTGCATTATGATCACGGCAATGGGCTGGCGGTGGCGGATGTGGATGGCGACGGGAAGCTCGATGTGTATTTCGTGAATCAACTGGGCGAAAGCCAGCTGTGGCGGAATGTTGGCGGCGCGAAATTCGAGAATATTACTTCGCAGGCAGGAGTTGGGTTGCCGGATAAGATTGCGGTGACCGCGGCGTTCGCGGATATCGATAATGATGGGGAGCCGGATTTGCTGGTCACGACGGTGCGGATGGGGAGTTTTCTCTTTAAAAATCTCGGCGGTGGAAAATTTTCGGACATCACCGCGCAATCGGGTTTGAACATTAATTCGAAACGAATGCCGCATTCGTCGGGCGCTGTGTTTTTTGATTTTAATAACGATGGCTTGTTGGATTTGTTCGTTGCGAATGTTGGCAGCTACACGATGGAGGAAAAAGGGCGGGGCGGATTTTATCGCGGGCGCAAAGACGCGTTTTTCGGCTGGCAATATCCGATGCGCAGCGAACAAAGCGTGCTCTACCAGAATTTGGGCGGCGGAAAATTTAAGGATGTGTCGAAGGAAATGGGATTGGAGCATCGAGGATGGAGCGGGGACGCCACGGTTTGCGATGTCAATGGCGACGGATGGCCTGATCTTTATGTGTTGAGCATGTCGGGTGACGACAAGCTTTACGAAAATGATCATGGCAAACGGTTCGTGGAAAAAACGGACCAGTATTTTCCAAAGACGCCATGGGGCGCGATGGGGGTTAAATTTTTCGATTTCAATGGCGATGGGTTGATGGATTTGTTTGTGACGGACATGCACTCGGATATGACTGGCGCGCAGATCAAGACGGGCGACACCAATTTCACTGCGACGTTTGAAAAAGTGAAAAGTGATCCGTGGTGTTCGATTGAATGGACGCCGACGACGCGGCGCGCGGCTTCCAATAACATCATGGGCAACGCGTTTTATCTGAATCGCGGCGGTGGGAAATTCGAGGAGGCGTCGCAGAAGATTGGCGCCGAGACCTATTGGCCGTGGGGAATTTCTGTCGCGGATTTAAACGCCGATGGATTTGAAGATGTGTTTGTGACGGCGGGCATGGGATATCCGCTGCGTTATGCAAAGAATTCGCTGCTGTTGAACGACGGCGGCGTGCGCTTTGTGGATAGTGAATTTGTGCTCGGGATCGAGCCGCGCAAAGGGAACCGGATCGAAAAAGAGGTTTTCACGCTCGATTGCTCCGGTGCGGATAAAAAGCATCCGTTGTGCGAAGGGAAATCGGGAACGATGACGATTTTGGGGGCGACGAGCTCGCGGTCTTCAGCGGCAATTGATTTGGATGATGATGGCGATTTGGATTTGATCACGAATGAGTGGAACGATCATCCGATGGTATTGATCAGCAATCTGTCGGAGAAAAAGAAAATTCACTTCGCGAAAATCAAATTGGTCGGGACGGCTTCGAATCGTGACGGGATTGGGGCGACGGTGAAGTTGCAGAGCGGTGGGAAAACTTTCACGCGCTACAATGATGGGAAGTCGGGGTATCTGTCGCAGAGTTGTTCGGTCCCGCTTTATTTTGGATTGGGCGATGTGGAAAAAATTGATCGCCTCGATGTGACGTGGCCTTCGGGGAAGAAGCAGACGGTGAGCGATGTGGCGGTGAATGGCGTGACTACAATTACCGAAGAGCGGTGACGGGGCAACCGCCTAAAGGCGGAACTACGTACCCTGTTTGCGGTAGCCGGCGGTTTTGTATTCGGGGGCTTCGGGCGTGTAGTCCTTCGTAAATTTCGGAGGCGGAGGGTTTAGATTGTTTTTGTCAGTGGAAATGACTTTTTGCGCGTCGAGGGTTTTGCCTTGAATGAAGTTGCCGGTGATTTCTTTGGCGCCGACTTCCACGGCCAGAGCGTAGGGTTCCAGGCCGGGATTGCCCGGGCTCTCGAGTTTGTTATCGTAGAGAATATTGTTCACGTACGAGCTTGCGCCGCCCATGTCGTCGATACCGTTGCGATTGCCGGTAAAAGTGCAGTTGCGAATTTCAGCGAGGGAATGTTGGAAAATGGTGATGACGCCACTGTTCACAAACGGCTTTTCGCCTGATTTTTGGGCCACGGGGTCGTCGCCCATATTGGAAATGTTGCCGACGAAAAGAGAGTTGATGATGCGCGCGTTACTGCCGGCCAAAAGATCGATCGCGCAACCGGTAGCCTGGCTTTTGTTTCGAAGAAACACGCAGTTCTCGATGAGAACCGCATTGTTGGTGAAGCCCTGGTGTTGAATGGAAATTCCGCCAGCGCAGGGGCTGGTGAAATTTTCGACAACCTCGATATTTTTAATTTGTGGATAGGAACGGCCGAAAATTTTGATCGCGCCGCCATCGGAAAAGAAGAACCAATTCTTCGGCACGGTAATGTCCGGCTCCATCATTCGCGTGCCTTCGCGCGTGATGAAGCTGTTTGCGCCGGTAATTTTGAATCCACTCAGGACAGTGTTCGAGCTGACGCCGTCGCCAAAATAGATCACATGATTCACGACCGCCGGATGACCGGGATCGGAAGGTTTCGATAGATTTGGATTCGCCGCGGTCAGCGTCACGACTCCTTCCGCTTCCAATCGAATTCCATCGTGCCGTTTGTTAAACCAAATCATGGCCTGTCGTTTGGTTTCGGGGCGATATTCGCCAGCGTGCACTTTGACCATCTTCACGACTTTGTTGGTGGCGGCCATGTTCAAAGCGTCCTGAATCTTGTCGCCCGGATAAACATGGTAAGCATCGTCTTTTAACTCAACCGCCGCGCACGCAGAAACTGCGAACACCGCGATTAGAACAAGACAGACTGGCTTCATGATGCTCATTATGTTTACGCAGGCAGGCCGGGCAAGCGGTTAGATTGAAACTGCGTTTGGCGCGGTGAATTTTTCGTCCACGATGTTGCCGGTATTGCGCGTTTCAGCCGGTTCGAAGATTAGAACTTCAGCTTCCGAGGCTGCGGTGGACCGGTGTTCTACGCCGCGCGGCACGGCGCAAAACTCGCCCGCCGCCAGTGTGATTTTTCGATCGCGAAACTCGATTGCCATTTCTCCGCGCCAGACCAGAAATAATTCGTCTTCTCGCTCGTGATGATGCCACGGAAATACACCCTGGAACTTGACGAGTTTCACTTCCTGCCCGTTCAGTTCGGCCACCACCTTTGGACGCCAGTGTTCGTGGATCAGCGCGAATTTCTTGGTAAGCGAAGATTTTTGAATGTTCATGCGATTAATCAGAGTGGAGATCGCGTGGCGCGCCGCGCTTTTTTCGCTCCGACGCTGCGGCGCCGCCGTTCCTGATGATGCTGAACGTATTCGCGAAGACTCGGAGCTCCCCATTTTTGAAGGCGCTTTGGTTCAACCGCCGATATTTTCGAGTCAGCTTCGCCATCAAGCAGCGCGGCTTTGGTGAGTGAGTCGACGGCGTGGCGGAAAGAGCGGACGGCCTTCCGTTTTTTCAGCGGCCATTTCTTGCGAAACCCCTTGTCGTGTTTCCCCTTGGCGCGGTGGTCGCGTTCATAGGAAAGCTTTTTCTTCTCCTGAGGCGAATGAACCGAACTCATAGGGCGACATCAACTTTAACTGTTGTGCAGCGATAGCTCAATGCGCGTCATAGCTCGCGATAAAAGTAAGTAGCGCTGCAAGGCTTGCCGTCGGGCATTAACGCGAAATTCGGGACATCGCCGACCTTGGTCCAGCCGAGCCGTTCGTAAAGCCGGGCGCCGTCGCCATTCGTCACCGCGTCGAGCACGAGAAGCGTTTTACCTTTGGCTCGCGCGGCGTTTTCGGCGGCGCGCATGAGGGCCTCGCCAAGTCCGCGTCGACGCGCCCGGCGATGGACGAGCATTTTGACCAGCTCAGCGCGGTGCGGTTGGTTTTCGGGAAGGTTGAAGATTAGTTGAACGGTCCCACAGACGCCCTGGGCATCTTCGGCGATGATCAAAGCGCGTTTGTCTTCGGCGACGTCGCTGGCGACATTGCGCCAAAATTCGAGGGCGCGTTCGCGGGTAAACGGAAGCATGAAACTGACGGAAGCGCCGCCTTCGACGCAATCGATGAGCACATCGGCCAACGCTTCGATGTCGCGTGGGGAGACGCGATCCAATTGCCGGACGTTCCAGGAGGATGAGGACATCGTTGCCGAGATCATTTTTCGATCTGCCTCACAAGCTGTCAATTATCTCGCAAAGTGTACGGTCGCATTGCTGATTAGCATTAGGGGTGCGTGTCGGCTGGCTCAGCGCCAAAGCAAAAAATTGGACAAATCCTCCGCAATACGAGGCATTTGCGCGCGAATAGGGGTGGTCGGAGGAACTGAACACAGCCCTTGCTTTCATCCGCTTAGACGCTTGGCCTTCAGCCTGCTACGCCGATAAGCATCTATATGATGTGGTTGACGGTCAGCCATTTAAAATCCCTCAGCGCAAATGTCCGATTGGGCGCCGTCCAAAAAATTGCCGCGAGCGACGATGGCACATTGGGTGACTCGCTCATCCCACTTTTAGGAGACAAGGATAAAAAAGTGCGCATCGCCGCCGCCGAAGCGGTTGGCCGGCTGCGTTGCGAAGCTTCAATCCCCGGATTGCAAAAATGCCTGAAAGATCCGGACGTTGAAATCCGGATGGCGGCGGTGAAGGGATTAAAAGCGATCCGCTCTCCGCAATCAGCGCCGGGTTTGGTGGAGGCATTGACTGACAACAACGCTGAAGTAGGCGGGCATGCCGCGGTAGCGCTTCGGCAATTGAATTGGGAGCCGGCGAATCCAACTGAAGCGGCCGCATGGCGCGTGGCGCTCGGCGAATTTGATGCCGCGGTCGCGTACGGTCCGGATGCGGTCGAACCGTTGGTGCGCATCACGAAAAACGCGCCGTTTCATTTGATCATTCGCGCGGTGGAAGTGTTGCCGCGCACGGGTGATCCGCAGGTCGTGAAGCCGTTGCTCGAATGTTTACGGCACCAGGACGACATCGTGCGTTCGGCGACGGCGACGGCGCTCGGGCAGCTTGGCGATGCGCGCGCGGTCGAGCCGTTGATGGGAATTTTACAGGATCGCAATCAGCAGGTAGCCCAGGCCGCGTGCGCGGCGCTGAGCAAGTTGGGCGATCGCCAGGCGGTTGAGCAAGTCGTCAAATTGCTTGCCAGCAACTCGGCCGATTTGCGCACGACGGCCGCTGAGACGCTCGGCAAACTTGGCGACACACAAGCGGTGGAACCGTTGATCAACGTTCTCAAGGATTCCGCGAAGACGGTGCGCGAAGCTGCTGTGAATTCGCTGGGCGCGTTGCAGGATAATCGCGCGATCGAAGCTTTGGTCCGGACTCTCACAGACGGCGAAGGAGTGATTCGCGGCGGGGCGCTGCGAGCGCTTCGGCAGGTGGATCCATATTGGGAACGATCGGAGCAAGCGGCGAAAATGATTCCCGAATTGCAGCAGTGCCTGCGCAGCCGTGAGTATTGGGTTCGACAATCGGCCGCTGAAGCGCTGGCGAAGTTGGGCCAGGCACAGCCGCAAAATTCCGCGCTCGCGACCGAAAACGACGCATCGCCGCAGAAACGGCACGTGGCCGGCGAAATTTTGAAGCAAATGCTTGGCGATGTGGATCGCGATTTCCGTCAGGCCGCGGCCGAAGCGTTGGGGCGGATGAATCTGACTGATGTTTCCGATGCGTTGGTCGCGCGACTGGACGACCGTGATCGCGGAGTGCAAATCGCGGCTGCGAAAGCGCTGGAGATTTTGCGCTGGCAACCGGCGACTCCCGTGCAGCAGGCGCATCACCTGGTCGCTTTGGAAAAATGGGCGGACATCGCGCCGCTGGGAGCCAGCGCCATTGACGCGCTTTCGAACGTTCTTAACTGGGGAGAAACGACCGCGCGCCGGCGCGCGATCGAAGCGCTGGTGCAAATCGGCGGCGCTCAAGCCGAATCGGCGCTTGTCACCATGGCAGCGCATGCCGATGAAGCTGTGAGAACGGATGCGCGTTCAGCTTTAACTCTACTCGGAAGCGCCGCGTTTGGCGGCCGGCGAGCAGTTCGATTGGCAACATGAATAATTGGAACAAACTGATCCTTTACGTTGGACCCGGCGTGGTTGCGAACCCGAGCCTCCAGGAATGCATTCAGGAAATGAATGCGGAATGGCAGGGCGTTTTTGCGGGCAATGCCGAAGAGGCCTGGGGCATTTTGGAGACTGGGCGTTTTGACGCGGTTGTTTCCGAAGCTACTTTGCCGGATTCCGATGGTTTGGAATTTCTTAATCGGGTCCACGGCCGAGATGCCAAGGTGCGTCGCCTGGTCGTGATCGATCTGGCGGATCGCTCGATGGCTATCAAATGCGCCGGTTCCGCGCATCATTGCGTGCCAGCGCCGTGGGACACCACGGCCTTGTCGAGCGCGTTGCAGCGAACGTTCGATTTGCGGATTCTTCTTTCCAACGAACGGGTGCGGCAGTTGGTCGGAAAAATGTCGCGCGTGCCGAGCCCGCCCGATTTATATTTCAACATCGCCAAAGCAATTCGTTCGCAATGCGCGGACCTCGATGAAATCGCGAACTTGATTTTGCAGGACATGGCGATCACCGCGAAGCTGCTGCAATTGGCCAATTCCGCGGCGCTCGGTTTGCGTTCGCGCGTCACCACCGTTCATCAGGCAATTCAATATTTGGGTTTGGAGATGACGCGCTCGCTGGTGTTGCTCGCGCACACCTTTAGCTATTTCGACAAAGGACGCGCCGTCGGATTCAGCCTTGAGAAACTTTGGAATCATGCGCTCAAGGTTGCAACGCTCGCGCAACAAATCGCCGATTATGAAGGGGCCGAATGCGTGGACGAAGCCTTTCTGGCCGGCCTCTTGCACGATCTCGGAAAGCTTCTGCTGGCGGTGAATTTGCCGGTGGAATACGCGCAGATGTTAAAGACTTCGCAGACAAAGGGTACGCCGACGTGGCAGGAGGAAATTGAAAAATTCGGCGGCACACACGCGGAGCTTGGCGCCGAATTGCTGGCGACTTGGAATTTCCCGCTCTCGATTGTCGAAGCGGTGGCATTGCACCATCATCCGGCGCAACTGGTGACGCAGGGCTTCTCGCCGCTCACAGCTGTGCACGCGGCCAATGTGCTGATTCATGAACTCGGCGACAAAGTAGAGACTCCGTTTGAAATGGCGTACCTGACAGATTTGGGATTGGAGGAACATGTCGAGAGCTGGCGCGAGCTGGCTACGAGCCGCCTGGCCACGGCTGGGAGGATGCAATAATGGATCCGCGCGACTCCAATCAGCGCACGATTTTGTTCGTCGATGACGACGCCGAATATCTGCAAATGATCGAGCGCGTCATGCGGTTGTGGAGTCATGACAAATGGACGGTGTTGACGGCAGCAAGCGCATCGGCGGCCCTGGCCATTTTGCAGAATCAAACGCCGAACCTGATTGTTGTTGACGTTTGCATGCCCGTCGTCGATGGCTTGCAATTTCTTTCCATCGTTCAAAAACGTTATCCAGACGTGCAGAAGGTTGCGTTGACTGGCTTCGCGACGGAATCCTATCGAACAGCGTGCCTGGCTGCCGGGGCGGAATTGTTCCTGGAAAAACCGCGATCCTCGGAAGGATTGGAAACGATTTTTGCGACGTTTGATGAACTGACGAAATGCAAGCCGGATTCCGGTTTTCGTGGCGTTCTTCGCAGCGTTGGATTAACTGAGATCATCCAAATGGAGTGTCTCAACAAGAATTCTTCCATCCTGCGAATTAACGCGGGCTCAACCACCGGGCTCATTTATATTTGCGAAGGCAACATCATTCACGCAGAAGCGGGCGCGATTAAAGGCGAGGCGGCTTTGCAAAAGATTTTTGCGCTCGCGGGCGGTGACTTCAGTTTGAAGCCGTACGCGGAGCCGCCGGAGCGGACCATCGATGGCCAATGGGAATTCCTGTTGATGGAAGCCGCGCAGAAACGTGACGAAGCTCCGCCCCCCGCGGCGTCGACGGACACTGGAGATTCGTCGCCGGAAGCAGAGTGGCTCGCCGGCATCGAAGCCGAACGCGGGGCCAAACCGGCGGCCTCTGATCGCGCGCGCGTCGCCGTGAACGTGGAGGAATTGATGATCTGTTCCGACGTTGGGGACGTCCTGCTTTCCTGGCAATGCAACGACGCCGACTTGCGAATTAATTTTTTGGAGTTCATCTCCCAAAAGGCGCGGCTGCTTCGAAACGCCCTTCCGCTTGGCACGTTCGATCGCGTGGAATTTTCAGGGCCGCTTGGGCGAATGGTTTCGCAAATCGGTTCGGGCCGCGGCATCGTTGTGCGGACTTCTTCGCCGAACACACGCAGCCAAAATAATATGAATGGCCGCGCCCACAGCCTTACGCCTGCCGTCAAATTTAAAGCTGAAACGGCCTTCGCGGGAATCCAGTCCATCTCCGGTTTGCTGGCGGCGAGTTTGCATTTTTCCGACGGCTCGGGCGTGAACCGATCAATTGCTTCCACTATCCCGGCTGACGCCCTCGATTTGCTTCGGCGCGCGGCGAACGATTCGTTCCGCCTCCTGCATCTCCAGGCGTTCAAACCGATTCGCAGCCGCTGGCGATTTGAACACGCCGTCATTGATTGCGCTTTTTGGGAAGAGGGCGTTTCGGTGGCGTTGATCTTCTCGCGCCAAAACGTTGAGGTTGATCCTCAAGCCAGCTCGAACGCCATCGATAAGTTTCTGTCTGCGGCCACTGCGGAAGCTGCCGCAAAGTAAGCTCGGAGCCTTCCTGGAATGGATGGAAACATTTTGCAAAAAACTTGTTGCGTCTAGCGCGAAGCGCCTATAAGTTCCGCTCGTCACAGGTCTAGCCGTTCGGGCTGTTTGGGGCATGGAGAGTTTGTCCAGTTACTTTATCAGCCACCGGCGTTCCCTATTCTAAATTCATTTTTAGGTGTTACTCGGTTGTAGCTTGGGACCAGACCGTTCGGACATTTCCATGAGTACAAGACATCATCAGCATGGCGGACATCACCACCGCCCACATCAAGATCGCCGACAGGATTACCGCCCCGGCCCGCCGGGAGACCGCCAGGATCCGCGCGATCGCCAGGATCGAGACCGCGACCGTGATCGCGACCGTCCGGCGCCCGTCAACAACGGCCCAGTCGAAATTGGCACCGGTTACCTTGAAATTTCTGAAAAAGGTTTCGGATTCCTGCGTTCGGCGCAAAACCATTTCCAGCCCAAGCCCTCGGACATTTTCGTTACGCCGGACACGATCAAGAAAAATTTCCTGCGCGAAGGTTGCCAGGTCAGCGGGCCCACCCAGCCGCCGCATCGCGGCACCAGCCCGCAATTGCGCGAAGTGGACAGCGTCAACGGCATGCCGTTCAACGATTACACCCGCTCGATCCGCTTCGAGAATCTCACCACGATTGATCCTCAGGAAAAATTTAACCTTGAGACGACGCCCGAACTGATCGAAACGCGCATCATCGATTTGGTAACGCCGATCGGCAAAGGAACGCGCGGTTTGATCGTCGCGCCGCCGCGCACGGGCAAAACGACGATTCTTAAACAGATCGCGAACGCTGTCGTGGCGAACCATCCGGAAGTTCACGTGATGGTGCTGCTGATTGACGAACGCCCTGAAGAAGTCACCGACTTCCAGCGTTCCGTGAAAGCCGAAGTGGTGGCATCGTCGAACGACCAGGATTTGGAGACGCATGTGCGTTTGTCGCGCTTCATGATCGAACGCTGCCGTCGCATGGTTGAATCCGGCCGCGACGTCTTTGTGCTGCTCGACTCTATTACCCGCGTCGCTCGCGCTTACAACAGCGTACATGGCGGTTCGGGTCGCACGATGACCGGCGGAGTGGACGCGCGCGCGCTGGAAATTCCGCGCAAGATGTTCGCCGCCGCGCGCAAAGTTGAAGAAGGCGGTTCGCTGACGATCCTGGCGACGGCGCTCGTCGACACCGGTTCGCGCATGGATGAACTGATTTTCCAGGAGTTCAAGGGCACCGGTAACATGGAATTGATCCTCGACCGCAAACTGTCCGATCGGCGTCTTTACCCGTCGATCGACATCCCGAAGAGCGGCACGCGCAAAGAAGAAAAACTTTTCGCGGGCAAACACCTCGAAGCGATCCGCAAATTGCGCCGCACGATGGTGGACTTGAACCCGATCGAAGCGATGGAGACGCTCATTGGGGCGCTCAAGAAACACAAAACCAACGACGAACTCCTTTCGAAGCTGGTAGTGTAACGAATTACTTCAGACTAGAGGAAGGCGCGGCTTCGCAAGGGGCTGCGCCTTTTTAATTTCTGCCAATAGGAGATATTGGAGGAATGTGAGTTATGGATTTCTTGACGTTCTATCGACGGGTTGTGGGTTGTGCTCGATTCGCAAGGCGGACGCGCGTTAATTGTTCACGGATTCCACCGTTCTTCACAAAATCTTTTTCAAGCCACCGAAGTTGCTGATCGATCAGATAGTTGGCCTGGTGAATCAAACAGATCGCCAGATTTGCAACAACCTCCGCGGATCGGGTTTCGACAAATTCTCGGTAAAGCTCGTAGGTCTGAGGCTGTTTGCACCCCAACTGCCTTACAAACTTTGCCTCACGGCAGTTTTTGTCCCAGAGCCGAAAATCACGGACTCGAAGAAAATCTTCATAGTCATCCACTAGTTCTTCGAGACTTGCCCGCGCCACGTTGGTCAGCTTCAGTTCGGTTTCCCGTGAAGTGAATCCAGCTTTGCTCCCCTCAAGGATGTTCTTTTTGCCCGAACGAGCCGCCTGAATCATTTGGTCGATCGTGCGATCGCCTTTGCCGAGGAACTTGTGCGCAAATCGAAACGTAATATCGTAAACGACTTCGGCTTTCTGAAAACCCAACAGAATTTCGTAGTGGCCGCGTGGAGCAAGCGCTCGTGAGGGAACCTTATCGATCGCATGGCTCGCATTACTCCTATTATTTTTCACTGTTCGGGTGTTGCGTCGGTTATATCACAACCGGTCTGACGAGGCCACAGTCGAGCGGCAGCTCTAGTTCTGCCCGATGCCGCTTTTCGTCAGCAGCGCGAGCGTCTTTGCCAGCGATTCGATCTTATAAGGTTTTTCGACCATGGCGACGAATCCAAACTCACGGTAGTTCGCCATCACTGGATCTTGGGAATAGCCGCTGGAGACAATCGCTTTGACGTGTGGGTCAAGGTCGAGAAGACGTTTGACAGTTTCTCGGCCGCCCATGCCGCCGGGCACGGTGAGGTCCATGATGATTGCCGCGTAAGGTCGGCCTTCGCTTTTGGCAGATTGAAATTTTTCGAGCGCTTCGTTCCCATGTTCCGCGGTATCGACTTCGTAGCCCAGGTGTGACAGCGACGCTCGGGCGAGATCGCGGATAGGAAGTTCGTCATCCATCACCAGGATGCGGCCGGTGCCTTTTTTCCTTACGAAGATCTGCGTCTCGCCGCTCGAACGAATCGGCGCGGTGTCAGACGCCGGCAGATAAATGTGAAATGTCGTGCCTTCGCCAACGCGGCTCTCGACGGTGATTGCGCCTTCGTGCTTTTGGATAATCGCGTAAGCCGTCGCCAGGCCGAGGCCAGAACCATTTTCTTTCGTCGTGAAGTAAGGATCGAAAATCCGTCCGAGATTCGCTGGCGGGACGCCGCAACCGGTGTCTTCCACGGTGATATGAACATAGCGGCCCGGCCGAACCGGAATCTTCATGTTTTCGGTGATGTCACAATTGACCGCGCGCGTGCCAAGCGCGCCACCTTTGGGCATCGCCTGGACCGCATTAATCACCAGGTTGTTGAAGACCTGGCTGATCTGTCCCGCGTCGACATCGACCGGCCAAAGATCGGGATCAGCGTGATGCTTGCAGACCACATTTGAACCGCGCGAGGCGAATGCAGTCGATTCGTGGATGATGTCCTGGACGGCGGCGGATTTGCGCACCGGCGCGCCGCCTTTTGCGAAGGTGAGCAGTTGTTGCGTGAGTTCGCGAGCGCGCGCGCAACCTTTTTCGGCGCTCGTCAGGCGCATGTGCACCTCGGTGTTCGGCTCGACCAACACTTTGCACAGCGAGACATTTCCCAAAACGATGCTCAGGATGTTGTTAAAGTCATGCGCGATGCCGCCGGCCAGAACGCCCACCGATTCGAGCTTCGAAGATTTGAGAAGATCGGATTCGTAGCGGCGTTTTTCAGTGATGTCGCGGAAGACAACCGCCACGCCCACCAAATGCGAGTTGCCGTCGCGAATTGGCGCCGCGCTTTTTGCGATGATCCGCTCAACGCCGTCGCGCGCGAGCAGAATTACGTTGCGACGCGTTTCAGTGGCGGTTTCATCTTCCAAAATATGTTTTACGGACGAAGTAAGAGGTTCGCGATTTTTCTCATCCAGAATCGTGAAGACTTCCTGGATGGGCCGCCCCGTTGCGCCGGCTACCGACCAACCAGTGACCATGGCGGCCGCGTTGTTCATCAATACGATTTTTCCAGACGTATCCGTCGCGATCACACCGTCTGCGATCGACCGCAGCGTAACGGCGAGACGTTCTTTTTCGCGCTGAAGCGCAAAGCGGCTGCGCGCCTGCAAAGCGGCCAAAAGGAAGAGCGTTAGGCTAAGTGTGCCCGAACCGAGAATCGCAATCATCGGCAGGTAACGTTCGCTGCCGGCGCCGAATTTGGGACGCGTGGTGGTGCGCATCACCCACAGTTGGGAGAAGTAGCGTAACGGTATTTGCGTCACGAGGGCGTTATTCGCCCTGGCTTTCTCGCGCGTCATGGCTGGGTCCGTGTCGAAAACCAGTTTCGCCGGATCGCACTTTTCCCCCGCAAAAATATCAATATCGAACAACGCGTCCTTGTCTTCGGGAAAAATGGCTTTCCAAAGTGTATCTTCAATGAACGAAGCGAACACGAAACCGATCAATTTTTCGCGGCGTTCTTCGACGGTCCTGGGTTCAACGGCCCCGCGGTAAACCGGAAAGTAAACAACGTGACCCACCATGTCGACATGGCCGGTGGGCCGTGCCATGGCCACTGCCACGGTGGCAACCGGTTCGCAGGTGTCGCGGGCGGCGTCCATTGCTGCGCGTCGTTCCGGGCTGGCGTAAGGATCCCAACCGAGCGCGCGCACGTCGCCTTCATCCTTATCGCGCAGGAAAATGATTGGAAAATATTCAGGCCGCTCACCGACCGGGCCGGTGATTTTGTAATCTGAACGAGTTTCCTGCCGTTGCTTTTGGATGTGGGCCGCAACGTTGGTGGCAGGCACCCGCAGCGCAAACCCTAAATCCCGAAATCCCATCACGGGCTCGGAAAAACCGACGCTATCCAGAAAAATATTCCATTCATCGGCGCGCACACTGCGGCTGGCCAGGAACAACCCGCGCACGCCCCACAAAACATGCGTGGCGTCGGTGAAATGTTGATCAACCGCCGCAGTAACGTCTCGTACCGCAGTGTTTAAGCGCGCCTGCTCCCGGTTTTCGACATTAATCAAAACGCGTTGATAAACGAAAACGGCGGGCGCAAGGGAGACTAAGAGGATGATATAAGCCACCCCCATGCGGCGTAAATGGTCGCGAAACTTCGTCATTCCAGTGGGACTCTGGATATTCAAGATATCGGTTGAAAGGGTTACAGGCTGAAGCTCAGCAAAAAGCGTGCTGCCCTTTTTCAAACAATCGAACTAACGCCACTAAAGGTACTTCAAAGTTTTCCGATTGCGTTAAGTAGTTGCTTGCTGTAACACGCAGCCAGCAGTCGCGATGGCAGTAGATGTCGGTCTAAGTTCATGCCTTCGCGGAACACAATGCGGATTTACTAATATAACAATGCCGTATTCTGCCGAAATAAGCCGGGTTAATCCCAGTTGCTTTATTTTCCTGATCGATCAGTCCGGGTCGATGGTTGAACCCATCTCGGGAAGCGACAACAAACGCAAATGCGACAGCGTCGCCGACGCGATCAATCGCCTGCTGCACAACCTCATCATTAAATGCGCCCGTGGCGAAGGCGTGCGCAATTTTTATGAAGTAGGCGTGATTGGCTACGGCAACAACGTTGCCCCGGGTTTCAGCGGCAAACTTGCCGGACGCGAACTCGCCCCCATTTCCGAAGTAGCCAACTCCCCCGCCCGTGTCGAAGAGCGCGTCAAGGAAGTCGATGACGGAGCCGGCGGCATCATCACCCGCAAAATAAAATTTCCAATTTGGTTCGAGCCGCACGCCAAAGGTTTCACACCAATGGGCCAGGCCCTCAGTCTCGCGCACAAAATTTTGTCCACGTGGGTTAATAGTCATCAAAATTCCTATCCCCCGATTGTCATTAATATTACGGACGGCGAAGCAACCGACACCGGCCCCGTCCCGCAGGCGCAGGATCTTTGCAGCCTGTCCACTTTCGACGGGAATGTGCTTCTCTTTAATTGCCACATTTCCAATCGCCCGGTGCCGCCGATTATTTTTCCAGATCACGACGGCGATTTGCCGGATGAATTCGCGCGCACGCTTTTCAGCGTGTCGAGTCCGTTGCCGCCCACGTTGCGCGACATGGCGCGAAACGAAAATATTCAATTGGGAGATAATGCGCGCGGTTTCGCGTTCAACGCCGACCTTGTCGAACTTATTCGATTCCTCGACATCGGCACGCGCTCGAGCAACCTGCGGTAACCCACTGCATGGAGCCGCAAATCCAGGCTTTTTGGGTTCCAAAGCTGGGTAATTCGACTGAAGAATACGAAGACGCCTTCGCGTACTCCACCACCGACGGCATGTTCGCCATCGCCGACGGCGCCACCGAATCCTCCTTCGCCGATCGTTGGGCGCGCGATTTGGTGGACAGCTTCGTCACCAAGCCTCCCGAAGTAAACGGCGCCAAAGTCGCCTTCCCGGAATGGCTCACGCCGATGCAACAACGCTGGCGTGCTGGAATCGATTGGGAAAATCTGCCTTGGTTCGCGGAAGAAAAAGCCAAGACCGGCGCTTTCGCCACGTTTCTTGGCCTAACTATCTACGATCCCGATCTTCTCAAGCGCACCACGCTTTTCGAAAAGGCCGCCTCGCTTTTTCGCAAACACGAACCGCCCCAGGTTTATAAATGGAAAGCCATCGCGGTCGGCGACAGTTGCATGTTCCAAATTCGCGACGACAAATTGATATCCTCCTTTCCAATTTCCAATCCAGGCGATTTCAGCAGCCGCCCCGTTTTGCTCTGCAGCAATCCCGTTAACAACGCAGGGGTCTGGCCCGAAGTAAAATTCGAACAAGGCGACTGCAGGAACGACGATCTATTTATTCTCGCCACCGACGCGGTCGCCAAATGGTTCCTCGATCAGCGCGACCTCGGCGGCAAACCCTGGGAAACTTTGCTCGCCATTCGTTCGCAAATGGAGTTTCAAGATATTGTCGCGCGCCTGCGCAACGAAAAAGCGATGCGCAACGACGACGCCACCATCGTGCTCTGCACCTGGAAAGGCGGCGCCGCGCCGAAACCCAACCGCTCACTTTTCTCCCGTAAAAATCAACCAACGCTCACTGCAGTATGAACTGGCCAACTCACACCGATTACCAGGACGCGATTCAAAATCCGCTCATCTGTTTTGCCGAAGAAGATATGAAAGCCGGAACGGCCGCGTGCGACATGCTCGGTTTGCCGCGCGTCACTTCCGGAAATTTCGCCAGCGTTTACGAACTCTCCGCCGCCGGCAAACGCTACGCCGTCCGCTGCTTCGTCCGCCAGGTCATGGGCCAGCAAGGCCGTTACGCGCGTCTTTGCGAACATCTCGGCAAAATCAAAACGCCGTGGCTCGTTGATTTTAATTATTTCCTCAAGGGCATTCTCGTCCGCGGCGAATGGTATCCGGTCGTTAAAATGGATTGGGTCGAAGGCGCGCCCCTCAACACCTGGATCGATGACAACGTTCATCATCCCGAAAAACTCAAAGCCCTCGCCGCGCAATGGCGCACCCTCGTCAACGACATGCGCAAAAATCATCTCGCGCACGGCGATTATCAGCACGGCAACATCATGGTCACGCCCCAGGACGAATTGCGCCTGGTCGATTACGACGGCATGTATTGCCCCGCGTTTGGCAAAGGCCGCAGCCCTGAATTGGGCCACGCCAATTTCCAACACCCGCGCCGCCTCGCCGAACATTACGATGATTCGATCGATAATTTCGCCGCCATCGTGATCTACATGAGCCTCCTCGCGCTCGCTGAAGAGCCGCAGCTCTGGAAAGATTTTTACACCGTTGACAATCTGCTGTTGCTGTCGAGCGATTACAAAAATCCGCAAAACTCGAAGGCCTTTGCGCGCCTCGAAGCCAGCAAAAGTTCCGTCGTCAAACAACTCGCCACGCTGCTCAAGAATTGCTGCATGCGTGGCGTCCAAGACGTGCCGTGGTTCGAAGATGCCGTCATCAGCGCTGAAAAAGGAACCGTCGAAGCCCAGGTCGCAGCCATGCCGCAACCTACCCCCGCGGGCGAAGGCATCAACTGGCTCGACGACTCCCAAACCGCTCCCGGCGCCGCTGTCTCGCGTCCAGCCCCAGCCACACGCCCGTCGCCAGCGCCAGCCGCTGCGAAGCCCGCGCCAAAACCCACGGCTTCCAAGCCGGCTTCCGCGCCCGCCAAAACTTCTCCGACGCCGCAACCCGCCTACGCCTCTCAATCTCAAGGCGCCGAAGAAAAGTCCGGCATCCCAGGCTGGGTCATGATCGCCGGCGTCCTTGTCCTGGTCGGCATCATCGTTGCCATCGTCCTGACGCGGAAACATTAGGCGCTTACAAATTCGGTAAATCCCCAATCTTGCCCCTAACCCCGCAGGCGCTCCACACTGCGGGCAATGAACTGCTTTGTAACCGGGGGTTCCGGTTTCATCGGAGCGAATTTGATTCACGAGCTGGCCGCGCGCGGTCATCGCGTGAAAGCATTGCTGCGCCCCGATGGCGATCGCCGCGGCCTTGCGGGCGCCGATTACGAAGCAGTCGAAGGCGATCTCTCCGATAAATCCTCCCTCAAGCGCGGCCTCAAAGGAAGCGATTGGTGTTTTCACGTCGCCGGCAGCTACCATCTTTGGATGCGCGATTACGCGCCGATGTATGCTGCCAACGTCGAAGGCACGCGCAATGTTCTCACCGCTGCCGGCAACGCCGGATGCTCGCGCATCATCTACACCAGCACCGTTGGCTGCATCGGTTTGCCTCCGCAAAGAAACGGCGCCGACACGCCCGCGGACGAAACCTTTCGCGGTCGCGCCGAGGAAATGAATAGCGACTACAAACGCTCCAAATGGCAAGGCGAACAAATCGCCGCTGAACTTTCCCAGCGCCATCCCATCGTCATCGTCAACCCCAGCGCT
>JADMIO011694177.1_pt1 | contig 25850 bp, 22 predicted proteins | sample 8958161 | NCBI WGS metagenome assembly JADMIO01 (sample SAMN16585339, study PRJNA669376) | soil metagenome | isolation source: Crop rotation soil | place: USA: Cullars Rotation, Alabama | collected 2011 | reverse complement strand
CTTGAGCGCCAGCGCAATCGAGCCGCCAAGCCGCTGGTCGGTGGGCACTTCGTTCGACAAGGCGCCGATCATCCGCTTGCGGCTGGCGCCGAGCATGATCGGGCAGCCCAGGCCGTGGAACATGGCGAGGCCGTTGAGCAGCGAGAGATTGTCCTGGAGCGACTTGCCGAAGCCGATGCCCGGATCGACCATGATCCTCGCGCGATCGACTCCGCCCGCCACCACCGCCGCGATCCGCGCGTCGAGCCAATCGTAAACCTCGGTCAGGACATCGCCATAACCGCTGCCGCCATGCGGCCCTTTGGCGGGGTCGGGCGAGTGCATGAGCACCACCGGGCAGCCGGCCTTGGCCACCACCTCCAGCGCGCGATCGTCCCACAGCAGCGCCGCGACATCGTTGACGATGCTGGCGCCGGCGGCGAGCGCTGCTTCCATCACCATTGCCTTGCGCGTGTCGACCGAGACCAGGGTCCCGGCGCGCACCAGCCCGCGCACGACCGGCTCGACTCGCTTCTTCTCATCCTCTTCCCAGACGAGCTCGGCGCCGGGCCGGGTCGACTCTCCCCCGACATCGATCAGCGCCGCGCCGGCCGCGGCCATCGCCACGCCCGCGGCGACCGGGTCGTTCTGTTCGCCCCCATCGGAAAAGCTGTCGGGCGTTGCGTTGAGGATGCCCGCGACGATCGGTTGGTCGAAGCGGAGAATGCGCTCGCCGAGCGTCAGTGGCAGGCGCGGGCGCGTGATCGCAGCGTGGAGCTCGGCCGCGCGCTCGTCATCGGCACCGAGCGTGCGATCGAACTCGGCGATGGAGATGGTGCGTTTGGCGCCGCTCTCGATCACCTCATAAGCCGCAAACCACTGCATCCCGCCGGCCAGCCGCGCGACCTCGCCATCGCGGCCGACCGGGGTATCGACGAATTGGATGGGGCGGAGGTGGAGGTTGGCGGGCATCGATATCCTTCACTTCCCCGGCGAAGGCCGGGGCCCAGTGGGGATGACATGAGTAATCGAACGCCCCGCCCAATCAATGCGCAGCTCGACACTGAGGCCCGGCCTTCGCCGGGGAGGTGGGGTCAGGGCTGCGTCGCGAGCAGGTAATTCTGGCGCAGGGCGTCGATCGGCTTGAGCCCATCGACCGCTTCGTAATGCCAGAAGGTCCAGCCGTTGCAGGCCGGCGCCTTCTGCAAGGTCGCACCGAGCTTGTGGATCGACCCCGCCTGGCCGCAATCGCTCTTGAGCGAGCCGTCGGCCCCCACGGTCGCTTTCCAGCGCCGCTTGGTGTCGGTCAGTACGGTGCCGGGCGCCAGCATGCCATTCTCGACCAACGCCCCGAAGGCGACGCGCGGCGCCGCCTTGGGGCTCTGCATCGTGGTCAGCGCCGATTCGTCGAGCGGCAATGCGGCGGCGATGCGTTCCTCGGCCGCTTCGATATAGACCGGCTCGCGCTCGATCCCGATCCAGTGCCGGCCGAGCCGCTTCGCAACCGCGCCGGTAGTGCCGGTGCCGAAAAACGGGTCGAGCACGACGTCGCCCGGCTTCGAGCAGGCGAGCATGATGCGATAGAGCAAAGCCTCGGGTTTCTGGGTCGGGTGGACCTTGACGCCGTTCTTCTTGAGCCGTTCCGGCCCGCCGCAGATCGGGAATTCCCAATCCGAGCGCATTTGCAGCTCGTCGTTGAGCGTCTTCATGCTGCGATAGTTGAACGTGTATTTCGCGCCTTCGCCGGTCGACGCCCAGATCAGCGTCTCATGCGCATTGGTGAAGCGCGTGCCCTTGAAATTGGGCATCGGGTTGGCCTTGCGCCAGACGATGTCGTTGAGGATCCAATAGCCCAGATCCTGGATCGCCGAGCCGACCTTGAAGATGTTGTGATAGCTGCCGATCACCCAGATCGAGCCATTATCCTTGAGGATGCGCTTCGCCTCACCCAGCCATTCGCGGGTGAAGCGGTCATAGATCGCCAGGCTGTCGAACTTGTCCCAATCGTCGGTCACCGCATCGACATGACTGCCGTCGGGCCGCGACAGGTCGCCGCCAAGCTGAAGATTGTACGGCGGATCGGCGAAGATCAGGTCGACCGATTTGGCCGGCAGCGCACGCATCGTCGCGATGCAATCGCCCATCAGGATGCGATCGAGCGGGAGCTCGCCTGGGACCAACACGGACGGCGCCCTAAGCGAAGCGGCACGCGCGCTGACCTTCTCGATAACCCCCATCGGCAACCACTCCCCGCAATGACACGCGCACGAAAACCGGGCGCGCGGACTCCGGTCAAGCGAAGTTTAGTTAACGAGTTCGGTTGCCAAATGGTTAAGGGAGCGGAACATTTTACGACCCTTACCGGATATTGAGTCCCGACTTATCCACAGCCCCAATCTATGGGGTGTGGCACAAAAGACTCTTAAAAAGGCAGAACCGCTTGGGCGACCGGGGCGAAGCTCCGGCGATGCAGCGGACAGGGCCCGTGCTCGCGCAGCGCGCGCAGATGTTCCGGTGCGCTATAGCCCTTATTCGAGTGCCAGCCGTAATGCGGATAGGATTCGGCATGGGTGATCATGATCGTGTCGCGCGTGTGCTTGGCGATGATCGAGGCGGCGGCGATCGACATGCTGATGCCATCCCCGCCGACGATGGCGGTCGCCTGATAGGTCCAGCGCGGCAGGCGATTGCCGTCGACTAGCACGTGTCCGGGCGGACAGCCCAACGCTTCAACCGCCAGCGTCATCGCCTTCATCGTCGCCCAGTAGATGTTGAGGCTGTCGATCTCGTCGGCCTCGACGATACCGACGCCGACCGTCGCGCAGTCCATCAGGCGGGCGTGCAGCCGAGCGCGCTCGATGGCGGTCAGCTTCTTTGAATCGTCGAGCCCGCGCGGAATCCCCTTGGCTGGGAGGATTACCGCGGCTGCCACTACCGGTCCGGCGAGCGGCCCGCGGCCGGCTTCGTCGACCCCGGCGACGGGAGAGAGACAGAGTTTTTCGTGTTTGAGACCGGGCATTTGCTAGCCTTCTATCTCGTCGAACGGGATCACGCCAAGGGCGTGTCCCAACGGGCCGTGGCCACCACCCAGGCCCGGCGCGGACAAGATGGCGATCCGAACGAATCGGATCGCGCGCTCGACCGCGTCCTCGACCGTCATGCCGTCACCCAGTCCGGTCGCGATCGCACTGGCGAGCGTGCAGCCGGTGCCGTGGGTGTCGGTGGTGTCGAACCGTTTCGCTTCCCAATGACGCAGACGCCCGCTCGGCGAATAGAGCTCGTCGACGATCCAATTGCCGTCGGCATGCCCGCCTTTGGCCAGCAGGTGGGTGCCATGCGCGAGCACCGCATCCTTACCGCCCAGCGTCTCGAGCTCGGGCAGATTGGGCGTGGTCACCGACGCGAGCCCCATCAACCGCTCGAACGCCGCGATCGTGCCGGCATCGGCCAGGGTGTCGCCGCTCGTCGCCACCATCACGGGATCGAACACGATCGGCACGTCGAGCGATTCGAGCACATCCGCCACGGCATGGGCCGTCGCCGCCGATCCGATCATTCCGATCTTGATCGCGTCGACGCCGATATCGGTCACCACTGAGTTGATCTGGGCGATGACCATGTCGGTCGGCACCGCCAACACGGCCTGGACGCCCAGCGTGTTCTGCGCGGTGATCGCGGTGATCGCGGTCATGGCATGGCCGCCGAGCATCGTCACCGTCTTGATATCGGCCTGAATCCCCGCGCCGCCGCCCGAATCGGACCCGGCGATGATCAGGATGCGAGGAGACGCTTGTTCCGTCACAAAGTCATACCTCTGCGCCTTTTAACTCCCTCTCCCCGATGGGGAGAGGGAGAAATGCGTATAGCTCTTTTAACCCCGTTTCCGGGCCTGCGGATAGCTGCCCAGCACGCGCATCCATTTCGAGTGGAAACCCAGTTCCTCCAGCGCGCGATCGAGATTCTCCTCCCCCGGCCGCCCCTCGACATCGGCATAGAAATCGGTCGCGGCGAAACTGCCGCCGCGCTGATAGCTTTCGAGCTTGGTCATGTTGACGCCGTTGGTCGCGAACCCGCCCATTGCCTTGTAGAGCGCGGCGGGGACGTTTTTCACCTCGAAGATGATGGTCGTCATGAACGGCCCCTCACCCGTCAGCGGACGACTGCCCCGCGCCAGGGTCACGAAGCGCGTGGTATTATGCTCGGCATCGGCAATGTCGCTGGCCAGCGTCTCGAGACCGTAAATCTTGGCCGCGGGCGGCGGCGCCAGCGCGGCGACCTTGGGATCGTTGATCTCGGCGACCAACGCGGCGGCGCCGGCGGTGTCGGGATAGGCGATCGGGGTGATGCCGTGCGCCTTCAGCCAATGCCGGCATTGGCCGAGCGCCTGGGGATGGCTCATCGCTTCCTTGACGGCGTCGAGCGGGCCGACACCCATAAGGGCATAGCGGATCGGCAGGAAATGCTCGCCGGTGATGACCAAGCCCGATTCGGGCAGCAGGAAATGAATGTCGGCTACGCGGCCGTGGAGCGAATTCTCGATCGGAATGACCGCGCAATCCGCCCGCCCCTCCTTCACCGCGTCGATCGCGTCGTCGAAGCTGAAGCAGGGCAGCGGCAGGCCATCGGGAAACGTTTCCTCCACCGCGACATGGCTGTTGGCGCCCGGCGCGCCCTGAAACGCCACCGCGCGCTCGGGCTCGCGGGCAGCGGCTTCGGTCATCGCGGCAACAATGGGCTGGGCGGGGGCGGCGAAGTTTTCCATGAGGGGCGCCGATTAGAGAGGGGGATCATCAGTAGCAAGCCGAGCGTTTGTTTGACGCGCTCACGCGCGTGGACGGTGCCGACCCGCTCCCCCACCAGACCGCCCAATCAGGATATTCTATGGGCGGTCGGGTGGGGGAGCGGGCCGGCACCGATCGCGACCGAGAGGTCGCCAATAAACGCCACCTTGCCCCCCGCGAATACGCTTACTAAAGGGCTGCTACTCAATTCAGGGGCGTACGCGAAAAATCATGTCCGACAAGACCAACACGATCGCTGGCTGGACCCTCGCAGGATGCTTTGTCGCGCTTGGCGCCACGATCGTTGGCGGCATGGTGTTCCACAGCGGCGAGCCCAAGAAGGAAGGCTATCCGGTCGAGGCAGTCGATGAGGGCGGCGACAGCGGCGCCGCGGCCGAAGTGCCGATCGCGACTCTGCTCCCGACCGCCGACGCCGCCGAGGGCGCCGAGGTCTTCAAGAAGTGCGCGGCGTGCCACACGATCAATCAGGGTGGCGCCAACGGCATCGGCCCGAACCTCTACGCCACGGTCGGCGAGGGGATCGCCCAAGGCAAGGGCGGCTTCGCCTTCTCCGACGCGCTGAAGGCCAAGGGCGGCAAGTGGGACTTCGATTCGCTCAACGCCTGGCTGACCAGCCCGCGTAAATTCGCGCCGGGCACCAAGATGACCTTCGCCGGTCTGTCGAACCCCAAGGACCGCGCCGACGTGATCCTGTACCTCAACCAGCAGGGATCGAACCTGCCGCTGCCGGCGGCACCTGCTGCTGCCCCGGCGGGCAAGGACGCCGCAGCGCCGGCGGGCGGCAACAGCGCCGCGCCGGCCGAGGGCAATGCCAGCGCCCCGGCCGACGGCAACGCCGCGGCACCTGCTGAGAAGAAGTAGCTTTCCCGAATAACGATGCGTCCCACCCCGGCGAAGGCCGGGGCCCAGTCGCGATGTCTTCGATGTGGCACGACGGTCGCGCCATTTCCGACATCAATGGCCCTGGGCCCCAGCCTTCGCCGGGGTGGCGTATTTTATCTCGGACCGGGCGAGCCGCTCACCGCGACGTATCGGCCTGCGCAGCGATCTCTTCCGCGGCGTGCTGCTCCGCTTCGGCGAGACCGATATCCAGCGATCGATCCTGGTAGAAGCGCTGGACGCATTCCCAGCCCTCTTCCGCCGTCTCGCAATAAGTGAAGATATCGAGGTCCTTGGCGCTGACCACGCCTTCCTCGACTAGAGCGTCAAAGTTGACCACGCGCTGCCAGAATTCCTTGCCATAGAGCAGCACCGGAATCGGCTGGATCTTGCCGGTCTGGATCAAGGTCAGCAGCTCGAACAGTTCGTCGAACGTGCCGAAGCCGCCCGGAAACGCCGCCAAAGCGCGGGCGTGGAGCAGGAAGTGCATCTTGCGCAGCGCGAAATAGTGGAACTGCAAACTCAGCCGCGGCGTCACATACGGGTTGGGCGCCTGTTCGTGCGGCAGCACGATGTTGAGCCCGATCGACTCGGCGCCGACATCGGCCGCGCCACGATTGGCCGCTTCCATGATCGACGGACCGCCGCCCGAGCAGACGACGAAATGACGGCGCCCATCGGTATCGACTGGAAAGCCTGACGCCAGCCGACCGAGTTCGCGTGCCACCTCGTAATATTTAGACTTGGCGACCAGCCGCTCGGCGATCTTGCGCGACGTGTCGTCAACGGCCGCCTCCAGCAGGGCCTGCGCCTTGTCCGGCGCGGGGATGCGCGCCGAGCCGTACATCACGAAAGTCGAAGCAATCCCCGCCTCGTCGATCACCAATTCCGGCTTGAGCAGCTCGAGCTGGAAGCGGACCGGACGCAGATCCTCGCGGAGCAGGAAGTCCATGTCCTGGAAAGCGAGCCGGTAGGCCGGATCCTGGGTCTGCGGGGTGGAAATACCGCCCTTGGCGCGGTCGGCTTCCTGTTTCGCGCGCGGAAAGACGCGCGACGGTACTCGGGTATCAGTCATCCCAGCGCGTTAGAGCAAAGTTGTGACGGATTGAAGGGGTTCCAGGCGGAGCGAAAGCCCTCTCCCGCAGCTCTTAAGCCCTCGCCCGTGTGCGGGAGAGGGAATTGGAATAGTCACCGGCAGAAGCTCTTGTGGTCGTCTTCGAGATGCAGGTGATTGTGATGCGCCGCGTTATAGTCGGGGCTGAGCACCGTCCCGAACCGCTTGCAGGCGGAGCTGTGGATCACTTCCAGGAAGCGCCGCACGTCATCATTATCCGAGCGCCAGTCATTCTCGATCGACACCCGGCGGCCATCCTCCAGGATAAAGGCCGACACATCGACCGCATTGGCCAAAGCATGGCCCGACAATCGCTCGGTCGCGGTGCCGATCGTGTTGCGGCAGGCATAGGTGCCGAACGTCTCGATCTTGACCAGCCGGCTGCCCAGGATCTGATAGGCGGCAGGCGCGACCGCATTGCGCGTCCAGCCGATGAATTCTTCGGCGAGACCGCAGCGCATCGCCTTCAGCCCGGTGACCGGCACGCCGATATCGATCAACTGCACCGCGCCGATCACGGTGCATCCGCCGCCATAATCGCGGTCGGGCAGCGGCGAATAGCGCACCTGCTCGCGCGACAGGTCGGCATAGCATTGCTGCGTTTCGCGGCTGGTCGGCAAGTTGAGCGTGATCGGCGGCGCACCCGCCGGACGGCGTGGCGGCGGGGGCAAGCGGTCATTGCCCCCTCCGCCAAACAGGCAACCCGACAGGACAAAGCCGAGCAAGGGGACGAGACGCTTCACGCGCGAATGTCTGCGCCAGCGTAGTTAATGAATCATTAACGCGCGCGGGGAATGCCCCGAGAAATCAGACGAATACCTGTGCAACCCCGACGGCCGATGTTTGAAGACGGGCAACGCGCGTGACGATCATCGACAAGGCCAAGCAGAGCGATCCTCGCCGCCGAACCTGCCGTCCAGCGCATGTCGCTTGACGCAGCGCACAAAATCCTTAGGGCGGCCGACGGGCCACGCGGTCCCAACGCCGCGCGCGCTCTCTGCGAGGAGAGACTATATGACTGAATCTACCGTTGCCGACGTCACCCGTGCGTCCATTGAGAAGCCCGCTGGGAAGCCGGCCCGCCCCCATTTTTCCTCAGGTCCCTGCGCCAAGCCTCCGGGCTGGGACGCGTCGAAGCTCGCGGTCGAGGTGCTCGGCCGGTCGCACCGCTCGAAGCTTGGCAAGGCGCGGCTGCAATATGCCATCGACCTGATGCGTGAGCTGCTCAAGCTCCCCGACACGCATCGCATCGGCATCGTCCCCGGTTCGGATACCGGCGCGTTCGAAATGGCGATGTGGACCATGCTCGGCGCGCGCGAGGTCACCGCGCTTGCCTGGGAAAGCTTCGGCGAAGGCTGGGTGACCGACGCGGTCAAGCAACTCAAGATCGAACCGACCGTGATGCGCGCCGATTACGGCCAGCTGCCCGATCTCACCCAGGTCGACTGGTCGAACGACGTACTGTTCACCTGGAACGGCACCACCAGCGGCGTGCGCGTCCCCAATGGCGACTGGATTCCGGCCGATCGTGAGGGACTGAGCTTCGCCGACGCGACCAGCGCGGTGTTCGCCTATGATCTGCCCTGGGACAAGATCGATGTCGCGACCTTTTCGTGGCAGAAAGTGCTGGGTGGCGAAGGTGGCCATGGCGTCCTGATCCTGGGACCGCGCGCGGTCGAGCGCCTGACCGAATACACGCCGTCCTGGCCGCTGCCCAAGGTGTTCCGCCTGGTCTCCAAAGGCGCGCTGACCGAAGGCGTGTTCAAGGGCGAGACGATCAACACGCCGTCGATGCTGGCGGTCGAGGATGCCATTTTCGCGCTCGAATGGGCGAAATCGGTTGGCGGTGCCGAAGGCCTGATCGCGCGTTCGGATGCCAATGCTGCCGCGCTCGACAAGATCGTGGCGGAACGCGACTGGCTCGGCCATCTCGCCGTCGACGACGCGTCGCGGTCGAAGACCAGCGTCTGCCTGACGGTCGCAGGCGCCGACGAGGCGTTGATCAAGGCGATGGCGAGTGCGCTGGAAAAGGAAGGTGCCGCGTTCGACGTCGCCGGCTATCGCGACGCACCTCCCGGCCTGCGCATCTGGTGCGGCGCGACCGTCGACACCGCCGATATCGAGGCGCTCGGGCCCTGGCTCGACTGGGCCTACGCCACCGCCAAGGCTTCCAACTAATATACCGTCATCCCAGCGAAAGCTGGGATCTCGCGCCACAAGCGACGCGCTTGCTGCCTGAGATCCTGACTTTCGTCAGGATGACGTTTGCAGAAAGGCAAACGTCATGCCCAAAGTACTGATCAGCGACAAAATGGACCCCAAGGCCGCCCAGATCTTCCGCGAGCGCGGGGTCGAGGTGGATGAGATTACCGGCAAGACGCCGGAGGAATTGAAGGCGATCATCGGCGAATATGATGGGCTCGCCATCCGCAGCTCTACCAAGGTGACCAAGGACATCCTCGACGCCGCGACCAACCTCAAGGTCGTCGGCCGCGCCGGGATCGGCGTCGACAATGTCGATATCCCCGCCGCCAGCGCGAAGGGCGTGGTGGTGATGAACACCCCGTTCGGCAATTCGATCACCACTGCCGAACACGCCATCGCTTTGATGTTCGCGCTCGCCCGCCAATTGCCCGAAGCCGACGCCTCGACCCAGGCCGGCAAGTGGGAGAAGAACCGCTTCATGGGCGTCGAGCTGACCTCCAAGACGCTCGGCCTGATTGGCGCCGGCAATATCGGCTCGATCGTCGCCGACCGTGCACGTGGCCTCCGCATGAAGGTGATCGCGTTCGATCCGTTCCTCAGCCCCGAGCGCGCGCTCGAACTGGGCATCGAAAAGGTCGATCTCGACGACCTGCTCGCGCGCGCCGATTTCATCACCCTGCACACCCCGCTGACCGACCAGACGCGCAACATATTGAGCCGCGACAATCTGCTGCGCACCAAGAAGGGCGTGCGCATCATCAATTGCGCGCGCGGCGGGCTGATCGACGAAGCGGCGCTCAAGGAAGGGCTCGATTCGGGCCATATCGCCGGCGCCGCGCTCGATGTGTTCGTCGAGGAGCCGGCCAAGGACAGCCCGCTGTTCGGCACGCCCAATTTCGTCTCGACTCCGCATTTGGGCGCGTCGACCACCGAAGCGCAGGTCAATGTCGCGATCCAGGTCGCCGAGCAGATGGCCGATTTCCTGGTATCGGGCGGCGTCACCAACGCCCTCAACATGCCGTCGCTGTCGGCCGAGGAAGCGCCGCGGTTGAAGCCCTATATGGCGCTAGCCGAAAAGCTCGGCTCGTTGGTCGGGCAGCTGACGCATGGCGCCATCGCGCGCATCTCGATCCATAGCGAGGGCGCCGCCGCCGAGCTCAACCAGAAGCCGATCGTCTCGGCGGTGCTGGCCGGGTTCCTGCGCACGCAGACCGATACGGTGAACATGGTCAACGCGCCGTTGCTCGCCAAGGAGCGCGGGATCGAGGTGCGCGAAGTGCGTACCGAGCGCGAAGCCGATTACCACACGCTGCTGCGCGTTTCGGTCAAAACCGAGGCCGGCGAGCGGTCGGTCGCCGGCACCCTGTTCGGCGATCAGGCCCCGCGCCTGGTCGAGTTGTTCGGGATCAAGGTCGAGGCCGATCTGGCCGGCCACATGCTCTACGTCGTCAACGAGGATGCGCCGGGTTTTATCGGCCGCCTCGGCACATTGCTCGGCGAATCGGGCGTCAATATCGGCACCTTCCACCTCGGCCGCCGTTCGGCGGGCGGCGAAGCGGTGCTGCTGTTGTCGGTCGACGAGGCGGTCGACGCCGACCTCATCGCCCGCGTGCGCCAATTGGCGGGCGTGAAGACAGTGATGGGGCTGTCGTTCTGAGCAAGGCGCGCTAAGGGGGCGGACGTGACTCACGCGCTGCTCCCTTCCGGCTTTCACGATCGGCTGCCGCCCGACGCCGATGCGGCGGCGCGGTTGGAGCGGCGTGTGCTCGATGCGGCACATTCGCATGGCTATGAGCGCGTCGATCCGCCGCTTGCCGAATTCGAGGATGCTTTGGCGCATCGGCTGAAAGCGGCGCGTGCGCAGGACGCCGTGCGCTTCGTCGATCCGATCAGCCAACGGACATTGGCGATCCGGCCGGACATCACGGCACAAGTGGGCCGAATCGCGGCGACGCGGATGGGACACCATCCGCGGCCGCTGCGACTGAGCTACGCCGGATCGGTGCTGCGATTGCGCGCGTCGGAACTGTCGCCGGAGCGCGAGCGGCGCCAGGCCGGATGCGAGTTGATCGGGCTCGATACGATCGCCGCCGCGCAGGAAGTCGTTACCGTCGCGGTCGAAGCGCTCGAGGCGGCCGGGGTTACCGGCATCTCGATCGACTTCACCTTGCCCGATTTGCTCGCCACGCTCGCCGCCGGACCGCTGCCGCTCGACGGCGTGTCGCTCGATGAGCTCGCCGATCGGCTCGACGCCAAGGATGCCGGGGCCGTCGCGGCGCTGGCGCCGAGCTATTTGCCGATGATCGAGGCCGCCGGACCGTTCGAGACCGCGCATGACCGTCTCTGCCGGTTCGACGTCGGTGGCGCGCTGCGGTCGCGACTCGATGGCCTTTGGAAAGTCGCCGAAGCAGTGAAAGACCGCGTCGCGCTGACGCTCGATCCGACCGAGCGGCATGGCTTCGAATATCAGACCTGGCTCGGTTTCTCGCTGTTCGCCGATGGCGCGCGCGGCGAGATCGGACGCGGCGGCAGCTACACGATCGTCCATGAGGACGGCAGCGAGGAAACCGCGATCGGCTTCACGCTCTATATCGACGCGATCGTCGGCGCGGGCCTTGCCCAGGACGAGCGGCGCCGGCTGTTCGTACCGCTGGGAAGCGATCCTGCTCTCGTCGCAAGATTGCGCGGCGAAGGCTGGGTGACCGTGGCCGCGCTGGAGGCTGGCGATACGCCCGAAGCGCAATTGTGCACGCATGTTTTGACCGATGGTGAGGTTCGAAACCTCACCACGTAACCCAACCGTTACCCCGGCCTTGTGCCGGGGTCCAACGCGCCTCAGGCGTTGTCGCTCGTGGAGAGTTGGATGCCGGAACACGTCCGGCATGACGACATAGAGTGAAGGAAAAGGGCCGTGGCCAACGTAGCCGTGATCGGCGCCCAATGGGGTGACGAAGGCAAGGGCAAGATCGTCGACTGGCTGTCGGAGCGTGCCGACGTCGTGGTGCGTTTCCAGGGCGGGCACAATGCCGGGCACACGCTCGTCATCGACGGCAAGACCTACAAGCTCGCCTTGCTTCCGTCGGGCGTGGTGCGCGGGACGCTGAGCGTGATCGGCAACGGCGTGGTGTTCGATCCCTGGCATTTCCGCGACGAGGTCACGCGGATCGCCGAACAGGGCGTCAACGTCACGCCCGATTTGCTCCACGTCGCCGAGACCGCGCCGCTGATCCTGCCGCTCCACCGCGACCTCGACGCGCTGCGCGAGGACGCGCTCGACGCTGGCAATTCGGGGCAGAAGATCGGCACCACCCGGCGCGGCATCGGCCCCGCCTATGAGGACAAGGTCGGCCGCCGCGCGATCCGCATCTGCGACCTCGCCCATCTCGATCAATTGGGGCCGCAGATCGACCGCCTCTGCGCGCATCACGACGCCTTGCTCGCCGGGTTCGGCAAGCCGCCGGTCGATCGCGAAGCCTTGCTCGCCGATCTCAAGGAGATCGCCGATTTCGTGCTGCCCTATGCCAAGCCTGTCTGGGTCACGCTCAACGCGGCGGGCGAGCGCGGCAAGCGCATTCTGTTCGAGGGCGCACAGGGCGTGCTGCTCGACGTCGATCACGGCACCTATCCGTTCGTCACCTCGTCCAACACGGTGGCCGGCACCGCATCCGCGGGATCGGGCCTGGGGCCGAGCCGCGTCGGTTTCGTGCTGGGAATCGTCAAAGCCTATACGACGCGGGTCGGATCGGGCCCCTTCCCGACCGAACAGGATAATGAGATCGGCGAATATCTCGGCACGCGCGGGCGGGAGTTCGGGGTCAATACCGGGCGCAAGCGACGCTGCGGCTGGTTCGACGCGGTGCTGGTGCGGCAATCGGCGGCAGTCAGCGGCATTACCGGCATCGCGTTGACCAAGCTCGATATTCTCGACGGGCTCGATGAGATCAAGATCTGCACCGGCTATCGCTTGGGCGACAAGACCTACGACTATCTGCCTCCGCATCCGCTCGATCAGGCGGCAGTCGAGCCGATCTACGAGACGGTGCTCGGCTGGTCCGAATCGACCGCCGGTGCGCGCAGTTGGGCGGAACTGCCCGCCGCGGCGATCAAATATATCCGCCGGATCGAAGAACTGATTCGCTGCCCGGTGGCATTGGTGTCGACCAGCCCCGAGCGCAACGACACCATTCTGGTGCGTGACCCGTTCGCGGACTGATCCGGTTTCAGAAGGCTCAGAAAAACGGAAAAATGTAGGGCCTGCCCCCGCAGTCAGTGCACGCCAGCACCAGCCGCGAGGACAGGCCCATTAGCCCCGACGGACCGCACCTGGTCCGGCACGATCCGATTGCATGGGGTGGGCTGGGGCTATCAGTGCTTCTTTTTCTTCTTCTTGCCCGTATCCGCGGACGTGTCGGTCGACGCTGACGTATCGGACGTCGCGGTCGAATCCGTCGTGGTCGACGGCGCCGTAGCGGTGTCGGGGGTTGAGCTCGGCGCCGTCGCGTCGGGCGTCGCAGGGGTGGCTGGCGTGGCCGGCGTCGCAGGTTCCGCCGGGGTGCCCATAGAGCCAGGCGTTGCCGGCGTAGCCGGCGTTGCGGGGGTCGCCGGGGTGGTTTGCGCCACCGCAACTCCCGAGACGCCGATGATCAAGGCGCCTGCAAGCATGACAAGCTTCATTCGATACTCTCCTGTCCTGAATGGACCGAAGAGGAAAAGGCTCAGTAACCAAAAGGCTCCGTCGTCGCGGGTCGTTACGTCCACGGAATCGAACGGCTTACCGGTGATTGAGCCTGCAATGAGACTAACTGACGGAAACTCAGCCGTTTTGCGCGCGATGCAGCAGCTTTTGATCGGCCAGAACCAGCGCCACCATCGCTTCGACCACCGGCACGCCGCGAATGCCCACGCAAGGATCGTGGCGCCCTTTGGTTCGGAGTTCGGTCGCCTCACCATCGCGCGTGATCGTCTCAACCGGGGTCAGGATCGAACTGGTCGGCTTGAACGCGACGCGGACGCGAACCGGCTGCCCGGTGGAAATCCCCCCGGCGATACCGCCGGCATGGTTGGAGAGGAAATGCGGGCCGCCGGTCTGATTGCTGCCCGGCCGCATCGCATCGGCATTTTCCTCGCCGGTCAGCGTGGCGGCAGCGAAGCCGTCCCCGATCTCGACGCCCTTGACCGCGTTGATCCCCATACAGGCGTGGGCAAGTTCGGCATCGAGCTTTGCATAGAGCGGCGCGCCCCAGCCAGGCGGCACGCCGGTCGCCTCGCAAGCGATCACCGCGCCAAGCGACGACCCCGCCTTGCGCGCGTCGTCGACGAGCTTCTCCCAACGAGCCGCTGCATCGGCATCGGGGCAGAAGAACGGATTATTGCCGATCTCCGCCGGATCGAACTTGTCGTAATCGATCGCGTCGCCGCCAATCGCCTCGACCCAGGCGAGGATCGACACCTCGGGGATCACCAGCCGCGCGACCGCGCCCGCCGCCACTCGGCTCGCCGTCTCGCGCGCCGACGAGCGACCGCCACCGCGATAATCGCGGAAACCATATTTGGCGTCATAGGCGTAATCGGCATGGCCCGGGCGATACGCCTGGGCGACTTCCGAATAATCCTTCGAGCGCTGGTCGACATTCTCGATCATCAGGCTGATCGGCGTTCCCGTGGTGCGCCCTTCGAACACGCCCGACAGGACGCGGACGCGGTCCGGCTCCTGGCGCTGCGTGGTGAAGCGCGACTGGCCCGGGCGACGGCGGTCGAGCAGCGGCTGGATATCGTCCTCGCTCAGGTTCAGCCCCGGCGGGCAGCCATCGACGACCGCGCCGATCGCGAGACCGTGGCTCTCTCCCCAGGTCGAGAAGCGGAAAACGTGACCGAAGGTGTTGTAGCTCAACCGAAAAGCCCTCTCCCCTCCGGGGAGAGGGTTTGGGAGAGGGGAGTGCGGCATAGGAGCGTCCCCGACTGCCCCTCTCCCCGACCCTCTCCCCGGAGGGGAGAGGGAGTTTGCGTCACACCAACGCGATGTCCGGTGCGTCTTCGGCCTTCATGCCGATGACGTGATAACCGGCATCGACATGATGCGTCTCGCCGGTGACGCCCGACGACAGATCGCTGAGGAAATAGAGTGCAGAACCACCGACATCCTCGATCGTGACGTTGCGCTTGAGCGGCGAGTTGAGCTCGTTCCACTTGAGGATCAGGCGGAAGTCGCCGATCCCGCTCGCCGCCAGCGTCTTGATCGGCCCCGCCGAAATCGCATTGACGCGGATATTGTCCCGGCCGAGATCGACCGCGAGATATTGCACGCTGGTCTCCAGCGCCGATTTGGCGATGCCCATCACGTTATAATGCGGCACCACCTTCTCGGCACCGTAATAGCTGAGCGTCAGCAGGGATCCGCCGTTCGGCATCATCGCCGAGGCGCGTTGCGCCACCGCGGTGAACGAATAGACGCTGATGTTCATCGTCATCAGGAAATTGTCGAGCGTAGTATCGGCATAGCGACCACGCAGTTCGTTCTTGTCCGAAAAGCCGATCGCATGGACGACGAAGTCGATCGTCGGCCAACGTTCTTTCAGCGTCGCGAAGGTCTGATCGAGCGCCGCCATGTCGCTGACATCGCAATCGATCAGGAAGTCGGAGCCGAGTTCCGCGGCAAGTGGGCGAACACGCTTCTCAAGCGCCTCGCCCTGATAGCTGAACGCCAATTCGGCACCCGCTTCGTGCAGCTTCTTTGCGATACCCCAGGCGAGCGACCGGTCATTGGCGAGACCCATGATGAGTCCACGCTTGCCCTGCATCAGTCCGGTCATGCGGCTTCAAACTCCGTTTCTGTTGGCGGGTCCTCCCTTACGTCCTTCAACGGCGTTTCGGCTAGTGCCGCATTGAGGTGCGCACCGATCGAAATGCCGAGGCCGACGATCCAGAAGAACAGCAAGGTGACGATCACCCCCGCCAGGCTGCCATAAGTGAGGTCGTAATTGCTGAGCTTCGCCAGGAACACCGGCAGCAACGCAGTCGCGCTGATCCACCATAAGGTGGTGAATGCGGCGCCCGGCCAGCGTGGACAACCCTTTCTGCGATACTTGCCCGGCGTCACCGAGAGGAACAGCATGTAAAGCGCGAAGTACATGATCAGGCCGGGGATGATCCGCGACCAGCCGACCCATGCGGCGAGCTCGGCGGCCCAGGGCACTAACCGATAGATGAACTGCTCGGTCACGGTCAGCACGCCCTGGATCAGGAAGGCGAGCAAGGCGAGGATGACCGAACCGATGATCACCGCCATGGATCCCAATCGATAGTGCCAGAACGGTTTTTCGAAGGTCACGCCATAGGCCCTGCGGAAGATGTCGCGGATCGTCTCGACGAAGCTCCCGACCGACCACAAGGCAACCAATCCACCCAGGATGAGGAGCGAGCCGGTCCGCGCCGCGAGCACGTCGGCGATCGGCTTGCGCAACAGATCGGCGACGCTGCCGGGAAGCGTCGACAGGAACGAGTCCACTGCGCGCAACGCTTCCGCGCTCTGTCCGAACAGCGAGCCGATCGCCGCCGCGAGGATGAAGAAGGGGAAGAGCGTCAGCAACGCCAGATAGGCGATGTTGCCGGCATACATGAAGCCGTTGGCGAAGATGCCGACGAAGACGCGCTTGGTGACGATCCAGGCGCGGGCCGGCAGCGGCTTCCCCTCGCGCTCTCGATAGCCGCGAAGCCCGCGCGCTTCAGGCGAAAGAGGGGAAAGATGCGACATACAGGACGGTAACCGACATCAGACCCCGAGGTTGCCGCGCGGATTCCTGTCATTGTCCTTCCAGCCCTGGACGAACTCGACCAGCGCGTCGTCATCGACGGGGAGGTCGACCATCAGGGTCACCAGCTGGTCGCCGCGCCCGCTGCCTTTCTTGTGGAAACCCCTGCCCTTCAACCGCAGCGTCTTGCCGGAAGTCGAGCCCTTGGGGACGGTCAGCATCACCGCGCCATCGGCGGTCGGCACGCGGACGCTGGCCCCGAGCACGGCCTCGGACAGGCTGATCGGCAAGTCGATCCGGATATCGTCGCCGTCACGCGTGAAGAAACGATGCGGCTGGATCTCGATCGTGACGATCGCGTCGCCATTGCCGCCGGGCCCGGGCTGGCCCTTGCCGCTCAGCCGCATTTGGGTCCCGGATTCGACTCCGGCGGGCAGCTTTAGGTCAATTGTCTTGCCGTCGGCCAGCGTTATGCGCTGCGGCGCCAGGGTCGCGGCGTCGGTGAACGGAACGGTCAGGCGATAAGCGACATTGGCGCCTTTGGGCTGCGGGCGACGCCCGAATCCGCCGGCAAAGCCGCCGCCACCGGCTCGGCTACGGCCACCGAACAAGCCTTCGAACAGGTCGCTAAAGTCACCCGCCTGCTCGCCCCCGAAATCGGCGCGGAACCCGCCCTGCGGTCCGCCGCCACCGCCGCCGAATCCGAACGGCGCGGCCGGGTTGCCGTCGCCGTCGATCTCGCCGCGGTCGAAACGCGCCCGCTTGTCCTTGTCGCTGAGCAGGTCATAGGCCGACGTGACTTGGCTGAACTTCTCCGCCGCCTTGGGATTGTCGGTATTGCGGTCCGGGTGCAGTTCCTTCGCAAGCTTGCGATAGGCTTTCTTGATATCCGCTTCGGTCGCGGTCCGGGACACGCCCAGCAAAGTATAGGGATCAGCTGCCATCTTGGGGCGCTATTTGGGGGATTGCGCGGCGGAGCGCAACGCAGGCCTCGCCGTAGATTTTCAGCCGACCGGCGCGACGTCGACCGACACGTCCATCTTCTGCGCGCCCGATCCCAGCACGATGCCGTCGATCGGCGCGATCTCGGCATAATCGCGGCCCATCGCCATGATGACATGGTCGCTCGCCATCCAGATGCCGTTGGTCGGATCGACCCCGACCCAGCCGCGCGCCGGGCCGCACCACAACATCACCCAGGCATGCGTCGCATCGGCACCGATCAGGCGCTCCTGCCCGGGCGGCGGGATCGTACGGATATAGCCGCTGACATAGGCCGCGGGCACGCCGGCGGCGCGCAAGCCTGTGATCATGATCTGGGTCAGGTCCTGGCACACGCCACGGCGTTTGAGAAAAGCTTCGCGCGGCGGAGTATCGACGAGCGTTGCCGTCGGGTCGAACGCGAAGTCGTGCTGGATGCGTCGCGCCAAGGCGATTCCCGCCTCGAGCGCATTGCGACCGGGATCGAGATCCTGCGCACACCATTCAGCGATGTCGGCATCGAGCGGGATCAGCGGCGACGGGTAGAGATAGGCCGACGGACCGGCGGCCGAGAGATCGCGGTTCGCCCGCGCCAGCGCGGCGACCTCAGCCAGCGTGGGGTCGTCGGGCTGCGGCACCGGCACCATGCGGTCGACCAGGACTCGCGAGACGCTTTCGATCGTCAAATTGCGGACGCGTTCGGTGACCACCAGCCGCATCACATTGGCGAGTCCCGCTTCGGCCAGCGCCGGTCGCGTCTCACCGGCCGGGGTTACCGCGAGCTCGTAATGTTCGACTTGTTGCCCCGACCACAGGATCGGCTTGAGCCGCAGGTTGCAGCGCGCGAAGGCGACCGGCCGACCATAATCGAACCGCGTGACGTGCCGGATGTCGTAGATCACGCGCCAAATCTCACGCCAAGGTAAGTCCGCCCGCGCGCAGCGGTTCCGCGCCTTGCAGGAAATACCGGCGCGCGATCGCGTCGGACAGATGAGCGAGCTGACGTTCGGCCTGATCGAGCTGGCCCCTGTCGAGGCGCGTGGCGCTCGCGGTCGAGAGCAAGGCGCATAGCGCACGCGCCTCTGCCTGCTGTTCCTCGGGCACACCATCGTCGTTGAGCACCGGGAGTTCGGCGAGATGCTCGGCAATGCGGTCGGCCTGGTAGGCGAGGCTGCGCGGATTGCCCGGATCGAGGGCGACGAGATCGACCACCGGCACGCGCGCGATCCCGGTGAGATAGCGCTGGCGATAACCGATCTGGCTGTCGGCGAGATCGAGCAAGGTGGTGAGGTCGTCGCTCGATGCCCCGGTCATGCCGAAGGTGCGGACCAATCGTGCCACCGCCAGGCCGCGCTCGACCCGGCGGCCGAGATCGTGGAAGCGCCAGGCTGCGGTGCGGCCCATATGTTCGGCCGACAGACCGGAGAGAGCGGCGTAGCGCCGCTGCAGCGAGCCGCAGCGATCGAGCATCGATCCCTTGGTCGGATGGGGCGCATCGAGCAGGCGCACGACATCGGCCGACAGCCGGTCGCGCGACACCTGGGCGATGGTCCGCGCCATGCGGTTGATCGCCGGGATGTTGTTCCAGCCGTCGAGCGCGTCGAGCGCGGTCCGTGCAAGCTGGACGAGGTCGGGCCGCTTGAGATGGGCGGGATGCGCGGCCGCTCCCGCGGCGACGACCAGCCCCGCCATTCGCCCGACCGTGTCATGGTCGAGCGCCGCGCCGGCATCGGCATCGATCGAATTGCCGAGCATTGCGCGGACGATCGCCAACAATGCCTCGCCGCGTTCGAGATAGCGGCCGAGCCAGTAGAAATTGTCCGCGACGCGGCTGGGGAGCGTCCCCGGATTGCGCCGGATCTGGGTGCTGTCGGGGGCAGGCAACAGCGAGGCCGGAGGCACCGGATCGGGGCTGTAGACCGCGACATCGGCGGACCAGATCCCCTCGCCCATCACCGCGGCCCGGATGTCGGGATGCTCGCCGATCCGCGCGAAGCCGCCGGGCATCACCGTCCAGTCGCCATCGACGCCGCGTGCCGCGAACACGCGCAAGGTGAACGGGCGCGCCGCGAGCTCGTGATCGGCGACCACCGGCATGGTCGACAGCCGCACCAGTTCCTGTCCGACATAATCCTGCGGCCGCGTCGCCATGTCGTCGAGCAGCACCCGGCGCGCCTCGGCCGACAATTCGGCACCTTGAACGGCGCCGCCGGGCAGACCGAGCGGGTTCACGCCGAAGGCCGGGGCGATCATCAGACTGTCGAGCCGCGCCTCTACCTCAGCGCGCGCTGCAGCGTCACCGCACCACCAAGTCGCGATATTGGGCAGCTTCAATTTCTCGCCGATGATTCGCTCAGCCAGCGCGGGCAGGAATGCCTGTAGCGCCGGCGCCTCGAGCACCCCGGCACCGGGGGCGTTGGAGATCAGCACATTGTGCGCGGCGAACGCGTCGATCAGCCCGGCGACGCCGATCGTCGAATGCGAATCGAACGCGAGCGGATCGAGCATGCGCGGATCGGCCCGCTGCCACAGCGCGTCGACACGCTTGAGGCCAGCAATGGTCCGGACATAGAGCCGATCCTCCGCCACAGCGAGATCGGCGCCTTCGACCAGCAGGAAGCCGAGATAGCGCGCGAGATGCGCTTGCTCGGCATAGCTGGCATTCCAACGACCGGGGGTGAGTAGGCCGATACGCGGCTCGGCGCGTTTGCACAGAGCCGCCAAGCCGTCACGAAAGGCGGTGAAGAACGGCGCCTGGCGCAGGATGTTGAGCCGGCCCTGCAACCCGCCCAGCGTCCGCGACGTGGCAAGCCGGTTTTCGAGCGCATAGCCCGCGCCCGCCGGCGCGCGCAGATGATCGGCGAGCACGCGCCATTCGCCATCAGGCCCGCGCCCGAGATCGAACGCGGCGAACTGCAGTTGATAGCCGCCGGGCAGGGTGAGCCCGACCATCGGTCGCAGGAACAGCGGACTGCCGTTGATCAACGCCGCAGGGATCGCGCCGTCGGCAATCAGGGTACCGTTGCCATAAATATCGGCGAGGATGGTTTCGATCAGTCCGGCGCGCTGCGCGACACCATCGGCGATCGCTCGCCATTCGCTCTCGGCGATCAGCAGCGGGACCGGCGATACGGGCCAGGGCCGCTCGTCCGGATCGCCGGCGACGCGAAATCCCGTGCCGATATCCTCGGCATGGCGCTGCACGCGTTCCTGGGCATGGGCAAGATCGTCACCCGCGGCGACCGCGAGCTCCTCGAAGGCAGCAGTCCAGGCGTCCAAATCGCCGCTGGCCACGACATCGCCCTCGCCGACCCGCCCGCGATAGTCCGCCAACCAGCGCGCGGCATGTGCCGCGGCGTCGAACAGACCTTCGCTGAGTGCATGACTGGCCAACCGGGCCTCCCCTTGGGAGAGGCTAACCACCACAAACCATGCTGCGTGGCAACATGGATTAGGGTTGGGCAGCCCTCTAATTCGTCATGCCGGCTCGTCCCGGCATCCAACGTGCAGTTAGCGAGAAGCTCGAGCCTCTTGTCTTGCGCTTGCCGCTCGTTGGACCCCGGAACAAGTCCGGGGTGACGTTGGAGGTGTCAAAGATCCGGCAATACCTGCCGCGCGATGCCCCACCCCGCGAGATCCTTCGACGACGCGCGCTTCAGCAACTCGTCCTGGTCCCCGACATGCCATTTTGCCGGCGTGTCGAGATCGCCCAGTTCGGCCCAGGTCACCGGCACGGCGACCGGTGCCTTGGCCCGCGCCCGCGCGGTATAGGGCATCACCGCGGTCGCGCCGCGCTGGTTGCGCAGCCAGTCGAGAAAAATCTTCCCCTTGCGCTTGGCCTTGGACATGGTCGCGGTGAAACGGTCGGGCTCGGCCTGGGCGAGCGCTACGCAGAAGCGGTCGGCGAAATCCTTGACTGCCGGCCACTCAGCCTGAGGCGTCAGCGGCACGACGACATGGACGCCCTTGCCGCCGGAAACCATCGCGAAGCTGACCAGCCCGATCTCGGCAAGGTGCCCCTTGATCTCGGTCGCTGCCTTCTTGACCTCGGCGAACCCCAGCCCTTCATCGGGATCGAGATCGAAAACGAGGCGATCGGGCTTTTCGACGTCGGCGACTGAGGAACCCCAGCCGTGGAACTCGATCGTCCCCATCTGGACGCATTGCAGCAGGCCGTCGGCGTCATCGACATAGAGATAGGGTTCGACCGACCCGTCCTTCTCCTTGATGTCGACATGTTTGACATGCTCGCCGAACGAGCCGGCGTCATGCTTCTGAAAGAAGCAATGCTTGCCCCGCCCCTGCGGGCAGCGCACCAGGCTGATCGGGCGGTTGGCGATCCATTGCAGCGCAACCGGCGCCATCGCCTCGTAGAAGGTGGCAAGGTCCCCCTTGGTTACGGTCGAGTCCGGGAAGATCAGCCGATCGGGATGTGTGATCTTGACGCTCGAGGCCTTGGGCTTGGGCGCCGGCTTGGCTTTTTCCTCGACCACCTCTTCGGCCTCCTTGTCGCCGCGCAGCCCCAGGAAGCTTGGGTGCCGCAGGACCTTGTCGGGCGTCGTCTCGGTATAGGCAATCTCCGCGACGAGCTTTGGCGTGACCCAATGCACACGGCGGGTGGCGTCGCGCGGTGCTTCGACCGTCGGTGTCTTGCGTGCGAGCCTGTCCAGCTTGGCGCGCAGGTCGTTCATCGTCTCGACCGAAAAGCCGGTGCCGACCTTGCCCGCATAGCGCAGCTTGCCGTCGTCATGGACCCCCAGCAGCAGCGCGCGGAAGCCGCGCGACTTGTCGCTCTCCGTCCAGCCGACGATGACGAATTCCTGGCGATGCAGGCATTTGACCTTGAGCCATGCCTGGGTGCGCCTGCCGGCATAAGGCGCGTCGGCGCGCTTGCAGACGATCCCTTCATAGCCTTCGCGGCACATCGCCTCGAACAATTTCTCGCCCTGGCCGACGATATGATCGGCATATTGCAGGTGCGCATCGGCGCCCTCGAGCAACGGACGCAACTGCTCCTTGCGTTGCACCTGGGGCAATTTGGCGAGGTTTTGGCCGTCGAGTTCGAGCAGGTCGAACGCGAACAACGTCATCTCGCCATCGTTGGAAATGGCGTCCTTGAGCGTCGAGAAATCGGGCTTTCCGTTCTTGAACGCGACGATCTCGCCATCGATCAGCGCCGATCCGACGGGCAGTTTGGCCGCCGCATCGGCGATCGCATGGAACTTGTCGGTCCAGTCGAGGCCGTTGCGCGTATAGACCTTGGCCTTACCGCCGCCGATCGCGATGAGCGCACGATAGCCGTCATATTTGACTTCGTGGATCCAGCCGGTGCCGGTGGGGACACTATCGACCAGGGTGCAAAGCTGCGGTTCGCGGAAGGCGGGTGTTCCTCCCCGGAACGGGGAGGGGGACCGACGCGTAGCGGCGATGGAGGGGCCTCGCGGCGCACGACTCGCCTGCGGCCCCGCCCGTCCACCACGCGCTTTCGCGCGCGGTCCTCCTCCCCGTTCCGGGGAGGACCGTAGCTTCTTCCAGCTGGCCAGCTCCTTCGCCTTCTTGGCGCTGGCGATCTCGGCCATCGAGCGCCCGGTCTTCACGCTGGTCACCGCATTCCCGACCAGATCGTCGGAGCCGCCCGCATAGTCGTCGTCGATCTTGCGCAGCAGCCAGTTGGTGTTGCGCTCCTTGCCGCGCGGCTTGAGCCGGATCAGCAGCCATTCGCCCTTCATCCGCTCGCCGTGGAGGATGAAATGGAGATGGCCCTTTTCCAGGTCCTTCGCCGACTTGCCGGGGATCGGTTCCCACCAGCCGTCATCCCACAGCATCACCGTGCCGCCGCCATATTCGCCCTCAGGGATGGTGCCCTCGAAATCGGCGTAGCTGATCGGGTGGTCCTCGGTCTGCACCGCGAGCCGCTTGTCGTCGGGGTTGAGACTGGGGCCGCGCGTCACCGCCCAGCTCTTCATCACGCCATCGACTTCGAGCCGCAGATCCCAGTGCAGCCGTGTCGCATCGTGCTTCTGGACCATGAAGCGATGACCGGCATCGCCGGCACGCTCACCCTTGGGCTCCGCGGTCTTCGAGAAGTCGCGTTTGGCGTTATATTTGGCAAGGGGGTCGGCGCGCGCCATCACGCACGCTTCTTCGCCGGCGCGGCCCGCGCCGGGGCCTTCTTGTGTGCGGTCTTCTTGGTGGTGGTGACGCTCTCCTTCTGCGCCGGCGTCGCGCTCGGCTTCTCGATCGATTTCTTGAGCGCGGCCATCAGGTCGATGACGTTGGATCCCGAGCGGCCGGTCCCTTCGTCGTCCTTGTCCTCGATAATCTTGCGCCGCGATTTCTGCTTGGCCTTGCGCGCGATCAGGTCCTTCAGCGCATCGACATAATGGTCGTGGAACTTGGCAGGATCGAACTTGGCGGATTTCTTGTCGATCAGCGTCGTCGCGAGATCGAGCAGGTCCTCGTCGGGCTCGTCATCGGGGATATCGCGGAAATAGCCCTGGGCACGGTTGACCTCCGCGGCATAGCGCAACGTCTCGAGCACCATGCCGCGGCCGCAGGGTTTCAGGCTGACGACATATTCGCGCCCGCGCATGGCGAGCTGGCCGATCCCGACCTTTTTCGACCGCCGCAGCGCCTCGCGCAGGACGATGAAGGCTTCCTCGGCCAGATCGTCGGCGGGGACGACGAAATAGGGCCGCTCGTAATATAGGACGTCGATCTCGTTCGCGTCGACGAACTGGGTGAGCTCGAGCGTCTTTTTCGATTCGAGCTTCACCGCGTCGATCTCGTCCTGATCGAGCAGGACATATTCGCCTTTCTCGAACTCGAATCCCTTGACGATCTCATCGGGATCGACCTCACCGACGCCGGGCACGGTCTTCTCGTATTTGATCCTTTTGCCCGACGGCTCGTGGATCTGGTGGAAGGCCACCTGCGCGCCAGATTTGGTCGCGGTGTAGATCTCGACCGGGATCGAGACGAGCGCCAGCCTGATCTGTCCCTGCCAATAGGCCCGTGCGGCCATGAGTCACCTCCGTTGCGAGACCGATTCAATTCCTGGGATAGGGAGTCGTTCCGTGAGCCGTCGTGCCGGACTTGTTCCGGCATCCAAGGAGCAACAACGGAAACCGTCGCCCGGGGAAGGCTGGACCCCGGCACAAGTCCGGGGTGACGCAGGACAGTGGCAACGGTAAAGCGCTGCCATGAGCACCGATCCCTTCGCCCTCTTCGACATCTGGTACGCCGAAGCTCGGGAAAGCGAGCCCAACGATTCGAACGCGATGGCGCTCGCCACTGCCGACGCCGACGGCCGTCCGTCGGTACGGATGGTGCTGCTCAAGGGACACGGCGCCGACGGCTTCGTCTTCTACACCAATCGCGAGAGCCGCAAGGCGGGCGAAATAGCGGCCAATCCGCACGCCGCGTTGCTGTTCCACTGGAAGTCGCTGCGTCGCCAGATCCGGATCGAAGGCAGCCTCAGCCTGGCCTCGGACGCCGAATCCGACGCGTATTTCGCCAGCCGCAGCCGCGATTCGCAACTCGGCGCCTGGGCATCGGATCAGTCGCGCCCGCTGGACAGCCGCGCCGCGTTCGAGGCGCGCTTCGCGGAGATTCAGGCACTATTCGAGGGGCAGGACGTACCGCGTCCGCCGCATTGGGGTGGTTATCGCCTGACCCCGACCCATATCGAGTTCTGGCAGGACCGCGCGCATCGCCTGCACGAGCGCCGCGTGTTCGACCTTGCCGGCGACGGAACCTGGTCCGAAGGACTGCTCCACCCATGATGACCGAGAGCGAACGCCGCCGCATCATTCCTTTCGCGATCCGCGCCGCGCTGGCCAGCGTGGCGATGGCGGTGTTCCTGCTCGCGCTCAAGAGCTACGCGGCCTGGTCCACCGGATCGGTGGCGATGCTCGGCAGCCTGGCCGATACCGGGCTCGATTTGCTGGCCAGCCTGGTCACGCTCTACGGCGTCAAGATCGCCGCCGAGCCCGCCGATCACGACCATCGGTTCGGCCATGGCAAGGCGGAAGCGCTGGCCGCGTTGTTCCAGGTCGCGTTGATCACTCTGTCGGCGGCCGGCATCGCTTTCCAGCACAGTGGGATCCGAAGCTTGGAATTCACGTGACTTGAAGTCGCGGC
>JADMIO011054787.1_pt1 | contig 25853 bp, 26 predicted proteins | sample 8958161 | NCBI WGS metagenome assembly JADMIO01 (sample SAMN16585339, study PRJNA669376) | soil metagenome | isolation source: Crop rotation soil | place: USA: Cullars Rotation, Alabama | collected 2011 | reverse complement strand
AAGCACCTGCCGGCAACGCCGGCCGACAACGTCGACGCGATCTCGATCACGCGCGTACCGGCATAGGCAACGCTGGTCATCGTTCGACGCTCCTGGACATCCCGAATGGCCTCGCCTTCGCTGTCGCCGACTTGTCGTCAGTCACCCAACACCTTTGCACCCTCCAGCGCCACGTCCCGTACCACCGCGTCGAGAGGGCGAGTGGCGTCGACTGTCGTGACCCCAAAATTCCGGTAGTGGGCCTCGGCGTCACGGTTGCGTGCGAGCGCAGCCTCAAGTTCGCCGGGATGCTTGCCAAAGGCGTTCGTCGTCCGCGTGGCCAGACGATGGCGCAGTGTCTCGTCATCGATGACGAGACACACCACGAGATCGAAGTATGGCCAGACATCGAGCTCGTTCTCGACGCTTCCGCAGAGAAACGCCACGCCGGGGCCGCTGCCGCCGCCAGGCGCGCCACCCGCTCGACGCTGATCTTCCAGGCGAACTGCTCGAGCCAACCCGCCGGAACCGGGTACGGAGGGTCGAGCACGGCCTCGTCGGTGATCCGGTCCACCCAGTGGCTGTAACCCTCCCCGTCGGCGTCGACCGCCCGGTAGCCCTGGCCCTCGAGCGCTTCACAAACCGAAGACTTTCCCGATCCGGAGCTGCCGGTCACCCACACGAGTGCCACGGCTCACGATGATGCCGCGTGCGTCGATCCGCGCCCGAGAATTGGCGAGCATCCCGACCGAGGGCTGGTGACGAGTTCCGCTTGACATCCTCGGCGGAGGGAGTAACCTACAACCAAATGGTTGTAGAAACGATCGAGCGCGAAAAGCGAACCGACCGGTTGTTCTTCGCGCTCAGCGATGCAACAAGGCGAGACATCGTCACCCAGACCCTCGACCGCGAGCGCTCGGTCAGCGAGCTTGGCCGGCTGTATCCGATCAGCCTCACCGCGGTGCAGAAGCACGTCGAGGTCCTGGTCGACGCCGGTCTGGTCTCCAAGCACCGGAGCGGACGGGAACAACTCGTGCGCGGCGAGGTCGACCAGATTCGCCGCGCGCACGAGCTTCTCGACGAGCTCGAAACGCTGTGGCGGGCACGACTCGAACGCTTCGAAGACGTCCTCAACGAAACCACGGGAAAGGGAAGCGAATGACCGTTTGGAATGTCGACAAGAACGCAGAGGCCAAGACATTGGTCATCACTGCAGAGTTCAAGGCGTCCATCGCCAATGTGTGGCAGCTGTGGGCCGACCCTCGCCTGCTCGAGCGGTGGTGGGGTCCGCCCGGATTCCCGGCCACCTTCGAGCGTCACGACCTCACACCGGGCGGCACGATCACCTACTTCATGTCCGGCCCTGATGGCGGCGACAGGTTCGACGGCACCTGGAACGTGGTCGAGGTCGACGCCCCGACCAGGCTGGTGGTCGAAGACGCGATCGTCGACGATGACGGAACGCCCAGCGACGGCAATTCCATGACGCGTATGGAGATCGACATCGAAGCGTCGGGCGACACGGCCCGCATGATCCTCACCACGCACTTCGACTCGCTCGAAGGGATGGAGCAGGCGATCGCCTCGGGCGTCGTCGACGGCATGGAGGCCTGCATGTCCCAGATCGACGCCGTCCTCGCTGAGGTCGCCGCGTAGCCCCATTCTCTCCAGCGGGAGCACCTGGCCGCCGGCACCGGATCCGGCCGGCGGCCCGGGCCCTTGACTATATGTAGTCACTCTGTTAAATAACCAACCTATGAAGTATCCGCGGGAGCGACGGCAACGATGACCGTGACGGCCCCGGATCGGTTCGACGTCGTCTTCGCCGCCTTGTCGGACCCCACGCGGCGCTCGATCGTGCGTCGATTGGCCGACGGTGAGGCGACCGTGCTCGAGTTGGCCGAGCCGTTCCCGATCAGTCTCCCGGCCATCTCCCGTCATCTGAAGGTCCTCGAGCGCGCGGGTCTGATCAGTCGCGGCCGCGACGGACAACGGCGGCCGTGCCGCCTGCGGCCGGAGCCTCTGATCGAGATCGCCGCATGGGCCGAGCACACACGAGCTGCGTGGGAGCACCGTCTCGACCGGCTCGATGCGCACCTGCGGCGCACCTCGGGCAGAACCGCATCCCCACCGATATTGGAGAAGCCATGAGCAGTACCCCGTCCCTCACCGATCCGACGACGTGGGCGCTCGACCGTGAGATCGTCCTCGTTCGCGTTCTCGACGCGACACGCGAAGCGGTGTTCGCCGCGTGGACCGATGCGGATGCCTTCTGCCAGTGGTTTGGTCCGGACGGGTTCACCTGCACGGTCCGGGAGATGGACGTGCGCCCGGGAGGTCGAGCGTGCTTCGACATCGCTTCCGCAGACGGCACCGTGTTCACGAATCGCTTCGACTACCTCGACGTGGTTCCCGTCGAGAGGTTGGTGCTGGATCACGGGTCCGATGTCGACGATGACCCGGCTCGCTTCCGAGTGACGGTCATCTTCGACGAACAAGCCGATGGAAAGACGGTGTTGACGCTGCGGCAGCTTCACCCGACCGTCGAGCAGCGAGATGCAGGCATCGGCTTCGGCGCGGTCGAGCTCGGGCTGCAGACGCTGCAGAAGCTCGCTCACCATCTCGGGGCTGCCTGAATCCCACGGCCGATGGAATCTCGCCGCGGGACAGGTCGACCCGTCCGACCCACCACCACCCGAAGGAGCCGCCATGTCGCGCGTCCGCGTCCACAACTTCTCGATCTCGCTCGACGGGTTCGCCACCGGCGAGGGGCAGGCCTTCGACACGCCGTTCGGCCACGCCGGGCAGCGGCTCCACGAGTGGATGATCGCCACTCGGTTCGGCCGCGAAGTCGTCCTCGGCGAGTCGGGCGGCACCGAGGGTCTCGATGACGCGATGGCCGAGCGGCACGGACCCGGGATCGGCGCGGAGATCATGGGCGCCGGCAAGTTCGGCCCGCCGGGCTGGCAGGACGACCCGGAGTGGCGCGGGTGGTGGGGCGACGACCCGCCGTTCCACACGCCGACGTACGTCTTGACCCACCGTCCGCGCCCGTCGCTCCCGATGGAGGGAGGCACGACATTCCACTTCCTCGACGCCGCGCCGGCGGATGCACTCGAGGTGGCACGGGACGCAGCGGCCGGTCAGGACGTCCGCATCGGCGGGGGCCCGACCATGCTGCGCGCCTTCCTCGCCGCCGGGCTCGTCGACCACTTGCACGTCGTGCAGGTGCCGATCCTGCTCGGCCGCGGTGTTCGGCTGTGGGACGGCCTCGAAGGCCTCGAGGAGCACTACGACGTGGAGGTGGTCTCGACGCCCAGCGGCGTCACCCACCTCACGTTCACCCGATGACGAGGTCGTCGCGGTCGTTCGGTAGCCCCGCGTGCACACCCACCCCTTGCGCGCGCTCCGCTGAGGAGCGCGCGCAGAGGTCTTGGTGGGCGAAAGGAACGTCCGACGACTACGGGATCGGGAACCCGGTGACCCAGTACGGCGTCTCCGGCGTCATCGGCTGACCGAACCGAGCGTTCACCACGTAGAGACGGTCGCCGTAGCGGTCGATGGTCGTCGGCACGGAGACGTCGAACAGGGGGACCCGCTTGTCGACGGTGCCGCTCGTGAGATCGTCCGAGAGCGCGACGACCGCGAGCTGGTTCAACTGGTTCTGCACGACGTAGAGGGTGCTGCCGTCCAACAGGATGCCGTCGCCGTTGGGCACGAACTCGCCGGCGAGGTCGATCAGGCTCGCCACGCCGGTGTCCGCGTTCACGGTGAAGAGCCGGCCCGGGTTGCTCTGCACGACGATCAGCGTCTTGCCGTCGGGCGTGACGTCGATGCCGTTCAGGCCCGTGAGCTCGGGCAAGGGTGACGGTGGGATCAGCGGGATCGTCACGGGCACCGCGGTCGGATCGCCGCCGAGCGGGACGCGATAGACGACGCCGGTCGTGCGCATCGAGTCGGTGAACCATGCGAAGTCCTTGCTGACGGCGACGTCGTTCACAAACGTCGGCGTCGCTGAGGAGAGCTGGTACGTCGCGAGCACCGCCCCGGTGTGCCCGTCGATCACGCGCCCCTGGCCGGTCCCGCCCCCGGCGACGTAGACGCGCTCATCGTCGTCGATCGCGAGGCCGATCGACGCGGAGCCGGAAGCCGCGCCCGGTGTGATGACCTCACCCTGGCCGGTGCGGAGGTCGCCCCGGTAGAGCGCACCCGTGGGGATCGAGCCCACGTAGAAGGTGGTGCCTTTGCCGATCACGATCCCCTCGGGCCGGAAGCCGCTCGGGAGGTCGATATGGGTCGGGAACACCGAGCCGCTCGGTGGGAACGCGCAGGCCGTTGCCGTCACCGACGCGAGCGCCATCAGAACCCCGACTACCGCGACCGTGCGGATTCGGGTGGGCTGCTTCGTCATACCGTCACCTTTCGTCGGGGGGGAGCCGGGCCGCGGCCGAGGGCCGAGCGGGCCGGGTCGTGGAGCAAGTCTCTATGGTTTCCAGAAGGCCGGCCCCGCAATCCCGCGGCCCGTGCAGCGCGCTGCGCGGCACGTGGCATCCTGAGGCGATGACCGTGAGCATCGCCTCCATCACCTTCGACAGCACCGACCCCGAACCACTGGCCCGCTGGTGGGCGGAGCGGTTCGACGCCGCGATCACCGCGAACATGGACGGGTTCTTCGTGATCGTGGCCGGCGGCACCCTTCCTACCCAGTTGGCTTTCCAACGGGTGGACGACCCGACTCCCGGGAAGAACAAGCTCCACCTCGACGTCCACACCGACGGTGATCTCGACGCCGAGGTGGCCCGCTGGACCGAAGCGGGGGCGACGAGTCTCGGCAAACGGAACGCCGGGGACTTTTCGTGGGTCACGCTCACCGATCCCGACGGCAACGAGTTCTGCATCGCCGGCGGTTGACAGGCGCGGCCCTGTCGGTGTGCAGTCGACTGCGCCTTCGGCGCGTCCCTGACCGGCACTTCATGGGCACCACCACATCGCTGGCTCGCGCGTTGGAACGCAACGGCCAGTTCTCCAATGTCGTCGCGCAGACGGCGCGGTGTCGTGACGAGCGGATGTCGAGCGCGCTCGTCAGGTCTCGCTGTCGGGCGTGAACTCGATCGGATGCGCGCCCGGCAGCGTTCCCGTGCTCGAAGTCACTGCGTAGCGAACGAAGGCGGACTCGTGGTGGAAGTCCTTCCGGCGTTGTTGCGTGATGGCTCGCGGGTGCCCGGCGTCCGGGTCGGTGTACGCGTAGGCGGCCGCGCAGTCATCGCTGCTCCACGCCGACACGGTGGCGACGAACGGCGGCCGAAGTGCGGCAGTTCCCCACAAGAACCCATCGCTGTTGACGGCGGCGCGCTCCGCGGGACGGCTGGCCCGCAGAAACCGCAGCGCTTGGCTGATCCGCAGCCGACCGAGCGTGGTCACGATCACGGGACCGTGGTGATGTGTCACGCGACTGCGAGAGATGTCTGAGGGGAGACCGGGCCAGGACCCGAACGCGCGCAGGGGACGCAGGACCGCATGAAACCCGTGACCCCCGAAGCGCTCGGCAAGCTGGTGTGTCTCGCTGAAGGCCTGTGCGGAGTGCTCGTCGTCCCACATCGCCAACAGCACCGCCCGGCGGAGTCCCGGAGGCCGATAGCTGGCCAACGCGGCGGCGGGTGCGACGTCGAGCCACCGCAGTCCGGGCACCTCGTCCGGCGCCGGTCGGCCGCGCAGTACCTGGATCAGGGACCGGCGGCCGAGGTCGGCTACGTCGATGGTGCCGATCACCGAGCGCCGGCTTCGACCACGGTCTTCAGGCGGGCCAGGTCGTCAGCAAGGTCGTCGGACCGATCTCGATGAGCCGGCTGAACCAGTCCGAAGAAGGCCTCCATCGGACGAGAGAGCCGAAGGATCCGGAACGACTCAGTGATCTCCGTGCCATCCGGTGTCGAACGGAGACTCAGGCGCCATTCCGTCGAATCCCTGTGGGTCGCGTCGAAGACGGTGTGCCACACGAACTCGTTCGGGGCATCGGCGACATCGACTTCGTTCAGTCGTGCCCAGCGCATCCAGCCGCGACGGTTGCCCCCGCGAAATCGCGTCCCTGGGGCGAGCTGCGCGGAGTCGCCCACCCATTCGCACCGTCGGCACTCGCCACTCCATTCGCCGACACGCGTCACATCCGAGATCACATTCCAGACGTCCTCGACCGGGGCTGCGATGGTGATCCTCGCCTCACACTCACGCCGCACCGCCGACCCCCCATTTGCCTGCGCACGCGCCGGACGGCAGCGTAGCCAAGGCTCTCACCGAAGACATCCGACCGAGGTCGAGCCGGCGCTTGCGGTTTCGATCCCGGCCGCACCCGGCGATGTTCAACATGTCGCGCTTGACGCGTCTCGACCGAGCAATGGTGTCCTCGGCGTTCTAATCGTTCGCTCGCTCGCGCACCGGGAGCTACAACGGGCCGCGTGATGCTCGATGTCCCTGACGAGGTCCGGAACAAGGTGGTCGCCGACGGGAACGCCGCATGGCTCGACGAGTTGCCCTCGGTCGTGGAGTCTCTGGCGCAGGAGTGGTCGCTGACGATCGGCGCCACGCTGCGCGGCGGCCACGCCGCCCTCGTCGTCGAGACGACACTCGCGGACGGGACGGCCGCGGTCCTCAAGGTCGGTGTTCCTGGGACTCGGCGCGACCTCACCTTCGAGGCCACCGCGCTCCGCCTCGCCGACGGTGATGGCTGCGCGAGCCTGCTGCGCGACGACCTCGACCGCGACGCGCTCCTGCTCGAGCGACTCGGGCCTGCCTTGTACGACGTCGTGGCTGATCCCGCGACACGGCACGACATGATGTGCGACGTCGCGGCGCGGCTCTGGCGTCCGGTCAGTCCCGATGTCGACCTGCCGACGGGCGCCGACAAGGCACGCGAGTACTCCGACTGGCTGCCGCAGCTGTGGGAGGAGACGGGACGGGCGTGCTCGGAGGCGACCGTCGAGGACGCGTTCGCGAGCATGGAGCGTCGCCGCCGCGCCCACGATGACCGCCACGCCGTACTCGTACACGGCGACGTCCACGACCTCAACGTGCTCCAGGCGGCGGACGGTACGTACAAGCTCGTCGATCCCGCCGGCCTGCGCGCCGAGCGAGCATGCGACCTCGGCACCATCATCCGGTGCAACCCCGACACCGGCGACGACCTGCACGCCCGGGCGAAGCGGCTCGCCGCCCGCACTGGTGTGGACGCCACCGCGATCTGGGAGTGGGGAACGATCCACCGCGTCATCGGCGGCCTCTACAGCCGCCAGATCGGGTTCCAACCGTTCGGTGACCTGTTGCTCGCCGAGGCCGATCGACTGACCGGATGAATCGCGTGAGCTCGATGCGTCGACCGCGCGACAGGCCGGTCTCGCCGCAAATCTTGCGCGCCAGAGCGCTCCAATTACGGTGGAGAGATGACGACCAGGTCGAGCGACAACTCCCATGTCGAGGGCGACGACTTCGACGACCGGGACTTCCGTCGTGGCGTCTGGCGGCAGACCCTGACCAGCGTCGCACTCGTCACGGTCTCGGCCGGCGGCCAGGACAATGTCATGGCGTGCGAGTGGGCGACGATGGTGTCCCATGCACCGATGTGTTTCACGATCTCGGTGCACCCGCGCAACGCGACGCACGATCTGCTCGTCGCGGCGGGCGAGTTCGGCCTCAGCTTCTGCTCTTACGCGCAGGCGCACCTCTCCCACGTGTCGGGATCGAACTCGCTGCATGACGTCGACAAATGGCAGCTCGCCGACTTCCCCACGTATCCCGCCAAGCGGATCGGAGCGCCGATGATCGACGACGCGGTGCTCAACGTCGAGTGCCGCACCATCGGAACCCACCGGCTCGGCCACACCCTGTTCATCGGCGAAGCAGTCTGGGCGCGCTACGACCCCGCCGCGTCACCGCTGATCTTCCACGGCGGGAGGTACTTCCGGGTCGGCCCCGAGCTGCCGAAGTCCTAGCGCGAGACTACGGAGATGGGCCGACCTACGGGGCGACCCGCGTCGGCTCCTACGCTGCGGGCATGCCCGAGGTTCGCGGGGAGATGCTGCTCACCTGGATGCAGCTGATCGACTTCTACACGCTGCAGCGAGCGTTGAACGGTCTGACCCAGGACCAGTTCATGTGGAAGCCGCACGCGGGTGCGTGGGGTGTCGCGCGGCGGTCGGAGTGCACCTCGCCGACTCCGGGTGGCGCAGACGACGGCGAGTGGGTCGTCGACAACGACATGGACCTCGTCCAGGCCGCCTTCGACGAGTGGAGGCAGGGCGTGCTCGCGGACGACGCCAAGGCGTTCGAACCGATGACGACGATCGGCTGGCTCCTGAACCACTTCGGCGCCGCGCCCGGGCTGGCGGCCACCCTTGAATTCGTCGGCGGAACGACGCCGCCCACGCGCGATGTGTACCGTCGCATGTGGGGCTACACGATCATCGGCACGGCCGACGAGGCGGTTGCTCGCTTCCGAGACGGCTGGGCCGCGCTCGGCACCGCGCTGACAACTGCTACCGACGAGATGCTCGAGCGCGAGTACGCGGACTATCCGCGGAAGACCGGCTTCGCCAGCATCTCCGCGTTGATCAACGAAGTTGCCCACCACGGCACCCAGATCTGCGTGCTGCGCGACCTCTACCGGCAACGTGCATCCAGCGAAACAGGCTGACCCGCCCGTTGCCGCGCCAGCCTGAACCCTGACATACACCAGGCGCGCGGCGATCTCGGCGCTAGGAAGCCGGCGCTTCGAGTGCTCCGAGATCGCGTGTCGCGAACCGAAGGTGCGCTCCCGTCTCCGACACCAGCGTCTGGAGTGCACCGACGACGAGGAACTGGCCGCCTCGGGCTGCACACACGCGGTGCAAGTCGCCATCGGTCAACCGCTCGAGGAACTCACGGACCTCGGCGCGGTGCTCTTCCCACACCGGGATCACCTCGGCCAGCGACGGGCGCGCGTCGAGTACCAAGCCGAGGTCGGGCGCAACTGCCACGTTGAAGTCGGGCGGGATGCCCCACGGATGGTGTGGCTTCGTGCGTCCTCGGATGATCTCGCCGAACCAGGTGTCGATGACGAAGATCAGATGGCGAACGGTTTGGATGAAGGACCACTCGCCGCTCACGTTCTGGTTGAGTTCTCCTTCGGGGAGACGGCGGGCGCCGCTGACAAGCCCGTCCCACTGGTCGCACAGGTTCTGCCAGGCAGTCGCAAGGGTCGCGACGGTGTCGCCGAAGAGGCCTTGGGCGGTGAGCCCTTCCGCGACCTCCGGGGCGAGGTAGTTGGTCAACGGGGCGTAGACCACGACCATGCCCGAGGCTACGGCAGTCCCGGACGCTCGCGCACCGCGAGGCCCGCTCCCCACACGCCGGTGTGCCGTTCGGATCGCCCGATCGAGGAATCTCATGAGCGTTCGGTGCACGTGTCCTGCCGCTTCGGTGTGTTCGTGCTGCCGACACGTTGAATCGGTTGTGGACTTGTCACTGCGCGCGGGCGATGGCATCGAGCGTGTACGCAGTGGCTTGGTCCTCGGTCATGGCGGCGCCTTGTGCACGTAGCTCGCTGATGCGCGCCGCGTCGAGCTGGGTGTTGATTGCTTCGGTCGCGCGTTGGCGCAGGGGCCGGTGCGGTGCGACGCGCGCGACACCGGGAAGGAGTTGGTCGATGGTCCCGTGCAGTGTTGCCGCGACGTCGGGTTGCTCGGGGGCGAGTGTCTGCGCGGTGGCCTCCAGGCAGGCGCAATAGGTCACGAGCACCGATATCCCGCGGTCGAGGCCACGGGCGGTCAGCCGGAGCGCTTGGTCGCGTTCGCCGAGCAGCGCGCTCACGAGGAAGCCCAGGACGAGCGAGTTTTCGTCGACGACGATGTCGCCGAGCGAGTCGTTGATCTCGATGCTTTCGGCGATCAGCGTGCGACTCTGTTCCGGCTCGGTTCCGACGAGGACAATCGCGAGCACGGCGAGCGCGGCGCTGGTGAGACCGGGACAACCGGTCTGGCGGGCCAAGGCGAGACTCTCTCGTGCTTCGTCGGCAGCCACAGCGGCGAAGTCTTTGCTGCTCGCTCGCAGCGAGGCGAGGACGTTGAGAGCGCCCGAGAGCATGAACGGATCGCCGACGCGGCGATGGGCGCTCACCGACAGCTCCATGTACTGGACCGAGCCGGTCACGTCGCCGACGCCATGGCGAGCGATGCCGCGTGTCGAGAACACGCCGGCGGCGAGCTCGTCATTGGGCTCATCACCCGCGGCATCGAGTGCTTGCTGGCAGAGCTGCTCGGCTCGTTCGAACATGCCGTGGGACATGGCAGCCCCGCCGGCGGCCGCGAGCACGAATGGATAACGCTCGATGGACTCGATGCCCGGCAATGCGAGTATCGCCTCGGCGTCGCGGAACTGCATCTGGGACAGCGGGCTCGGCCCGGCGGGCAAACAGAGGAACCGTGCCGCGCGAACCGCATCTTTGGCCGCGATGGACCATGCCAGTGCGGCGCGAATGTTCTCCAGTTCCGACTCGATCTCCAGGAGCCAGCGGAGCTGATCCGGCCCGCGCAAACCTTCGGCGGCAGTCTCCGTGAAGTTGACGTAGAAGTTGGCGTGGCGGTCGCGCAACTCAGCGCGCTCAGCATCGTCGACCCGTTCTTCCGCGTACTGACGGATCGTTTCCAAGAGCCCGTAACGACGTTCCCCCGAAGGGGCGTCCTCTGCCACCACGAGCGAACGTGCGACCAACGCGGAGACCAAGTCGAGCACCTCGACCTCCTCGATCCCGGTGCCAGCACACACGGCTTCGGCGGCGTCGAGACTGCAGCCCCCCGAAAAAACCGACAGGCGGGCGAGCACGCGCTGTTCCTTGGCTGCGAGGAGGTCGTAGGACCAGTCGATCGCGGCGCGCAGCGTCGCGTGGCGTTCGATCGCGCCCCGCTCGCCGCCGGCAAGCAGCCGGAACCGCTGGTCGAGCCGTTGCGCGAGCTGCGCCGGGCTCAACACCGGGATCCGCGCCGCGGCCAACTCCAACGCCAAGGGGATCCCGTCGAGTCGCCGGACCACGTCGGCGACCGCAGCCGCGTTGGCGTCGGTCACCGCGAAGTCCGACTTGACCGCCTCCGCCCGCTCGACCAGCAATCTCGCCGCGTCGCTGCTCAACACCGCGTCGCGGTCAGCGGAACGCGGCACACCGAGCGATCGCACGGCCACGATGCGTTCCCCGGCAATACCCAAACCCTCCCGGCTCGTTGCGAGCACCACCAGCCCCGGACACCGCTCCTCGAGTGCACGTACCAAGTCGACCACCGCGTCCAGCAGGTGCTCGCAGTTGTCGAGCACCAACAGCAGCTCTTTCGGGCGCAGATGGCCGACCAGCGTGTCCAGGAGGGCCACACCTGGTCGTGGGGTCACCCCGAACACCGCCGCAACACCGTCGACCACGACGCTCGGGTCGCGGATTCGGGCAAGCTCCACGAGCCAGGCACCGCCACGAAACTCGGGCGCGACCTCGGCGGCCACCTGGCATGCCAGACGCGTCTTGCCCACGCCGCCCACGCCGGTCAACGTCACCATGCGCGCCTGACGCACGAGCGCGCTGAGCTCGCCGACTTCCCGTTCGCGGCCGACGAACGAGTTGTGCTGCACCGGCAGATTGCCCGGAAGCGCATCCACCGACTGCAACGCGGGGAACTCGCGCGCCAGGCCGGGTGCCACCACCTGGAACACCTCGACCGGCTGCGCGAGATCGCGCAGCCGATGTTCGCCTAGTTCAATGAGTTCCACCGAATCACTGAGCTCGTCACCAAGGAGCTCCTGCACCGCACGAGTCGCCAGCACCTGACCCCCGTGCGCCACCGCCATCAAACGAGCAGCACGATTCACGGCCGTGCCGAAGTAGTCGCCATCGCGTTCTTCGGTAGCACCGGTGTGCATACCCATACGAACGAGAAGTTGCATTCCGGCATCGCTCGCTTCGCCCGCGATGGCTCGCTGTGCCGCGACCGCGGCACCCAACGCGTCGTCGGGCCGCGCGAACACGCCGTGAAACCCGTCGCCGGTCGTCTTGACAACGCGACCGTGATGCGACGCGATGGCTCCCCGCATGATCGCGTCGTGACGAGCGAGCGCGGCCGTCATCGCCTCCGGCTGCTCTTCCCACAACCGAGTCGAGCCCTCCAGATCGGTGAACAGGAACGTCACCGTCCCCGATGGCAGCTCGACCATGACACCCCCCGGGCCACACCCGACCGCCCAAGTACAGCACGCTCCGACCAGCTCCCGCCGTACTCCTCGTATGGGCAGACCGCTTCGTCGATCGACCCGAGAGCGCGATGGCTAGTCCGCAGAGAACGGCGAGCCGCACAGAACGGCAAGCGCGTGCGAGACGGAAGTAGCTCCGACCGGCGCTCAGAGCGCGCACACGGATGCGCCGATCGGGCGCGCTCGATGCGTCGATCGCTGCAGTGTTCGGTGCGCACGTTCTGCGCGTCGCCTGCCGGCACGTCGGTGCGCTTTTAGCGACGCCTCCGAAACCGCAGCCGTCATCGTGGACGAAGAACGTCTTTCCCGTTTCACAAGGCAGAGGTCATGGGTTCGATCCACTGCCCACCGGGAGGTGAAGCCCGGTCGCGCGCGTCCCTACCGTGCGCGGATGCGCACCGGCCCGCGCCACGGGCCGTTCGGATCCAAGATCTCTCCCCGTTGCGTCACCTCGACCTCGCCGTCGCGACCGAGCGCCCGCACCTCGTTTCGGACGGGCTCCAGGAACGCGCGCCACGCCGTGCCGCCGACGGCACGAGCTGCGTCCGAAGGGCAGATCGTCCGCGGCGCGCGGTGGCCGGCCAGCGCGAGCACGACGGCCCGGAGCCGCGCCGAGCGACCCTCTGGGGTCGGGTCGTCCCACCACGGTTCGCCCCGTTCGCCCAACGCCACCTTGGCGTGTCCCACGCGGCGTCGTGCAATCCGTTCCGCTTCCGGATCAGCTGCCTTGCGAGCTCGCGCGACCTCGCGCCTCGCCGCCATGAGCTCATCGACCAGCTCCCGACGGAACGGCTCGGGGATCGACGGATCGGTCGCGCGCCACCGCCGCCCGTCGACCACGATCCAGTGCGACTCCTCGCCCTGCGCCGCACTCGAGGTGGTTGCCATCTCGCCCCGGGTACCCGATCGGAGCTGCGAGCATGCACCTCGGGGGCAGCACGGGCAGGGCTCGACCGCGGTGTCTGCACGCGACATCGGTACCAACGGGGCAACGGTGTCGGCGCGTGGTGGCGTGACGACCGGAGCCAATGCTCGGGAACACGCATGCGGTGTGCCGATCTGGCGCGCTCGACGCGCTGATTCGCTTGAGTGTTCGTGCGCGCGTTCTGGCGCGCCCCTGACGCTGCCTCAGGTGGGCACATCATCCGCCACCGAGCTGATGTCCGCTGTATGGGAGTGCCGTAGGTGATCGCCGGGTTGAGGGCACACCGAGGTGCCGATCTCTTCCTTGCTGTGTGCTACCTGCGATCGCGATCTCGAGCGCGGCACCATCGATGAGTTCTCGACTGTCGTAGCGTCAAAGCTCATATGAGTGGATTCGACGCTCAACGACTCGCGCTTCTTGCCCAGGCCATGCGGCTCCATGTCGAGCAGGACCACGTCGGCGGTGTGGCCTGGCTGCTAGCCGCAGGCGATCAGGTGGAGGTCGGCGTAGCCGGCCGGCTCACCCGGGGCGAACCAACGCCTGTCGGCCGTGACAGCATCTTCCGCATCTCCTCGATGACCAAGCCGATCGTGGCGGTGGCGGCGCTCATCCTCGTGGAAGAGTACAAACTGCGGCTCGAGGATCCCGTCGACGCGCTGCTTCCCGAGCTGTCCGACCGGCGCGTGCTCGCCGACGCTCGCGGTCCGATCGATGGGGAAACGCTGGCCGCCCAGCGTCCGATCACGCTGCACGACGTGTTGACGTTCCGCCTTGGCATCGGCATGGACTTCGCGGCACCTTGGCCGCAGCCGTTCCTCGACGCGCTGGCTGAGCTCGAGCTCGGCGCCGGTCCGCCCGAGCCGCAGGTACCGCCGCCACCTGACGAGTGGATGCGCCGGCTCTCGACCCTTCCGCTCCTGTACCAACCCGGTGAGCGGTGGCTGTACAACACCGGAGCCGATGTGCTCGGTGTGCTCATCGCACGTGCCACCGGCCAAGCGCTCGACGTCGTACTGCGGGAGCGTGTGTTCGAGCCGTTGGGCATGGTCGACACCGCCTTCTCCGTCACCGACCTCGACCGGTTCGGCACCTGTTACGGCACCGACCCAACCGGCGAACGGTTCGTGTTCGATCCTCCGGACGGCCAATGGGCGAAGCCGCCCGCGTTTCCCTCTGGCGCGGCCGGGCTGGTGTCGACGGTGGACGACCTGCACGCGTTCGCGCGGATGCTCCTGGCGGGCGGGCGACTCCCGGATCACTCGCGGCTGCTGTCGCGCGCCTCGATCGACGCCATGACCACCGACCAGATCGATGTCGCACGTGGCGCTCCCGGGCCTCTGCCCGACGGCTCGCAGGGCTGGGGCTTCGGCGTCGGTGTGCAAGTGCGCCGCTCCGGCCTCGCGCCCGCCATCGGGTCGTACGGCTGGGCGGGCGGCATGGGGAGCTTGTGGTCGAACGACCCCGGCAATGAGCTCGTCGGCGTCCTGCTCAGCACCGACGCCTTTGCCGGCCCGTTCCCCCCGCCCGCGGTCATCCAGGACTTCTGGACCGGCGGGTACACCGCGCTCGACAACTGACCAGGGAGGTCGTCATGCCATCGCCTGCTCCAATACCCGACCTGCACACCGGCTTCAGCGCGCCGGGCGCCCGGCCGACGCCGTGGGAGGACGTCCTCGGCGTGCTCGTATCGGCCGAGCTGTTCTGGATTTCGACCGTGCGCACCGACGGACGGCCACACGTCACGCCGCTACCGGCGGTGTGGCGCGATGGCGCACTCTACTTCTGCACCGGTCCCGGCGAGCAGAAGGCCCTCAACCTGCGAGCGAATGACCAGTGCGCGCTCACCACCGGCGACAACCGCTGGAAGGCCGGCCTCGACGTCGTCGTCGAAGGACGCGCCGCGCAGGTCACGGACGACGCGACGCTGCGCGCGCTCGCCGCAATGTGGGAGACGAAGTACGACGGCGACTGGCAGTACGACGTGCGCGACGGTGCCTTTCACCACGAACCGGGCATCGCCCACGTCTTTGAGGTGCGTCCCCGCAAGGTGCTCTCCTTCGCTAAGGGCGAATTTGCACAAACCCGGTTCCGCTTCGACGACTGACCCGACGTGCCGGGAGAAATCACGTCAAGCCGTAACCCGCGTGGGCCGGTATCGCAGGGCGACCGTCCCCGACCGGAACTCGTGGCGATCCACGAGCTCGAGCTGGATGCGCTCGCGCAGACCGGCGAGCAACGTCGGCCCGTGTCCGGCAAGGACCGGCTGCACGAGGAACTCGTACTCGTCGATCAGTCCCAGATCGGCCAGCGCCAGGGGGAGCGTCACGCCACCCACGAACAGGCCCTCGCCTGGCTCCTGCTTGAGCCGCTGAACCGCTTGCCCCAAGTCGCCTGACACCAGCTCGGCATTCCAATCGACCCCGCTCAGCGTGCTCGACACCACGTACTTCTTCGCCCGGTCGATGGCCTCGGCGAACGGGATCTCCCACTCACCCATCCAGTCAGGCCACGTTCCCGTGGCCGGCTGCCGCCACGCCGACTCCATCATCTCGTAGGTCACCCGGCCGAACAGCAGGGCATCGGCTCGTTCCATCTCCGCGGTCCAGTAGCGCATCGACTCCTCGTCCGGGGGGAGCCCTGCCTCGTGATGGCAGCAGCCGTCGAGCGTGACGTTGATCGAGTATCGAAGTGGTCTCATCCCATTGCTCCCTTGATGCGCGCCGCGCGTTCACCGGACCGTACTCAGACGAATGCCGGCGCCATTTCTCATCGGCGCCCTGATCGCACCTACTCAACACCGTCGTGGTGCGAAGCAGGCCGCAGACCGAGCGCGCGACCGACTCGGCGATCTGATCGACATCGTCGCCAACAGCCGCATGTCACAGAACGCGCCGAACCTGTCCCACAACGCCGGCTAGCTGTAGCCACCGTCCGGGACCGTTGGGTAGTGCACCCAGGCAACCTGGTAGTCGGGTTCGGACAGCGCGTCGAGCGTGACCACCACGACCACAGGGGCGGGGCACACGGCCCAGGCGGGGTGTCGGGAGCTGGAGCGTCTCCAACCTTCTGCGACCAGGATCCCGAGTCGGGCGCCGCTTCGTGGGACGTAGTTTGCCGCGAGCTTGGCGATGTGGTGGTCGTCGGCTCGACCTCGCTGAGCTTCGATCACGGCGAACAGCCGGTCGCGCGGATCGTTGACGCCGATGTCGGGGAACTTGCCCGCGACGTGGAGCTGATGGATGGCGCACTGGCTTGGTCGAGGTTGTGCAACGCCGAACTCGTCGCCTGTCGTCTCGGCAACGAGGATGCCGAGGATTTCGTCCAGCGTCGCCGAGGTGTGCTCCGGAAGGTGCGCTCGACGTACGGCCTCGAGCAGGGCTCGCGCCCCGACGTTCGTGGCGAGGTGCTCAGTCCAGGCCCGCTCGGTGCGATCGCGACGGACGAAGGGCATGCTGCACACCTGGGATAGTGTAGAGCGAACACACGTTCGTCGAGAGTTTGAAACTACGGAGCGCTCGATCGTCGTCGACACAGGACCGACCTGACCCAATACGTCGATGGCCCGAGCCGACAGACGCGCCGCAAATGCGTATGCCGCGAGCACGTTCGGCGCGCGTTTGTCGGCGGTGAGCGCAGAGCAGCCCTGAGGCACGAGCGGTGAGCCGTCGAACTGTTCGAGACGGCCGCGGATCGCGCGGTGGTGAAGATCGACGGAGCGGGTCACCTCCCGTGGGTCGAGCGTCCGGTCGAGTTCAAGAGCGCGATCTTGGGCTTCCTTCGCTCAGCCATCTGACGAGAGTCGAGCCCCATAGGGCGCTCGATCGCCGGCTGCCGATCGGAACGCCGGCCGAAACGAAGACGTTGCGCCGGGTGTCCCAGATCGCCGAGTCGCGGACGCGACGAGGATCGGTACAACCTGGCTCTCTGAACGTCACCGGGCGTCGCGGTATATGCGCGTTAGGTTTGGTTGGTGGAGTTCGGGATGCTTGTGAGCTCGGTCGATGACATCGACCTCGTTGTCCGGGCCGAGGAACTCGGGTACGACTATTGCTGGGCACCCGATTCGCAGCTGATGTATGCGAACCCGTTCGCTGTCCTCGCGCTTGCCGCCCAGCAAACCCGCACCATTCGACTCGGTACCGGTCTTGCGGTCGCAGGCCTGCGCCTTGCGCCGGTTGTCGCCAACGGCATTGCGACGATCAACCGGCTCGCGCCGGGCCGGACGTTCCTGGGACTCGGTACCGGCAACACGGCGATGCGGACGATCGGACAACGCCCGATGCCCGTCGCGCGTTTCGGAGAATATGTCCGCGTAGTACGAGCCCTGTTGGACGGGGACGAGCTCGACTACGCGCTGAACGGATCCGTCCACAAGATCCGCTTTCAGAGCGACCAACTGGGCCACATTGGTGAAGCGCCGATCCCGATCCACGTCGGCGCGATTGGTCCGAAAGCTCAGGCGCTCGCTGGAGAGCTCGGCGACGCGGTCATCACGAGCTTCCCGCGTGGCGGCACCCTCCCTCAGGTCCAAGCCAATCTCACCACCGGTGCTGCTCGACACCAACGCGATGCACACGGCCTTCCGATCTATGCACTCATGAACCTGTTGCTGTTGGAGCCGGGTGAGACGCTCAACTCGCCGCGGGCGTTGGCGCAGTGTGGTTCGGCGATCATGGCCAACGTTCACTACCTGGTCGATCTTCACCGAGATACCGGTGCTGACCCGCCGGACTACGTGCGTCCGATCTGGGACGACTACCTCGCGTTTCACGCGACCAGAGACAAGGATCGAGCGCATCAACAACTACACCAAAGTCACTACGCCTACCTCGAAGCCGACGAAGCGCGCTTCGTCACCCCGGAGATCATTCGGAACTTCTGCCTCGCGGGCCAGCCCGACGAGATCATTCAGCGGCTCCATGAGCTCGAGGCAGATGGCCTCACCGGCGTGAACTTCGCGCTCCCGACCGACACGGCTCGTGAGCTCGTGGAGCAGTTCGCGAACCAGGTCCTCCACCGGTACCTCGACAGCTAACCGCCAACCAAAGACGGTGCGCGCCGCCGACGCGTTTCTGTGCGCGTCCTGTCGTGGCGAGACATCGTCGCGGTCGCGTAGGAAGACGTTGAGAGGCGGTCGGTGCGGATCGTGTACCAGCAGGGCGCGTCGGTCCAAGCCATGCGCTCGGCGCAAGGTCCTGCTCGACCGACGGGTGCAGCCGGGCACGGCAACGCGCGGGGCAGGTTCGGCCGACATGTCGAGGGGGGGTCGAACCGAGCTGTCGTGTCAGTCAGCCAGGTCAGCTTCTCAGGCAGCCTTCGATCGCGTCGGTTGTCGCCGTTGTGAACTGCTGTTCCTCCGCGTCGCTGAACTCTTCGTCTTTCTCGAGCAAGGCCCGGAGGGTCGCATCGCTGACGAGCGAGTCCGCCGCGCAGCGCGCCAGTCCGGCGGGGGCGCCGGCTGAGAGGAACTCACGCGCGGCGTCGTTGCGATCAACGAGGCGCGTGACTGCGGCGTCGAGAGTGGCTGCGCTCGGTGCGGTGGTGCCAACGGTGTCGCAGGCAGTGAGGGTCACTCGGCGCCCGGAGCGTGTCGTCGATGCGGCACCGGCCGGGAGCGTGCTGGCCCATTGTGCGAGCACGTCAGCGATTTCTTTGGTGTCGGCGGCTGTGTCGCCCGTGAACGCGGCGCGTACGCACTCGGTGCCGCCGGAGTCGCGCTTCGTGAACCCGATGTACTGGTCGCCGCCCCACCCTTGCGCCGCGCTCAACGCGAGCGTCGGGTCGAGGCGGGAGGCGAGCACGAGGTAGAGGCTCAGGGCGCCGAGGTCGCTGGCGTAGCCGTGGCGCTTCTCGTCGTCGGCCAGCTTCGGCGCCGAGACGCGCTTTCGCGACTCGCCCGTGCGCGCGGCGACCGGATCGATGATCTCCTCTTCGGACGTCGGCGGCACCGCGAACGCGTGATTCACCTGCTTCGCGCCTCCGATGTCTCGTAGGAGCGCGACGTAGCGAGCGCCGAAGATGTACGGCGCGCCCATGAAGAGGTCGAGTGCCGGTGGGATATCCGTCGCCGAGGGCGAGTCCACGGTGTCGTCGGGCTCGTCGGCGAAGTAGGCGTCCTGGTCGGCTTGTGGAAGCGAAAAGAGGTAGTCGTACCCGACGCTGTCCGCGTCACCCTCGACCAGCGCGGTGAGGGCGAAGTCCTCCCCGGATGTCTCCACGGCGTTGGTGAGCTTCGTCAGGTCGAAGTGCTGGTCCTGGAGCGCGTGCGTGAGCTCGTGCACGAGCGTGACACGCACGTCGACGTCGCTCAGATCCGTCCCACGTACGAAGAGCGTCTTGTTCTCCTGGTCGTAGAACCCGACGGTCCCGGTGGCACCGAGGTCGCGCTCAGACTGGATCAGGTCGACCGGACCCTCGATGAGTCCGAGGGCCCGCAACTGGCCTGCGGAGCGCTCAGCGTCCGCCCGATCCTGCTCGGAGATCTTCGCGTCGTCGGGCTGGTAGGCCTTCACGAAAGCCGCGTCGGCGAGGAACTTCACCGGCACCGGGTAATCGAACTTCAGCTTGCGGTGCCGCTCCACAAACCGCACATACCTCACGACGCGCTCGTCCCACTTCGGTGCCGACACTGCCGCTCGACTCGAACGCTCGGTCGCTCCCACTCCTGATGCGCCGACCGCGACGAGCACCACGACTGCCACCGCTGCCGCGACCGACTTTGCGGTCGCTCTCCCTATGTCCATGTCCTTCCCTCGTCTGGATCTGGCTTTGTCTTGACGCCAATTGGCGCCAGAGGGGGACCGAACCTGCCCTGCCCGTGACCGTCGTCCCCGCGCGTCCAGAGCAGCCTCGATCTGTTCCCGACGTTTGGGTGCACCTGATGTGCCGTCTGCGTGCGCCTTCAAAGTCTCGTGTGCCCGATCTCCAGCGCGCGCTCTGACGTGTCCCCCACCAGCCAACGACGCGAGCGCTGGAGTCTGAGCAATGGTCGTTGCACGCCAAAGCACTGGCAGCTGTGTGACCGACATGAGTCACCCCTCCACTCGGTCTTGCCGATAGAAGGATTGGACCAGTCCCGGCATTGATCGCCTATGACCTCAGCGATACATTCCCGTAGCCAGCATTTGCGCCATTCGCATCGCAGTCCGATGTCCCCAGCCCGTGACGCGTCGCAAGCACAGAGCGCATGCGGCTGGAGAAAGCAACGTTTACGTCGGCGCGGTCGCGCGCGTGGACAACCAGCTCGCGTCGCGCGCTCGAGCTCGACGTCAGGCCGCTCGTCGCGCTATGCCCACACCAGGCGCTCGGCGGCGTTGGGGTCGTGCTCGACGCGCGGCGGGTGGTCGAAGATCATGGTGGCGCGCTCGTCGAGGGAGTACGGCTCCCACTGCGGCAGGTCGAAATGGTTCGGGTCACCGGTGCGGGCAAACGCGATCCACGCCGCGCTCATCTGCGCCGCGAGTGCGTGGCCGGCCGGGTAGTCGCTCATGGGAACGACGCCGGCGTTGTCCATCGTGAGCGGCACGCACAGGCCGTGGCTCGCCTTCACGAACCCGTCGAGCGCGGGGCTCTCCCACGCGAGCAGGTAGAGCCATACCGGAGTACGTGAGCCCGCGATCTTCTGCTCTGCGAACGCGATCGATCCGCGCCCCATCATCGACATGGACTGCACCAGCACCGCGAGGTCGAGGTTCGACGCGTCCGGGTGCTCGCGCCGGTACACGTCGAGCACGTCGTCGACTCGGTCGCCGGCCCACGTCCCGAGGTGTTCGCGCAGCGCGTCGTCGTCCATGGCGGATGTCGTGTTCATGCCGGTGGCGGCGAGGAACATCGTGCCCTCGTGACGGGTGGAGCCGACGATCACCGGCACATCGGCCGCGGTGCCGTCGGCGAGCGCGTCACGCGTGTCCTCCGGGACCACCGAGCCGTCACGAACGGGCCCGAACCCCGCCATGGCCCCCATCGCACCCAGACGAGCGCCGAGCGCGGTCTGCGCGGCGAGGAGCTGTTCGACCGGGAGCGATTGCAACGTCGCCAGGTCGGGGCTCCCGAGCTCCTCGAGCACCGCTTTCGACACCTCGGCCGCATCCTCCGGCGCACGTGCTTCGAGCCCGGGACCACTCTGCACGATGGCACGGTGGAACCGACCACGCGCCGACGGCATGCCGAGGAGCGTGGAGACCTTGTGACCGCCACCCGACTCACCGAAGATGGTGACGTTGCCCGGATCGCCGCCGAACGCCGCGATGTTGTCCCGCACCCAGTCGAGCGCGAGCACGAGGTCGAGCATCCCCGCGTTGCCCGACGCTGCGTAGTCCGGGCCGAACTGCGAGGACACATCGAGATACCCCAGCACACCCAACCGGTGGTTCAACGTGACGACGACCACGTCGCCGCGTCTCGCGAGATTGGTGCCGTCGTGGGATGGCCACGAACCGGAGCCCATCGTGAAGCCACCACCGTGGATGCGGACCATCACCGGACGGCGACCCCCGTCGTCGACCACCACACCGTCGGACAGCGGCGCCGGAGTCCACACGTTGAGCACGAGGCAGTCCTCGCTCGTGTCCACTTCCGAGCCGAGGAAGCCGAACGTTCCCATGAAACGATCCATTGCTTCGCGTGCCGGACCAGGCGGTACCGCAGATCCCGGCTGCGCGCTCGACGGCCCGAATGCCGTCGCGTCGCGCGTTCCGGACCACGGCGGCGCGGGAAGCGGAGGAAGGAACCGGCGCGCACCGCCCGTCGACGCGCCGTACGGAATCGCCTTGAACACCTGCACGCCGCGATCGCTGTACCCGCGTAACTTCCCGCCTGCCGTCTCGATGGTGGGCCCGGTCATGTGCGCTCGTCCTCTTTCCCGAAGGTGGGCGCGGCAATACTCCACCGTGCGCGTCGGATCCGCCACCGGTGCACGACGACGCCAAGCGCTTCTTCGGCTTGCCCGAGGTACCGTGAAGCCGGAGTGGGGGAATGAGGCGAAATGCAGCTCATCGACCAGTACCTGCGACCGCGCTACCAGCCTGAGATCCTCGATTCGGCGTATGCCGATCCGGACACGCTGCGGCGTCTGGTCGCGACCCACGGACCGTACGCGTGCATGTCGGGGCAGCCGGGCTACGACGGCTTCGGTCTCCCGCCGATGCCGTGGTTCCGGGTGGCGTGGTCGGGGAGCGACGGCAACGGCGACGAGGATCTGACCGCGGTGTTCCACAACCCCGCGTTCCTCGAAGCCTCGAAGCGGGTCTTCGAGGCCGAGATCGTGCGTCCGTCGGCGATGGTGCTCAACCTGATGGGTCCGATGCCGGCTGGTGCGGCCCACCTCGACGTCCCGACATTCCGTGGTCTGGGCCGCAACGGTGCGCCGATCTGGCTGCTCTCGATCATGGGCTCGACCGGCCTGTTCAGCCGATGGGCGGTGCCGGTGGCCGCCGCGCTCACCTGGGTCTACGACGAAGCCGGCGACGGTGCCTACGAGTTCTGGCCCGACGGGCCCTCGGCGCCGCCGTCGTCGGTGACCGCGCCATTCGCCAACCACTCGCTCGTCGGCGACAACGACTACATGTTCCATCGGGTCGCGGCCATCGGCGACGCCGAGAAGTGGCCGCTGGCACAGCGCTTCTCGATCCACGCTCGCCTCGAGTACCGCGGCGACACCGCGTGTGTCGTCGACGGCGAGGAAGTGGCGGTCACCTACGACACCGGCGAGATCCGCGCGTCACTCCTGTGGCGAGGCCTGACGTTTGCCGACGCCGACGACGAACGTCGCTTCGACGAGCACCTCGACGACCTCGACCTCGGCACGATCGAGCGCGTCTTCCGCGACGACCTCGGTGCCCGAGGCAAGCAGGCGCCCGCGTCCGAAGACATCCCCACGGACCCGGCGTGGCTCGCGGTGCTCAACGAAACGTACGGCTTCACGTCCCCGGATGTGTCGTAGCGCTCTGGACGTCCGGCAACCGATCAACGTCGGCGTCGGCTGACACGTCAAGCGGAGCGGTCCTGGTCCGGCAGGGAGACGGGTTCCTGGGTGATCGTCTCGATCGTTTCCGCGACGCCGCCCGCGCTCATGTGGATGGTCTTTCCCGAGAACTCGGTCGCACGCTGCACGAGCTGCACGAGCGGACGCCCGATGTCGAGCTCAGGGTCGCCGAGGCGTCCGCCCGGCATGGCCGCGACCGCGGCGGCGTACTTCTCTGGCTCACGCGCTTTCCAGTTCATCGTCATCGCCGACTCGGCCGTGGGGTGAATCACGAACACGCTGATGCCGTCACTGCGCCACTCGTCGGCCGCAGTGCGCGTGAGTGCCTCGATCGCCCGTTTCGCCGCGTTGTACGGGCCGTAGCGGCTGGTGTTCGGGAGGAGCGTGGAGTTGGAACCCACGTTCACGACCACGCCTGCACGCGCTTTCAGATACGGGTACGCGAGCCGCATGAACCGGAACGTGGCCAGCGGCCCCGACTCCCACGCATCGGCGATGTCCTCGTCGCTCGAGTCCATCATGAAGAGGTAGCGGATGCTCTGCGCGTTGTTGACCACGACGTCGATACCGCCGAATTCTTCGACCGTGCGTGCAACGCAGGCCGCAACCTCGTCTCCGTCTTGCACGTTGCACACCACCGGGCTCGCCTTCCCGCCACGCGCCGCGATCTCCGCGCAGGTCTCGTCCAACTTCTGCGCGGACCGGGCCGCGGCGACGATCGACGCGCCGGCGTCGGCGAACGCCAGTGCGATGCCGCGCCCGATTCCCTGACTCGCGCCAGTGACGATCGCGACGCGACCAACAAGCTCACCCACGCGGCTCTCCCGACTCACCGTCGCGCTTCGCTGCGAACGTCCGAACGCTCCGACCGTCGTTCGAGTATGGCCGCGGTTAGCTGTCGCGCGCGCCGGAGACCGTTCCTCGCGACACTGACCTCGCTGGGCACCGATGAAGCGTGCTCGCAGATGCGTGGCTACTGCGGGCTTCCGGTGTCGCCGTCGGGGTAGATGCTGCGAGACTCGGACCGGCGGTTGCGTTGGTCGACCCAGTCGCTCAGGTAGGCCTTTGGGAACAGCTTGACGATCGCCAGGGTCAGGTACAGGACGGTGTTGATGGCGACGAACATGCTCAGCGCGGCGAACCACGGACCGTGCATGATGTCGTGGGGTAGCACGCTGGCGAAGAGCAGGATGCCGGTCACAAGACGGCCTCGGCGGTCGCACGTGGCTCGGTCTCGTTGGCCTGAGGCGTGGGTCGCGGGGCGTGGGCGACGTGGCCCCATCGAGCATTACGGGCGAAGGTGATGTCGAAGATGCCCTTGACGTAGACGACGTCGAGGTACATGTCGTAGAGCAGCTCGGGGATCAGCAGCACCGCAAGCAGCCGTGCTTTCCATCCGCCGCTCCATGCGCTGACGACGCGATCGACGACGAAGAGGCTCCCGACGCCGAGCCAGAACGGGAACCAGACCCATTGGTCGGTGGCGAGCAGGGTGACGGTGATGAGCAGCCAGAAGGAACTGAGTGCGATGACCGAGTAGCCGATGCCGAGCTGTTGGGCCCAGTAACGCAGCATCGTGGGCGCCGGCCCGTACGCGCCGAGGTTCTCGAGCGCGCCCCGCTGCCAGCGGAGGCGCTGAGTCCACAGATTGCGCCATGTGGGCATGAGTTCGGTGACCACCCGGCAGCCGTTGGGGGAGGCCATGAGTCCTCCGAGCGACTTGATCGCGAGGGTCAGTTCGTTGTCCTCGGTGAGCGCCGCGGTGTCGTAGACATCGCCGTGCACGCCGGGCAGCAGATTGCCTCGGCTCGCGGCGACGGTTCGGAGCGCCCGCGCGCGGAACATGGATGCGGTGCCGGTCAACACGAACACGCGCCCGCGGCGGCGTCGAATCTCCCGGGAGTACCGCACGTACTCGTTTCGCTGGAGCTGGCCAAGGATGCCGTGGCCGTCTTCGCCGTAGAAGAGACCGCCGATCGCCATCAGCGCGCGATCGCTGGTGAACCGCTGAACACCAGCGGCGAGGAAGCCGTCGTCGAGCACCGTGTCGGCGTCCATGCACATGACGATGTCGTTGTCTCCGAGACCGTGGAGGAGTTCGCGCAACGCTTGGTTGAGCGCGCCCGCCTTCTTGTGGGTGTTGCCCACGGAGACCAGCACCTCCGCCCCGTGTGCTCGCGCAACGGATTCGGTCGCGTCGGTGCAGTTGTCCGCCACGACGATGACACGGTTCGGCGCCGGGTCCTGGGCACCGAGCGAGTCGAGTGTCGCGGCGAGGGAGGCCGCCTCGTTGTGGGCGGGGATGAGGACGGTGACCGTGACCGGTCCGCCGAAGACGCCACGGGTCGCGGCCATCACCAGTTTGGGGGCGAGCAACTTCACGTCGGCATCGGTCGAGCGCCGCGATCGGTCCATGACCACGCGTTCGACGAGGGCCACGCCGGCGGCGAAGAGCAGACCGAGACCGGCGGCGCCGATCAAGACGGTGAGGGCAGGGGCTTGGTTGTCGTAGATGACGTGCCAGCCGCCGAAGAGTGCCCCCGACTTCGGGGACTGACTGACAGACGGGGAGCGCGCCGACACCGCGAACCACAACAGGAGCGCGCCGCCGATCGCGATACCCGCGATGACCAATCCGATGTAGCGGCCGAGCCAACCGCTGGCGTGACGGCGCGTGGTGGCCCGGACATCGTCGTGGCCCGCGGCGGGACTGAC
>JADMIO011485897.1_pt1 | contig 25854 bp, 21 predicted proteins | sample 8958161 | NCBI WGS metagenome assembly JADMIO01 (sample SAMN16585339, study PRJNA669376) | soil metagenome | isolation source: Crop rotation soil | place: USA: Cullars Rotation, Alabama | collected 2011 | reverse complement strand
TCGCGCGGCGGTTGTTGCGCGACAGGCCCCACGAGGATTTGAGGAACTTCTTCTTCTCGAGGCGGTGGAGGGCCGGGTACAGCGAGCCCTCTTCGACGCGGAGCACGTCGGCGGTGACGTCCTGGATCCAGCGGGCGACGTCGTAGCCGTGCGCGGGCCCCCAGGAGAGAGTCTTGAGGACGAGGAGGTCGAGCGTGCCTTGAAGGAGGTCGAGCGAGGCGCTCACTGGCATCTCCCATAGAATGTCTCTGGGAATATGGGAACGACCCATAGAATGTCAATGGGGAATCCGCACCGGGGACTCGACATACATCAATAGTTGATGTATAGTCCCATCGGACGCACAGCGAGGCGAGTATGCGGCGGCGATGGATCGCGGCTTCGTTTGGAATGCTGGGATGGGCGTGCGCCGGCGACCTGGGCGCGCAAACGCGGGCCGAGGCGATCCGGGGACGTGTCACCACCGACAGCGGACGCGTGATCCCGGGCGCCGACGTCATCGCGACCATGGCGCCGAATCGCGAGACCTTCCGGACCACGACCGACACGGGCGGGCGCTATTCCATAGAAGTGCCCAACGGTACCGGCGACTACCTCGTCTACATCGCGTTTCCGGGGCGACGAGCCTTCCGGAAGCGCATCATGCGCAGCGGCCGTGATTCAGTCTTCGTCGTGGACGCGCAGCTCCAGCGTGAAGTCGCGAGCCTCGCGGCCGTGCGCACCGTCGCCCAGCGCTCGCGGCCGCCGCGCAGCGACGACATGCCGTCGCTCGTCGGCGGGCTGACGTCGCAGGTGGTCGGCGTGCACGGCTCGCTCTCGCCGGATCAGGCGGGCGATCTCCTCGCCGCGGCGGCGACGGTGCCGGGCGTTGCAGTGACCCCGGACGGTGCGATCTCGATGTTCGGAGTGGACGCGTCGCAGAACCGCGTCACGCTGAACGGGATGACGTTCGACGGCGGAGCGCTGCCGCGCGACCTGCCCATTCGCACGCGCGTGTATGGATCCGCGTACGATCCCGTGATCGGCGGATTCGGCGGCGCGCTGGTGACGACGGAGATTTCGCCAGGACAGGTGTTCACGCTCGCGCGCGGACACCTCGCGCTCGACGCGCCTCAGCTCCAGGCGGCTGACGGAACGGCGCGCACACTCGGACAGCGATACTCCCAGGTCCTCGCCAGCTATGGCCGAGCGGGGGAGTTGTCGCCGGATGCGTGGGTGTACAACGCGGCGGTGCAGGGCACGCGCCGGAGCGCGCCGGCGCCCTCGCTCCTTCGCGCCGACGCCGCGGCACTGCAACGACTCGGCGTGGCAACCGACTCCGCGCGGCGATTGCTCCAGCTTCTCGGCAGCGCGGGAATCCCCACGGAGCTGGGGGACATTCCGTCCGACAACACGACGAGCAGCGCCCTCGTCGCCTTTCGCCTCGACCGCGCGCATGCGGCGACGCTCGGCGGCTTGAACATCGACACGAGGCCGCGCTTCGGCGTGGTGGGCGCGGCTGCCTACTCCAGCACGGCGCCGACGGCTGCCAGCGCGCTCGCGCCGCCCGCCCACGACGGCCACCGTTCGTCGGGCATGGCGTCGGTCCAGCTCAATCAGTCCCGCTACTTCGGAAAGGACGCGTCGTACCTGGACGAGACGCGCAGCGCGTTCTCCGTCAACGTGCAGCGCGCATCGCCCTACCTCGACCTTCCCGCGGGCTCGGTGCTGGTCGCCTCGTCGCTCTCCGACGGGTCGCTCGGCCTGTCGCGCCTTCAGTTCGGCGGCGGCGCCGGCACCAGCGAATCGCGTTCATGGCGTTGGGAGACGACCAACGAGCTCTCGTTCAGTCCACTGAAGGCGGTGTCGCACCGGCTCAAGGTCTACACGCAGGCACAGCTCGAGGGATTCGCGCAGGAGAGCGCGGTGACGCCGGGAGCGTTCTCATACAACTCGCTGGCCGACGTGCAGAACAATGCGCCCGTGAGCTTCGAACGCACGCTCTTCGTTCCGGACAGGCACACCGCCGCCGCGTCGGGCACGTTGGCGATCGCCGACTATTGGAACAAGTCACCCGAGCTTCAATTCGTGTTCGGTCCGCGTGTGGAATGGAATTCGTTCCTGAACGCGCCGCCGGCGAACCCCGCGGTGCAGCAGGCGTTCGGCGTGCGCACCGACGTCACTCCGGGGGCACTTCACGTGAGTCCACGACTCGGCTTCACCTGGCTCTATCCCGGCGTGCGGGTGGCCGGGCGAAGCCAGGGCGGCTACGCGATGAGCTCCGCACTCGGATCCATCGCCACACCGCCGCGGGGCGTTCTGCGCGGCGGCATCGGTGAATTCCGGTCGACGTTGGCGCCCACGCTGCTCGCCGGCCCGTTAGGATCGACCGGTTTGCCGGGAGAAACGATGCGACGACTCAGCTGCGTTGGACCGGCGGTGCCTGTTCCCGACTGGCACGGCTACGCGACGAATCCGTCGTCCGTTCCCGCGGTGTGCGCGGACGGCACGGGCGCCGCGGCGTTCGCCGACGCCGCCCCGAACATTCGCTTGTTCGATCCGGCGTACGACGCCGCACGGCGCTGGACGGCGAATCTCACGTGGGCGTCCGCGTACAAGTCCACGTTCTACACGCTGGATGCGTCGTATTCGCTCAACGTGGACCAGCCGGGGACGGTGGACCTCAACTTCGCGGGTGTCGAACGCTTCACTCTGCCCGACGAGAGCAACCGTCCCGTATTCGTCGCGGCGTCGAGCATCGTGCCGGGCACTGGATTGATCTCCCCGGCCGACGGAAGACGTCTCTCTACGTTCGGCCGTGTGTTGAGCCAACGGTCGGATCTGAGGTCCGAGACGAAGCAGGCGACGATCACGCTTCAGCCATATCTACCACAGCGGCTCAGCTCATGGATCGTCGGAGGCTCGTACACGATCACCGGCACGCGGATGCTCACGCGCGGCTTTGACGGCGCGGGCTTCGGCGATCCGACCGTGCGCGAGTGGGTGAGCGGGTTCGTGCCGCGCCATCTGATCGGCGCCAGCTTCGGATATCGATCGCCGAAGCTGCGCGCATCGTTCACGACATACTGGCGCGCACAGTCCGGATATCCGTACACGCCATTGGTGGCGAGCGACATCAACGGCGACGCCCTGGCGAACGACCGGGCATTCGTGTTCGATCCGGCGCATGCACCAAACGCCAGCCTGGCCAGCGGAATGACGGCGCTGCTTGGCGCGACGACAGCTGAGGCGCGCCGCTGCCTCCAGCGACAACTCGGCCAGGCGGCGGGTGTGAACAGCTGCCGGCGGCCGTGGACGCTGCTGATGAACGCGCGGGCCGATTGGGAACGTCGCTGGGGCAACAACTGGAACTACGTCAACGTCTCGCTGAACTTCTACAATCCGCTCGCGGGAATCGATCAACTGTTGCACGGCAGCAGCGGAGTGCGCGGCTGGGGCGTGCCGTCGGCGCCCGATCCCACGCTGTACTTCGTGCGCGGGTTCGACGCGGTGAGTCGCCGCTTCTCCTACGAGGTGAATCCACGCTTCGGCAACACTCGCCCGAGCGTGGCCGCGCTGTACAATCCGTTCCGCGTGACGCTCGATGTGTCGTTCAGCTTGACGCCCAACGTTCAGAAGCAGCAGGTGAAGTACTATCTCCGGCCGACGCGCAGCGCGCCAGGCAAACGGCCGCCCGCCGATACCATACTTGCCCGCGTCAGGAATCTCGGTGCCTCTCCGGCGAGTCCGTCGGGTTGGGTTCTGGCGAACGCGGATTCGCTCCTGCTCTCGCCCGAGCAGGTGAGCGTGATCCAGGGGGCCCTGGCACAAACGCGCATCGCATTCGACTCGACGTATCGAGCGCTCGCGCAGCATCTGGCCGAGCTGCCGGAGATTTTCGATCCGGAGGTGGTGACGCGGCGCATTCTGGAGACGAATCGCGCCGCGTTCGACACGTCGAAGGAATCGGCGACCATTCGTGCCACTCTCACACCAATCCAGATCCGCCTGCTGCCGCCTTCCCTTCAGCGGTCCATCGGAGCGCCACGCTGACGTCACACGACCGGCGATGTTCGTTCAACGGTCCCATTTGTCCGTTCACCGAAAAACGCTCGCGCGCTGACTGAACCAGCGGCTAGTCTCGAGCCATGAGACTGGCCGCTTTGCTGTTGTTCCCGTTCGCCGTTGGCGCGCAGACTCCCGCGATCATCAGGGGCAGCGTCCGCGACGGCGCGGGGAGCCCCATCCCCGGCGCCAACGTGTTCATCGTCGGTACGCTCGACGGTGCGCTGACAGACAGCGCGGGCGGTTTCGTCGTCAGCACACCGCGGCAGCCGCGCTACCATGTGGCCGCCCGCCACCCCGGCTACCGCGACTTCGACCTCGTGATTGCCGACAGCGCGCTCCGGCCGCTCGCCATCGTGCTGCGCGCGGGCGCGCAGTCGGTGACGCCGGTGGTGGTGCAGGCGAGCCGCTACGTGGCGGCGGACGAGCCGGGTGCGGTGCTCACGCCGCTCGACGTCGTGACGATTCCCGGCACCGCGGCCGACGTCAATCGCGCGATCCAGACGCTGCCCGGCGTGCAACAGGTGGACGAGGGCACGGGGCTGTTCGTGCGCGGCGGCGACTTCACCGAGACGCGCGTGTATCTGAACGACGGTCTGCTCCTCACGCCGGCGCAGGTGCAGAGCCCCGCCGGCACCTTCGTCGGCACGCTCGACCCCTTTCTGCTCGATGCGATCTACTTCACCTCGGGTGGCTTCGGGGCGCGCTACGGCGATGCCCTCTCCGCGATCGCCGTACTGAACACGCAGGGCCGGCCCACGCGACCGTCGGCGACGCTCTCCGCGGGCCTCGCGGCGTTCGGCGGCAACGCCGCCGTGCCCGGACCCTTCGGCACCGGCCTGAGACTCGTCGCCGACAAGAACAATCTGCAGCCGGTGCTGCGGTTGAACGGCAGCACGCGGCAGTTCTTTGTGGCGCCCCGCGGCGCGGATCGCACGATCAGCCTGCACTGGGACTACCGGCCCACCGCCAGGATGTCGCTCTTTGCCACGGAGCAGCTCGATCGGCTCGGCGCGTTGAACGAGACGCCCAGCGTGAGCGACACGTTCGCTGTCGCGCGGCGCGAGCGCGCGGCGGTGTTCGCATGGCGCGATGTGTTCGGCCGCGTGTCGCCGCACGTGGTGCTGTCGTCGAGCGCCATCCGTCGCACGGAATCGTTCGGTGCGTTCGATCTCTTCTCGCCCGCGCGGCTCAATCAGGCGGCCGTCGCGCTGGACATCACGCTCTCCGACCGCGCGACGCTGCACGTCGGCGGCGAACGAGGGCGCCTGATTTCGCGCATCGAAGGCTCCATTCCCGCGAGCGGTGCGGACCAGCGGCCCGGGGCGCGCGTCCGACTGTACGCGATGGAGGAGGCGGCGAATCGCGGAGCGGCTTTCGTCGAGCTCGAGACGCGGCCGACCGACGCGAGCCGTGTGGCCCTCGGGCTGCGGCGGGACTGGTCGTCGTCCAACACGCTCGATCCACGCGCGAGCGCGAGCCTGCGGTTGGGCGCCAACGCCGCGCTCACCGCGGCGCTCGGCGTGTATCACCAATCGGTCGATCCGTTGCTCGAGGCGCTCGCCGACAGCGGCCGCGTGGACCTTCCCTCGATGCGCGCGACGCAGGCGATCGTCGGCGTGCAGTGGGGCGAGAGCATGCCGATGTTGCGCGTGGAGGCGTATCACAAGCGCTACGCCCATCTGGCGCAGGCGACGCGCGACTTCGTGACGGTCGGCGACGGCACGGGGCGGGCGCACGGGGTGGACGTGATCGGTCGCGCGCCCACCATCGCGGGCGTGTCGTCGCGCCTCGTGTACAGCTTCGTGCGGAGCGAGCGCACCGATCCCAACTCCGGCGCGATGACCCGCGCCCCGTTTGACGTGCCGCACAGTCTCACCGCGATCGTGTCGCGCCCCGTGCTCCGGTGGATCACGACGAGCGCCAGTCTGCGCTACGCGTCGGGGCGGCCGTTCACGCCCGTGGCGAGCGCGACGCGCCCGTCGCCGCGCGGACCATGGAGTCCGACGTACGGCGCTCCGAACAGCGAGCGACTGCCGGCGTTCGCGCGCGCGGACTTCTCGGCGAGCTGGTTCCACCTCATGTCCGGCGGCACGCAGACGGTGACGTACGTCGCGGTGACCAACGTGTTCGACCGGTCCAACGTCTACGCGCGGTTGTACACGGCGGACTATGCGAGCCGGTATGACGTGCGGAGCATCTTCAACCGCGCCGTGTACTTCGGCGGCGTGATCACCTTCACTGGGAAATAGAGCCATGAACCGCGCGCGATGCCTTGGTGGTCTTTTGCTGCTGCTGGCACCGTCGATCACGTTTGCGCAATCAGCCGCGGCGATGGCGGACTCGATTCGCGTCGCAATCGAGACCGGCGTGGACAACGGCGACATCAACGCCATCGAGAACGCGTCGGCGCTGGCCGAGCGTGCGCTCGCCGTGCACGCGGGCGACGCGATGATTCAGCATTACCGCGCCTACGCGCTCTACCGGGCGGGTACGATGGTGCTGGGCGCGGCCGGGGCGGCGAAGGCGCGGCCGTATTTCGACCAGGCGCGCGACATTCTGGAACCGCTGGCCAAGCAGCAGACCATTGCGGAAACCCACGCTTTGCTCGCATCCGTATATGGAATGCAGATCGCGGCCGCCAAGGTGCCGGTGTGGACGGGGATGCGGCTCGGACCCAAGACGAACGACGTGATGGAGAAGGCGGTAACCCAGGGACCGAACAATCCGCGCGTGTGGCTGATGCGCGGCATCGGCGCGTTCAACACACCGAGCTCGTTCGGCGGTGGACTCGACAAGGCGGAGAGCCATCTGAAGAAATCACTCGAGCTGTTCGCGACCGATGCACCTGCACCGCCGCTGCCCGCGTGGGGCCGCGCGGACGCCCACATCTGGCTCGGCCAGGTCTACGCGAAGCGGAAGCAGGCGGACTCGGCGCGCGCCGAGTACAACAAGGCGTTGGCCCTGCAACCGCGAAATGGTTGGATCAGCCATGTGCTGTTGCCGGCGTTGGAGCGCTGACGGCCGGTGACGAACATTCGCCGGTGGTTGAGCTATCTCGCGCTATGGAGCCCGGTGGCCCTGGGCTTCGCGCTGGCGATCGCGCTCACCCGGCACGTCGCGTGGCCCGAGGCATTCGTCGCGGGAACGATGAGCACGTTGCCGGCGGCGCTGCTCGGGGTCGCGGTCATTCGACTGTGCCAGCGGATGCCGTGGCGCGAGTCGGCGCGGCTGGCGTTCATGGTGGTGCACGCGGTGGCGGCGGCGGCCTTCGCGTCGCTCTGGGCGACGGCGATTCTGAGCCAGATGTGGATGGCCGCGCCGCGGCAGGAAGTGGAGTCGTTTCTTCGCGAGGGCTTCGTCTGGCAGATCGTGACGGGCGTGATCACGTACGCGGTGTTGATCGGCGCCACGTATGCGCGAGGCGCCATGGAGCGCGAGGCACAACAAGCGCGCGCCGCCGAACGGGCCGAGATGCTGCGGTTGCGCGCGGAGATGAGCGCGCTGCGCGCGCGGCTCGATCCGCACTTTCTGTTCAACGTGCTGCAGACCATCGGTGCGTTGGCGCGGGAGCGTCCCGATCAGGTGCATGCCGCCCTGGAGCATCTCGCCGCGCTGCTGCGCCGCCGCATCGACGCCGCCGGCGGCGACGCGGACGACGTGTCGTTCGCCACGGAGCTGACCGACGCGCGGCAGTATCTCGCGCTGGAAACGCTGCGCTTCGGCGACCGGCTGGCGACGAGCGAAGACATCGATCCCGCCACCCTCTCGCACATGGTGCCACGCTTCACGCTGCAGCCGCTGGTGGAAAACGCGATTCGTCATGGCTTGGCCGGCCGCGCCGGCGGCGGCCGGCTGGCGGTGAGCTCCCGCGCGAACGGAAAATCGTGGGCGCTCACGGTGCGCGACGACGGCGTGGGCGCCGACCCGGCACGGTTCACCAAGGGCAACGGCGTCGGCATCACCGTGCTGCGCGAGCGGTTGCGGCTGCGGTTCGGAGATCGCGCCGGTCTCTCCGTCGACACCGGCGCCGGCGCGGGCTGCGCGGTGACGGTGCGTCTCCCCATCGACGCGGACGAGCCGCAATGAGCGCGCTTCCGCTCCGTGTGCTGGTGGTGGAGGACGAGGCGCCGCAGCGGTGCCAGCTCGTCGCGTGGCTTGCCGACGAGCCCGATGCGTCGGTGATTGGCGAAGCGGCTACAGGCGACGAGGCCGTCGCGGCGATCGATGCGGCCCATCCCGATCTGGTTCTGCTGGACATCGCCCTCCCTGAGCTGTCGGGGCTCGATGTGTTGCGCCGCGTGCGGCAGGCGCCGGAAGTCGTGTTCACCACGGCCTATCGCGACTATGCCATCGAAGCGTTCGAGCTGGGCGCGGTTGACTATCTGCTCAAGCCGTTCGGAGTGGAGCGCCTGCGCAACGCGCTGCGTCGTGTGCGAGAGCGGGTGGACGCCGCCGGCTCGGGCGCGGGGGCAGGCGTCGTTGAGCGATTGGCGGCGGTTGCCGACGGGAACCAGCCGCTCGAGCGCGTGTTCGTGCGCGATCGCGGCGCCATTCTCCCCATCCCCGTGGAGCAGATCGTCCGGCTGGAGGCCGACGGCGACTACACGGCGGTGATCGCGGGCGGGCGGCGGCACCTCATGGCGGTTCCGCTCACGACGCTGCACGAGCGCATCGGACGCGGCGACTTCGTGCGCGTGCACCGCCAACACGTGGTGAACATGGCGCATGTTGCGCGCTTCGTGCCGTTCGACGCCGCGCGGCTCGAGGTGGAGTTCGTGGGCGGCGGGAGCGTCGTCGCGAGCCGGGCGGGGTCGCAGCTGCTGCGCGGCCTGGCGGTGTAGCGCGCCCGTCCCGCCGCACGGCCAAACTATCCCGCGCGATTGACGCGCGGCCATCCTGTCGCGCATCACTTGCATCATCGGCCGCCGCCACTGGGCGGCTCTGTCGCCGGCGGCCGCGTCGTGTCATGATTCGCTGACGCTGCCTGGTAGCGGCGGCGCTGGATTCGTTGAGCCGTCAGTAGACCGAGAATGCGACTGTTGGGAATTGGTTTGGCGATGGCGACGGTGTGCGTGGCGTCGGCTGCCGGCAAGGCGCCGGTGAGTGTGCTCGTCGTGAGCGTCGCGGAGTCCGGCACGGGTCGTCCGATCACGGATGCACAGATTCGGTTGCCGCAGATCGGCCGGCTGCGACGTACGGATTGGCTTGGTGAGGCGAAATTCGGCGGGCTCGCGAGCGGCCGGCAAACGGTTCAGGTGCGGGCGATCGGTTTTGCGCCGTCCGATGTGACGGTCATGGTCAGCGGCGACACGGTGGGCGCCGTCTTCATGCTCGAACGTCTGTCGGCCCTCGACACGGTGCGCGTGACGATGCCCGCGCTCGACCGGCGGCTGGCCGAATTCGAGATGCACAAGCGCATGGGGATCGCGCGCATTCTGGACGACAGTGCGCTGGCACGGCTCGGCAACCGCGACATCGCGCTCGTGCTCGAGACCCGCTTTCCGGGCCTGCGCCTGTTCTTCGATCCGCAGGCACCGGGCAAGGATTCCATCGTCGCGGCACAATACTCCGGCGTGCTGTTCACGCCCATGAACGGCTGCCCGGTGGTGTTGTACCTCGACGGGTTCCTCGTGCAGGACGGATTGACGAGCATCCGCACGCAGGACCTCGCGGGCATCGAGTACTACGACATCGCCTCGGCGCCGCCGCAATACCGGCGGGCGGGCTTGGGGTGCAAGGTGGTGCTCTTCTGGTCGAAGCAAGGGGCATCGTAACGCCGAGGATCTGTCTCTAGCCTTGGGTCGCGATGGGACCTGGATGGTGTGGTCTTGCGAATTCCGGGGTGGGTACGCATTGTATAAGCGTCGGTATACAAAAGAACCGCGATCGGAAAGAAGGAGATTCGTCATGCGCCACCATGTTCGCGTTGCCGCCGCCGTCGCGCTCGTCATGCTGCCGTCTGCCCTTCTCGGCCAGCGCGGGCGCCTGCCCCGGGGCGTCCAAGGGAAGGGGCCGGCCGCCGCGCCATTGCCGCCCGAGATGCCGGCCGTGAGTCGCGCGCTCGCGTATCGCCGGTCGCGCCTCGCCACGGAGGGATACAGCATGGTGAGCGCAATGCAGCTGCCCAGCGGTACGGGCATGACGCAGTTCACGCTCGTCGGGGCGGGAACGCACGCGGCGTACCGCTATACCGACCGCTTCTCCGCCACGCTCGACGTCACCTCGTCGCTGCCGGTCGGCTCGGCCAATGCGCAGACGCTGGAGGCGGGGTTCCGGTATTCGCCATCGTCGCTCGAGGCGCGTATTCGTCCGTTCGTCGATCTCCGCGCCGGGTATGCGCGCGTGTCGGCGATGGTCTCGGAACCGACCGAGGAGTCGCTCGTCGCCAACGCTCTCGGCGGACCTTCGTTGGCCTACGGCAATCGTTCCAGCCGCGGGCTGGGCGGCATCACGGGCGCCGGCTTCGATTTCTCGCTCACGCGTTCCATCGCGCTCACCAGCGAAGTGATGGCGATGCGAGGCCGGATGTCGACGTATCGTTGGACCGGCAACGCCGCCATCAGCGACGACAGCCGGTACTGGATGACGTCGTACCGGTTCATGGTGGGGCTGCGGTTCAATCCGGTGCGCGCGCTGCACCTGGCCCAGAATCCGAACCAGTGAACGCGATCGCGGAGAGCGGGAGCTCCGCCTTGACCAATATTTTAGTTTGAACTATAATGGCCCATGGCACACGCACCGGACCTCTCGCATAGCCTCGAGCGACGAATCCTCATTCGCGCGTCGCGCGAGACCGTCTTCCGATTCTTCACCGACAACGACCGGTGGGCCAAGTGGTGGGGCCCGGGATCCACCATCGAGCCGAGGGCGGGCGGCCGCGTCTACATCCGCTATCCCAACGCCGTCGAGGCGAGCGGAGAAGTGGTGTCGGTCGAGCCTCCCAAGCGCCTCGTCTTCACCTTCGGCTACAACAACGGCCAGCCAATTCCGCCCGGCAGCTCGCGCGTCACCATCGAGCTCGCCGAGGAGCGTCGGGGAACGCAGCTCACGCTGACGCACGCGCTGGGCGACGCCGCCGTGCGCGACCAGCACGTGCAGGGTTGGAGATATCAGCTCTCGCTGTTCTCCAACGTCGTCACCGACGATCTCCATCACGGCGCGGCCACGGCCATCGACGACTGGTACGGCGCCTGGGCAGATCCGGACGACGAGTCGCGCGCCGCCACGTTTGCCCGCATCGCCGTTCCCGAGGTCGAATTCCACGACCGGTATTCCGCGCTCTCCGGGCTCGACGACCTCACCGCGCACATCGGCGCGGCGCAGAAGTTCATGCCGGGCGCTCGGCTCGAGCGTCAGGGAGCGCCACGGCACTGCCAGGGTTCCGTGCTCTCCGACTGGGTGATGACGATGAATGGACAACAGGCGGGCCGCGGCACGAACCTGTTCGTCTTCGGCCCGAGCGGAAAGATCGAGTGGGTCACGGGGTTCGCGTCGGCGTGATCGACAACCAGGTGGTGCTGGCCGCCATCTCGTCGGTGCGGCGGCAGGAGCTGCTGCGAATCATCTGGACAAACGAGCGCAGCGCGGGAGACCTCGCGGCGGCGATGCCGGATGTCACGTTTGGCGCGGTGTCGCTCCAGATGAAGAAGCTCGTGGACGCCGGACTCGTGCGCTGCCGCGCCGAGGGGCGCAATCGATACTATCGGGCGAACCGCGAGGCGCTGGGACCGTTGGCGAAAACGCTCGAGGCGATGTGGTCGGATGCGCTGTGGCGGCTCAAGCTCGCGGCCGAGCTGGAGGAAGGGCGGCGCGGACCGCGGTCGCGTCCACCAGCACGTCGCCGGCGCTCACGCTGAGGTTGGGCGGGTGACGAACGATTTCGCGCGTTACGCCGTTACTGAGGTGTGAACCATTGGCGGCGCAATGCGGGCGTCGCGCTGGTGGCCATCGTCGCTTCCATCGCGGGCCTGCTGAACGATTTCGTTTACGACGACGTTCCGCTCATTCTCGAGAACACTCGCGTTCATGGCCTCGGCCACTGGCGCGAGATACTGACGCACGCGTACTGGCCGCCGCCGTTCATAGAACAGTTGTATCGCCCGGTGTCGAGCCTCTGGCTCGCCGCGGAGTACACGGCGTCGGGCGGCCACGCGATTGGCTTTCGGCTGGTGAGCTACATGCTCTACGCGCTCACCGCGGTCGCGATGTACCGCCTCGCGTCGCGCTTGATGACGCAGGACGTCGCGCTGGGCATCGCCTGCATCTTCGCGGCGCATCCGGTGCACGTGGAAGCGGTCGCGCTGGCGGTGAACCAAAGTGAGCTGCTCGTCGGCCTGGCGACGATTCTCGCGGCGACGTTCTATCTCGATCGCCGGCGGGGAGGCCAGCTTTCACCGCGTGATTGGCTGGTATTGGTCGCCGTGTACGCGACGGTGTCGCTCACGAAGGAGAACGGCCTCGTTCTTCCGGGCGTGCTCGCCGCCGTCGAGCTGCTCGTCGCGGGCGAGCGCAACTCGGCAATTTCCATCGCGAGCTGGCGTCCGTACCTGGCGTTCGGCGCCGTCGCGGCCTGCGTCATCCTGGCGCGCGACGCCGTCGTCCCGGGCGGAGTGACTGTCGCGGTGCCCGCGCGAGAGTTGCGCGGACTGGATCTCGAGCACCGCGGGCTCTTGATGCTTCAGGTGGTGCCGATCTGGTTTCGGCTGCTGTCCTGGCCGGCGCATCTGCACGCGGATTACGGCGCGCCGGACGTCATGCTGCATCACGCGTTCGGGCTGCGGGAATCGGTTGGATTGGCCGCGGTGGTGTCGAGCGCCTGCGCGGTTCTCTTCCTCTGGCAGCGGAAACCTGTCGTGAGCTTCGGGGTGGTGTGGTGCGCGGTGGCGCTCCTCCCGGTAAGCAACCTCGTGCCAACGGGCATTCTCGTCGCCGAGCGAACGCTGTTTCTGCCGAGTGTCGGTTTCCTGATCGCGGTGGGCGGACTGGCCGACTGGGCGCGCACCGAATGGCACTGGCCGCGGGCGCGCCGTCTGCTCAGCGTCGCCTGTGCCGTGCTGGTTGTCGCCGGCATCGTGCGCAGCGCGAGCCGGCATCACGTGTGGAACAGGGCGCACCTGAGAGTCGTCGGCGGGGGCCTGACCCCCAACCGCTAGATCAGCGATTGCTCAACTCGCCCAACTTGTTGAAGACCGCGTCCTGTGCGTCGAATCCACTCTCGCCCGCGGCAAGGACGCAAACGGTTGCACCGCCGAGGTCGAAGGCGTGGAAGGCGCTGGCGGTGTAGCCCGGCCCGCCGCCGTTGTGCCCCGCGATGAGTCCCCACGGTGAGTCGAGATCGATCATGAGCCCGAGACCGTAGCTCGGCCGCCGAATGCGGGGGTCCAGGTCGTCGGGCGCCACGGGGACGGTAACGGCTTGCAGCATCTCCTCGACCCAGTGCGGCGCCATGAGCTGCCCGCTGAACAGCGCGTCGAGAATGCGGGCGGTCTCCGCAGCGGTGGACGCGACGACGCCGTGCGACACCCAACCCGGGTGATAACGGCCGCGTGTGTCGTGCGCGCGGTCATCGGTGGACAGGTGGCGCGACGGCGCGGGGGCCAGCGGCGCGAGGTCGTCCACCGACTCCGGAACGAACGTGCGGGTGAGGCCGAGCGGACGGACGATGTGCCGGTCGACGACCGCGCGGAACGACGCGCCGGCCGTGAGCTCCACCACCCGCTTCAGCAGCATGTACCCGGGATTCGAGTACGACCATCCTTGGCCCGGCGCGAAATCGAGCCCGCGGTCGAACGTCTCGGCGGCGAACCGGTCGAAGGTCCACGGGTCGGATGGCGACACGCGCACCGCCTCGTGGTACGCGGCGACGCCACCGTAGTTGGGAACCCCGGCCGTGTGCGTCAGCAGGTGACGCATCGTGATCCGATCGGCCCGGTCGACACGCGGAAACCAGCGCGACAGCGTGTCATCGAGCCGCATCTCGCCCTGCTCGCAGAGCTGGAGCGCGAGGAGGGCGAGAATCGTTTTCGTGATGCTGTAGATGAGAAACGCCGGCTCCTCCGCAACATGGGCGGACCATTCGGCGCACGGCTCGGCGCCGGTGCGCGTGACGACCGCCAGGCTGGTGATGCCCGTGGTCACGCGGGATGCGGGAGGGGGAGTGTCGTCATCGGACCGACAGAAGATGCGCGAATGAGTCTATCGCCCTGTCAGCCTGCCGACAGGTGCGCGGCCTAGCATTCAGGGAAATCGACCAAGCTCCGGAGGCGTACCATGCGGGCCATCGCTTTGACAACCCTGGCGGCGATCGTTTCGTTCGCGCCCCCAGCCGCGGCGCAGACCTACAAGGTCCAGAAGTACAACATCGGGGGCGAAGGGGCGTTCGACTATCTCACCGTCGACCCGCCCACGGGCCGGGTCTTCGTGTCGCGCAGCAATCACATGATGGTCGTGGACGGTGCCACCGGGAACGTGCTCGGTGACATCAAGGACACGCCGCGCATTCATGGCGTCGCGTTCGCGCCCAAGGCCGGTCTGGGGTTCACGACCAACGCGGGCGACTCGACGTCCTCGATGTTCGACATGAAGACGCTCGAGGTCCGGAAGAAGATCAAGGCCGGCACGGACGGGCTGGACGGCGTGATGTACGACGACGCCACGGACAAGATCCTCACCATCAATCACAGCAAGCCCACCGGCACCGCGGTGGTGATCGACGCAAAAACCGGTGACGTCGTGGCGACAATTCCGCTCAGCGGCAACCTGCCTGAGGGCGGCGTGAGCAACGGCATGGGCCGGATCTTCATCAACCTCGAGGACAAGAACGCCATCGACGTCATCGACACGAAGACGTGGAAGGTGGTGGACACGTGGAAGATCGATCCGTGCGAGGAGCCCACGGGCATCGCGATGGACCGCGCCGCCAACCGCATCTTTTCCGGGTGCAGCAAGACCTCGGTCGTCGTGGACGCGTCGAGCGGCAAGGTCGTCGCGCAGATCGCGAACGGTGACGGCGTTGACGCCGTCGGCTGGGATCAATCGCAGAAGCTCATGTACATCCCGGCGGGCCAGAGCGGCAACGTCACCGTGGTGCATGAAGACTCGCCCGACAAGTACACCGTGCTCGAGACGGTTTCCACGATGCGCGGCGCTCGCACTATCGCCGTGGACGACGTGCGGCATGTGGCGTACGTCTTCACGCCGGAATACGGCCCGAGCACGCCGTCGGCGACGCCGGGCGGGAGGGCAACGCGCGGGCCGGTGACTGCCGCCTGGCTGTTCGTCATCAAACGCTGAGCGGAGACGGAATCATGAAACGCGCCGCCCTTGCCGGACTCGCCCTGGCGCTCGTCGCAGGGCCCGCGCTCTGTCAAACGACATACAGGAAGGAATTGCCGGCCGCGCTCGTGAAAAGGGCGAAGATCACGGAGGACTCGGCGTCGAAGGTGGCGCTGACGCGCGTGCCCAACGGCGCCATCCAGACCGTGGAGCTCGAGCAGGAGAACGGAAAGCTCATCTACTCCTACGACATCAAGGTCGCCGGAAAGACGGGCATCGACGAGGTTGCGGTGAGCGCCCTCACGGGCAAGGTTGTGGCGTTCGCTCACGAGACGCCGGCCGACGAAAAGAAGGAAGCCGCCGCGGACGCCAAGAGGAAAACGAAGAAGCCCTAGGCCGTAATGCGAATTCTTCTCGTCGAGGACGACCCCGAGCTGGCTGCCGTCCTGGAGAAGGGTTTCTCGGAGCAAGCGGTGCAGCTCGTGCACGAATCCACGTTCGCCGCCGGGCTGGCGCGTGCCGCGCTCGGCATGTTCGACGTCATCGTGCTCGACGTCATGCTTCCCGGCGGCGACGGCTTCGAGCTATGCCGCCAGATTCGCAAGCGTGGCATCGGCACACCGGTGCTGATGCTCACGGCCCGCGACGCGGTTGACGATCGGGTGCGCGGGCTCGACTCGGGCGGCGACGACTATCTCACCAAGCCGTTCGCCTTCCGCGAGCTGGTGGCGCGCGTTCGCGCGCTGGCGCGCCGGCCCCCCAATCCGCTGCCCGACGTGATTCGCGTGGGTGATCTTGAGGTCGATCTTCAGTCGCATCACGTCAAGCGCGGTGGGAAGGCCATAGAGCTAACCGCGAAAGAGTTCGCGCTGCTGGAGTTCTTCGCCAAGCATCGCAATCACGTGGTGGACCGCGCGTCGATCACGGCACACGTTTGGGACGAGAATCACGACCCATTCACCAACGTGCTCGAAGTGCTCGTCCGACGCCTCCGCCGCAAGATCGACGACGGCTTCGAGGTGAAGCTCATCCACACGCTCCGCGGCGCCGGCTATCGCCTCGGCGAATGACGCCGCGCCGCGTGCAGTCGGTGACCGTGCCGCAGTCGCTCGGGCAACTGCGCCTGCGGCTCACCGCGTGGTACGTGGGCACCTTCCTCGCGGTGCTCTCCCTCGTCGGCATCGGACTCTTCGCGTCGATCACCAGGCGCTTCGACAATGATCTCGATGCTTCACTACGCGATGCGGCGCGCGCGCTGGCCGGCGCGGCGCGCACGCGCGCGCCCGACAGCGTGGCGGCCTATCTGATCATCCCGGACCGGCGGCTTCTCGTGTTCGACAGCACGGGCCGGCCGTTGAGCGAGAGCGATGTCGAGCCGTGGCTCCATCGGTTCGCCGAGCGCGCGGCGGACGGTCCGCGCGCGATCGGCCACAACGCCGCGCCGGAGCGAATCCTGCGCGCGTACGCCGAGCCGTTCCGGACGGCGAACGGGCGTCCGCTCGTCGCCGTCGCGGTGGCGGACGAGATCGAGCTGGAAGACAAGTACGCGGCGCTCATCGCCGCCTCGGTCACCGCGGCGCTGCTGGCGCTGGTGCTCGTCGGCATCGGCGGCTGGCTGATGGCCGGGCGCTCCATCAAGCCGGTGGAACATACGGTCGCGCACATGCGTCGGTTCATGGCGGACGCGGCGCATGAGCTGCGCACGCCGCTGAGCGTCATGCGAAGCCGCGCCGAGGTGACGCTCGAGCGGCCGCGGACGCGCGAGGAGTACGAGGAGACGCTGCGCGGCATCGAGCGGGAGACCATTCGCGTCGCGCGTATCGTGGACGATCTGCTCACCCTGGCGCGTGCCGACGCCGGCGAGCGGCCCACCGAGCGGCAGCGTGTGTTTCTGGACGATATCGCGCTCGACGCCACCGACGCGGCGCGCGCGTTGGCCGATCGCAAAGGCGTGAAGGTCGAGGTCGCCGAGTTCGAGGAGGCTCCGGTCGTGGCCGACCCGTCGCTGCTTCATCAGCTCGTGCTGATCCTCGTGGACAACGCCATCAAGTTCTCCGACGCGGGTAGCCGTGTGTCGGTGGGCGTGCAGAGCGGCGCCTCGGCGGCAACGCTCGTGGTGGCGGACCAGGGCGCCGGCATTCCGGCCGACCAGCTACCGCATATCTTCGAGCGCTTCTATCGAGGCGACGCGGCGCGCACGCGCACGTCGGCTGGTGTTTTCAACGGGGCCGGGCTGGGGCTGTCGATCGCGCAGTGGATCATTCAGGAGCACGGCGCCACCGTGCGCGTGGAGTCGCAGACCGGTCAGGGTACGCGCGTGACGGTGCAATTCCCATCGGCGCCGCCGGAGAGCGTGTAATGCTGCTGACAGGAAGAGCGCCGTAACCTACAAGGTTCACGCCGAAAACCACGAGGTCATGCGCCGACGCATTGTCGTGATGATGGCCTGCGCGCTGCCGGTGATGCCGGTGCCTGCGCAGACGCCGCTCAGCCGGGCGGGAGCGATTCAGGCGGCGCTCGACCGCGGCGGCCGCATCGCGGTGGCTGCCGCCGATACCACCCTCGCGCGCGCGGCGGTGATCACGGCGCGCGCGCGCCCCAACCCGTCGGCGACGGCCGCGTACAGCAAATCGGTTCCGAACTACCATCTGAACTTCGACATCCCCATCGACTTTCCCGCGCTGCGCACCCTGCGCGTTCGCGCCGCGCAGCTCGGCATGCAGGCAGCGAGCCTCCGGTTTCAATTCACGCGTGCCATGCTGGCGATGGAAGCCGACACCGCGTACACGCGCGGCCTCGCCGCGCTGGAGCGCGTGGGACTCTCGCGACGCACCGCGCTCGATGCGGACAGCCTGCTCCACATGGTCGAACGGCGCCGCGACGCGGGCGACGCCAGCGACATGGACGTGGAGCTGGCGCGGTTGAACGCTGGGCAGCAGACCAACGTTGCGACCGGCGACTCGCTCACGATGATCTCGGCGTTGCTCGATCTCCAGGCGGCGCTGGGCATCACCGCCGAGCGGGTGACCGTGTCGCTCACCGATTCGCTGGTCGCGCCGCCGGCCGCCGACAATCCCGCCGCGCGCAGCCTCGAGGAGGTGGCCGCCGGCATGAGCGTGGACGCGGCATCGATGAACGCACAGCTCCAGCGACGCTCGGTCTGGTCGCAGTTCAGCGTCTCAGCTGGCATCGAGACCGGCGATCCCGATCAGTCGGGACTTCTCCCCACCTTTGGCCTGGGGATCGGGCTCCCGCTCTTCGACCGGAACCGCGGATCCATCGCCCGGGCCGACGCGGAGCGCGCCAAGGCGCAGGCCGAGCTGGCGCTGGTGCAGCTCGAGACGCGCAACGCCCTCGCGCACGCGCTGCGCGAGCGCGAGAACGCGTTGGCGAAGGTCGCGCGCGATCGTGTTCTCGTGGCGAGCGCCAACCGGCTGGTCGCCATGTCGCTCACGGCGTATCGCGAAGGCGCCTCGTCGCTTCCCAACGTCCTCGAGGCGCAGCGCAGCGCCCGCGAGATTCTGGCGCAGTACATCGACGACCTCGCGGCCGCCTGGGTGGCGACCGCGGAGCTGCGCGTCTTCTCTCTCGTACCGTCGCAGAATCCATGAATCGATTGAAGCTGGGCGCCGCCGCGATCGCGACGCTCGTGGCGTGCCGGAGCCACGATGAAGCGGAGCACGAAGCGACGCCGGTGGTCACCGCGCAGACGATCGTCATCGCACCGCAGGCATTCACCGAGACGTTCAGCGCCATCGGCACGGTGGCGGGGCGCGCTGGCCATGTGGCGACGCTCAGCGCACCGGGTGCGGGTCGCGTCGAGACCGTGCTCGTGACGGCGGGCCAGGCGGTGCAACAGGGCCAACCGCTCATCGAGCTGGATCAAGCGCCATTTCAGGCCGCGCTTCAGGCGGCGGAGGCCGCATTCGCGGCGGCCGAGCGGGCGAACGAGCGGCAGCAGCGTCTCGCCGCGGAGGGCATCGTGCCGCGGAAGGAAGCCGAGGCCGCGGCGGCCGAGATGGCGCGCACACGCTCCGACGTCGTGGCCGCGCGGCGCATGGCGCAGCTATCCACGCTGCGGTCGCCCATCGGCGGCGTGGTCACGCGTATGATGGCCACGCTCGGCGCCTCGGTGGATCCGGCGCAACCGCTCGTGGAAGTGGCCGACCCCACCGCATTGGATGTGCTGCTCAACGCAACGCCGGCCGACGCCGCTCGCGTGCGCCCCGGGGCTAAGGTTTCGCTGAGCGCCGGAACAACCGCGACAGGGGAGCCTCTCGGCGTCGGCACGGTGGTGGACATCGCCGGCACCGTCGACTCGGCGACGCGTGCGGTGAGCGTGCGCGTGCAGGCGCCGACGACCCGCCGACTGCTGCGAATCGGCGAGACGGTATTCGGCGCCATCGCCGTAGGCGTGCGGCCCAACGCCATCGTGATTCCCAACGAGGCGCTCGTCCCCGAGGGCGAGAACTTCAAGGTGTTCGTGGTGGACGTGAACGGGATCGCGCACGAGCGCGAGGTGAAGGTCGGCGGCAAGAACGACAAGGGCGTCGAGATCACCGAGGGGCTGCAGGTGGGCGAACGGGTCGTGACCTACGGCGCGTATGGTATGTCGGACAGCGCCAAGGTGGAGTTGTCCAAACCCAAGCCGCCCACGCCGTGAGCGAGAAGCGCTCTCTCTTCGGCCTCCTCACCGAGCAGCGGCGGTTCGTGTACCTCGCCGTCGCCGTGCTCAGCGGCGCGGGCATCTGGGCGGCGTTTCGACTGCCGTCGGCCATCTATCCCGAGCTGACTTTCAACCGCATCACGATCGTGGTGCAGGGCTCGTCGCTGGGCGCACGCCAGGTGCTGTTCAGCATCACGCGGCCCATCGAGGAAGCGATCAGCATCGTGCCCGGCGTGCAGCGCGTGCAGTCGCGGTCGATTCGCGGCGGCAGCGAGACGAACATCAACTTCGCCGCCAACACCGACATGATCTTCGCGCTGCAGCAGGTGCAGGCACGGGTGAATCAGGCGCGCGGCGATCTGCCGGCCGATCTCGACATCGAGATCGAGCGCATGACGCCGTCGCTCTTTCCGGTGTTGACGTACAACCTCGAGGGCGGCGATCCGGCGACGCTGTATGATCTCGCGCGGTATCAGGTGAAGCCGCTCATCTCGCGCGTGCCCGGCGTGGGGCGGGTGGACGTGCAGGGGAACGACGTCCGCGAGATCGAGGTGGTGGCCGATCCCACGCGGCTCGTCGCGCAGCAGATGACTTATCAGGATCTCGCGGCGGCGATCCAGGCGGCGACGACGGTGAACGCCGTGGGCCGCATGCCCGAGCACTACAAGCAGTACCTCATCGTCACGACCAGCGAAGCGCATTCGGTGGACGACATTGCCAACATCGTGGTGGGTCGCGGCCTGCGAGTCGGCGATCTCGCGCGGGTGACGGCCGGTACGGAGGATCACGTCCGCATCGTGGCCGGCGACGGCAAGCCGGCGGCGCTCATCAACATCACGCGGCAGATCGGCGGCAACACCGTGGCCATCACCGACAGCGTGGCCGCCATCGCCGCGGCCCTGCGCAAGACGCTGCCGTCGGGCGTGGTGCTCAAGCCGGTGTACGATCAGGCGGCGCTGGTGCGCGACGCCACGAAGAGCGTGCGCGACGCTATGCTCATCGGCGCCGTGTTCGCCGTGATCATCCTGCTCGTGTTCCTGCGCCACGGGAGGGTGACCGCGATCAGCGCGTCGTCCATCCCCATCACGATGGCGATCACGGTGTTCGTGATGTCGCTGCTCGGCCAGACGTTCAATCTCATGACGCTGGGCGCCATGGCCATCGCCATCGGTCTCGTGATCGACGACGCCGTCGTCATCACCGAGAACATCGTGCGGCACGCTCAGTTCCAGCACGACCGCTCGATCGCCATCAGCGACGCCGTGCAGGAACTGATCTGGCCCGTCACCACGTCCACCATCACCACCGTGGTCGTGTTTCTTCCGCTCGGCCTGCTCACCGGGGTGGAGGGCCAGTTCTTCAAGGCGCTCTCCATCACGCTTACCGTGGCGGTGCTCGTTTCGCTCGTGGTCGCACTGACGATCATTCCGCTGCTCAGCGCGCAGTTCCTGTCCATGCGCCAGGTGGAGGAGGACGCGGCCAACGCGCAGCAATCGCGGGGCCCGCTGGCGCGCATCGGGCGCGGCATCGATTCCATCTCCGTGCGATATGGCAGCGCCCTGGCGGCGAGCTTGCGGCACGCCCGGTGGATGGTGCTCGTGGCCATCGTGCTGATGCTCGGCGGCTACGTGGTCCATCGGTTCGTTCCCACCGGCTTCCTGCCGGAGATCGACGAAGGGGCGTTCGTGCTCGACTACGTGAGCCCCGGCGGCACCGCGCTGGTGGAGACGGACAGGATGGTGCACGTGGCCGAGCAGATCCTGATGCAGACGCCGGAGGTGAGCGGGATCTCGCGCCGCACCGGCGCCGAGCTCGGTCTCTTCGCCACGGAGCAGAACACCGGCGACATCAACGCCCGACTCAAGCCCGAATTCGAGCGCGGCCGCTCGATCTTCGAGGTGATCGACGAGGTGCGCGGCAAGGTGGAGAGCGCGGTACCGCGCCTCCGCGTGGAGTTCGTGCAGATCCTCTCCGACGTCATCAACGATCTCGCCGGCGCGGCGTCGCCGGTGGAGATCAAGATCTTCGGGCCCGACCTCAACCAGCTCGAGGTGTACGCCGAGAAGCTCGAGCCAAAGATGTCCAAGGTGGACGGCATCGAGGACTACTACAACGGCGTGAGCGAGCCGAGCGCCGAGCTCCAGATGTCGATCAATCAGGCGGAGGCGAATCGGGTGGGCCTCACGCCAACGCTGATCGCCACGGAAGTGAGTGGCGCGCTGCTCGGCGAGCCCGCGGGCGACGTGCGCCTCGACGACCGCTCGGTGGCCGTGCGCGTGCGCGCCCCCGATTCCGTGCGCTTCAATCCGCGGCTGCTGGGCGCCATCCCAGTGTTCGCGCCCGACACGAAGACGTCGGTGCCACTCGGGACGCTGGCGACGTTCACGCCCGTCGATGCGCGCTCGGAGCTATTGCGCGAGAATCAGCAGCAGCTCGTGCGCGCGACCGCGGACATCTCGGGCCGCGATCTCGGCTCGGTGACGAACGACGTGAAGGCGGTGCTGGCTGAAACGCCGCCGCCTCCGGGCATTCGCGTGGAGCTGGCGGGGCAGTATGCCGGACAGCAGGAGGCGTTTCGCGCGCTGCTCTTCGTGCTCGGCCTCGCGGTGGCGAGCGTCGTGGCGGTGATGGTGATTCAGTTCCAGTCGTTCATCGAGCCGCTGGTGGTGTTGTTCGCGGCGCCGTTGTCGTTCGTGGGGGCGATCGGGCTCTTGCTGATCACCGGAACGCCGCTGAACGTGTCGTCGTTCATGGGTCTGATCCTGCTGGTGGGGCTCATCGTGAAGAACGGGATCATTCTGCTCGATTTCACGCGTCACCTCATGCGCGCCGAGGCGATGCCGCTCGCCGAAGCGCTGGAGCAGGCCGCGCGCATCAGGCTGCGGCCCATTCTCATGACGACGCTGTGCACGTTGTTCGGCCTGCTGCCGCTCGCTCTGGGAATCGGTGCGGGCAGCGAGATGCAGAAGCCCCTCGCGCTGGCGGTGATCGGCGGGTTGGCTCTTTCCACACCGATCACGCTGTTCCTCGTGCCCACGCTGCTCGTGGCCATCCGCGGGAGGAGTTTTGTCATTCCGGCGTAGTTGAGGACGGCAATCAACGTTCGCGACCGCTGGCGGCATGGTGGTTGCCGTCCAGGGCTGCATCGCGGACGGTACCATGCCAGAGCGCACACCCGAGCCATTTCATCCCGATCTCGAGCAGGTCACCGCCAAGTTGAAGGGTGCCCTCGAGGAGGCGTGCGTCACCGACGTCGAGCAGGCCGATACCGGTGAGCTGATCCGCATCGAAGAGATGCTCGCGATCGCCAACGACGCCGCCAAGCAGGCGATCTCCGTCCGCCGGCGCATCAGTCAGGGGACGAAACGGCGGCGCAGCTCGGGCGGCCACCGCGAGATCGAGGACCAGCGGGGCATTCGCTGGATCGTGTTCGCCATCCATCCCTCGAGCGAGCGCGGCACGCAGGCGCTGAGCGAGCGATACCGTGGCGGCTGGCTCACCTTCGACTCCGGCGCCGAGACCCGCCGCGTGGCGCCGATCCCGAACAACTGGGAACACATGTCCGACGCCGAGCTTGCCACGCTCTGCGGCCAGGGCGAGGTGGCGCCGCCGCGAAAAAACCGTTTGCGAGGAAATGACGGAGAAGCGGAACAAATGAGGTGATTTTAAACACCGTCGGTGTGTCGCTTGCATTTGTGACGCGCGGCGACGCTGCCGACTCTCACCTCAACCGCGAACCCATGGCGCATCGCGAGTTCGTGGACTCTACAGGACGGCGTTGGGAAGTATGGCCGGTTCCGGCTCAATCCGGTGGTGGATCCAGCAAACGACTCACGTCGAGCTGGCTCGTGTTCGAGACACGCGGCGAAAAGCGCAGGCTCTCCACCTTTCCCGCCAACTGGTCAAGCTTGACGGACGCCGAACTGGAGCGACTTTGTGGCGCGGCGCGCGAAGCGCCACCGTCGCGCAGACTCATCGAGTGATCACCCCGTCCCGCCTGGCGACGCGACCGACCGACTGGTAGCGCCGCCGGCGGCTCCCCTCCAGCAACCGATCCGATTCGTCCCACGGCGTACCCGCACCGGGCGCGACGCGTGTATTATGCGCGGAGTGGCGGACCCAGCATGTCGCCGCCCGCATGAACGGCATCGACTTCCATGAAGGGGATTCATATGCCATACGATCGCGCGCCGCGCCTCGAGATGCGCGACCTGCGCCTGGTTGCCGCCGTGGCCGAGCACGGCGGCCTGACGCGCGCCGCGCCACACCTGAACGCCACGCAGTCGGCGCTCAGCCATCAGCTCAAGGAGCTCGAGACGCGGCTCGGGTCGCGCCTCTTCGAGCGCGTCGGCCGGCGCATGGTGCCCACCCTCAAGGGCGAACGCCTGGCCACGCAGGCGCGCGACATTCTGTCGGCGCTCCACGAAGCGGAGGAGGGCGCTACCGGGGAAGACAACACGCCGGACGCACGCATCCGCATCTCGACGGAATGTTACACCTGCTACCACTGGCTCCCGGCGCTGCTCGAGCGGTACGCGAAGCAGTTCCCGCGCGTCGAGGTCGAAGTCGTCGCCGACGCCACCGATGACGCGTTCAACGCGCTCCTCGAAGGCACGATCGACGTGACGGTGGCCCAGAGCGAGGTGCGCGACCGCCGGCTCAAGGCGCAGCGGTTGTTCGAGGACGAACTCATGGTGGTGATGGCGCCCAATCATCGCCTGGCGAATCGTGAGTTCATCGAGGCCGCCGATCTCGCGGGCGAGCGGATCTACGTCTACTCGCCGCTCGAGCACAGCATGGTCTATCAAAGGATTCTCCGTCCCGCGGGCGTGCCGACGAGCCAGATCTCGCGGGTGACGTTGACCGAGGCGACCATCGAGCTCGTGAAGGCCGGGCTGGGAATCGCGTTTCTCGCCCGCTGGGCGGTGCAGCCGCACGTGAAGGCGCGCACGGTCCACGCGGTGTCGTATGGCAAGGGCGGCGAGCACCGCGTCTGGAAGCTGGTGACGCGAACGCAGGGCGACACGCCGGCTCATCTGCGCGCGTTCACCGCCTTCTTGCGGGAAGCGTTCAAGGTGTCGTCGTCGCGTTCGCGGGCGACGCCGGTGCCGTTGCGGGCCTCGTAGCGTTTCCGCTCAGCGCACGTCGGCGCCGCGCGCCTCGAGCAACGCGCGCAGCACGGAGCGGTGGCAGCGCTCCGCATTCTCGCAGTAGCAGCCCACGGCGAAGTTCGCGCCATGCGAGAGCGCGGCCAGCAAATCGAGCGCGCGCGACGCGTCCGGCTTGCTCATCTCGGCGCGGTATTTCTTCTCGAAGGTCTTCCACGAGCGCTCGTCCTCGGCGCCGCGCCCCAGCGCGACGAGCGCTTCGCTCGGCGCGAGCGTGGGGAACCACACGTCGTAGAAGTCGCGCGAGGCGAACTCGGATTTCGGCACGCCGCGTGGCGGCCGACGCACCGTGCCGATTCTCAGTCCCTCATCCGGCGCCCTCGGCGAGCCGAGTCGAACGATCGAGATGCTCATGTCGGCGGATTGGCGATTCGGAGGGATTCGGAGGATTGGGAGTTCGGACGATCGGGAGTTCGGAGGATCGGGAATTCGGAGGATCGGTGGATCGGAGGATCGGAGGATCGGAGGATCGGAGGATTGGGAATTCGGAGGATCGGAGGGATCGGAGGAAAGGTATAGAGTTGTAACGAAACAGACGCGTCCCCTCGTAAGACTCCCTGTTGACAGCTAGAGGAGCGAGGAACTATCTTCCACTAGACAGCTACAGAACCGATCCCCGATCCCCGATCCCCGATCCCCGATCCCCGATCCCCGATCCCCGATCCCCGATCCCCGATCCCCGATCCCCGATCCCCGATC
>JADMIO011367165.1_pt1 | contig 25854 bp, 21 predicted proteins | sample 8958161 | NCBI WGS metagenome assembly JADMIO01 (sample SAMN16585339, study PRJNA669376) | soil metagenome | isolation source: Crop rotation soil | place: USA: Cullars Rotation, Alabama | collected 2011 | reverse complement strand
ATTTCAATCAGGCTGTCGAAATTTCCAGCCGTATCGGCGACGAAAATTTATATCGCTGGTCTGCACTCCTGACTCTTGCCAGGGCAGCAGCAGCCCTTGATCAGCCTCGCCCTAAGACAGCGTATCGTCTATCCAGAGCAGCTGAGCTCACCTACGAGTATGTCGTCCGCGACAAGCACTTTGACTGGAATGGGACAGTAGAGGCGTTGGCAGGGCTCTGCAGTTCGTCCGCACTAACGATCTTGAGCCGCTGGCGTGATAGGCGATTCGGGGACGAAGAGAGGCTCCTCCCCATAGCAGTCTATCGACTCATGGAGCAGGCTCTCCTGCCTACAACAACACCTATTGCACTTGCGGGGCTGCACGCCGACTGGAATAGGCTGGATGACCTAAAACGCGCCATCAAACATGAGCGCTCACCATTTAGCCGTCAGTTGGCAGCAATTGCGTATCGCTACATGCGTGTTCAGACCCAAAAGACGAGAACCTGGGAGGAGCTAATCCAGATTGGCGACGATATTGGCATTGAGCTTCCGGATGCCAAACGTCTGCTCGCTTTCAGCCAAGCCTCAGAATCAACGATCGAGAAGAAACAACCTCCAGTGGCACATAGTTATCAAGAGCCGCTCAAGCGCAGAACGCCAATTTGGGATCAGCTCTTTCATGACATTAATCTGACGGACTCGGCGCCTCTGAGGGCCGCATATGCGGATCTAAGAACATACGACCCTCCGTACCAGCTTGAAGAGTTTTTTCATGAAGGCATAAAGCGTGTTGGAACGGGGAGAGCATCGGAATTCATCAGAGCAGTTGCCGCCTGGCCTGACTTCGGTACCTTCGAGCTAAGTTATCTACTCAAGGCACTCCCCGAGCCAGCATCCAAGATGCTTTCCATGCGCAAAGCCATAAATGAAGCAGTGATGACCGTATGCCGGCGGGAGCCCGAGCGCATGCTGCGTCGAGGTTGGCACACTTATTTACCTTTCAAGCAGCTCGACGACGATGGAATAGTCCCCGACAAAGACGTAGTACGGGCAACTCTTGAAGGTTACGCCGCACATGCAGGTGTGCTTGGTACCGAAGCCCTGTTTCAGCTCATCGACCCACTAGCGTCCTGCCTCTCGCCCGATGAGGCAGATGAGGCCCTGAACTTCGGTCTCGATCTGATACAGGAAGTATTGCTCCCTGAAGATGGGGACGGACCTTGGTGCGAGAGTCTGCAACCGCCACCATCTTGTGTTGAGGCGCTCGCGGGTTACATCTGGGCGGGACTAGGCTCCCCCATTGCTGCAAATCGCTGGCAGTTCGCTCATGTCGTACGTGCTTGTATCGAATTGGAGTGGATCGATCTATTGACCGCTCTTGCAAGATACACCTCACCAGGCACCGCACTTCCATTCGTTGACCAGGGCTTAGCGTTCTATGAATGGCACGCCCGTCAGTGGCTATTAATCGGAGTCGCCCGAGGAGCGCGCGAGAAGCCCGAGGCGCTGCATCCACTAATTCCTTTCCTCCAAAAGGCCATAGCGGAGGAGCACGTACTTATTCGCGCCTTCGCCGCTGAGGCGCTAAAAGCGATTTGTGCCGTAGATGCTGTAACTGCCAGTGGTTGCCAACACCTTGACTCCATCAACAAAACTCACCTCCCACTAGACGTCTATAGCGGATGGAAAGACCCCTCCCCTGATGAGAATACGCCCAGAGAGTCGGACCTCAGCGATGACGAAAAATATTACTTCGGCATCGACATCGGCCCGTATTGGTTTGCCCCTCTTGGAAGGGCATTTGGCGTCAGCGAGTCCGCAATGGAGAGACACGCAAGATTGGTACTGCGAGAGCGATTGGGAGTGAACTCAGGAAAAGCGCGCGACGATGCTCGCTACCAACGAAAACTCTTCGGCGAGCGCGAGACCAGTCATTCCCATGGAGACATGCCACAGACCGACGACCTCCGGGCATATCATTCGTACCACGCGATGATGATTGTCGCGGCCAGGCTGCTGAATCATCGGCAGGTCCGCAAAGATTCCAATGATGCGAAGGACGAGTTCCAGGATTGGATTGAGGGCCATCTACTGACTAGAGCGGATGGCGGATGGCTTGCCGACCGGAGGGATCCTCTACTTGCATCGGAACCACCACCAAAAGAAAGTTACGCTGACAGTACTTGGTGCTGGCGCATGCAAGCAGACTACTTGGACCGGCAGCTACTCACCGATGATGGTCTACATGTGTTGTGGGGGCACTGGAGTAGCGGCGACAGGAATAGCAACGAATCCATAACGATTCGAAGCGCGCTGGTCTCTCGCAACGGAGCTCATTCTTTGCTTGCCGCTCTTCAAACGGCACCAGAGCTTGGCCGAGCGATTCTTCCCGATGCGGTGCATCATGAAAGCTTAGAGATTGGCCAGTTCCGACTAACCGGATGGGTAATCCATGACGATGCTACTGCCCGACTCGACGAAAGCGATCCGTGGTCAGTAGGTCTACGCTATCCTGCACTCAAGCCCTGCCCGCGTACAACGGAGAAGCTTGCACTAACTCTGTCAGCGGATGACCGTAGATGGATATCAGCATCGGAGGCTCTGCTTCGTAGTGAGTCGTGGACTCAGGTTGTGGGGTATGGACATGAGCAAGATACCATTGCTGGAACTCGCCTGAGTGGCAACACTGAGCTATTGCAATTGCTGCTCGAAAAACATCCTCACGATTGCCTGGTGTTGAGTGTCTCGATCCGCCGCTTACCTCCTCGGGATAGAACTGGCGAAGACGAAGTCGAGCCCTACCCCTGGCCTTACGTGCGCTACTACTTGATGGACAGTGATGGAATCAGCCGACCGCTCGAAAGCAATACTCGAATTAGGTAAGCGCTTGGTCGCCCAACTAGACCTGGATGGCGATCTACTAGCGCAGTGGATGGCACATGACATCTCAGCTCGCATAGATGCCATAGAAAGAGCTTCCCCAGAGGCATCAATATCGGCACGAGATGAGTGTGCGAAATCCATACTCACTCTTTGGGAGCACCGCAACCTGCTGCCATCTCACTTGCGGGTATTCAAAGATCTCGACCCTCTCATTCGAACTCTCACGTCGCTCGACATCGAGCACGGCGACGACTATCGCTATTTCCGCCCCATCCTTAGAGAAGCCGCATTAGAAGAAACCGATCCGGAGATGAATAAATGGCTTGAGCTCGCCTTCGGCCTAGATTACTCCGCACGCGTGCTTGTCCAATACGCCCTGCGCTCTGCCGGAGAGTCGGCTGCATCAAAAGCAAGGCCTTGGGTTGAGGCTGCCATGATGGCAGGGGTAGACCCTCTTGCAGAACGACAAACCATTGAGTTCCTTCTGGAGCAATGGCGTAACATCAAGGACGAAGGCGAAGGCGAAGAAAAGGCCATACTGCAGGAAGCTTTGCGCGACAAGATCAGCAAGCTTGAAAATTTCGCACAACTGGCCAGCGCCATAGCAGGGGAGCTTCGAGATCAGCTTGATTGCGAACCTAATCTTGGCAGCAACTGACCTGATTCTCATTCCATTGCCCACGGCGTCGATATCGCGAAACACCTACTGCACCTGTCGCGCGCCGGCATCACCATTGAGCTAATCCTTGCTCAGGTTCATCGGTATACCTGTCAAAAGAGGTGCCGCTACAGATGCGCATACTACGCAGCGAGCCCTGTGCGTAACTACACCCGATTCAGTAGCATCCTCCTAGATTGTCGACGATTATTGCGCTTTCAACCAAACAGTCCTCGGAGATATTTGTGGCTAATGCGCTTATTGTGATGTGCACGATCATCAGTCTCGGTTTGTTCGTTTCCTTCGGCGTTCCTATGCTCAAAGGATACTCAGAGACAAACGAAAAGGTCCGCGAGTGTGCCCGGATACTGGAAACGCGAGAGCAAGATCAATGCTTCCGAGATGCAGAGAAGCAGGCGAAGGTGAACGCTGAATTCAGCAAAGTGGTCGGCTCGGTGTTGACGGGTGGTGAAGCGCCTCCTGCAAAATCCGAGTAACCCCGGGCGCAACTCGCTTTGGATGCATGCGAGTGAACGGCGGGTATAGACCGCTCCGTCGCCCCACATCACGGGCGACGTAACAGGGCTGTATCTGGCGAGAGCCTGGGCGTTCGTATTAAGGTCGAGACCCAACCAAGGAGAGGCCGATGTTTGAGATAGAGCGTTATTTCAAGTTGTTCGCGCTACCAGTTTTTTTCATCGCCATTGGCCTCATCGGCATGACAATCATGGCTGCAGACGGCTTACGCGCAATTGCCGTACTAGCACACGTAGTTCGCATGGGACTCTTCATTTCTCTAGGGGTTTCAGTGACCGGCCTGATCTGGATGGGCTGGCGCCTGCTGCTTCTGTGGCGGTGGGAGAATGGAAAGCTGGAGGGTGATTGCCATAACTGCTACGGAAGTTCTGGGCTCCTTCAGGGTCCCAAGTGCATGATGTGTGGCAATCGAACTGGCTAGTTCGGCCCACAAAAAGTGCATACCCAGCGGGCTCTGTTCGACAGTCCGGTCAGTCGTCCTTTGACGCGGTTCAAAACACATCCACGCGACCATCGTCGCGGTGCGCCACTGTTACGTTGCAGTCCTCAGCCGGACCATCCCGCACTCCCCGCCAGTCTTTATCGTCTTCTTCTGGAGGATGTGGAAGCCTGGCGTATAGCGCTGGGTGGATTGAACACCTAGCAGCCACCGGCGTGGTCATAACCGATTACTGCCTGTCATCCTTAGAAAAAATTCACTTATCAGCAATCTACAAACCAATTGTACACACGATATCCCGCGACCACCGACACTGCGCAGGTTCCAAGGGTCAATAGAGGCCACTGCCCCTCAACGCCAAGCCACCACTGCACTTTGAACAGAAACGCTCCTACCAACACGCACGCCAGAACACCAATAGCCAGGCCAACCAAAGCGAACAATCGAGCCCCTAACCCTGGGTTTCCGCCGTGCCAGTTCTCACTAAGGCAGAAGGGACAGTGATTCGACGACGGCGAATAGCCCCAGAAACCACGGCTATATGTCGCTCTTGGAACCATGGCTTTGCCACAGTTATGACAGGTAACCATCGAGTGTTTCAAACCACACCTCAGCTCAAATCGTCCTAGATGTGCCCATGGTGCGCTACCGCTGAAAAAACCCAACTACGTGACCTGACATCTATCCAGCGCCCGGTCTGAGATGAGCTCAAACCCTCGCAACTAGATAACAGAGGTTATCTGTACAGACCGTCCCCATTGAATGCTCGCCGGTGGCTGACTGGCCTCGCCCGGTCGCAGAACGATAATTCAGGACGCCAGTTCAACTCCTCAAACAACCGCTCATCGGAAAAACATGCATGGGGGCACTTATGGGGGCACTTACTGATAAATCTATAAATAAATCCATTTAAAACAATAGCTTATGTATATATTTTTAATCCCCCCGGCTCCACCATTTGATCATCTAAAGACGTCCACGGACGTCTTTTTTTGTGCCTGGAATCCAGTGAAATCAAGGGTTTTAGCGCCATTGGCTTCCGTAGGCAGATTCTGAATTCCACTCGTTTGGGTATTCCAAATGGTATTCCAAGCTTTCTGGTGCTAATTTTTGGAATACCAAAACGGTGTCAGAGGTAGCTCTCATGCCTGCTCAAGCCCACCGCCTATCCGACCGCCAACTCAAGGCGGTCAAGGCAAAAGACAAAGATTACGTCCTCAGTGATGGTGAGGGCCTCCAGCTCCGCGTCCGGAGCAATGGCTCGATGCTGTGGAACTTCAACTACCGGGATCCGATAACCAAAAATCGCATCAATATGGGACTGGGCACGTACCCAGAGCTCTCACTTGCGAATGCCAGGAAAAAGGTGATTGAAGCGCGCGAACTGCTGGCACAGGGCATTGATCCCAAGGTGCAACGCAAAGCTGAAAATGAAGCCAAGCGAGCGCAGACGGAACACACGCTAGAGAATGTGGCCAGCGCCTGGTTCGAGTTGAAAAAACACTCTGTGACCCCGGCATACGCCGAAGACATATGGCGCTCACTCACCCTGCATGTGTTCCCCAGTTTGAAAGCCACGCCGCTCACGGACATCACAGCACCGATGGTCATCAAGCTCCTACGCCCGATCGAGGCCAAAGGCAGCCTGGAGACGGTCAAGCGACTTTCCCAACGTCTCAACGAAATCATGGCCTACGGCGTCAACTGCGGACTGATCTTCGCGAACCCGCTCAGCGGCATTCGGGCAGCCTTCAAAAAGCCGCAAAAAGAAAACATGCCAGCACTTCCCCCCGAAGAACTACCCGACCTCATGCTGACGATTGCCAACGCCAGCATCAAACGCATCACCCGCTGCCTGATCGAATGGCAACTGCACACCATGACCCGCCCTGCCGAGGCGGCCGGCACGGCTTGGACAGAAATAGATTTCGAAAAACGTATCTGGACCATCCCAAAGGAGCGCATGAAAAAACGTCGTGCGCACCCCATCCCGCTGAGCGACCAGATGCTCGCACTGCTGGAAACACTCAAGCCCTACAGCGGCCACAGAGAGCATGTGTTTCCGGCAGACCGAAATCCACGCACTCACGCCAACAGCCAAACCGCGAACATGGCGTTAAAACGTATGGGTTTTCAGGATCGATTGGTCAGCCACGGCCTACGCTCAATGGCCAGCACTATCCTCAACGAACATGGATGGGACCCGGAGTTGATCGAAGTCGCCCTCGCCCACGTTGATAAAGACGAAGTCCGAAGCGCGTACAACCGAGCGGACTACATCGAGCGACGACGCCCGATGATGGTTTGGTGGAGCGAATACATCCAAAAGGCAGCGACAGGGAATCTATCGGTGACGGCTATCTACGGAGACCGAAGTGGGAACGTCGTACCGATTCGTTGATTAGATAACCGCCCCTGGTGGTTGTAGCTGGGCGTCAGATGACCTGGAGGTCTCGCAACGCTTCCGGGTGCTGGCTGGCAACCCGCAAGAGGGTTTGTGCCGCACCGGCAGGTCGCCGACGACCTTGCTCCCAATCCTGCAGCGTGCGCAGGCTGACGCCCAGTAGCTCCGCAAATGCACGCTGAGACAAGCCCATTTTTGCTCTGACTTCACGCGCCGCCATGCCGGTATTCATCTGACGTACCGATTCCAGCAAGTCCTTCTGAAAGCTCTCCATTTCATGGCCCATGGCTGATCTCCGCGTCAGTTGACTTAAGGGGTGAAAGCTATCTTACGAAAATTACCCAAAGACCAATATTCGCCGGACCAGCCCCTCCAGTGGCGACAACGGCGACAGTGGCGACAACCCACGTATTCAACGGCCCGGCGTATGGCGACAACGTAGCGACAGTCGCCACCATCTGCCTCGCCTATAAGCTTTAAGGCCCAGCCCCTGAGGGCAGGAAGGCTTCGCCTTCCTGCCCTCAGGGGCTCACTTAAAAAACCGACGAGCGGCCTATCGTCCAATCGAGGCCACCCTCTTCCATGCTCATCCATCGCCTCAAAACCCCACCGCACACCCGGTTGACCACGTACCGAGCACGCGTTACACCAGAGCCGTACAGCGCTGTCATCGACAGCATTGCCCAGGTAGCCAGGGACCTTAAAGGCTACGCCCTACAGTGGTGGTCCCAGCCCATGCGCGCTCGCTTCCAATTTAGGCGCGCAGTCACGCCCAACGTGATCGAAGCCAACTTATCCACAGTGCAAATGCGGCAGCCCACGCCCGTCTCTTTCTCCAAGAAAGAGACGGGCGCCGAAATCAACGCCGCAGCCCTTGCCGGGCAACACATTGCAGCATTTGTCCCTGTGACAATCGGCGTGACAAACCCCAATGTCACCCGCAGCAGCAATGCAGATGATGGTGCCGCAGCCCACGGAATGGACTGCACCTGACTGACAGTCAGGCACGCCCCGGTCATCGCATCACTGCCTGCAACAGACTCAGGATCTCGCGGCGCTGGTCTCGTCAGCCAACGCAGCCTCCACCCGCCCACCGCTATTGGTGCTCAGGAGGCCAGATCATGAGATGCCCAAGCTCCCGGTCGTAAAGAGCCGCCCGTCCCGCGTAAGTGGACAACCCTCACAGGCTGCAGGGGCCTTGATCCCTGATAACACTCAACAACCGTGGCGGGGAGAGTGAGGGGAAAAACTCGAAGCACCAGGAGAATGACGATGCAATTGTGCGAAGCGTTCGACCTGCCCCGGCCGCTGCTGGAATACCGGCCCGAGCCACTGGCGTATCCGGTCGAAGCGTTGGGACAGATATTGGGACCAGCCGTCGAACGCATGGCCGAGGTGATCGGCGTGCCCTGCGCCATGGCTGCGCAATCGGTGCTGGCCACTGCCGCCCTGGTGGCCCAGTCGCACGCCAATGTGCATCTCGATGGCCGTGTTTATCCGTTGTCCCTGTACATGCTGACGGTGGCATCGTCGGGTGATCGGAAAAGCGCAGTGGATCATCTTGCGCTGGCGGCTGCACGTGAGTGGGAGCGACGGCAGTGGATGCTGTACTTGGAGCAACTGAAAGCCAATCGCGCCGCCATTCGAGGAAAGCACGACGCTCGTGAGTTATCCGACCCCGTGCCGCCCAGGTTGATCATCGCCGAGCCCACCATTGAGGCGCTGATAAAAAACCTATGCCTGGGCTTGCCCAGCATAGGGTTATTCAACGATGAGGGCGGTCAGTTTTTGGGCAGCAGCACGATGAGCAAAGAGAACCAACTCAAGGCCATCACCACCCTGTCAGCGCTCTGGGATGGCAGCCCCATCGACCGGGCGCGCTCCATGCCTGGCGAAAGCCTGCGAGCTTATGATCGCCGTCTCAGTCTGCATCTGATGCTGCAACCTTACCTGGCCAACCAGCTACTCACAGATCGAATGATCAATGGCCAAGGCATTCTTGGGCGCTGCCTGATCAGTTGGCCCGAACGCCTGGTGGGGCGGCGCTTGTACAAGGCCGTCGACCTGACGCGAGATGCCAAGATCCAGCGCTATCAAGCGCGCATTACCGCTCTGTTGGATAAGCCGATGTCGCTGCACAAAGATGGTTCACTTAACCCTGCCAGGCTGGAACTGACACCCAGCGCTCGCACTGCCTGGATCGATATTCACGACACCATCGAATGCCAATCTGGTGAATTTGGCGAGCTGTCAGGCATTCAGTCCGTAGCCGGAAAAGCAGCCGCCAATGTGCTGCGTATCGCTGGAGTATTGGCGGTGATTGAAGACGCGCATGCAGTGGACGAAACCCATATCCAGCGCGCCTCGACGCTAATGGATTACTACCTGGCGGAAATCCAGCGCCTGACGGAGCAAGAGCCCATCAACAGTTTACGCGAAGAGGCGGATCGACTATTGCGCTGGCTGACACAAAAAGGCTGGACCCAATTTACCGTCCGCGACCTCAACCGCAATGGCCCCCGTTTTGCCCGCAAAAGCAGCCATCACACCATTACGCTACTGGTCGAATTGATCTCACATAGCTGGCTGGACTCTCATGATGGAAAGACCTTCGAGGTGCGCCATGTTCCGCCTCAATGACGCGGTGCGCCGTTACCAGGCGCAGCATCAGACACGACCTGCGTTGCGGAGTGTCGCCACTTCCGTCGCCGCCTTGTCGCCAAGCTTCAGAGCAGCAACTACAAGAGTTGTCGCCACTGTCGCCGTTGTCGCCACACCCGCCTTAGGGCCTGTCGACATCGGCCAACTGATCCACCAACTGCGCGAAGAGGGAGCAATGCTCCGGCATCAGCAAAACGCCCTGATTATTTGCCCCACACATTGGCACCAGATGGACAAAGTCAGCGTCCACTGGAAAGCGGTGCTGCGCTTTCTGCAAGACACGGAAAACGGTGAAGCCGATGGCATTGGTAGGCCGGCGTGACGGGCGCAACTTTGGCTATGGCCGTCAGCTCAGCTATGCCGGCCCACAAGCGCTGAAAGATATGTTTGGCGGCGGCCACTTCGCTACGGTCAAAGCACACAGTGATCGCTGGCAGGCTTTCGTGAAGTGGTGTCGATCAGCGGACGGCCCAGGTTACAACGACGCCCGCCAGATAGATCGCAGTACCTTGCACAGCTACGCCACGCACCTGCGTCAGCAAATCCAACAAGGTGAAATCTGCATCGCCACCGCGCAGAACCGCCTGAGTAGCGTAAACCGTACCCTCGCAGCATTACGCGGCGACCAGTACATGAAAATCGCCAGCCCGAGTAAGGCACTCGGCATGCAGCGATCAAGCGTACGCACCCGCGCACCGGATGGCCAAGAGCATCAACAACTGAGTCGAGTGATTGAAGCGCTTCGCGAACAGCACCACCAACGCGTCGCTGCGATTATCTGCTTGGCCCGTGCAACCGGCATGCGCTTGCGCGAAACGATCTTGGCTGACCTGCCACGCTTGCAACGTGAGGCTAAACACTTAGGCCGCATCAATATTCAGAATGGGACCAAAGGCGGCCGGGCTGGCGCTTCAGCACCGCGCTGGATCATCGCAAATAACGAGGTTAAGGCAGCCTTGCAGATGGCTCGTCACGCCTCGCCACCCCACAGCCGCAATTTGCTGGCCGAAGGTGAAAGCTACGCCAAGTTCCAGCAACAGACGGTGAGGCCAGCTCGTGAATTGCTTCAGAAGCTGGGACTGAAGGGAGTTCATGAATTGCGAGCAGCTTATGCGTGCGAGCGTTACGCACAACTCACTGGCCACGCGGCCCCCGTCAACGGTGGCCGATGCTATCGCATCGACCACGCTCTGGACCAAAAGGCGCGACGGCAAATCAGTCTTGAGCTTGGGCACAATCGAATCGATGTGGTTTCGGCCTACATTGGGGGTACAGCGTGAACGAGCCTTTCGATATGGCACTTTTTCTGAGCGGCGTATTGACCGGTTCTGCGGCCACTCAGCAACGCCATCTACGCCAAGCTCAAATCATGCAAGCGGCCATTCAACAGCGATGGCAGCGAGGCAACCCATGGCGCTGGCAGATCAAACATGTCCAGTGGTTTCTAGGTCATTATTTAAAGCATCACTCCAGTGCCACCCGTAATTACTACCGCCTCACAGCCCTGTTGATTTGGAAGCGGCTAAGCATTGGGAGAGCTGCGTTTAATTCTGTGGCTGTAAAGCATCCGAGCAATCGATAGCGTCACGTTTCACACATGAATCAATTCATGCGATGTACTTGATCAATCTGTATGAGGTTAAAGCCGTCATCATCAATTTCCTCCCTGATGAATGCTGAGATGGACAACCAAAAATACTTGTTTCCACCAAACGGAAAAATTGTGATATCACTATGAAATTACTGCGCTGATGGCGCCTTTACCTAACAGGGATCGTTATGGCCGCTCCAGATTTTCGACTCATTGCCTCAGCCAACAGTGATAAAGGTGGGCATTTCGATGACATAGGCGCGATAGGAAAGACAATTACGCCTGAGATGGTAATTGCGCTTTGTGGGCCAATGGGAACACCACTACACGACGTTGCAAAAACTTTTCAAGACCTATTGCTTGGACCGGATTACGGCTATGAGCGAGTCAACATCATCAGGTTGAGTGATGAGATTCGTGAGCAAAAAAATCTCACAAAAGAAAAGTCGATCCTCAAGCTAATCGAGGCCGGAAATGAGCTTCGTGCCGAGTACGGCAATGAGATTCTTGCTCGCTTGGCTATCCGGAGGATAACGCTCGAACGGGAGGGTGCTCAGCAGGCATCTGAGGAGAATCGAGAGGATGATTTATTCAACGACACCAGCTTAGCCCCCGCCCCAAAAGTAGCTGTTCGATACTGCCATATTATCGACTCAGTAAAGCATGTCGACGAACTCAAGCTGCTACGCTCCGTCTATGGCGATATGCTTCACGTTGTAGGGGTTTATTCACCAATAGAGTTACGAATTACCAGGCTTGAGCGATCCAAAGGACCCGGCGACCATATCCATGACCTGATTGATAGGGATTCCGGTGAGGAAATCGACCACGGTCAGCGAGTAGAGGATACTTTCCCACAAGCTGATTTTTTTCTACGCGTAGAAAAAACTACCGATACGCATCGGAAGGGAAGAGTTAAACGCTTCCTTGACCTCATGCTAGGGACAATAATTGCAACGCCTACGCTCAATGAGCGTGCAATGTATGCCGCATTTTCTGCTGCACGAAACTCAGCTTGCCTCTCACGTCAAGTCGGAGCGGCTATTACAAGCGCTGAAGGCGAAATTTTAGCTACCGGGTGGAATGACGTACCCAAGGCTTTCGGTGGGCTCTATCAGACCGAATCGTATGGTAGCTCTCCAGATGAGGATCGGCGTTGTTGGAACCTAGGGGGAGGCCGCTGCTCCAATGACCAAGAAAAAGAGCTCATTTCCAATGCGATTGTTGATCTCCTCGCTAGAGAAGGGCTCATTGAAGAAACAAAACGCGACCTTGTCTATAAGGCCATCCGAAAGAGGTCACAGCTGAAAAGCCTGATCGAATTCTCGCGCGCAGTGCATGCCGAAATGCATGCTTTATTGAGTGCTGGTGGCACAGACGGAGGCAAGATTCGTGGAGGAAAGCTATTTGTCACGACCTACCCCTGCCATTCATGCGCTAGGCACATTGTTGCTGCAGGGGTTCGAGAGGTTTATTTCCTTGAACCATATAGAAAGAGCCTTGCGACGAAACTCCACGAGGATGCTATAACTGAGAATGAGAACGAAATGGATAAGGTCAGGGTGATGCCGTTTGACGGCGTAGCTCCATCACGTTTTCTTCGATTTTTTTCTGCGCATCCTAAAGGGCGGAAAAATTCAGAAGGTGTTATGGAGACCAGAGAGGCTCACCCTGTCGCTTTCGTAACAATGGAAGCTATCCCGACACTTGAATCTATCATCGTGAAGGGTCTATCCTCCCGCGGCATTTGAGTTCACCCCGTTGGTACACAGCAGCATTGGAGCAATTTTCATGAAAATCGTTGACGAATCTGGTAACTCGGAGCTCGGGACGCAGTTCGCGTTTTCTTTTGAGGCTTCTGATACCGGTGATCAATCGCACCTGCCAATGCCAACGGTCATAACCTCAACTCAAGCGCATCAATTGTCTGCTTGCAACATTGTTGCTTTTCCTCGGACACGAGTGTCATCAGCCGAAGCTAGGCTGCTGGCGAGGATCCTGGAAAGGACCAAACACTTCATTTGAATTTCTATCAGCTTTTCGTCGGCGTTTCGCCGCCTTCAGAGGGGCGCCCGTTTGGCTGCGTATCAACGCCCCTATTTATTGATGCTTGCGCTACAGCCAGCCTTCACAAAGCCTTGATGCCTGGTCGAGAATCATCTGCGCTGCATCCTCAGCCTTATCCGGTGGATACTTGTATTTACGCAAAATCCGCCGCACCAAGATCCGCAGCTTAGCCCTAACGCTTTCACGACTACTCCAGTCGACACTGACATTGGCCCGCAGACTAGCAGTGAGCTCATGGGCAATTTTCGCCAGGATTTCATCGCCCAACTCCCGCACAGAAGCTTCGTTAGTCGCCAAAGCATCGTAAAACGCCAACTCATCATCGTTCAGTCCAAGCACGTCACCGCGCTTGCTGGCCTGGGCGAACTTTTTGGCCATTTCAATCAGTTCTTCAATGACCTGCGCCGTTTCAATGGAACGGTTCTGGTAGCGCTTGATGACGTTGCCCAACAACTCAGAGAATTTCTTCTCTTGAGTCAGGTTAGAGCTGTAACGGCTTTTGATTTCGCCTTCGAGCAATCGCTCCAGCAGCTCCACTGCCAGGTTTCTCTCTGGAAGGTTGCGCACCTCCGCGAGAAACGCATCATCAAGCAAGCCAATGTTAGGTTTTTCCAGACCCACCGCCTCGAAAATATCCACTACATCACCTGAAACCACTGCGTTACCGATGATCTGTCGAATAGCCAATTCACGTTCTTCGTCAGTTTTTTTCTGCTGACTGACTTCACGCTTGATCAGAATGACTTTAATAGCCTGAAAGAATGCCACCTCTTCGCGAACGGCTTTAGCCTCATCCAGCGTGCAGCACAAAGTAAATGCCTTACCCATGGCCAACGCGTTATCAGCAAACCGCTTTTTGCCATCTTCCATTCCCAGAATATGATTCGCTGCGCCGGCCAGTAATTTGTGTCCGCCCGTGAGGAAATCACCGTAATCGAAGCCATGTAACAGGCTGCGCAGAACGTCGAGCTTTTCCTCTAATACCGAATAGGCTTCATAGGCATCCACCGTGGGCCGGCCTTTACCTTTGCTGCCGGTGTACTCCTTCAGCGCGGCCTTCAGTTCGTTGGCAATGCCGATGTAGTCCACCACCAGACCACCCTGCTTGTCCTTGAAGACACGGTTAACCCGGGCAATGGCTTGCATCAGGTTGTGCCCCTTCATGGGTTTGTCCACGTACAAGGTATGGACACAAGGTGCGTCAAACCCGGTCAGCCACATATCGCGGACAATCACAAGTTTGAGGGGATCCAGTGGATCTTTGAAACGTTTCTCCAAGCGCTTTTTGACCTGCCCAGAATAGATATGCGGTCGCAGCAAAGCCTTATCCGACGCGCTGCCCGTCATCACGATCTTGATCGCACCTTTCTCCGGATCCTCGTCGTGCCACTCAGGACGCCGAGCGACGATCTCGTTGTATAGGTGCACGCAAATCTCGCGACTCATGGCTACCACCATGGCTTTGCCGGGCATCTGTTCCATACTGACCAAACCCAGATTACGCGCCTCAAAGTGCGTGATCAGATCCGACGCAATGCTCTGAATCCGTGGTTCTGCCCCTACGACCTTTTCCAACGCGGCCCAACGGCTTTTCAGTCGCGACTGCTGGTCGTCTTCTTCGTCTTCTGCCAACTCGTCGACCTGATCGTCGATCGTAGGTAGCTCGCTCTCTTTCAGCGACAGTTTGGCCAAGCGCGACTCATAATAGATGGCGACGGTCGCCCCATCTTCAGTGGCCTGCTGCATGTCATAGACATGAATGTACTCACCAAAAACCGAGCGCGTGTCGCGGTCCTCACCGGATACTGGAGTACCAGTGAAAGCGACAAAAGTGGCGTTCGGCAGCGCGTTGCGCAGGTGATGAGCAAAACCAACCTGATAACGCGCTTTGCTCTCAGCAACCTGAAGCCCCGCAGGTACTTTCAGCTCAGCGTTAAAACCATATTGAGTGCGATGAGCCTCATCGGCGATAACAACAATGTTTGGTCGCAAGGACAATACCGGGAAGCTGTCTTCATCGACTCCAGGCATAAACTTCTGGATGGTCGCGAACACGATACCGCCACTAGGACGGTTGGCCAGTTTCGCACGCAAGTCCCCACGTGACTCCACCTGGACGGGTTGCTCACGCAGCAAATCCTGGGATAACGAGAACACCCCGAATAACTGACCATCCAAATCGTTGCGGTCAGTGATCACCACAATGGTTGGGTTTTCCATCGCCGCTTCCTGCATCACCCGAGCCGCAAAACACGTCATGGTGATGCTTTTGCCCGAACCTTGCGTATGCCAGACCACCCCGCCCTTATGACTGCCGCCGGGACGCGATGCTGTCACTACCTGCTGAATGGCCGCACGAACGGCGTGGAATTGGTGATAACCGGCAATTTTCTTTACCAGCCGGCCGTCATCTTCGAACAACACGAAGTAACGCAAGTAGTCGAGCACCATCTCGGGTGCCAGAGCACCACGTACCAATGTCTCCAGCTCATTGAATTGCCCCAATGGGTCGAGATCCTGGCCGTCGATAGTGCGCCAATTCATAAAGCGCTCAAGGTCTGCCGATAACGACCCCATACGGGCCTCACTACCATCGGAAATCACCAGGACTTCGTTGTATTGGAACAGGTCCGGAATCTGCTCTTTATAGGTCTGGATCTGGTCAAAGGCTTTGCCCAGGTCAGCCTTCACATCTGCCGGATTTTTCAGTTCGAGCAATACCAACGGCAGCCCGTTAACAAACAAGATGATGTCCGGGCGCCGAGTGTGTTTCGGCCCCTGGATACTGAACTGATTGACCGCCACCCAGTCATTGGCTTTCACATCAGCCCAGTCGATCAGGCGAACGAAGTCTCCTCGGGTTTCACCGTCTTTTTGATACTGCACGGGTACACCGCCGACCAGCAGGCGATGAAACAAGCGGTTAGCCGACAACTGCACCGGCAGTCCCAACTCTAGCACCTGCTTTAACGCATCTTCGCGCGCAGCTACTGGAACCTTTGGATTAAACCTTGCTATGACATTGCGCAGGCGCTCAGCCAGCACCACCTGGCGATAGCTTTCACGCTCGGGTTGCTCACCATCATGAGCGATATTCGGCCCATACAAATGGGCGTACCCCACCTCTGCCAGCCAGCCGAGGGTCTCCTGCTCCAATTGGTCTTCGGTCATTCCAACTCACTTCCTGTGTTCAGATCACCGGCCAATTCGGCCTCAATCTCGGCAATGCTCGGCAGATTTCGGCCCAGGGTTTCGGGCAAGTCGCGCAGCAATTGGTATTCGGCAACGCCGATGGGTTTGTCGATGCCCGACAAAGCGTATTCGGCCACCAAGCGGTTTTGCTGTTTGCACAGCAGCAGGCCGATGGTGGGTTTGTCATCCTCGGCCTTGATCTGCGCATCCACTGCTGCCAGATAAAAATTCAGCTGGCCAGCGTGTTCGGGCTTGAAAGCCGTCGCCTTGAGCTCCACCACTACATAACACTTGAGGCGGGTGTGGTAGAACAGCAAATCGATGAAGAACTCATCACCGCCCACATCAAGGCGAAACTGGCGGCCGACGAAAGCAAAGCCTGCGCCTAGCTCCAGCAAGAAACGAGTGATATGGCGGATCAGTCCATCTTCAATATCACGCTCGTGAGCATCGTCGCCCAAGCCAAGAAAGTCGAAGAGGTAGGGGTCTTTCAGGGTTTCGTGAGCCAACGCCGACTCCGCAGCCGGTAAACGTGCAACAAAGTTAGTGACTGCGGCGCCCTGACGCTGCTGCAAGCGGTTCTTGATATTTTGCTCCAGCGTGCTGCGTGACCAACCAAGCAAGACGGTTTGCTGCGCATACCACTCACGCTCGGCAGGGCTGGCCAGCTTGGTCAACAGGGTCACCACATGGAACCAGGGCAATTGGGCAGCAGGCTGCTGCCCAAATAGACCATTAGGGCAATGCTGAGCAAAAAACGCCATGTACTTGAGGTTACGGCTGGAAAAACCACGGATATCGGGAAAGGCATCGGAAAGGTCGCGCGCCAGTCGCTCAATGACTTTCGCGCCCCAAGCGTTAACCTGCTGGCGCTGCCTGATTTCCGCTCCGATCCGGTGATACAACTGCACCAACTCTGCGTTGACAGCCAGTGCAGCACGTTGCCGGGATTGAGCAATATCGACTTTAAGCTGAGTCAGCCAGTCGGTGTAGCCCTCCGGCGATGCGGAAATCGTATCTTTCGTCACTCACCAGCTCCCCACTTTTTGACGGGACAACTCACCTTTTCTGGGGGCAGCGCTCGTTTCTTGAAGACGCATTTGGCCGGAGACCAGAGGCGGTAGTAAAGTATCGCGAAGCTGGATGAGTGTATTGAGTTGCGCTTGGTTATTATGGATAGTTCCCCACAGCGGCTCTACCAAGTCATGGAAAGCCATTTTTAACGCCTCGGGCGGGTTAAGCACCAAATAACGGGGAAATGCCTTTAACGCTATGCGATTGACTGTTGCACCATGGATCGTGTGCTTATCGAGCATCTGTTGAAATGGTAAAGAAATAAATTGGTGAAACCAGAACAATCCTGCACCTTTAACAGTATGCGGGCGGATCAGAGCTAACCTGCGGCCCAGGCAACAACGTATGTTCGGCGGAATCAAAGCAAAAAAACCAAGCGTCGCTTCGTAGCTGAAAACTATATCGCCATGAGTTGGCTCAACACGCCGAGTCCACTTACTCCAGTCTTCCTCACTGATATATCGAGTATTAATAAGCTCGAGACGTGTTCCAGTTAGGTTTTTAATACCAAGGAAGACTGGGCCACTTTTCGACTTCGCCGGCGTGGCATGAGGGCCATCATAAATCCCTTCAACAAGCTCACCAATCGGTCTGAAGTTCCATCCTCTTGGTATTAGCCCAAAATCGGATTGTTCAAGGCCATCTGGAAAAAATGCCGCGATGGACGCATCTATACCGCCCAAATCTGGCCTTGCCTCCTTAGTACACACTGGGTCGAAATCCACAAACCACGACTTGTAAATTGCCTGGGCTATAGCCTCCAAAGAAATATTAGTTTCGCGGAGCAAAGTGATACGCTGATCGATCGGTTTCAGGCAATCTACTACATAGCGCTGCTGCTGTATTGATGGAATAGTCACGGCCATCTGCCGCTGATCTCTTAGGCTAACGTAGTCGGCCATATCTGTTTGGCCTTTGAGATAACCAATCTGAAGCAGGAACTCTTGGCTGTTCATCCAATAATATAGATATTCGGGGAGAATCCTATCTGGATTCAAGGATCGCCAGAAACATAACTGCGGCGAGTAGACAAACCGCTGGCTATGTTTCTCAACAAAGGCAAAGCGACCAACCGTACCCTTTGATGTAAAGACAACATCCCCAGGGCGACTGACTTTTGACCCGACACGTGACAGCTCCGACTCCGGAAAAAAATCAGCATCATCAAACTTAAAACCATCGTTAATGTTTCCCGCCCGCGCAAACGGAATACCGGCGTCTGTTAGTTCTGAGTTTTTCGCTCGATAACCATCACCAATTTCAAGCACCCCCTCACAGATCAACTCTTCAACGCGATATTTTCTAGACTCAGAACTCATAGCCCAAGCCTCCTAGCTTCCGACGGATTAACAGGTCAAGTTCAACACCTTTAGTCATTTGCTCACCTAATAGAGTAGTGAGGGTTTGCATCTTATTAATAAAGGCCTCACCGTCGTCTTCAATCGTCTCTGCTCCGACATAGCGACCTGGATTTAGTACATACCCATGCTCAGCGATTTCGGTAAGGCTCACACTTCGGCAGAATCCCGCCACATCAGCATATTCAGCGACTTCTCCACCAACATCTAATGGCTCACCGCGCCAATTGGCTACCGCCTGGGCAATGAGTTCGATGTCGCTGTCCAGTAGCTCAATTTGCACCCTACTAATACTAGTCCCCAGCTTCCGCGCATCAATGAACAGCACTTCGCCAGGACGCTTGACCTTTTGCTTAGCCAGGAACCACAAGCACGCTGGAATCTGCGTGTTTAGAAATAACTGCCCCGGCAACGCAACCATCACCTCCACAACATCCGCCTCAACCATCGCACGACGAATATCGCCTTCGGTGTTCTGGCTGGAACTCATCGACCCATTAGCCAGCACAATGCCTGCCCGACCGCTCAACTTAAGGTGATAGAGCATGTGCTGCAGCCACGCATAATTGGCGTTGCCTTGGGGCGGGGTGCCATACACCCAGCGGGGATCCCCTTCCAGGCTGCCGTGCCACCAATCGCTGATATTGAAAGGAGGATTGGCTAGTACAAAATCAGCGCGCAATTCTGGATGTTGGTCACGCACGAAGCTGTCTGCTGGCTCCTTACCGAGATTACCCTCGAAGCCGTGGATCGCAATATTCATCGCAGCCAAACGCCAAGTCGTGGGGTTTGACTCTTGACCGTATATAGAAACGTCGCCGAGTTTACCGCCATGGGCTTCGATGAATTTCTCCGACTGCACGAACATTCCACCAGACCCACAGCAGGGATCGTAAACTTTGCCATGATGAGGGTTGAGTACTGCTACCAAGGTCTTAACGATACTGGCCGGGGTATAGAACTGCCCAGCATTCTTGCCCTCGGCGCGGGCAAACTGGCCGAGAAAATATTCGTATACCTGCCCAAGTAAATCACGAGCTTTGCCGACATCCGAACCGAAACCAATAGACGAGATTAAGTCGACCAGCTCACCCAGTTTTCCGTCCGGCAATTCAATGCGGGCAAAGCGCTTGTCGAGCATGTTTTTGAGTTTGGGGTTTTCCGCCTCAATGGCACTCAGGGCCTCGTCAATGCGCTTGCCGATATCTACCTGCTTGGCGGACGCGCGCAACGACTCCCAGCGCGCCACTTCCGGCACCCAAAACACATTCACTTCTTTGTAGTAGTCACGCTCTTCTAGCTCTTGAGCCAGTACCTCAGCATGATCACTGTCCAGGTAGTATTCGTCGTTAGCATCGGCAAAACGGCGCTCCAGCTCTACGCGGCGGCCAGAAAAACTATCAGAGATGTACTTCAGGAAGATTAGGCCGAGGACTATGTGCTTGTACTCAGCAGCGTCCATGTTGGCGCGCATCTTGTCCGCAGTAGCCCAAAGCGTTTTTTGCAAGTCCTGCTGGGTATTACTGGTTTTAGGGGCGACCGCCTTGCGCCCAGGCTTCTTTTTTACCAACTCAGGTTCTGGGCTGACAGGACTTTCGCTCGACGAAAAACGAGCACGCGCCTGGTTCAGCGCTTTTTCAGCAACACTGCTGGCGTTCTGTTCGACACCCTTTTGAACCGTCATGGACTACTTCCTACATTCGACGCAGATGAATTGCGTGGTAAAAACTGAAAACCCAACCACAGAGGCTCGGGCGAAGATTGCCCACATGATAACGGGTCACCACCTGTTTCGTCTGAGTTGCAACGACCAGTAGAACGCTCAATCCCTCGAAATGGGGCTCATGATCAGTGTTCAGGCTTCACATAAAAAATCTGTCGGGCGCCCACTAAAAACGCAGGTCAATGCAGTGCAAAACCGCAAGCATGCGAGCGATCAGTGATTTTGGGCCAAACGTGGGCGCTGAAGATGGGCCTAAATGCATAATCAGAAGCACCGCCGCCCCGGAAAAAAATGTTGAGGTTCCGTGGCCTATGCTGTCGCGTCTCGAGTAGCTTGATGCAAATTCCACTTGCGACGCGTGCAGATGAACTCCAATACGATCGGTTATTAGATCGTGTACGTACGGAATGAGCACGGTATTCCAAATGGTATTCCAAGCAAGAACGACAACTTAACATTTACTCAAAAAATCAATATCCTACAGAGCAAATTCAAATCCCCCCGGCACTAAAGACGTCCACGGACGTCTTTTTTTGTGCCTGAAATCCAGAAAAACCAAGGGTTTCGGAGCTATTGGCTTCCGTATAGGCCTTTTGCGTTCCAGACGCTTTCGCACCCCGGCTACCCAGCCCCCCGCCTTGGGAAAGCCCCTGCACCTTTGCAGACGACGCCCTCCACACCATCCTCCGAATTCATCTCCAGTAGGAGCACAAGCGGAATACGGTGCTGAACAAGGGTATCGGCGTAATTCACTCTGATGCAGGAGTTCTGCGCAAAGTCCACTTGATGTTCGCCAAATCCTCGCTTCACCCAACGCCACGACCAAGCCTTCGAACTCGAAGGCGCCAACCGTCACACGCTACTGGCCACCCACCAATCGACTGTGCTGGGTGAACTGTTGGTCGAAGGCGTGTTGCTACTCACCGGAGACGCCTGCGCAATCCAGTAACAAAAGTAGTCATACGCGCGCACCCTACGCTTTTCCAACCTGAATCATTCTCAGCTGCAAAAATAGCAAGTTAGCCAACTAACTATTTTCAAACATCCGCCTGAATAGCTACTCATCCGCATCGTTGCTGCTTTAACGATAAACCCCTCGATTATTTTTATTTCACATATATTTTACATTCCCTTACATATGCTAATGTCATTACGACATCAACGCTGTTCCAACCAGAATCAAGGGGTGTGTATGGCAGGTGTAATGGCATCCGTTAACAGCCGTACACAACTGGTCGGTCAGAACAGGCTGGAATTATTGCTATTCCGCTTCAACGACCAACAGCTGTACGGAATCAACGTCTTTAAAGTTCGGGAAGTTATCCGCTGCCCCAAGTTATCTCTACTACCAAAGTCTAATAACAACATTTGTGGCGTTGCCAATATACGCGGCGCTTGCATTCCCATTCTAGACCTCGCGATGGCAACAGGGCTGCCCGGGATCACGGATAAAGAAAGCGCCTTTATTATACTTACGGAGTACAACAACCGCGTTCAGGGTTTCCTGGTGTATGCGGTTGAACACATCGTCAATTTGAACTGGGAAGATATTCATCCGCCCCCCAAGGGCAGCGGCGACAACAATTACCTGACGGCCGTTACCCGTACCGATGATCGTCTGGTCGAAATCATCGACGTGGAAAAGGTGCTGACGGAAATCTCGCCCTCGTCCGAGGAAATATCCGTCGGCGTGGTGGATGACGCGGTCACCCAACAGGCCAGGCATCTGCGTGTGTTGACCGTGGACGACTCGATGGTGGCGCGTAAACAGGTGACCCGCTGCCTGGAAACGGTAGGCGTCGAGGTGGTCGCCTTGAACGATGGGCGCCAGGCGCTGGATTACCTTCGGGCCATGCTTGACGAGGGGCGCAACCCGCATGAGGAATTCCTGATGATGATTTCGGACATCGAAATGCCGGAAATGGACGGTTATACCCTGACCGCCGAAATCCGCGGTGACCCGCGCATGGCCAAGTTGCATATCGTGCTGCACACCTCCCTGTCGGGCGGTTTCAACCAGGCCATGGTCAAGAAAGTCGGGGCCGATGACTTCCTGGCGAAGTTTCGCCCGGATGACCTGGCAGGCCGCGTAGTCGCGCGTATCAAGACCGCGAGCCCGACCTGAAAGGCAAGACAACACTGCTCAAGCCAAGGAGGCTGATGAGAAAGGTATAAGAAGAACATCAACAGAGGGCATACCATGTTGAAGTGCAATGAACTCAATCTGCAGGCGCCTGACGGCGAGGCAAAGCCATTCTGGCGGGACGGCGTACCCTCAGAAGGGCCGTGCGCCCTGGGCTGCGGCACTCAGCCAGCCACCCAGGCCCCGACAGCAGCGCCAGCCGTCCCCGCCGTCCCCAGATCCATGCAAGACGAGTTGGTGGCCGCACAGCAAATCTGTAGCCGCGCCAAGACCGCTGTTGTCGAAATGTTCGGCCATGCCCGCATGGGCCGGGCCCTGGAGCTGGAACACATCAATGCACTGGTGGACGACATTTCGAGCTCCATCGCCCGCCATCCCAACGCCTTTATCAGCCTGGCACGCCTGAAAAGCATCGACGACTACACCTACATGCATTCGGTCGCCGTGTGTGCGTTGATGATTGCCCTGGGTAATCAATTGGGCCTGTCCACCGCACTGATTCGTCGGGTCGGAATGGCCGGGTTGCTGCACGACATCGGCAAAATGGCGATACCGGGCGCCATCCTCAACAAGCCTGGCCGGTTGAGCAATGACGAATTGCAGTTGGTGCGCACCCATCCACTGGAGGGGGAGAAAACCCTGCTGGCGGCCTCGCAGATGTGCGAAATGGTCGTGGATGTGTGCCTGCATCACCACGAAAAAGTCGACGGTACCGGCTACCCCCATCAGTTGGCGGGTGACCAGATCAGCCTGGTAGCCCGGATGGCGGCGGTATGCGATGTCTACGATGCAATCACCTCGGACCGTTCCTACAACCAGGGCTGGGACCCCGCCGTCGCCATCCAGCAGATGTCCACATGGGACGGACACTTTGATGACGAAGTATTTCGTGCATTTTTGAAGTCCGTGGGTATTTACCCGGTCGGTTCTATCGTTCAATTGAAAAGTGGCAGTATCGGTGTCGTCATAGAGCAACATCCCGACTCTTTATTGACGCCAAAAATCAAAGTATTTTTCCTGCCCATTCTAAATATCTATGTAACGCCGAAAATAATAGACCTGAGTGATCCCGCACACTCCGACCGAATTGTCGCGAGAGTACCGCCCCAGCGTTACGGTTTTAAAAATACCGAGCATTTATGGCTCGATGAAGAGATGCCAAAAGAGCATTAAGCAAACTCAGCGCTGTACCGCATGCATATGCCTAAGCAGCCAATGATAGAACACTATGCCTTGCGCCAAGAAAGTACCGGAATGTCGACATTCGATGATGTTGGCAACTATTAGCATGGGCAGGAAACATCATGAAATTCAACTCATTGCAGACTCGAATCTGTTTCACGGCCGGGCTCTGCCTGTTTATCTCTTGCGCGAGCCTGGTGTTATATGGCCTGTATTCCTCGAATGCCAACCAGGCTTTTGTAGGTGCTGAAGTTTCAACCCTGATTGAAAGCGCCACTATCCGCGAAGTGCAAAACCTGGCTGAGGCGCGTGCCAATGCCATCCAGGCAAAACTGCAAAACGCCTTGGATTCGGCACGCACAATGGCCAATACCCTGGGAGCGAGTAAAAGTGCCCAGAGCCCGCTGACCCTGGGCCGCGAGCAGATCAATGCGATGCTGCTCAGCGTGCTCAAGGACAACCCTGACTTCAACGGCACCTATTCATGCTGGGAGCCGGATGCGCTGGACGGCCAGGATCAAGCCTTTCGTATCAATGAGAGCGGTAACAACCCGCTGACGGGCCGCTTCACGCCTTACTGGACACGCAGTTCAGACGGCCATATCGCCGTGCAACCGCTGGTTGAGTACGATTCCGATGCCCGCCACCCCAACGGTGTGTTGAAGGGCGGCTGGTATTCCGGCCCGCGGGACACCCAGAAAGAAAGCGTGCTCGACCCGCTTCCCTACGTGGTGCAGGGCAAAAATGTATGGCTGACCACGCTGTCGGTACCGATCATCGCCAATGGCAAGTTCTACGGCGTGGTCGGTGCAGACTTCGACATTTCGTTTATCCAGAAACTCAGCGAGCAAATGTCCGCCGACCTGTATGGCGGCAAAGGCTCGGTGTCGATCCTGAGCAATCAAGGGTTGGTGGTGGCCGACAGTAAACGCCCGGAACTCATCGGCCAGTCACTGAAAGCCTTGCTGCCCGGCACGTGGGAAAAAGTGTTGGCCAATGTGCAGAAGGGCCAGGGAGACAGCCGGCTCAACCCGGACTCCCAGGAAATCGAAGTGCAGATGCCGATCAACCTGGGGCGCACCGGCAAGCCTTGGGCGATCGTGATCCATCTGCCCAAGGCGGTGGTCATGAGCCAGGCCATGGCCCTGGAGCAGGAACTGCAGTCACGCGGTGTCAAAAGCAGCATCTGGCAGGTCTCGGTCGGCATCGGCATCTCCTTGCTGGCATTGCTGGCGCTGTGGTTGGCCACGGCAAAAATCGTCGGTCCGATCCGTGAAGCCGCGGCCCTGGCCGCCAACATCAGCCTGGGGGATTTCTCGCGTCGGCTGGTGCAAAAATCTGAAGATGAAGTGGGCCAATTGTCCTTTGCCTTGAACGATATGTCGGAAAGCCTGCAACGCCAGGTGCGCGTAGCCGAGCGAATTTCCGAGGGGGACCTGGATCTGGAAGTGCGCCTGTCCTCGCCCAATGACACCCTGGGCAAGTCGTTGGAAAAAATGGTCGGCAACCTGAACACCTTGATTTCCCAGGTGCAGGCCAGCGCCACGCAAATCACCGGCAGTTCCGCGCAGGTCACCGAGTTGAGCCAGTCGCTGTCCGACGGCGCGTCCAACTCTGCATCGTCCATCACTGAAATCAGTGCGGTGATGACCCAGATGGCAGCGCAAACCACCGACAACGCCGCCAATGCGAAAAAGGCCGATGAGCAATCCCAGACCTCCCGCGCCGACGCCGGGGAAAGTGACAAGTTGATGAGTGAATTGATCGCGGCCATGGCGGAGATCGACAACTCGGGCAAAGACATCACGGCCATTATCACCACCATCGACAACATCGCCGCTCAAACCAACCTGCTGGCGCTGAACGCGGCCATCGAGGCCGCGCGTGCCGGCGAACTGGGCCGTGGCTTTGCGGTGGTCGCCGATGAGGTCAGGAGCCTCGCCGCCCGCAGCGCCGAA
>JADMIO011827115.1_pt1 | contig 25856 bp, 20 predicted proteins | sample 8958161 | NCBI WGS metagenome assembly JADMIO01 (sample SAMN16585339, study PRJNA669376) | soil metagenome | isolation source: Crop rotation soil | place: USA: Cullars Rotation, Alabama | collected 2011 | reverse complement strand
CGAGACTGCCCCGCCGGCCCGCGCCGCCCGCCAGCCCGGCCTGCGGCGCGAGCCCGTCCTCGACGGCGCGCCTCCACGCCCGCGGCCGGCGCCGGCTTCCGTGCCGATGCATGATGATGAAGGGGCCTGGGACGAGGACGACGCTCCGCCCTCGGCTCGCCCTGCACCACGATCGGAGCCTGCCCCGGCCCGGGTCGCGCCGGCGCATACGGCGCCCAAGCCCGGCAAGCGCATGGCGCGCGAGGCGCAGCCCTCGCTGCTCGACGAAGAGAACTACCAGCTGCCCCAGCTCAACCTGCTCGCCGAGCCCAAGCGCCCCGCAGGTCCCACGATCTCGGCGGAGGCCCTGGAGCAGAACGCCGCCTTGCTCGAAGGGACGCTCGAGGATTTCGGCGTCCGCGGCGCCATCACCAAGGTCAATCCCGGCCCTGTAGTGACGTTGTACGAGCTTGAGCCTGCGCCTGGGACGAAGTCGTCGCGGGTGATCTCCCTGGCGGACGACATCGCGCGCTCGATGAGCGCGGTGTCGGCGCGCGTGGCGGTGGTGCAGGGCCGCAATGCGATCGGCATCGAGCTGCCCAACCACAAGCGCGAGACCGTGTTCCTGCGCGAGCTGCTCGCCTCCCAGGACTTCGAGACCTCCAAGCAGAAGCTCGCGCTCTGCCTCGGCAAGACCATCGGCGGCGAGCCGGTCATCGCCGACCTCGCCCGCATGCCGCACCTGCTCGTCGCCGGCACCACCGGCTCGGGCAAGTCGGTGGCGATCAACACCATGATCCTCTCGCTCGTCTACCGCCTGACCCCGGCCGAGTGCCGCCTGATCATGGTCGATCCCAAGATGCTGGAGCTCTCCGTCTACGACGGCATCCCGCACCTGCTCACCCCTGTGGTCACCGACCCAAAGAAGGCGGTCGTCGCCCTCAAATGGGCGGTGCGCGAGATGGAGGACCGCTACCGCAAGATGTCGAAGCTCGGCGTGCGCAACATCGACGGCTTCAACGCCCGCGTGGTCGAGGCCAAGGCGCGCGGCGAGACCATCACCCGCACGGTGCAGACCGGCTTCGACCGCGAGACCGGCGAGGCGGTGTACGAGGACGAGGTGATGGATCTCGATGCTCTTCCCTACATCGTGGTGATCGTCGACGAGATGGCGGATCTCATGATGGTGGCCGGCAAGGAGATCGAGGGCGCGATCCAGCGCCTGGCCCAGATGGCGCGGGCGGCCGGCATCCACGTGATCCTGGCCACCCAGCGGCCGTCGGTGGACGTGATCACCGGCACGATCAAGGCGAACTTCCCCACGCGCATCTCGTTCCAGGTCACCTCGAAGATCGACAGCCGCACGATCTTGGGCGAGATGGGCGCCGAGCAGCTCCTAGGGCAGGGCGACATGCTGTACATGGCCGGCGGCGGGCGGATCACGCGCGTGCACGGGCCGTTCTGCTCGGACGAGGAGGTGGAGAAGGTGGTGGCGCACCTCAAGCGCCAGGGCCGGCCGCAGTATCTGGAGGCGGTCACGGCGGAGGAGGACGAGGGCGGGGCCGCGCCGGATGCGGCGGTGTTCGACCAGGGCGAGTTCGGGGCGCCGGGCGGGGATCTGTACGACCAGGCGGTGGCGGTGGTTCTCAGGGACAAGAAGGCGTCGACCTCCTACATCCAGCGCCGGCTGCAGATCGGCTACAACCGCGCCGCCTCGCTCATGGAGCGCATGGAGCAGGAGGGCATCGTCGGCCCAGCCAACCACGCCGGTAAACGCGAAATTCTGCTTGAAACACCGGGAGTGGGAGACGATTAAACTCCTGAACTGGAACCTTGGCCGCGGCCCTGCGTCATTGTTGAGCCCTATGCAATGGCCAAGCCGCAGTCATAATCGTTCCGGTCAGGAGATTCTTCGGATGCGTCCCCTCCCCCTCGTCGCGCTGGTCATGGCGTTGTCCGCCGGTGCGGGCATCCTGCCGGCCCTGGGGCAGACGCTTCCGATCGAGATGATCCTTCCGCCCGCGCGGCCGGCGGGCCAGGGCTTCAGCCGCTCGACCGCATCGCTTCCGACCGCCTCCTTCCGTCACGCGGGATCTCCGCACCCTATAGCCCAGCCGGTTCGTCCCATGATTCCCAGGCCCGCCACTGCAGAGCAGGTTCTGGCCGTGACAGCGCCCCTGCCCCCGAGCCGGCCCGTCATGGACGAGTCCGAGACGGCTCCGGAACCCATCACGATTGCGCCCAAGCCCATCGTCACGGCCTCGGCCATCCCGGTGGCCCTCAATCAGCCGCTGCCCAACAGCGTCGTGGTCGAGCGGGCCAACGCCTTTTTCACCAATCTGAGCACGATGGTCGCCGACTTCACGCAGGTCGGCGGCGACGGGCGCCGGCAGGGCGGCACCCTCTATCTCCAGCGGCCCGGCAAGGTGCGGTTCGAATACGACCCTCCGGCGACCCTCCAGGTGATCGCCGACGGCCGCTCGGTCGCCGTGCGCGACCGCAAGCTCGCGACCCAGGATCTCTACTCGATCTCGCAGACGCCCCTAAAATTTCTCCTGCGCGAGCGCGTCAATCTCGGCCAAGACATCCGCATCGCCGGCATCACCAACGACGGCAGCGGCGTGCGGATCAACCTGGAGGATTCCTCGACGCTCGGCGGCACCTCCCGGATCACCCTCTTCTTCGACCCGCAGATCGAAAACCTGAGCCAGTGGCGCATCGTCGATGCGCAGGGCTTCCAGACGATAGTGGTGCTCGACAAGGTCGAGCGGGGCCGCCGGATCGATCAGGACCTGTTCAAGATCCAGTACGAGACCATCATCGGCAACAACCGGTAGCGATGGCTCAACGCATGCGACTGGGTGTCATTCCCGGCCGGAGCGTAGCGGAGGGGAAGGGAATCCATCGCGTCGCGCATGCGGGTGGATCCCCTTCCCGGCCCTGCGGGCCGCCGGGGATGACACGGAGTGCCCTTCCCTCCGGACCGAATCTGTCGTAGCCGAAGGGGTCTTCTTCCGAAGGGCCTTTTCCCGTGCAACTGACCGTCTCGACCTGGAACATCAATTCCGTTCGCCTGCGCATCGACCAGGTGGGCCGCTTCCTCAAAGAACGGCGCCCGGACATCCTGTGCCTGCAGGAGACCAAATGCCCGAACGACAAGCTGCCCCTGAAGGAGCTGCAGGCCTTCGGCTATCCCTTCGTCGTGCATATGGGCCAGAAGGGCTATAACGGCGTTGCGATCCTCTCTCGGTATCCGTTCTCCGAGACCAGCGTGATGGAGATGTGCGGCCGTCAGGATGCCCGCCACATCAGCGTCACCTTGAGCCGGGAGGCCAAGGCTGCGGCGGGCCTGACCATCCATAACTTCTACGTGCCGGCCGGCGGCGACATTCCCGACCCGGATCTCAATGAGAAATTCCGGCACAAGCTCGACTTCATGGCCGAGATGCGCTCATGGGGCAGCAAGTCCAAGCCCGCGTCGGGACCCGCAATCCTCGTCGGCGACCTCAACGTGGCGCCGCTCGAGCACGATGTGTGGAGCCACAAGCAGCTCCTCGACGTGGTGAGCCACACGCCGGTGGAGACGCAGGCGCTCGAGGAGCTGCGTCAGGAGGCGGAATGGCTCGACGCCATGCGCGTGCTGCGCCCCGAGCCGGAAAAGATCTATTCCTGGTGGAGCTACCGCTCGTCGGACTGGGCCGCCGCCGACAAGGGCCGCCGGCTCGACCATATCTGGCTGTCGAAGGGCCTGAAGGACACTCTCCGCTCCATCGACGTCACCCGCGACACCCGCGGCTGGGAACGCCCCTCCGACCATGCGCCTGTGACGGCGGTGCTGGCGCTCTGACGCAACCCTGCGGCAACGCCGCAGAGCTCAGATGATGAGGAAATCGGTGGATTTCAGCGCAGGGTTCTTGCTGAACTGGGCGAATTCCACCGCCTGTCCTTTGCCCGAGCCATCGGCATCGTAGGACAGCACGCCCGTCTTCTTGTTGTAGATCAGGGTGTCGTCCTTGTCCTTGGCTTTGTCGCCCACGACGAAGAAGCTCTTGTTCAGCTTGCCGGGGTTGGCTTCGGTCCCTTTGCCGAGCTTCTTGAAGATCTTGTTGTCGAGCCAGATCGTGTCGTCACGCACCGAGAAGTCGGTGATCTTGTCGAAGTTGACCTTCCGGTCCGTCTTGAACGAGCCGAGCTTGCTGTCGAAGATGAAGACGTCCGTGCCGCCGCCGCCGGTCAGCGTGTCGTTGCCATAGAGGCCGTTCACCCTGTCCGCGCCGGAGGCTCCGACCAGAACGTTCTTTCCGCTCGTGCCGTTCACCACGTCGACGACGTCGGTCACGTTGACGGTGATCGTCCGGGTGGCGGACAGGCCGGCACCGTTGAGATCCTTTACGGTCACCTGCAGGGCATAGGTTTTCGTGGTCTCGTAGTCGAGCCTGGCTCCGGCCTTGACCGTGATGGCGCCGGTCACGGCATCGATCGCGAAGGCGGCGTTGTCGGCCAGGACATAGCGCAGCTCGCCCGCAGGACCGTTGTCGTCGGCCGTGACCTTCGCGACGGGAGCGCCGGCGGCCCTGTCCTCGGCGATATCGGCCGCGCTGCCATTGCCGCTCGTGAGACGGATGTTGGTGGGAGCGGTGTTAGCGGGCTCCTGAGATCCGGCAAAGATCTCGGTCATGTACTGACTGCCCCGACCCTCGACATGATCGTTCCAGCCGATGACGAAGGTGATGCCGTCCAGGGGAATGATGCTGGGATCGGTCTGGTCCCCGGCTGTTGACCGTCCGACGAAGACCGGGTCGGTGACGATCCCACCGCCCGAGCAGGTCATCACATAGACGTTCTTGTCGCCGTTCTCATCCATGGTGAGGGCCACGGCGAAGCTGCCGTCGGCCAGTTGGGCGACCGTCGTGTGGACGATGGCGCCAGGCGGCTTGGCAAAGGTGATGACGCCGTCCGTCGCTGTATGCGTTGCATTGAACAGCTGGGCCCGAACCACGTGCGTCGAGTCCGTTGCGGACCGGTGGTCCTGCCAAGTCACCATGAACCTTCCGTCTGATAGGGCGGTGACGGATGGATGAGCGTTTTCCGGATCAGAGGAGATGCGTTCAATGCCCGAGAAATGGCCCTCAAGGCCGCGTGTGCTCTCGACCTGTAGGTCCCCGGAGGATTCATTGACATAGATCAACACGGACCAGGAATCGCTCGTCACCGTCGCCGCATGGTGGACGTCGACGGGTGAGAGGAGCACATTTTGGGGCTCGCCTTCTATGGGGCGGATATACAGGCCATACCAAGGCTTTTGGTCTTCTTGCCTGATGCCCTGGTAGAGGACGGCGATGCTGCCATCGTCCAGGAGACGCACCTCGGGAGACGTCTTCGAACTCAGACCATCTATCTCAAGCGTTTGAGCGGGCATGACTGGGCTCTGATCCTTGAGGAACAGGCTCTTGATGGATCCGTTCTCCATCCAGGTCAGCACGGTTAGATTGATGTTGTTGGGACCCGGAATGACGGCAGCGCTGACGTCGCCGAGATTCGGGCCTCCGGCTCCGGTGTGGATGTTGAAGGCCTCGCCGCTGGGCGAACCGCTTTCCTCGAAGACCTGGCCGATAATGGCTTCGCCTGAGATCCACACGAGCAGATAGCTGCCGTCAGCCTGCCTTACCAAATCGCCGTCTTTGGCGTCGATCTTGAAATCTGGTTCCCCGGTGGCCAAAATCATCCTCCCCCCTGCAATACGATATAATATTTATGGCAAAGCCTGAGCGCGGCAAGGCTTCCCTTGGGACAGCGTGGCGCTTTGGATTGAGATCGGGAAGATCAGCGCATCATGCACGCTGGATTTAAGCGTCTTTGCCTTGCTCGTCCGCCTGCGACGCCGGGATCTCATCGCCGTCGATGGCGATGAGCTGCTGGCGCACGCGCTCCAAGCCCTCCGTGAGGCGGGTCAGCTCCTCGGCCATGGCGTCGTGAATGGCGGCCGCCGCCTCCGGGAATTCCTCCAGCACCCGGCGCATGAGGCTGGGCGTCACGCGGATGATCGCGGAGGGCTCGCGGGCGGTCGCCGTGGCGCCGCGCTCGATGCGCGCAAACAAGGCGGCTTGGCCGATCAGCGCGCCGGGACCGGCTACGAAGGCGGCCGGCGAGCCGTCCTCGGCCGCATCGAGGGCGATGGCCCCGCGGGTCACCACATAGCCGCCGTCGGAGCGGTCGCCCTTCTTGAACAGGACATCACCGTCGCGATAGCTGCGCGTCTCCGACGCGAAGGCGACGAGACGCAGGGCATCCTTCTCCAGCAGATTGAACAGGGGAGCGTGGCTCAGGATCGCGATATCGTCGTCGAGCGCCATGATGCTTGTTTTACGGGATCAGCTTGTAGCCGCCGGGCTCGGTGACCAGGATGATGGCATTGGACGGGTCGGACTCGATCTTCTGGCGCAGGCGGTAGATATGAGTCTCGAGGGTGTGGGTGGTGACGTTGGAATTGTAGCCCCACACCTCGGTGAGCAGGGTGTCGCGCCCGACCACGGCCTGGCCGGCGCGGTAGAGATAGCGCAGGATCGCCGTCTCCTTCTCGGTCAGCTTGAGCTTGGAGCCCTTCTCGGTGGTGAGGAGCTTGGAACCCGGACGGAAGATGTAGGGCCCGATCTGGAACACCGCATCCTCGCTCGCCTCGTACTGGCGCAGCTGCGCGCGGATGCGGGCGAGCAGCACGGCGAATTTGAACGGTTTCACGACATAGTCGTTGGCGCCTGCTTCCAGGCCCATCACGGTGTCCGTGTCCGACCCTTGGGCGGTCAGCATGATGATCGGGCTGCGGAAGCCGTTCTGGCGCATGATCTTGACGGCCTCGCGTCCGTCCATGTCGGGCAGGCCCACATCCATGATGGCGAGATCGATCCGGTCCCCTTTCACCGCCTCGACGGCCTGCGTGGCGGTCTCGGCCGTGCTGACCTGAAACTCGTCGTACATTCCGAGCTGCTCGGCTAGGGTGTCGCGCAGATCCTGATCGTCATCGACGACGAGGAGGCGGCTGGCATTCGACATCTCAAACCCTTCACACGATGAACTGCATGGTCGCTGGCGCGGCCTTCGAAAGCGAAAACCCCATAGCAAGAAAACCTCAAGCTTCGCGCCGGTTCGTCCGCCCCTTTTAGCGCAGCATGATCCAGATCGGAACAGCCGCAGCCCGAACCCGCGCCGGCGCGAGCCTTGAACTTCAAGATCATGCTCGACGCCTAAGAGTAGTCATTCCCAGCTTGACAACAAGGGGGCGTTTAAGGCCCTTCCACTGCCGATGAAACACGTTCGCGTCAATGTTATCCGGGTTTTCCGCTCCCCGCTCGACCATCGTCGCGGGCGTCTGCAGGCCGGCAACCTCGTGATCCCGTGCGCGCTCGGCCGGTCCGGCACGAGCCGTTCCAAGCGCGAAGGCGACGGCGCCTCGCCGGTCGGACGCTTCCGAATCCTGCAGGCCTTCTACCGCGCCGACCATGGTCCGCGCCCGCGCACGGGCCTGCCCTTGAGGCCGATCCGCCCCCATGAGGGCTGGTCCGACGACGTGAGGGACCGCCGCTACAACCGGCTCGTTCCCCTGCCCTGCGCCACCAGCCACGAGAAGATGTGGCGGGACGACCATCTCTACGACGTGGTGCTCGACATCGCCTGGAACCGGGGCCCTACCGTCAAAGGCCGCGGCAGCGCCATCTTCCTGCATCTCGCCCGCCCCGGCTTCCTGCCGACGGAAGGCTGCGTCGCCGTGGATCGCCGCATGATCCGGCGGCTTCTGGAGCGGATCGGCCCCAAGACGCGGATCGAGATCGTGGGGTGATGAGCCGGATCCTGATCGCCACCTGCTCGGACTATCCGCATCCGACTCCGAACCTTGAGGCTTTGCTGAATGCCTTGAAGGCGGAAGGTCTCGAAGCAGCGCATCTGCCCTGGAAGACGACGCCGCTGGAGACCTTCGCGGCAGCTGCAGCGGTGCTGCCCCTGTGCTGCTGGGATTACTACGACCATCCGCAGCGCCTCCTCGATTGGATCGACGCCCTCGACGCAAAGGGCGCGTGGCTGCTCAACTCGCCTGACATTCTGCGCTGGAATTTTCGCAAGACCTATCTGCTGGAGATGGCGGCGGCCGGACTTGCGGTCCCCAAAACCATCCTTCTGCCCGCAGCGAACCGCGCTGCCGTCGCGCAGGCGATGGAACGGGAAGGCTGGGGAATGGCCGTGCTCAAGCCGGTCTCGAGCCAGGACGGGCATGGCATCCACAGGCTGGACTGGTCGGACCGCGCCCGATGGCCTCTCGAAGGCATGACCGGCGACATGCTGCTGCAGGAATTCCAGCAGGATGTCGGTGCGCTCGGCGAGACGACCCTGACCTTCATCGACGGCGCGTTCTCCCACGCCGTGCGCCGCGTGCTCAAGCCGGGCGAGTGGCGGGCCAACCCGCAATACGGCATCACCTATGAGCGTGTGGAGGTAGGCCCGAACGTGATCGACACGGCACAATCCTACCTCGGCCTTCTGCCGCAGACCCCGCTCTACGCCCGCGTCGACGGGCTCGTGCGCCCCAGTGGCTTCATGCTGATGGAGCTGGAGCTGATCGACCCCTATCTCTATCTCGAATTCGCTCCCGGCAGCGCCGATGTGATGGCACGGGCGCTGCTTCGAAGGCTTGGGTAACAACCCTCCGCCATGGCCGGGCTCGTCCAGGCCATCTATGTCTTGTTCGACTCAGCCCTCACCGTGAGAGTGCTGCCGGAAAAGCGCTGGCATCCCTCCTCCCCCTTGTGGGGAGGGAAACACGCGCCATGGCTTTTACGGCGAGACACTCGGGATGAGGGCTGTGAAATGGCAGTCGAAGAAAGACGTGGATGCCCGGCACAAGGCCGGGCATGACGTTCACGGTTTGGCAGGCACTGCTCACCCGAGCACACTCTCGTAAAACGCCTCCGGCCCGTCGATCTCGCGCATCCTGCCCTTGTCGATGAGCAGGAAACGGGTGCCGATGGTGGTCACGAAGCTGCGGTCGTGGGAGACCACGATGCAGGTCGCCTCCGCGTCGAGGATCTCAGCCTCCAGCTGCTCGCGTCCTGGGATGTCCACGTGGTTGGTGGGCTCGTCCATGAGGTAGAAGTTCGGCTCGGACAGGCGCAAAGCCAAAAGCCCGAGCCGTGCCTTCTGGCCCGGCGACAGCTTTGCGATCGGCAGGCCTTGCTTCTCGATGGAGAAACCCGCCTCCGCCAGCACCGCGCGGCTGCGCTGGTCGCCGAGGCGGAAGCGCGACAGGATGAAATCGTGCGCGGTGCTCCTGTCAGGCAGTTGCTGCATGTCCTGATCGACGTAAGCGAGCGCAAGGCTCGGGCTCACGCGGATGCCGGGCAGGCCATCCGGCTCCCCCATCGCGCGATGCAGCAGGCGGACGAGCTGCGACTTGCCCGCGCCGTTGCGGCCCAGCACCACGATGCGATCTCCTTGTGCGACCTCAAGCTTCGGGACGGCGAAGAGCCTGCGTCCGTCCGGCGCCTGCACGGTGACGTTCTCCAGCGTCACGAGCACGCGCGCATGGGTGCCGCGGTTGCCGAGCCTGATCTCGCCGGGCCGTTCCCTGTGCACGGCGCGGGCGCTCTGCTCCAGGGCCTCGGCCCGGCGCCTGATCTGCGCGGATTTCACCTGCGCCGCGTCGCTGCCGCTGTTGATGCCGATGTTGCGCAGTTCCTGTGCGCTCTGGCGCAGGCGCTTCACCTCGCGCAGGGTCCTGTCCCGTTGACTCTGAGCCGCCGCATCATGGTCCTGCAGCAGGGAGCGTGCGCGTCGATAGGGATGCGCGAAGACGATCGACTCGCCGGGTCGCAGGAACAGCGTCCTGGTCGTGCAGGCATCGAGGAAATCGCGGTCGTGGCTCGCCACCACGATGGGCGCCGTATAGCCCGCATTCTTGATCCACGATTCCAGCTTGAAGAGCTTCTCGAGATCGAGGTGGTTGGTCGGCTCATCCAGCAGCAGCATGTCCGGTTCGGTGATCCAGGCCCGCGCGATCATCGCCAGCCGCTGCCAGCCGCCGCTCAGCGCCCGCATCGGCCGATGGCGCAGATCGTCCGGGGTCTCGAACTCGTCGAGCACCATGTCCACGCGCCAGCCCTGCGCCTCCCGCTCCTCGGATGGAAGGGCGGTCCGGAGCACGTCGTGAAAGAGCAGGTCCAGCAGGTTCGCGGGAACGTCCTGCTCGACGAGCGCGACGCGCAGGCCCCGCGAGCGGACGATGTCGCCATGGGTCGGTTCGATCAGACCGGCGAGGCATTTCAGAAGGGTCGTTTTGCCGGCGCCGTTGGCGGCGACAAGGCCGAGGCGGTCGCCCTCGCCGATGACGAGGTTCAGGTTCTGGAACAGCGGCGTGTGGGCGGTGACGCCGACATTGCGGAGGCTCAAGGAAGGCATGGGGATCTCACTGGTGCGGCGCGCTCGGGCTCAGGGCCATCGGGAGCACGCAGAAAACTTGAACGTGTCAGACGCGCCGGATCCTTGCGGAGCCGAGGCGCGAAAAGCCGTTCAGAGCTGACCAGGATGAGATGAAGGCGGTTTAGAAGACCGTCAGATCCGTTCGATGGTCGGCCCTGCAACACGCTGCTGCAGGGCATGCCAGGGGCCGAACATGCGTAGATGCATCGCTTCGATCATGCAGTCCTCCCTGGTTCGAATGGTGATCCGATCTGAGGCTTAACCGGAAAAGGTCGCAGATGCAATCTCGGACGCAGCTCGCTTCTTGATGAAGTCGACGAAAGCCCGCAACGGCGCGGGCATGTGACGACGGCTCGGATAATAGAGGAAAGGTCCCGAGAAAGGCTGCAGCCAATCCTCCAACACCGGCTCCAGGGCGCCGCTTTTCAGCGCCTGCTCCAGAAATCCCGCGAAGGTGGCGATCAGCCCGAGACCCTGCAGGGCGGCGGCGATTTCCAGGTCGATGTTGTTGGCGATCACCCGGGCCGTAGGGCTGATCTTCACGATCTCCCCGTCGCGCTCGAACTCCCAGGGGTGCATCACGCCGCTGGTGAAGCGATGGCGGATGCAGGCATGGTTCAACAGGTCCTTCGGGTGCCGGGGCCGACCTTGCGCGTCGAGATAGGCCGGCGCGGCGGCAACCATGAAGCGCTGCATCCGCGGGCCGATGGGCACGGCGATCATGTCCTTCTCCAGCCGCTCGTCGTAGCGGATGCCCGCATCGAAGCCTGCCGCCAGCACGTCGACGAAGGTGTCGTCGGTCGCCACCTCCAGGCTGATGCCGGGATGTGCGGCGAGGAACGGGCCGATGATCTGCGGAAGCACCAAGCGCGCTACGGCAGTCGGAACGTTGAGGCGCAGGGTCCCGGTCGGCGAGTCGCGAAAATCGTTCACGGCTTCGAGCGCGGCGGACACCTCGCCCAGCGCCGGCGCCAGACGCTCCAGCAGCCGCTGGCCTGCCTCCGTGGGCGTGACGCTGCGGGTGGTGCGGTTGAGCAGGCGCACCCCGAGCCGCGCCTCCAGACGACGCAACGCCTCGCTTAAAGACGAGGCCGAAACCCCGCGCAGGCGCGCCACGCTCCGGAAAGAGCGGGCTCGGGCCACCGCCGCGAAGGCATCGAGATCCGCCAGATCAACATCGCTCATTGTTCGAAAATCCAAACAGCCTGTTCCGGTTATGGCTGATTATCGCACGAGCGGGAAGCGGGCATGATCCGTTCATGCCAGCCCGTAGCGCTGGCCCGACATTTCAGGAGATCACACCATGCAACAGCACCGTCTCGGACAAACCGGCCCCACCGTCTCAGCCCTCGGCCTCGGCTGCATGGGCATGTCTGGGATGTATGGCCCGGCCGACAGGCAGGAGAGCATCGCGACCATCCATGCGGCGTTGGAGGCAGGCATCACCCTGCTGGATACGGGCGATTTCTACGGCATGGGGCACAACGAGATGCTGATCGGCGAGGCGCTGCAGGGCGGCCGCCGCGACCAGGCGCTCCTCAGCGTGAAGTTCGGCGCCATGCGCGAGCCGAGCGGCGCCTGGCTCGGCTACGATGCCCGGCCTCAGGCGGTCAAAAGCTTTCTCGCCTATACCCTGCAGCGCCTGCGGGTCGATTACATCGACATCTACCGCCCGGCCCGGCTCGATCCGAATGTGCCGATCGAGGACACCATCGGGGCGATCAGTGACATGGTGAAGGCCGGCTATGTGCGCCATATCGGCCTCTCGGAGGTCGGCCCCGACACCATCCGCCGCGCCGCCGCCGTGCATCCGATCTGTGACTTGCAGATCGAGTATTCCCTGATCTCACGCGGACCTGAGGACAGCATCCTGCCTGTCTGCCGCGAACTCGGCATCGGCATCACGGCCTATGGCGTCCTCTCCCGCGGCCTGATCAGCGGTCATTGGCAGGGCAAGGCCACCGGCCCCGGCGATTTCCGCAGCCATAGCCCGCGCTTCCAGGAGGGCAATGTGGAGAAGAATCTGGCTTTGGTGGATGCTCTTCGCCAACTGGCCGAGGCCAAGGGCGTGAGCGTCGCCCAGATCGCCATCGCCTGGGTGGCAGCGCAAGGCGACGACATCATCCCGCTCATCGGTGCCCGCCGCCGCGACCGGCTCGCCGAAGCGCTCGGCGCGCTCGACGTGACACTGACGGAGGCGGATCTCGCGGCCATCGAGCGGGTCGTCCCGAAGGGGGCGGCTGCCGGCGAGCGCTACCCGAGCGCTCAGATGGCGATGCTGGATAGCGAGCGGGTTTAGTCCGTTCCCTTCACGTCATCACCGGCCTTGTGCCGGTGATCTCGATGCGAAAGACGCAGTGCTTCACAGGATCGGGATGGCCGGGACAAGCCCGGCCATGACGTAGAGGCATTTTGACTCTGCAACTGCAATCCGACCCGTTTGTCAGTCCTTAGCCGGCCGCGGTCTTGTGCCGAAAATCGCGCTGCCCACCCGCACATGGGTCGCGCCGAGCTGGATTGCCGCGTCGAAATCGGCGCTCATGCCCATGGAGAGCCATTTCAGACCATGCCGCTTGGCAATGGTGTTGAGGAGCGCGAAGTGCGGTGACGGCGGGTCCTCGGCCGGTGGGATGCACATGAGGCCCTCGATGGTCAGACCGTATTTCGTGCGACAGGCCTCCAGGAAGGCATCGACCTCGGTGGGAATGACCCCGCCCTTCTGCGGCTCCTCGCCGGTGTTCACCTGAACGAGAAGGCGCGGCTTCTTTCCCTGCTTGGCGATCTCTTTGGCCAGCGCCTCTGCCAGCGACGGGCGGTCGAGGGTGTGGATCGCATCAAAAAGCTCCACCGCCTCCTTGGCCTTGTTGGACTGGAGCGGGCCGATCATGTGGAGTTCCACATCCGCGTAGCGCTCGCGCAAAGCCGGCCACTTGGCCTTCGCCTCCTGTACGTAATTCTCGCCGAAGACCCGCTGGTCGGCGGCGAGCACCGGTTCGATGGCCTCTGCGGGAAAAGTCTTCGACACCGCCACGAGGGTGATGGAGGCAGGGTCGCGGTCGTAATCGGAGGCGGAGCGCCGGATGCTCTCCTGCACCTGCTTCAGACCTTCGACTGCGTCGTTCTCGCTCATGGGACCCTCTCGAGATCATCTCGCGCACGCGAAACCGTTGACCGCGCGGGAGAGCTGTGTCCTAGTCCGCCGCAACGTGGCGGCGCAAGCCGCTGAACCTCTAAACGACGGATGATTTGAGAAAAATGAGGCCCGAGCGCTACAACGCCAAGGAAGCCGAGCTGAAATGGCGGAAGGTCTGGAACGACCGCGACCTGTTCAAGACTAACAACGACGACCCGCGTCCGAAATACTACGTGCTCGAGATGTTCCCGTATCCGTCGGGGCGCATCCACATGGGCCACGTGCGCAACTACACCATGGGCGACGTGGTGGCGCGCTACAAGCGGGCCCGCGGCTTCAACGTGCTCCATCCCATGGGCTGGGACGCTTTCGGCATGCCGGCCGAGAACGCCGCCATGCAGAACAAGGTCCATCCCAAGGAATGGACCTATGCCAACATCGCGACCATGCGCGCGCAGCTGCAATCGATGGGTCTCGCCATCGACTGGAGCCGCGAGATCGCCACCTGCGATCCGAGCTATTACAAGCACCAGCAGCGCATGTTCCTGGACTTCCTGGAGGCTGGCCTCGTCGACCGCAAGACCGCGAAGGTCAACTGGGATCCGGTGGACCACACCGTGCTCGCCAACGAGCAGGTGATCGACGGGCGCGGCTGGCGCTCCGGCGCCCTGGTGGAGCAGCGTGAGCTGACCCAGTGGTTCCTGAAGATCACCGATTTCGCCCAGGACCTGGACGACCGGCTCGACACCCTCGACCGCTGGCCCGAGAAGGTGCGCCTGATGCAGCGCAACTGGATCGGTCGCTCCGAGGGCTTGCTGGTGCGCTTCGCCCTGAAGCCCGAGACCGTTCCGAACGGCGAGGCCGAGCTGCAGATCTATACGACGCGCCCCGACACCCTGTTCGGCGCGAAGTTCATGGCTGTGGCACCCGATCATCCGCTGGCCCGGGCCGCGGCCGAAAAGAACCCAGAGCTCGCTGCCTTCATCGAGGAGTGCAAGCGCGTCGGCACGGCCCAGGAGGCCATCGACAAGGCGGAGAAGCTCGGTTTCGACACCGGCATCCGGGTCGAGCATCCGTTCGACCCGAACTGGACGCTGCCGGTTTACGTAGCGAACTTCATCCTGATGGAATACGGCACCGGCGCCATCTTCGGCTGCCCGGCGCACGACCAGCGCGACCTCGACTTCGTCAACAAATACGGGCTCGGCAACACGCCGGTGGTCTGCCCGCCGGACCAGGATCCCGCCAGCTTCGTCATCACCGACGAGGCCTATGACGGCGAAGGCCGGATGATCAATTCCCGCTTCCTCGATGGCATGACCATTGCAGAGGCGAAGGAAGAGGTCGCCCGCCGCCTGGAAACACAGACCCGCGGCAATCACGCGGTGGCTGAGCGCAAGGTGAACTTCCGCCTGCGCGACTGGGGCATCTCGCGCCAGCGCTACTGGGGCTGCCCGATCCCGGTCATCCACTGCGATACGTGCGGCGTCGTGCCGGTGCCGAAGGATCAGCTGCCCGTGGTGCTGCCTGAGGACGTGTCCTTCGACGTGCCGGGCAATCCGCTCGATCGTCATGCGGCTTGGAAGAACGTGAGCTGCCCGCAATGCGGCGGAAACGCCCGGCGCGAGACGGACACCATGGACACCTTCGTGGACTCGTCCTGGTATTTCGCGCGCTTCACCGACCCGACCCTGACGGATCAGCCGACGGACCGCGCGATGGTCGATGCCTGGCTGCCGGTGGACCAGTATATCGGCGGCATCGAGCATGCGATCCTGCACCTGCTCTATTCGCGCTTCTTCACCCGCGCCATGAAGAAGACGGGCCATGCCGGCCTCGACGAGCCGTTCGCTGGCCTGTTCACGCAGGGCATGGTGGTGCACGAGACCTACAAGGACTCGAACGGCGGCTGGGTGCTGCCCTCCGACGTGCGCTTCGAGACGGAAGGCGGCGTGCGCAAGGCCTTCCATGTGGAGACCGGTGCCCCGATCGAGATCGGCTCGATCGAGAAGATGTCGAAGTCGAAGAAGAACACGGTCGATCCCGACGAGATCATCGCGTCCTACGGGGCCGACACGGCGCGCTGGTTCATGCTCTCCGATTCGCCGCCGGAGCGCGACGTGATCTGGACCGAGGAGGGCGTGCAGGGTGCGGGCCGCTTCGTCCAGCGCGTGTGGCGCCTGATCGGCGAGATCGCGGACCGCATCGGCGGCGCCGATGGCGTGTCCGGTAGCGGTCCGATTGCCCTTGGCGTGCGTAAGGCCGCGCACAAGGCGCTCGCCGCCGTCGAGGAGGATGTGGAGCGCCTGCGCTTCAACCGCTGCGTTGCGCATCTCTACGAGCTCGCCAACGCCCTGCAGGATCTGGCGAACCGGGCGAAGGCCTCGGACGAGCCGGGCTTGGGCGCGGCTTTCGCCGAGGCCGGGCGCATCTTCGTGCAGCTGCTCGCTCCCATGATGCCGCATCTGGCGGAGGAGTGCTGGGAGTCGCTGGGTCAGTCCGGCCTCGTGGCCGACACCCCCTGGCCGACTGTCGAGCGTTCGCTTCTGGTCGAGGACACCATCACCCTGCCCGTGCAGGTGAACGGCAAGAAGCGCGCCGACGTGACGGTTGCCCGCGACGCGGATCAGGCTACAGTCGAGGCCGCCGTGCTCTCGCTGGACGCCGTGCAGAAGGCCATGGATGGGAAGCCCGCCCGCAAGATCATTGTCGTTCCCCAGAGGATCGTGAATGTCGTCGCTTAACCTGAAGGGCCTTGCCCAGATTACTCTTGTGGCAGGCCTCTCTCTCGGCCTGTCCGCCTGCTTTCGGCCTCTTCACGGACCCACGGCCTCGGGGCTGTCGCTCCAGACGGAGTTGGCCTCCATCGACGTTCCCGAGGTGGAATGGCCGCCGAAGCTGGCCAACGCGGGCCACTATCTGCGCAGCGAGATGATCTATGCGCTGAACGGCTCGGGATCGGACGTGCCGAAGCGCTATCGGCTGCAGCTGGCCCTGACCGAGTCGCAGACGAGCCCGGTGGTGAGCACGGAGTCCGGCACAGCCACGTCGGTGATCGTCGGCGGTACGGTGACCTACACGCTCACGAGCCTGGACGGAAAAACCGCTATCACCCAGGGCACGGCCACCTCCTCGGCGAGCTTCGACCGCTTCCCGCAGCGTTTCGCCAACATCCGGGCAGCCCGGGACGCCGAGATCAGGCTGTCCAAGGATCTGGTGGATCAGGTCCGGACCAAGTTGTCGGCGGTGCTCGCCACCCGAACTTAAGGTCATGGTCGCCGTCAAAGCGAACGACGTCGACGGGGCGCTGCGGCGCCCCGATCCGCGCATCGGCGTCTTCCTGTTCTATGGGCCCGATATGGGCCTCATCAACGAGCGCGCCCGCACCATCGCCGAGCGTTCGGTGGACGATCCCGCCGACCCGTTCCAGCTCATCCGCATCGACGGCGAAGACATCGCGGCCGACCCGGGACGGCTTGCCGATGAAGCGGGCACCATGGGTTTGTTCGGAGGCAAGCGCGCGATCTGGGTGAAGGCCACCTCGCGCAACATCGCGCCGGCGGTCGATGCCGTCCTGAAATCGGACATCCAGGATACCGTCATCGTCATCGAGGGCGGCGACCTGCAGAAATCCTCGCCTCTGCGCACGCTTTGCGAGCGCTCGCAGAAGGCGCTGGCCCTGCCCTGCTATGCCGATACCGGCCGCGATCTCGGCACGGTGGTCGACGAGACCCTGAAGGCCAACGGCTTCTCGATCCAGCGCGAGGCCCGTACAGCCCTCATCGCGAGCCTCGGCGGCGACCGCCTCGCCACCCGCGGGGAGCTCAACAAGCTGATGCTCTACGCCCACGGCCAGCGCGAGATCACGCTCGCGGACGTGGACGCCATCATGAGCGACGTGTCGAGCCTCGCCATGGATGCAGTGGTCGACGCGGCGTTTGCCGGAGAAGGCACGGGGCTCGAGACCGGCTCCCGGCGGCTCGCAGCTGAAGGGGTGAATGCCGCCGTGCTGCTCGGCGCTGCGTTGCGTCACGCCCTGATGCTGCTCACGGCCCGCCTCTCCGTCGAGGAGGGACGCCCGATCCCGGCCGTCATGGAAACCATGCGCAGCCTGCATTTCAGGCGAAAGCCCCTGGTCGAGCGCCACCTCCAGCGCTGGACCAGCGAGAGCCTGAAAAGCGCCATCGCGCTCCTGCAGACCAACCTGCTCCAGACCCGCCGCATGGCCGATCTCGCCGACACCATCGCCGCGAAGACCCTGCTCGACATTGCGCGGGCGGCGCGGCGATAAACCCTGCCGTTGTCATTCCGGGGCGAGCATAGCGAGAGCCCGGAATCCATAACCACCAAGGTGATAGGAAAAGGCGCTGCATATAGGTCAGCGCCTTCACGTTGAGTGTCGTGGTTATGGATTCCGGATTCGCCTTCGGCGCCTCGGAATGACAGCGAAGTGACTGTTAAAGCTGACGGATTTAGAGCTTACGGATTCAACCGCCGGCACAGCCCGTCGAGCTGCTCCAGCGTCTTGTACTGGATGCGCAACTCGCCGCCCTTGCCCTTGTGGTCGATGCTGACGGTGAGGCCGAGCACGTCCTGCAGCGCCTTTTCGAGGGCGCGGGTGTCCGGGTCCTTCTCCGCCTTGCCCGTCTTGGCGGCCTTGGCGGCGGCCTTCGCCGATCCGCCCGTGTCTCCTTGCGCGATCTCCTCGACCTGGCGGACGCTCATGCCCTCGTTGACGATGCGCTTGGCGACGTCGACCGGGTTGTTGACCGAGAGCAGGGCGCGGCCGTGGCCGGCGGTGATCTGCCGGTCGATCAGCAGCTTGCGCACGGTCACCGGCAGCTCGGTGAGGCGCAGCATGTTGGCGATGTGACTGCGGCTCTTGCCGATGATCTTCGAAAGATTTTCCTGGGTGTAGGAGAACTCGGCCATCAGGCGCGAATAGCCCTCCGCCTCCTCGATGGGGTTGAGGTCGGCGCGCTGGACGTTCTCGAGGATGGCGTATTCGAGCGAGGTCTTGTCGTCGATCTGAACGACGACCACCGGCACCTTGTGCAGGCCGGCCTTCTGAGCCGCGCGCCAGCGGCGCTCGCCGGCGACGATTTCGTATTCATCCCTGTGGTTCGGCATTGGCCGCACGACGATGGGCTGGATGATGCCGCGATCCTTGATCGATTGGGTCAACTCGCTCAGGTCCGTGTCGTCGAACACCTTGCGCGGGTTGCGCGGGTTCGCGCGCAGGAATTCAACCGGCACGAATTTCGGCGTGAAGCCCTTGCGCTCGAGATTGCCCATCTCCTCGCCGACCTCGCCGATCAGGGCGGCCAATCCTCGGCCTAGTCGCGACTTACCTTCTTCAGCCATGATCGTTTCTCTTACACTCAAGCGGCACGGAGCGCGCGTTCGCGCTGGATGACTTCGGAGGCGAGCCGCAGATAGGCCTGCGAGCCGGCGCATTTCAGATCGTAGAGCAGCACGGGCTTGCCGTGCGACGGCGCCTCGGACACGCGCACGTTGCGCGGGATCATGGTCTCATAGACCTTGGCCCCCATGAACTGGCGCACGTCGGCCACCACTTGGCCCGAGAGGTTGTTGCGCGGGTCGAACATGGTCAGCACGACGCCATGGATGGTGAGATCCGGGTTGAGCGCGGATCGGACCTGCTCGACCGTCTTGAGCAGCTGGCTGAGGCCTTCCAGAGCAAAAAATTCGCATTGGAGCGGGACCAGAACCGCATCAGCAGCCGTCAAGGCGTTGATGGTCAGGAGATTCAGCGATGGCGGGCAATCGATCAAAATATAGGTAAAAGGTTCACTTACCTCGGAGGCCGAAAGCTCCTGAATCGCCGAGCGGAGGCGGTGGGCACGATTGCGCTCGTTGGCGATCTCCAATTCGACGCCGAGCAGGTCGAGAGTCGAGGGCGCGACCGACAAACCGGGCACCACCGTCTCGGTGATGCTCTCCTCCAGCGACGCCTCGCCGGCGAGCACATGATAGGTTGAAGTCTGACGGTTCTTGCGGTCGATGCCGAGGCCGGTCGACGCATTGCCCTGCGGATCGAGATCGATGATGAGCACCCGCTCGCCGATGGCGGCCAGCGCCGTGCCGAGATTGATCGCCGTCGTGGTCTTGCCGACGCCGCCCTTCTGGTTGGCGAGCACGAGAACGCGCGGCTTCACCCCAGGCGCGCCTGCTTCGGGTCCGTTGCGGTCGGTCATCATGAATGGCTCTCGATGGAGGTTATGCGGAGAATCCGGGCTTCGGAATCGGTCAAGCTCGGCAGGATCTCCGCCTCGAATGTCCACTTTTTCCGGGCTTCGGTCAATTCGATCTCGACGTCACGTCCCTTGGGAAAGATGGCTATTGTCCCCGCTTTCAGCACAGGCGCGGTCCAGTCCAGGAGCTGGGGGAGTGCCGCCAGAGCACGGGCTGAGACCACATCGGCCTTGCCGATAAACTCAGGAATGACGGCTTCCAGCCGCGCTTCGTGCACGGTGGCAGCCGAACCGGTCACCCGTGCGATATGCCTCAGGAAGGCACATTTGCGCGAGTTGCTCTCGACGAGATGGACCTTAAGCCCCCTCTCCGCCCCTGCGATGGCCAGAACGAGGCCCGGAAAACCGGCGCCGGAGCCCAGGTCGAGCCAGGTTCTGGCCTGCGGTGCGAGGTCGAGAAGCTGCAGCGAATCGATGATATGCCGGTCCCAGATCTGGGTCAGAGTGGCTGGCCCGACGAGGTTCTTGATCGCCTGCCAGCGCCGCAACTCCCGCTCCAGCAGCTCCAGCTTCTCGAATGTTTCACGTGAAACATTGAGGTCGGCGGCAGCCCTGGCCAGCGTCATGCCTGCACCGAGGGGATGACACGGGGGGTGCGAGCCGGCGCTTTGCGGGCATGAGCTGCCAGGAGCGTCAGGGCCGCAGGGGTGATGCCTTCGATGCGGGCGGCCTGTCCCAGGGTCTTCGGGCGCACGAGATCGAGCTTGGCCTTGATCTCGTTCGAGAGCCCAGGGAGCCCCTGAAAGTCGATGCTCTCCTCCAGAACCACACTCTCGTCGCGGCGATAGGCGGCGATGTCCGCCTGCTGCCGGTCGAGATAGACCGCATAGGTGGCATCAGTCTCCAGGCGCTCCCGCACTGTCGAACTCGCCGAAGCGAGTTCAGGCCAAGCCCGGATCAGATCCGACCAGCCAATGCTGGGATAGGAGAGCAGTTGGTAGGCCGAGCGCCGGACACCGTCCTGATTCAGCTCCAGCCCATGCCGTGCCGCCTCCTGCGGAGTCAAGGTCAGAGCGTGCAGCTGCTGCCGGATATTCCGGATCTCGGCCTGCGTCCGCTGGAAATGCGCCTCGCGCTGCGACCCCACGCACCCGACCTCCAGCCCCTTGCCCGTGAGCCGCTCGTCCACATTGTCGATGCGCAGACTGAGCCGATACTCGGAGCGGGAGGTGAACATGCGGTAAGGCTCGCTCACGCCGCGGGTGATCAGATCGTCGACGAGGACGCCGATATAGGATTCCGCCCGGTCAAAGACGATGCTCTCCCGGCCCGCTGCCCGGCGGGCGGCATTGAGGCCCGCCACCAACCCTTGCGCCGCCGCCTCCTCATAGCCGGTGGTGCCGTTGATCTGGCCGGCGAGAAACAGCCCCCGCACCGCCTTAGTCTCAAGCCCCGCCGTCAGATTGCGCGGGTCGACGTAATCGTACTCGATGGCATAGGCCGGTTGGAGCATATGCACCTTCTCCAGGCCCGGAATGTGCTTGAGGAACGCGAGCTGGACGTCCTCCGGCAGGGAGGTGGAGATGCCATTGGGATAGACGGTGACATCGTCGAGGCCTTCCGGCTCGAGAAAGATCTGGTGGCCGTCCCGGTCGCCGAAACGCACCACCTTGTCCTCGATCGAGGGGCAGTAGCGCGGCCCCGTGCCCTGGATCTCGCCCGAATACATGGCCGAGCGGTGCAAGTTCTCCCGGATCAGCTCGTGCACCTTGGCCGTGGTGCGGGTGACGCCGCACTCGATCTGGGGGTTGGTGATCCGAGTGGTGAGCAGGGAAAACGGCACCGGCTCGTCATCCGCCGCCTGCTTGTCGACGCCCGCCCAGTCGATGGTGCGGCCATCGAGGCGGGGCGGGGTGCCGGTCTTGAGACGGCCGAGGGTGAAGCCGAGCCGCTGAAAAGTCTTCGGCAGGCCGAGCGACGGGCGCTCGCCCATGCGGCCGGCCGGAATCTTCTTCTCGCCGATATGGATCAGGCCGGACAGGAAGGTGCCGGTGGTGATGACCACCGCGCCCGCCGTAAGCTGCCGTCCATCGGTAAGGAGCAGGCCCGCGATCCGGTCATCCCGGACGACGAGGTCGTCGGCCTCGCCCTCGACGATGGTCAGGTTGGGAGTCTTCAGGAGCTCGGCCTGCATGGCGCGGGCGTAGAGCTTGCGGTCGGCCTGGGTCCGAGGTCCACGCACGGCAGGGCCCTTGCGCCGGTTGAGCAGGCGGAACTGGATGCCGGCCTGGTCGGCGATGCGGCCCATGATGCCGTCAAGGGCGTCGATCTCGCGCACGAGGTGCCCCTTGCCGAGGCCGCCGATGGCCGGGTTGCAGGACATGGCGCCGACGGTCGAGAGTTTGTGCGTGACCAGAGCCGTGCGGGCGCCCATTCGCGCTGAGGCAGCCGCGGCCTCGGCCCCGGCATGGCCGCCGCCCACGACGATCACATCGAACGAAGAACTCATCATGCTTTCCATAACAGGGGTCTACGCAGCCACGGGTGGAAGGTCAAAAGGGCAAAATGTTTCACGTGAAACATTCTGGATCTTCCCCTGCCCTGCACAGAGCTTCCACAGCTCATCCAAGGCGGATTCAGCACCGTTCAACCGATTCGTGAACAGGAGAAAACCATAGTCTCACAGATTCGCTGAAAGGTTACCGGCCTCAGAGGCCGAACCTACTTGCCGATGCAGAAGCTGGAGAACAGACGGTCGAGCACGTCCTCCACATCCACCCGGCCCGTGATCTCACCGATCGCCCGGGCCGCCAGCCTCACCTCTTCCGCCGCAAGCTCCAGGGGTCCCCGGCTTGCCAGCATCGCATGGGCGCGGCCTAAGCACCCTTGGGCCTTCTCCAAGGCATTTCGATGACGCTCCCGGGTGATCACCGCGTCGCCCTGCCCCATCAGGCTGGAAGCCTCAGCCTCCAGACGCCCGATCAGATCCGGCAGCCCCGCGCCGGTCGCAGCCGCGACCAGCAGGTCGCAATCGTGCCGGCTCCGGTTCAGATCCGCCTTTGTCCCCACCTTCAGCAGGCGCCGCGCCGGCGGCGGCGCGCTGTTCACCCCTTCGGGCGGCACCAGCCACAGCACGAGATCGGCATCCTGCGCGCGGGCCCGGGCGCGGGAGACGCCCTCCTGCTCGATCAGGTCGGCGCTCTCCCGCAGGCCCGCCGTGTCGACGATGACCACCGGCAGGCCGCCGAGATCGCAATGGACCTCGATCACGTCCCGGGTCGTGCCCGCGATCGGCGACACGATGGCGACATCCCGCTGGGCAAGCGCATTGAGGAGAGTCGACTTGCCGGCATTGGGAGGCCCCGCGAGGACCACGGTCAGGCCCTCCCGCAGACGTTCGCCGCTCCGGTTGGCCAGGGCACGGTCAACCTCCCCTTGGACCTCGTCGATCATGCGGAGAATGTTGTCCTCGAGATCCTCCGGCACGTCGCCCTCGTCGGAGAAATCGAGGCTCGCCTCGAGAAGCGCCAGGACCTGCAGGATGGTCTCGCGCCACCTCTCCGCGGCATTGCCGAGGCGCCCGCCGAGCTGGAGCATCGCCTGGCGCCGCTGGGCCTCCGTCTCGGCGTCGATGACGTCGGCAAGGCCTTCGACCTGGGACAGGTCCATCCGGCCGTTGAGAAAGGCCCGCCGCGTGAACTCGCCGGCTTCGGCCGGGCGGCAATTCTCCAGCGAGCCGAGCGCCCGCAGCACGGCGGTGCGGGTGGCCAATCCCCCATGGATGTGAAGCTCCGCCTGATCCTCGCCGGTGAAGCTCTGCGGCCCCGGCATCCAGAGCACGAGGGCCTGATCGAGAGGCTCTCCCGATGCGGGATCGCGAAGGGTTCGCACCACGGCCCGCCGGGCCTCCGGCACCCTCCCCGCCATGCGTTCCAGGATCAGGCGGCTCTCGGGCCCGCTTATCCGGATCAGGCACACGGCGGCCCGGCCGTGACCGGAGGCCATCGCGAAGATCGTGTCGTCCGAACGCATCGGTTTGAACCTCATGAGGAGAAGAGGATTTACGAGGGATAGGGCCCTCAACCAGAATACGCCACCGGGATCGGTTCAGATTCGGAACGATGGCGCGGCCGGGCTACCTCCGGAGGGAGCAGGATCGATGAACCGCCTCAAGGACGCCTCTTCCCCCTATCTCCTGCAGCACCGGGACAATCCTGTCCATTGGTGGGAATGGGGGCCTGAGGCCCTGGCGGAGGCTAGGCGGCAGGGCAAGCCGATCCTGATCTCCATCGGCTATGCCGCCTGCCATTGGTGCCACGTCATGGCGCACGAGAGCTTCGAGGATCCTGACGTCGCCGCGGTCATGAACGAGCTCTTCGTCAATATCAAGGTCGACCGGGAGGAGCGGCCCGATGTCGACCATGTCTATATGAGCGCCCTGCACCTCCTGGGCGAACAAGGCGGATGGCCGCTCACCATGTTCCTGACGCCGGAGGGGGAGCCTTTCTGGGGCGGCACCTATTTTCCGAAGGAGCCACGTTTCGGCCGTCCCGGCTTCGTCGCGGTGCTGCGCGAGATCAGCCGCCTCTACCACGCCGAGCCGGAGCGGATCCTGAAAAACCGGGATGCGATCAAGCAGCACCTCGCGAAGGTCGAGACGAGCGATGGCGGGAGTCTGGGGCTTGCCGATCTCGACCGGATGGCCTTGCGCCTGACGGAGCTGATCGACATGGAGCATGGCGGTCTGCAGGGAGCGCCGAAATTTCCCAACCCGCCGATCCTCGAGTTTCTCCTGCGCTATGCCCGCCGCACCAGAGACGGGGCGGCCCGGCACCGCTTCCTCCTGACCCTCGAGCGTATGGCGCTCGGCGGCATCCACGACCATCTCGGCGGCGGCTTTGCCCGCTACTCCGTCGACGAGCGCTGGCTCGTGCCGCATTTCGAAAAAATGCTCTACGACAACGCGCAGCTGCTGGAGCTCTATGCCCTGGGCTTTGCGGAGACGGGCAGACCCCTCTTCCGGCAGGCAGCCGAGGGCATCGTCACCTGGCTCAGGCGGGAGATGGTGATCCCAGAGGGCGCCTTCGCGTCCAGCCTCGATGCGGATTCGGAGGGCGAGGAAGGGCGCTTCTATGTCTGGAGCCTGGCGGAGATCCGCGCGGTTCTCGGCGACGAGGACGCCACCTTCTTCGCGAAAGTCTATGACATCACAGAAGGGGGAAACTTCGAGGGCCACAACATCCCCAACCGGCTGATCTCCGGCGAGGCACCGCCCGCAATCGAGGAGCGGCTGTCCGCCTTGCGCGCGAAACTCCTGGAGCGGCGGTCGATGCGGGTCAGGCCCGGGCTGGACGATAAGGTGCTGGCCGACTGGAACGGGCTGATGATCGGCGCGCTGGCACGATCCGCTCCTCTCCTTGACCGGCCCGACTGGATCGCGCCGGCGGCCCAGGCCTATCGTTTCATCCGGCAATCGATGAGCCGCGACGGACAGCTCGGCCATTCCTGGCGGGCTGAGTCGCTGATCTTCCCGGGCTTCGCCCTCGACCACGCCGCCATGATGCGGGCGGCGCTGGCCCTCTTCGAGGTAACCTCCGAGCCCTCCTACCTCCGGGATGCGCAAGGCTGGCGCGACGTGCTGATGAGCGAGTTCCTGGTCGAGGAGACCGGTTGTCTCGCCATGACCGCGAAGGCGGCAGACCCTTTGGTGGTCAGGCCGCAGCCGACCCATGACGACGCGGTGCCGAATGCCAACGGAGTCTTCGCGGAAGCCCTGGTGCGGCTGGCGCAGATCACGGAGGCCGAGGATGACATCCGCCGAGCCGCCGAGATCTTGAGCCGGCTCGTCGGCGTCGCCCGCGCCTCGCCGCTCGGCCACACCTCGATCCTCAACGCGCTCGACCTGCACCTGCGGGGCCTGAGCATCCTTGTCACGGGAAACAACGCACAGGCCCTTCACGACGCCGCCCTGCGGGTCCCCTATCCCGACCGCAGCGTCCGCTGGCTGCGCTTTCCAGCACAGTGGGATCCGAAGCTTGGAATTCACGTGACTTGAAGTCGCGGCC